>ENA-UESC01000097-UESC01000097.1-human-gut-metagenome-genome-assembly--contig:-NODE-97-length-80139-cov-32.036747_pt1 | contig 80139 bp, 82 predicted proteins | sample MGYA00242998_ERZ507999 | MGnify/ENA primary metagenome ERZ507999 (study PRJEB26167, sample SAMN06115465) | human gut metagenome | host: Homo sapiens | place: China:Hubei | collected 2016-04-27 | study... | reverse complement strand
GCGCTGGCGCCCCATGCGCCAAGCCCCGCTCCAAGGCCGCTGGTAATGCCGCTGTACTTGTTCTGGGGAAGCCCCAATGCCCCGCCGAGCAGGGAATACCCGAGCGAACCGAGGCCCCCGTACATGAGCGCGGAACCGAGGGAAAGGCCGCCCGACATGAGCGCGGCCTGACCGCCCACCGTACCCGCCGTGGTGCCGCCGCCCTGCATGAGCAGGATTTCCCCCGCCGTGTATGCTCCCGGCGTCGTCAGCGCGGAAACCGTACCCGGAAGAGTCGCCCCCATGATGCCGGACAAACCGGAAGTGAAGGAATCGGGAAGCAGGGAGGAGAACGGGATATTTCCGATCAGCCCGCTTATGCCGCCGGACTGTGTCGAACCGGAAAGCACGGATTCGGCGGATGCGCCCCAGAGCGCCCCCTGAACGCTTGTCGCCACCCGCACGATGATCGGGTTCATCACCGCAATCTGGAGCAGTTGCGCGATGAAGCTTTTGAAGACGCTTTTGAGCGACGACAGCGAAAGCTTGCCGGTTTCGAGGAAATCTTCCCACATATTCAACGAAGCCGACTGAATGCCGGAAAACAGGCTTGTAAAGGCGCTTTCGGTCTGGCCCGCCGTATCAGACGCTTCGGCCTTGAATTTCAGAATGCCGCGCACGGCACCGTCTGCCCAATCGTTCGACGACTGGAGCGCCTTGAGCCCTTTCCACTGCTCTATGTACTCCTGCGGAATTTGAAGCCGTCCAAGTTCCTTCACCTGCGCGGCGAGGACTTCCGACTGGAATTGCAGGGAAAGCCCATACTCCCCGGTCAGTTCCTCAAGCTCCTTGTAAAACTCATACTTGTCGCGCGCGAGTTCGGCCAGACGCTTCTCCTCCTTTTCCTGCGCCTGACGCAGATCAAGATCGCGCTTGAGCCCGGCCTCAATCTCTTTCTGCTTCTTAAGCTGATTTGCTTGTTCTGTGCTGACGCCCTTTTTATTGGCGTATTTTGTGGCCTCTTCGTTGATCTTTTCCAGCGTCTTTTCATAGTCGGCAAGGATCTTTGCCTGCTCACGCGAAAAGACATCACCGGGGGCCGTGGCGAGCTGCGCTTGCAGGGAACGGATTGATGCCTCGGTCTGCTCAACTTCCGACTTGTACGACGCCGCGTTGTTCTCCATCTGGTTATACGCGGACGTGTGATCCTTCTCGGCTTCGCGCAATGCCTTTCTGTACGCCTCAGTCGTCTTCGCTTCGGCGTCATACTGCTTTTGCAGGCGAAAAGCCGTGTTGAGATTTTTTTCCTGCTCAACCGTCAGGCTACCGATCTCAATCCCCAACGCCTTGAGAGCCATGCCGAAGCCCTTGGAAGAATAGGCGTCCTGCGCGCGCTTCACGGCCTCCGGAGAGAAGTCGGAAAGAATATCGGACAGCTTCGAGCCCTTCATGCCGAGGCGTTCGGCTTGAAAAGCCCGGATGCCCTTTTCAAGCGCCGAGATGCTTTTGATCGCATCGGCAATATCAATACTCCATCCGGTGGAAAGGGAAGCCTTCGCATCCTCAGCGGCGGCAATGAGCTGACGGGCCGCGTCGGCAACGATGACAAACTGTCCGCCCGCTACCTTACCCGCCTTTTCCGCCTTGGCCAGCCAGTCAAGAATGGATGCAGCGAGCTTCGCACTCACGTCCGAAGTCGTCCCGAGTTTGTCGATCTCAAGGGCAAGTTTCGAGACGTCACCTTGTCCAGTGCGGATTGCCGTCAAAAGCTCAACGGTCTTTTCCCTGATCTTCTCAACAGCTTCGTCGGATTCGCCGCCAAGACCGAGCATTTCAAGCCAACTTTTGCCTGTTGCAAGGGACTGCATTTCCTGCAATGCCCGCGCCTGATCTTCGATAGCCTGTGAAGCGGAGAGCTTTTTCTGCGATTCCGAAAGCTGATCCGTGCTGGTCTTGGCATCATTCGCGGCTTGCGCCTGCTTTTTGAGCGCGGCGGCAATGTCGGAAGTGACGGAAGCATAACGCCTGCCGATATCTTCGCCGCTATCCTGCTCCGTGGTTACGGAGCCTATTGCGACGGCAACCAGCCCCAACGCGGCGGCAACCGGACCGGCGGCCTTGAAAATACCCGCAAAACTCACGGCCCCGGCTAAAGTCTTGAGCGTTTGAAAGACGGCGACAAGGCCGGATATGGACTTGATGAAAGCATATACCCCGGCGGACCACGCCGCCCACTGAAGGCCCTTGCCGACCACGGCGGCAACTATTTCCCCATTATCCGCGAGGGATTTCATGCCCTCGGCGAGTGTTCCGAAGACACTGGCGACGGAATCGGAATCGAGTATCGTCGCCTTGAGCCGCGTCCATTCTGTGGAAAGACGATTCATCTGGCCTTGCAGTCCATAAGCTGCTGCCTCTGCGGCGGCCCCAAACTCCTCCTGCATGACTTTGGCAAGCTTCGGCAACAGGTCTTCGGCGGTGAGCTTGCCGTCGGCCATAAACTTATCCAGCTGGGCGGTGGTCATACCCATAGCCTTCGCAGCGAGCTGAAACGCGCCGGGGAGACGTTCGCCGAGCTGTCCCCGCAATTCTTCGGCCTGCACCTTGCCCTTGCTGATCATCTGCCCAAGGGCGAGAAAAGCCCCCTGCATATCGTCTTGCGAAAGGGCAAGGGCGGCACCGGCGGATGCCACGGCCTCGAAAATGCCGTTCATGTCCTTTTCAAGCGATGAGCCCTTGCCCGCCGCAAAAAAGGTTTTTGCCGATTCCGCCGTGGACTGGAATTGCAACCCCAAGCGGTTGCTGACGTCATAGAGATAGGAAAGCTGCTGTTGTGCGGCGGACGACGAGCCGGTGATCGTGGTGTAGGCTTTCGAAAGGCGATCGGCTTGAAGCGCGGCTTCAAGGCACGCCTGCCCGCCGAAAGCCACGGCGGCGGCAAAGGCGAGCATGGCGGCTTTTGACAAACCGAGGCCGTTCGACAGTGTCGCCAGCGCCCCGCGCGTGTCACCAAGCTCGGCGCGGAATTTGGCAAGCTGAAGCGTGGAAAGATTGGCATCGGCGGCGAGCTGCTGAAAAGCCCGTTCGCGCTCAACCTGCTGCATGGCTTTTGCCAACTTTTGAGCGTGAAGGCTCGACGTATTGAGCTTGACGCCCATTGCGCCAAGGTCGGACACGACTTTGTCAAACTTGGCAGAACTTGCGAATTTCGAGACGGAGCCAAGCTCTTCGGCGGCCTTCTTCGCCGACGCGCCGACGGCACCAAGCCCGGCACCGGCGGACTTCCCGGCGGCCCCGAGCTGCTCAAGCCCCTGCGCGGCGACCCCGGCGGGCTGCGCCGTCCCGCCGAGGTCTGCCTGGATCTTCTTCAAGGAAGCGTCAACGACGGCAAGATCGCGGGCCGCTTCCTGCGTGCCGTCCGCCCGTACTTCAATGCCTACCGTCGTTGTGCCGCCTGTCATTGCTTGCCCTTGTTTTTGTTGTGTCCTTCCGTTTCTTTGGCGTAGGCGGCCAGAAAGGCCGCATCCATGCTGCGCAAAGTGAGGATTTCGTAAGGAGTGAGTGGTGTGGAGGTGAGCCGGGCCCATGCTTCCATGTCGGACCATGACAACGCCGTGGGGCCGAAGCCGTTGTTGCCGCGTCCGCCGGAAAGCTCCTGAAAGAAGAACCAGAGATACAACCCGTCTTCGGGAATTGGCATTTCCTCGTCTTCAAGAGAGATTTCAGGGTAGCCGAGCTCTTCCGGCGTCTTCCCCGTCTGCCTGCACGCCTCAAGGATATGATCGCGCTGAGACGCGCCGCCCGCGCCCGCCATGATTTGCGGTACCCACAAGCGGACGGCTTCGCACAGCGCCTCGGTCAGTCCTGCAAATAGACCGAGCGGTCGCTGACGAACTGGTCAACCTGCTCGCGCAGCCACGGGAACCGGGTGTACAGCATGATCGCGTTGTCGCGGCTGCACGGGAGGGGCGCGCCGTCAACAACGACGCCCTTCCAGCCGAGCGTGCAGGCGGCGAGCACTTCGATGCCTTCCGCCTCGAATTTCTCGGGATCAAGAGCCCGGTTACGGAAACCCTTCGCATTGCTCAAGCGGCGCTTGGCGATTGTGGCCGTGGCCTTGCGGTGAATGGCGGAATCGGCACCGGCAAGGGTGATGAAGACGCCCACGGGCTCATTGGTGACGGGATCAAACACTTCGAGCTCCGCGCCAACCTCAGACTTGGCGGCGACGTCACGGGTGGCGAAGTCAAAGGCGGCAACGGTGGTTTCAACGGCGGTGGATTCGGCGGCTTTGGTCATGACTCTATCCTTATAGAATGGTAGGAGGGTTACGGGCCGGGAATGGTGGGAACGGTACGGGTGATCTGGAAGTTGGTGCCAAGCGTCGGATCAAGCGCGGCGGACCACGGGACATTGAGCTGGATCGGGCCTTCGGACTGCACGGAATCGTCAGCGCCGGTCAGCGTGATGGAAGGGATGAGGAACGTGTACGAATACTCGCCGCGCTCAAGGGTGAATTCCAGCTTCACGCGGGAATCGTTGATGAACATCTCGGGAAGGTTTCCGTCGATGTAGAACGCCGAAAGCGTCCCGGTAAGCGTGCTGCGGCCCCAGCTCACGGCCTTCGCCGAACGGTCGAAAATCGCGTACTGCGGCTCAATCCCGTTGGCGAGGGTCAGATCAATGCCGGTCACGACGGCGATCGCCTGATTGTCGATCTTGAGCGAGCCCTTGAAGCTGTCGAACGGATCGGTTTCGCCCACCGGGGTGGGGGACGCCGCGAGCGGCGTGGTGCCCCGCTCGCCGGAAAGCCCGACAATGGAGAGCGTGCCGGAAAGCATTTCATTGGGCTTTACCGAAAGCGAGAACTGATTGACGAAACAGCCGATATACGTGGCGTACTGATTGATATTGGTAAACGCCCGCTCAAGCGTGAAGGCATGGACCGCGACACCGGCTTTCAGGACGTTTTCCGTCCAGTTTCCGGCAAGGGCCGCTTCGAGGAACGGGTCATATTCCTTTGCCCCGAACTCGAACGCGATATCCCCGGCGATCTTGTCCACGCCGGTACGGTGAAAAGGGATCTGGCGATCGTGGCGCAGGGCGTTCGACGTGAACGTGTCGCGGGTGAGCGTCAGCGAGCAGGAATTATGGTTGAGCTCGGTCATGGCGGGCGACGCGGGCGTCGTTCCCGGCGTTGCCTCCTTGACGTACCGGAGCCCGTGTTTTGCGCCGGATGCGATGGTGTACATGACAATGTCCTTTAGGCTTGGAAGGCGTAAAAGCCTACGTTGACCACGGCCCCGGTACGCTTGCCGTCACAGGCGGGCGCGGACTTGCGGGGCGTGGTGATGGTGGCCGTGCCGGAATCAAAACGGATGTCGTCCCCGCGCGGGAACCGGCGGGCAATCTGATTGGCAAGGGTGGCGGCAAGCGCGTCTTCTCCGGCCTTGACCACCACCTTGATCTCGATCCGTCCATTGATCTGGGTGAGGCCGGTCGCGCCGAGCGTGGCTTGCTTCTGGTTCTCGAAGACTACCTGCGCCCGAAGGTGCGAGGCGTGCGGCGGGACAAAGGGCTCGCCTTCCCATCCGAGAGGAAGGGCAAGGGCGCGGGCGGCGAGCTGGACCTTGTCTTTCAGGGTGTCATAGAGATTCATGGTTTTTCTCCGCTGGCGGGGTGAGCGTGAAGGCTTGCCCCCAGAGCACCGCCCACGCCCACGCACCTCTTCTTTCCAGTTCTTCATCGTCCAGAGGGGCAATGGATCGTATCTGGGCAAAAGACGTATCAGTGAGCCCGAACATCTGCCCGTGGATCGCGTGGACAACCTCGTCAACCACGGCGAGCCCGTCCATCTCCCGCTCTTCCTGTCCGGTACCGCCGTAAATCACGACGATGGCGGCAAACTGTCCGTATACGTCAAGGTCAAACGAATCCGTTGATGCGGTGTTTTGTGCCGACAGGATGGTCACGAGGACCGTCGCCGGACCGAGAGACTCGCGCAAAACTTCGGCTGCGTCCGCCCCGCCGGATATGGCCTCGACGGTGACGTCCGGGAGAAGCAAGCTCAACTCCCGGATCGCCGCATCGCGTATTTCCACAAGGCTCGGCATTACCAATTCCTCGTCCCGGCGTTGATTTCGACATCATCCGCCGTTTCACCGGATGCGGAACCGGCGCAGGGAAGCGACACAATGCCCGACGCGACATCTTTGAGCCATGCCACGGTCGACTTGTACCGGGTGATAATCGGATCTTTTTCGGACACGTCGCCGCTTGTGAGCCGGTAGCGCACAATGTCCGCCGTCACCATCATGACCACGGGCGGCACGGGGTCGGCGAGCGGTACGGCGTAACGGGAGGCGAGATAGCTGTCCACTTCCGAGCTTGCGTAGCCGATCGCCGTTTCCAGCGCCTCCCGGTCAATCGCGTTCCCCTTTTTCTTTGTGGAGAGCGTGATTACTTCACGCTCTCCGAACAGGGAAACAAGGTCCTCAACGGTGGCGTACATTACGCAAGCCACGGGCTGACGATAATGGTGGCCGCGTCAAACCAAATGTTGCTCGCGCCGTACTGATCGCGTTCCGCAACAAGGATTTCGCGGGCATCGGCCTGCAACGTGGGCGGGACGACAAGCAGCGTCCCGGCCTTGCCGCCGAAGCCAAGCCCAAGGGGCCGTCCGCCGTCGGCCTTGAAGCCTTGCATGGTCTCAAGGGCGAGCTGGAAGTTGGCGGCGGTGAGATCGTCCGTGCAGCAAACGGCCTGCTGCCAGAAGCCGTACCCGCCGTTGCAGCGGTAGCGGATACCGAAGGGAAATTCGTCGTAGTCGAAGACCGTGTTGTTTGCCGTGGACGTGATCGCCTCGATCTCCGGCTTGGTGCGCTCCTGAAAGATGAAGGGCTTGAGCGGGCGGGACACGTCGAGCAGATACCACGCGATCTTGTCGGTAACGACGTTTTCGACAGCCGCAGGCCGGAGAAGATTCGAGGTATTCACAACAGAACCCGTGCCGTCGACGTTCGGATAGACCGGGTGATCGGCTGCGAAGAACTTTTTGCCGTCGTAGCAGTCCTCGGTTCTCCCGGCGGCCAGAAGCCCGAAGACGATCTCGTCGGGATGGGTGGCCGCCGCGTAGCCCATCTCACGGAACAGCGGCGCGTAGACGTCAAGCGTGTCGTCTTCAAAAGCCGTGCGGGGAATCTTGACGGACGCCTCGTACTTCTTGTTCGTGACCGAATAGCCGAATTCCTTCATGCTTTTGTAGGCACGCTGTCCGGTCCATTCGGCGAGCTTCGGGAACTGCCCGAGCCAGCCGTAGGTAGTGGAGGCAGCCGTGGAGGCTACAAGGGTGGCGAGCATCGCCCACTGGGAAGGGGCCGCCGCCTTGGCTTTTTCAAAGACGTCGCTGTAGCCCACCCGAAGCGAGTTGAGCAGTGCATTAGTGGCAACGGGCATCAGTTCTTCTCCTTCGCCTTCGCGGCGATAAAGTCTTCTTCGGAAATACCGGCGACCTTCGCGGCGTACCGATCTTCATCCGTCAGAGCGGCGGTGCGCGGCGTACCATCGGGAGGCGTGCCGCCGGTCTGCGTACCTTTCAGGGCGGCAATGGGCGTGGTGGAAGACGCGATATAGCTTTTGACGGCGTCCGGGTGGGTCTTCGCGGTGGCCTTCGCCCACGCTTCACAGGACTTCGGCAAGCGTCCGTCGGCAACTGCGGCGTCGATCTCGGCGGTGAGCCCGGCGAGGACGCCGTTGTCTTCCAGTTCCTTGACCCTTGCGGACAGCGCCGCGTTTTTCTCCTGCACGGCGGTGAGCATGGCGGCGGGAACGTACTTGGTGGGGTCCGGATCGGCGGCCTTCAATGCCGCGATCTCGGTATCCTTTTCGGACAGGGCCACGGCAAGCGCCTTGCCGTCCGGGAGCTTTTGAAGCTCCGTCAGCATGGCGTCTTCCGTCGCGTCGGCGGCAAGGCCGAGCAGTCTGCACAACTTGTCGGCAAGCTCTTTCTTCATAGGAAGATCGTCCTCTGCCCGCGCGGCGACGGCGGCCATGCCGTCAAGGGCGGGATAGTTTGTCAGGGCCGCGCTTTTCAGTTCAAGCACGGCCCCGGTTTCAGGATCAAAAGTGAAAACGGGCGAAATGTAACGATACTCGTCAGCTTGGATGAACGCGCGGGCGGCGTCCGTCCACTTGACCGTGGCATACAGACCGTCCGGTTCCATCTCCAAAGACTCGATCCAGCCCGCCGCCGGGGCGGGCTTGCCGTTTTCGGCGGCGTTCATGGTCTGGTGCTCGTAGTCCACCACAAGCGGCGTCTCGCGCGCCTGCCAACGGGCAACTACGGCGGCGGCAATAGTGGGGGTGATGGTCCACGCCTTGACTTTGACGCCCTTGAGCGTACCGGGCCTTCCGTCGCGGGCGGAAAATTCGCCCACCGGGAAAAGCTGGATGCGTCCGGGCGCGGGGCCGCCCGCATCGGTCAAAACGCGGGCGGCGATGGAGGAGGTGTATGCGGTGCTCATGGCGTCAGAATAGCAGGGCTGTGGAACCGTGCCAGTTGACGCATGTCAGCGGGTGGAAAGGCGGGGGAACGGGTACGGACGGGAAAAGCGGGGGAGGAAAAAGAAGCGACGCGCCGATAAAGGCCGTTAGACCCCCGTTAGAAAATGCGTAAAGCAAAAAGACGGGCCGTCATTCATCTTGAGATAAAAACGGCCCTGAAAACGGCTTTTACGGCTTGAGGGCTTTTTGCAGGTTTCGGGTGATGGTGTCGAGCATGTCCTGGATGTCCGTCGGGCCGACGCCCAGGAACGGGCGGGCGGGGATAACCGATCCCGGATGATTCACGGATCGCCGGAATCCGATCCCCGGGATCTTGAGCGCCTTGCCTTTTTTCGCCCGGATGATGCGCGGCCCCGTCTTGCCGCCAAATTGGTGAATGGCGGCATAGGGGACGTTCGTACCGACAAGCGCGTAGCCGGGGCCGATCTCGCGCACGGCATAACGCCCGCCTGTGTTCGCAATACTTCCCACGAGCAGACCGCTGTCCTGCAACATGTTGACAACGGAGCGGCCTTTGCCTTCCCGCTGTTTCTGCCTTGCCGCCGACAGCGGTTGCCACGGCGTGCCTGTAGAGGGATCAGCATTGTTCTGGAAGGCGCGGGCCGAAGCGTCGATCATGATTTCCGACAGCGCACGCATGGTCGGCGTCGTGTCGGTCAGGGACGCGATGAGCCTCCCCAGAGCGACGCGCAACGCCTCGTCGGATATGCTGATTTTGATAAGTTCGCTCATTGACTCCCCAGATGGAAGAAGGTATTTTATAAGAAATCCCGCAAGTGTCCCCCGAATTGGCAATGGGGCGGTGAGCATCGCTAGCGCTGATTATACAGGTTCAATTCCTGTCCTTGCGGGACAATTTTATTTCAGCCATTCCGCGTCGTTTTATCTCCCACCTCTTCTCTCGATAGGCCGTTGCAACCCCGTCATATTTTCCTATCTTCTTCATCGCTCTAGTGTCCCCGGACGGCATGGAAAGCGGCATGATGACGCACCACTCCGGATCGGGGTCAGGGAATACATACAAGGCGTTGTTGTGGGAAACGTCCCAATAGACCGCCTCGGGATCGGCAAAATTTTTCGCCAGTGCCTTGTATTGCTCCAATGACAAGGCTTTTCCCACTTCTTGATGTATCCCCCTGTCTACATGGACGGCTTTCTTGTCCGTCATGACGGCGATGCGGGCCGGGTCCAGCCCGGCGGCCTTGGCGGCGGCCACCACTTCCGGCTGCACAAGCCCCACCACCACGGCGTCGCCCGTCTTCCATTTTGAGGCCAGCTTTTCCTCTATCCACAAGCCGAAAGCCGCGTGCCGGGCCGGGGCGTTGTTGATAGCCTGCACAACTTCGGCATAGAGCGCATCGCTTTTGATAAGCTCCAGCTTTTGCGCCAGCTCGCAGTCAAGTTGATAGGTCGTATAGCCCGCGCTGTACGAAAAGCCCGTGTCCGTCCAATGTGTGAGGCCACCCGGTCTTTCCTGCCAGCCCCATACCTCCCGGATAACCTGCTGGTTTTCCGGGGCGCGGGGGTTGACGACAACCTCCCGGCTTATCATGCGGCCTTCGCCGCTCTCCGGGGTCAACCCTTCCCGTTCAAGCTGCACGTCCGAAAGCGCCCGCACCCGACAGCGGCAATAAAAGCCGTTGGGGGGATAGTGCGTTTTCCAGAACGGATCGTCATAGCGGAAGACCTTGCGATGGAGCGCCCGGTGGTGTGGGCGGGTGCGGCTGTCGAGTACCGCGACATACATCCACCACGGCCTTTCCTCCGCGTTGGCGAGCATGGCCCGGTAACGCCCGTACATGTAGGCGCTCTGGACGTTCTGAAAAAAGATCAGGGACAGGCGCGCCGGAAGATCCAGCCCTCTTTCCGTCACCTCTCCCGTTTTCGGGTTGACGCTCTGTCGCTTCCCGGTCCAGCCCTTCGCCCGCAGGATCGGGGCCAGATCGTCAATAAACATCTTTCCCGTCCTGCCGTTTTTGACGGCGTCAACCAACCCTTTTTTGACGTCTTCCAGAAGATCAAACCGGGTCATGCCGGATACGGTGACGGCCTTGGCCTGCGCCTCCTGCCAAATGTCGTACCAATGCCGCGTAGGTGTAATGCCCTTGCTTTCAAGGTAGGCCACGGCGTCACGCGGCGGGAGCCCCAGCGCGTAGACGAGATCAGGCGTTTGCATCGGCCTCTTCCCGCGCGCTGGCTTCGCCGATGATGGTTGCGAGCATGATCGCCCGCGCCATAAGCTCTTGCAGCTTCGCCGTGTCCATCTTCGGATACAGATCGCCAAGGCGCACCAAAAGCTCGGCGGGCTCCACACCCTCCCGGATTTCGTCAAAAAGGGGTGCGAGCAGTTCGGCGCACGCCGCCGACAGCTCCGCGTCGGGAGCCATGTCGTCGATCATAGTCTGGTCCGGGAACGGGTCCGTTTTATCGCCGTCGGCTCTGGCCTGCGCCGTCAGGGGCGCGGGCGGTTGCGGCACGGACGTTTCCTTCACGGACAACACCTTTTCCCCTTCTTCGGCCTGCGGAATTTTCAGCTTCTCATGCGCCCACGCCGCCGGGATGTCCATTACCGATGCCAATTTCGGAAGCGCATCGGCAAAGACCTTGATGTCTTCGGCCTGCCTTGTGTCAAACCGGAAGTATGGGAGCAGTGCCGGATCGCTGACGCCGCAGTTCAGATAGGCCAGCGGAGCGAGGATTTGCCGGGTGATCGTCGCGGCGATCTGCGCGGCGTCGGACGTGAGGATGTCATGTCTGATTTCGTTGTGAACTTCGCCGAGCGCGTTGGTGGACGTTTTACCGTCCGCCTGCGTGGTGAGCGTCCCGCCGAGAATGGCCTTGCTCATGCCTTGTTCACACCGGGTAACAAGAATGCCCGGGATGTCCTGCGTGGCATTGGCGGGCGACTCGAAAAGAATTTCCATACCCTGCGGAATAATGCCGGAAGCGTCCCGTCCGAGATTGGCAAGGGCGGTTCTGAGCGCGGCTTTGTCTTCGGCGGAGCTTCCGGGCGGGTACTTCCCAAGCCGGAATGGGAGGCCGTGGACCTGTGTATACAGGATCGCGCTTTCAAGGGCGTAGGCTCGGATCAGGTACGCCCACGCCACCGTGCGGAAAAGCCCCACGCGCGGAAGCCACCCGGATTTCGAGCGGTGCGTGTGAATGACCCAACCGAACGGCCACAGTTCGGCCCCTTCATAGGAACCATCGCGCAACCGCAGCACGTTGCGGTTGTCCCGCATGACCTGAAACCAGCTCTGCGGGCGGTGATGGAATGCCGCCGGGATATGAAGCCCGCCGGTTTGTATCCATTCGATTTCAAGGGCCGCGAAACCGTGGCCTATGCCGTCCGCCAGATCGAGCAGGAGATCGGACGTGGTGGGCAACATGTCGAACTGCTCGCGCACGGCGGCGGCCACGGCTTCGGCCTTTTTATCTTTGGCACGGCCCGGCAAAATCTCCCAGTCCAGCGTCAAGAGCGCCCGCTTGCGCTTGCCGATTTCCGCCGCCAGATGCTCACAACGGTCTTCCATATCCGCGAAAAGCACGTGCTGCTCGGTAATGTCGCCGTCGTCGGCGGCTTGCAAAATGGAGGATAAACGGGAAGGCGTCAGGCGGTTGGTCATATTGCCCCACCGCTCAAGGTAGAGCATGGGCGTCAAGCCGCCGCCTGTTTCCGTCTGTTGCGCGGAAAGCGCATCACGCTTGCGCGGGCGCGGTTTTGCCGGTCTTCTAAAAATCATTACGTCCACCCCCCGTAGGTATCGAAGCTGTCAAAATCGTCGTCCTCGCTGGGCCGCACGCCCCACGGGCTTTGACGCGGCACCCGCTCGAACGCATCCCGCAGGCTGACGAAACCGCCGACGGCCAGCCGCCAGAGCATTTCGAGCGCGTCCGGCCCGTCGTCGTGGTCGGCTTTCGGGAAGTGCCGGAGTTGGTCGATCAAGGTCTGCTGCGAGGCGTGCAGCCGGATGCGGCCCTGCACGAAATAGGGCTGCAATGTCTCAATGCGTAGTTGCTTATCGGTACTGTTGATGATCGGGCGCACGGGAAGCGCGAGGCCACGGGCTGCGGCCCGCTGTGCCAGAACGTCGGCAAAAAACGCCTGAAACTGCACGGCCTCAACGGCCCAATTCAGGCAATGATACGCGCTGTGCAGCGCGATCACGTCTTCAATGATGCGGTCGGGGTGGCGCTTCCTGATACTGGCTTCCACCACGTCAAGCGTCATGGTGTCGCGGAGTAACCCGCCGACGAGGATCGCGGATGGGTCACGGCCCGCGCCGAGCTTGCCGAGAGACGGGTCAACGGCCCCGAACAGCAGCCAGTCGTGGGAACGGTCGACCCAGAACGTGATGCAGGAGGCAAACGGCGCGTCGTCCCCGGACAGCGGATCGTTTTGCTGTTCGGAATCGAAAGCCGCGTGGGAGTCGGCGCGCTTCGTCATAAGCTGGTACAGCGGGCGGCCCGCAGGCCACGACACGACCGCGCCGCGCTCCATATCGTCCTGATAGAGATCGTAAAAGGCACGGGCGGCAACGGGGCCGTCGGCGTGCAAAATGGCTTCCCATTTGTCCCACAGATCCAGCCGTTCCGGCCACTGGACGATGGAGCGGAACCGTTTGGACTGCCACGTGGGCTTGTCCAGCGTCCGGGCCAGCACGGAATCGTAATGCAGGATCGTGCCCACATAGACCACATCCATGCTTCCGTCGGCGGCCCCGAGGTTGAGCACGGTCTTTTGCAGCCAGTCTTGCAGCTTGTCCCGCTGCTCGGGCTTGGCGACGTTCTCGTCGTTTTCCAGATCGTCCAGAATCACGAGGTCCGGGCGGTATGGGCCATGACGCAGGCCGCGCATACGCTTGCCCGCGCCGAGAGCTTGGAGCTTCACGTTTTGGGCGGTCAAAATGGTGCCGACGTTCCAGACGCGCCCGCGCCCTGTTTCGGCGGGGAAGTCCATAGCAAGGCGCGGGTTGCCGTCCAGTTCCGCCTTGACCGCCTCTAAGAGAATCGCGGCCTGCTCCAGCGCGTCGGCAATGATCAGAATGTACCTCTTGCGCCCCGTCAGCACGCACCACAGCACGAAAAACAGGGAGATAAATGTGCTTTTCGCTTCGCCGCGCGGGGCGGCAAGGGCTATGTGCTGGCCTTCGCGGGCTTCGGCCATGCGCGGCAAGGCGGCGTCAAGCCATGTATGCAGCGCGCTGTCGCCCGCGATCGTGCAATAGTGCGGAAAGTACGTGCGCCGAAAAAAAGTGAAATCGGCAAGCGCCCGTTTCCGGCGCTCTGCGGAAGCCTTGGGATCGGACGGGAAGCCCTCGCAATCAGCTTCGATCTGTTGTTGCAGGGCGGCGGCAATGTCGGCGATCGCGTACTGAAAATGTTTTGCCGAGAGCTTTTTCATTAGCCAAGCTCCTTGGCGATCAACGCGCCGAAAGGTTCCAGCACCTCAAGCAACGCCGGGGCGTGCTGCGGGAACCGCTGGCTCGTAAAGTCGACCAGCTTGCGGATGATGCCGAGAGCCGTCGCCAATTCGTCGGTTTCCGGCAAAATGCGCTTGCTGGCGGCGATCGTCTTGGCGAAGGAATCGGCAAGCGAAGACAACGCCTCCACTTTTTCGGCGGGCTGCATATCTTCATCCTTGCCGATCCGTTCCATAAGCGTCTTGTGCTGCAACACATAGTCGTTCAGCATCTGGCGGGCCACGGCTTCCATGCCCTCACCCGCAAGGCTCGACGCCGCCTTGACCTTGTCCCAATCATCATCTTCGGCTTTTTGCGCGTCGGTCTTCCAGCGCCGTGCCGTACCGATGGAAATACCGACAAGGGCGGCGGCCTCCTCAAGGGACAGCGCTTTATAGCAATAGGCTGAGCGCAGGGCCATGCGTTTGCTTTTCGGATGGGCCATTACGCGCGTACCCCAAGAATAAGTTGAGCATAGACAAGGGCCACGGCGACGACGGCCCCGGAAAGCCCGCCGGAAACCACGCTGTTCGCGGCGGCATGTTCCTGTCCATTTTCAACCGTAGCCGCCAGCGCATCAACCTTCTTTTCAATGCGGGCCAGCGCCTGCAACACCTCGTTATCATGCTTGCTTTCCATGACTTCCCCCTGAGCGTACCGAGTCGGCGACGCGATCCAGCTTGTCGTCGACCCGTTCCAGCCCTGCGAGAATTTGCCCGGTCCGTTCCCGGCAATCCTCGCGCGGCACATAGTTCTTGTGCATTTCTTCAACAATGCGGCATTGGTTCTCTTTCAGCTCGTCCACCCGATGCTCAATTCGTGTGCCCCAGTAAACGAGAAAACCGCAAACAAGGCCGAGCAGCGTTATAATGATGGTTGGCGCGTCAAACATCATGGCGACACCACCCTCACCAGCGTGGCAAGTTGGCTTTCAAGTCCCCGGCAATACCCGCCGTAATCCCGGACATGGGCAAGCACGTCCTCAGGCGTCGCTAGCGCGTCGCCGCGTATCCCGGTTCCAGCGGTTCCGGCCTGTCCGGCATTTTGAGCAGTTCCGGCGGGATCGGCACCTTCACCTCCGGGGCCACCACCGGAACCGGCAAGGCCGAGGGCTTCGTTGTAGAGGCGCACCCAGTCACGAGACAAACCAGCGCAATCACGACGAGCGGCAAGAGCCACCTTTTGCAGACGCGCATCAAAAGTTTGACGCTCTTTTGCCAGCTTTTGACGGGCGTCTGAAAGCTCGGCGGACAATGCGGCCACGCGGGCCGTTTCCTTTTCCAGCTTTTCACGGGCGGCCCGCTCGGCTGCTGCAACCGCATCGGCGCGGGCTTTATCTTTTTGCGATACTTCCTCGGCCAAAACAGCGATCCGCGTCTCATAGTGCGCCTTTTGCAAGTCAAGTTCGTTGTACAAATGGTCGATCCAGATACCCGCAACGAGAAGGGCCGCGCCGATGAGCGCGACGGCACGGCTACTCACAGCGCACCCCCGGCCCCCAACCGGCCTTCACGTAAGCGGCCTGACGCTCGAAGATAAAGGAAACATACCGCTGGTTTTCGCGCTTCGCCGACGCCCGGCGGCCCGCGTTGACCGTCTCGACGCTCCCAAAATAGCGATCCGGATCAAGGCCGCGCCTGGCGGCAAGGTTGCGATCCCGGTTCGTCCACCCCATGCCGCCGTTGTATGCGGACAATGCAAAGGCCATGCGGTTACAGGGCGTCAGCGCCTTCTTTTGCGTGCCCTTCGCCGCCAACCGATCCCACAGATATTTGTCATAAGTGACGCACGCCCGGAGCGCCCAACCGGGATTGAACGGCGCGGGCGCGCCCACTTCCGGCGCAACCGTGGGGAGCCATTTCGCCGTGGAGGGCATGAACTGCGCCAACCCTTGCGCCCCGGCGCTCGACACCGTGCTGTTTTTCCACCAACTCTCGGTATGAATCTGCGCCGCAAAAATAGATACAGGAGCGTCCAATCCCCATACGGCGCGGGAGGCGCGGATCAGCGTGTCGCGGTGCTGGTATGCCGCGCGGGGGATAGTGACGGTTTGGGCTTGCGCCGCATCGGCGAATGAGGCGCAGATGCCCAAGAACAGGGCTGCGACAAGCAAAACGCCAAGCCCGAACGCCACGCCGGTAATCAGCCACTCCCAAAAGACTATGCCCCATTTTTTCAAGGTGGCGCGCATAGCTAAAGCCCCAGAGAGACGGCAAGCACAAAGACGGCCACCACGGCGATACGGCGCAGGCAGGCCACGGCGAAGAGGAAGCCGCACCCGCGCGCAATGGGAAAATCGGCGGTGTGCAGGCGATCCGCGTCGGGCGTCTTGCGCCAATCGTCGTCAAGGTAGGAGTCGGGGGAAGCATAGGGGAACGCCGCCATGTCGAAAAAGACGGCGATCACGGCGGCAAGCATACCGAGCGAGAGCTTGTAGCGGACGATCGGGAATTGTTCCGGCGAGCAGAAAGCCACAAGGCCGGTCACAAAAAGCGCCAGAACGGCGAAAAAGAAGAACTGAAAGCGCGGATTGAGCAGTCTTGCAAAGAACTTCATCTGAAACCCCTTATGGTTTGCGGGATTCCAGAAAGAGGAATCCCCGGTTACTGGCAAGCTACCAGTGCCGGGGATTTACGAAAGCCGACATATGTCAGCGGGTGGAATTGACGGGGAACGGTCATAACAGCCGCCCTTGCCGTTGTAGCGGAAAAAGAGAAGTTTTCTCTTCCGGGACACGGTGCAACACGCGCCAAACGTGCCTGTCTGAAAGATGGTATTTAAGGGCAAGCCCCGTTACGATCTCACGCTCAGACAGTCCCGCGCGGGCCATTGCGTCCCGATCCCTGATAAGGGCCGCGTCGCGTTCATCGGCGGCGGCCTGCCTGCATGTAGGAACGTAAAGGTTCGTCCCCGCATATTCACGGCAAAGGGCTTTTGCCGCATCCTCCCCAATCATATCACAGAGTTTCTTATAGCGGGCTTCTCCGACTGGCGTCAGCCGCATGGGCACAGGGATCGTCGTTCCGCCGAGAGCCCTTATAAGACGCAGGGTCACGGCGGGGCCAAGGCGATCAATGATGTCGCGGGCGTTGCGAGGCAGGCGCTCGTCAGACATTACGCTTTCTCCCGCGCCCGCTGGTGCTTGACCAGAGCCGTGATCACGCCGCCGAGCTGCTCGCCGTCGAGCCACGGGATGCGCACGCCATACATTTTTTCCGCGATAGATTCGACGTATGCCCATGACTTTTTGGTGTCGAGACGCAGGGCGTTGATCTTGCCGAGCAGATTTTCAAACTCCGGGCGCACCTTCGGCCCCTTCGGACGGCTGTCCTTCCATCCACGCTTGCGCAAAGCCGCGACGAGCATAACCAACTGGCGATCGGTGCAGTCCGCCGAGGAGCGCTTGCCTGTCAGATTTTGCAGCATGGCGCGGTACGTGTCATCGTCAAGGCCAAGGTCTTTACGGGCGATATGCAATTTTGCCATGAGAGAACGTCTGGTTTTCATTTTAACACCTCACAAGGTGGTCAACGGGGTGAAGCTCAACGCCGCCGTACAGCATGACGGCGACATACCAAAGGCCGTCGGCGGCGCGGATGGGCGCGCTGGCGACGTAGCCCGTCCAGACCGGCGACGCGCCGGGAATGCCGCGCGGCACTTTGACGCGGGCCTTCACAGGCAGGTCCGGCATGGCTACCGGGGCAATCTCGCCGCCCGCCGCGAACTCGGCGGCAAGGGCGGCGACTTCATCGGCGCAAAGGAACAGCTTTTGATCCTCCAGATCGTACCAGCGCCGATCGAGCCGAACCCGGAAGCGCCCGGCGGGGCCGCCGTGGTTTTCCGCCGGGGAAAGCTCGATCTTCATGCGGATGGTGCCAAAACGTACACCAATAGAGCCACAGAATTTTTTATCCGGGCGTGTCATTTTCCGCACCGTTCCCGCGCAGCCTTCGGCGTGGGGGCCGTCGGGGCCACGGCATTAAGAGCGTCACAGCACACCTTGAGCATGTTCTCGGCGGCGTCCGGGGCGTCTTTATCAATAAAAAAAGTCGCCACGATACGCTTCTTTGCCGTGTCCTGAATGGCGGGAATGCCAGCGCCAGAACGGGTGGGGATGAAACGAGGCATATGTATCCTCCCTTTTTTCTTGCTTGTGCTCGTCAGGCCGGAAATCATCCGGCGACGGCCCCGCAGGGCCGTTTCGCGTGGTTATCTGGCTAAAAGCCTGTCTATCTTTTTTTCTATGATGTTCTGCTCGTCGATGAGCTTCTTCATCTTTTTCTTCCATACACAAAATTCTTCTATGTCTCCCGGTTGTGCGTTTGCGAGTGTACACCGTTGCTTGCTGAGTTCCTCGTCGCGTTTCATGAGTATCTTAAACTGCCTGTCCCTATGTATCTCTTTGCATTCAGAAACAACGGAGTCCACACGTAAGAACAAGCAAGCGGAAAGGAAACCTTCTATGATGACTTCCTTGGGGAACATCTGGAGCTTTTTTACAGCTTCACTCGTTCCGCTTGCTTCTTCGTACTTAAGGTTGCCCTTTGTCATCTTTCTTTTCCCAACCGTGTGCCTTGGCGGTATTATCCATGTACATACTCACAATCTCCGGCAACTTTTGCTCTATCTTGCGGGCGATATTCTCCAAAAGCGTTCGAGCGGACTGGAAGCGGATATGCGGAGCTTCTTCCTTGATGACCCCAATCGCCACCTGAAGACCATCGGAAAAGCCAGATGCCCGTGCAGCGACGTCAAGCATTGCTTCGGAAATCTCAACCCCATTGATTTTTATCTTCATGCGATGGCTCCATAGGCTTCACCCGTGACCGGCGTGGATAAAGGAATACGCTCTGCGGACGACATCCCGGCCAGCCAGTCTTGTGGGCGGCTTTCACACGGCTTGATAGGAGTGCCTATTTTCAAATTGTCAGGCATTGCTGCCCGAATAAGGGCGTCTTTGACCGGAACCAGAGCGTCGGATGTAACCGGAGCCACTTTCTTCTGGGCAATCATTCGACTGCTGATCACGTCTACCGCGCCGAAAAGAAAAGAGTTCCGAGCCTCGCGCTTCGATTTTGCGGAACGGAGCCTACGGGCGGGACCGCGCATGTGCTCGGAAGCCAGACGTAGCAGCGTCTTATACAGATAGCCGTACATCCAGCCGCACACTTCCGGATCGGCACCAACGCCGACAAAGGAGGTCTCGCCGGTAAATTCGTTGTGGTAATAGTCACAGTCAAAAACCCGTGCCGTTCTGGCGGCAAGGACATACGCCCATTTTTCCAGAGCTTTCCGCGTCTTGCGGTCTACCCGCCGGGCGCTTGCCGTTTCGGCGTCGCATCCGATGGAGTCCATCGTGATGTTGTACTCGGACAACATCTGCTGGACCCGCTGAGCCGCAAGAGCCGCTTCGTGGGGATTCGCCGACTGAGACAGACGCAGCAGCTTGCGTATCCGCTCGATAATCCTGTCTTGATCCATCATTTCTCTCGTATCCGTTTCGCTTAGTTCATCTTTACATGCTTCACACGGTCTTTCACTTCCGCTCGTTTGGCGTTGTTGAACCGATCCACCGTGCCGACAAGGTAGCCGGTAATCCGGCGGATACGCTCGAACTTGACGCCCTCGCCGACAATCAGCTTGCCGTCGCGCCTTGTGACGGGCATATGGTCAATCAGTTCCATTTTCCATCCTTACTTGTAACAGTAACTTCAAGCGACACGGACAGGCCCTTTGTTTCGTGGTAGTCCTTCAACATGGCAGGCATATCCCTTTCCATGCCGTCAACAAAGCCACTCAGGAAAGCGCTAACTACCGGAATCGTAGACGCTGTGACCTTGACCGTATCAGTAAGCATCTGGTGCATAAGCGACAGGCCGTCCGCAAACCCCACAAGCATCCCGCTCTCGAAGTCGGCACTTAGCAATTCATTCTCACCCTTAGACATGTTTTTCCTCCCCTTCTCCCTACTTAAACGCCCGCGCTTCGATGACAGCCCATGATACTTCTTCTATTCCGCTGCTGACTGCGGAAAGTATACGCAGCACATCCGGGCGTTCATCATGCGCATACGTCATTGCCAGATTGAGCGCTTCCGACGCCTCGGCCATATGTCGCTCGGCGGCCGCCATAGCATCATCAAAGTTTTTGGGTTGCGCCTCCCACCGATCGATGCGGGCGATCATCTCTTTGACAATGAATGCGGGAAGTTGGATCTCGGAATGTGTCGTATCGCACATCTCACGAACAATACCCAACACACCGTCAGAAATCGGCCTGTCGCTCATCACCTTTCTTCCTTGTTTTATCGGTTATGGACGTTCCGTCATTTCGGCTCGCATCATCAGGCCCGGTAGCCAACCCGGACGACCGCCCCGCGCGGGGCGGTTTCGCGTTATTCTTCGCCAAGTTCGGTCAATGTAAGCTCCACCTTGAACCTATCGTCGCCTATCCTGCATTCAAACCCCAGAGCTTCGATATCGGCTCCTTCCATAACCCGTATGGCCTGTGCTATGGTCGCTTCCCAAGGTCTTTCAACAACCTTCTCAATCAACAGTTCTTCATCAAAAGACATACCCATTCCTTCACCCCTGATCCGCGCTTTCAGAGTCAAGCAATTCAAACGTAACTTTCATCTTGAACACGCCGGGAACGGTATGCGTAGTAGTCAAACAAGCAGTTTCCGCATTAAGCATGAGCGAAAGATAATCGGCGAGCGTCGCGTCAAGTCGTTTACTTTTGATTGTTTGCTCGCATTCTTGCACCTTGTTTTTATTCATTTTGATACTCCTCAAAAAGTTTATTGATTTCTTCCCGTCCTGCCGTGTCTATGGCCCTCACTTGCAGGGTGCCGTCTTCGTCGCGGTAGGCAATGAGCGACTTCTGATTCACCCATGCAATCAGGCATTTTGCCAGAAGGGTATTCGTCGCGCCGTCGCTCCTGCGCATGTTGTCGATCATCTTTATCTGTTCGATATGCCGGTGGTACTCTTTCCAAGTCGCATAGGCGGACGAGGCCAGCCACGCGAGCGGAAACAGGATCAGAAAGGCACTGACGGCCAGATCCGCAAACTTCATTCTCTCCCCTCCCTGATCCGCCGGACGGCATCCGGCGGAAAGCCCGCGTCCAACAGCAGCCTAAACGCCTTTTCCCTGATCTGCGCCTTGAGGAAGCGCCTTACTTCGTCCGATGCCTTCCGCCACACATCTGAGCCTGTCAGTTCCGCCATATCCTCAACATGGTAGCGGGCATTCCGCGCCAGCCGATCGGCGTACAGCCCGGAAAGCCGCTCAAGATCCTTCTTTGATACCGCCGCCATAACCACCTCATACGCTGGCAAAGTCGAGGCTGATCGGCTGGTACGCGCCGGAAGCGTCACGCTCATACGCCCGGACATAGACGCGGCTGTCCAGAACTTGCAGGCTTTCGGTGATCGCCCGCATGGCCTCTTTCCAGTCCGGATCGTCGATCTCGATTCGCCGCAGGCCGAGCACGGCCCCGGTGTTGATGCGGCCTTTCTTGTCGACCTTGAAAGCTTGTTCGACCACAGCGCGCAACTCGGGCCGGGAATCCTTGCACCAGCGGCGCAGGCACCCGTCGATCAGCTCCTTTGCCGCCTGCAATCCCTCGTCGAACGTGAGCAACTGCCCGTAGTCGCGGCACAGCTTGTACTTGCCGTCAAAAGAAAGGAGCTGCACGTTGCCTTTGACGCCGCCAAGTTTGACGCCGTACCGCTCGCCGGAAAGCTGTACAAAGGCGTCCACATCCGAAAGGAGGCTTGCCTTGACGGCCCGCATTTCCGCTTGCAACGCCTTGATCTTCTCCATCTTTTCATTGACCAGCGCGTCACGCTCAATGTCGATCGGGCGGATATTGGCGCGCGGCACGAGGCACCCCTGTGCGTTCTGCATGTAGCCTTCGGGAATCTGGTCTTCGTTAAGCATTGTTTTTCTCCTTAAATGTTAGGGAGTTCTTCCCAGTTAATTTTTGTGTATCTTTTGGTGTACTGCTCCGAGAGCCACAGACGGAAAGCGGCTTCTTCCGCTGATTTCAGCACCTTGACTTCGTTGCGCATATTGCTGACGATAAGTTCCACTTTTATACCGCACCCCTGATCTTCGCGCATGGCCGCGACAAGACCGTCCAACAGGCGCTCGAAACGTTCGGAAATCATAGCGTTATCCTTTTCGGTTAGGGTTAAATCTGCATTTCTGGCACGCCCGCCAGCGGCGCAGGGCCGCCGGGCTCGACGTGGGGACTTTTCCGGCATAACGGGCGCAATCGTGATAGCTCACCATTTCGCCGTTGTACGGGCAGGGATTCCGGGCGTAGCGTTTCATGACGCGATCGGCCATGCGCCACGTGTCGCCCGGATACTTTTCATGGATCAGCGTACTGACGGAACCGTGGCTGACGCCAAGTTCGCGGGCCGTCGCGCTGACGCCGATCTCGGCGACGCGGGCGCGGAGCAGGGCAAGCCAATCCTCAGACATGATGCACCTCCCCGGTGTTGGGATCGGTGAGCGTCTTCGCCGGGGTATTCAGGGCCGGGGCAAGCCGCCCGGTATTACGGACAAGCCGGAAAAGCTGCGGATTGCGCGGCGTCCGTTCGACGTATCCGGCCTTCAAAAGCGCCCGGACGTAGCGTTTCAGACCTCGCTCCGCGTCCTTCTCCGTCCCGTCGGCAAGGGTCATGAGTAAGTCGTCGACGCTCCATGAAGCTGTCTTCATGCGGATCAGATTCCAAGCGCGGGTCCGCAGGGAAAAACGGGAACGGGCAACGAAATCGCCTTTTTGCGGGCCGTTTGAACAGTTTTTCATGGATGCGAGAAACGCCTTGCCTTTGTCCGTAATCTGGCAGCATCCTTCCATATCAAGGATAAAGCCGCGAGAAACGAGCGTTGCGCACGACTTACGGATGACTTCGGAAGGGACGCCAAGGCATGACGCCATTTCGCGTCTCAGTACGGTCTTGCCGTCCGCAAGCAATTCCAGCATGGCCTGTCCGATCGTCGCGTCCATTTACGCTACCTTCCTCTTGCCGCCCGACTGCCTCACGGTAACGGGCGTCCGGTTTTGCCAGTCATGGGAAAGCGGAATCCCGGCGAGATCATCAACGCCAACGCAGGCAAGCCGGTTGGTCTTCGCCACCCGCTCAACAACGGGAACCATGTTCAGCACTTCACGCATACAGCCGCGCGAGAGGCGATGGATTTCCGCCATAAGCTCAGGTGACATTTCAACTTCGGCGAGCTGCTTACATGCGGACTGCACGTCTTCAAGCGTAGCGGGCAAAAATTCGACAACCCGCGCGATGCGGCTGGAAATCTGCCCGTACCGCTTGATGTCGTTCTGAATGTTTCCCATGCCGATCAGAATCACCGTATTTTCGGCTCGGTCGGAAATGTCCCGGATTTTTTCAAGGGACGCCGCCTGATTCGCCAGTGTAAACTCGGCCTCGTCAATAACGATCGGCCACTGGTTCGCCGCGATAGGCTTCAAGAGACGCGCAAAAAGCTTTTGCGAGTTGCCCCGCCCGTCAATCTCAAGCGCTGCGGCAAGCTCGGAAAGCGCATACCGGGGCGTCCAATCCTTGTTTGCCCGCAAAAAGATCGCGCCGGTTTCGGCGGCCCAACTGCTTACGATGTGGCTTTTGCCAAGACCGGGCACACCGTAGACCAGCATCATCCCGGCTTCGGCGGCACCTCGCTGTTCAACGGCCTTCACGGCGCTGACGAACTTGCGGTAATTCTCTGTCTTTACGAACATTTTGCGCATATCTTCTTCTCCCATGCCAGCCCCTTGCTGGCAAAAATAGGTTCATAATCCGCGTACTCTTCGGTTTGGACGTACCATTCCATCCATTCCGTAATTTCCGGCGTCCACAATTCTGGATGAAGCATGTAGTGCTCATATTTCTCGTAAGGGAACTCAAAACGCGGCTCCGCGGTACGCGGGGCAACGGATTCGGTAAGGCTGTTCGCTGCTTCGTCCGGCCAATCCGCCCCGGCTTCCGGCAACGGCTGGACGTCGACCACCGGCCCAATCGGGCGGCGGATGGAATTGACGACGGTTGCCGTGGCGGGGGCAGTATTGGAACCGTCCGGGCAGACGATGGTTGCACCGGGGACCAGCTTTTGCGCGCGCTTTTCGATCCTCCCGATGGCGTCGCGCATCTTTTGGGCTTCCCGCTGCTCTTGTTCGGAAAGCACCATGTATTCAATGGTGTTACCGTCAAGAAACGCCTCACAGATCATTTCCATGTCCAACGTCCACACCGTTACCCGTTTGGGATCGCGCATGTCATAACGGACGTTGACCTTTTCACCGTGGAACAGATCAAGCTCCTTGGCGTAATATTCGCGCCCGGCGAGCTTGAACCGGCAGTTTTTGACCGGGCATTCCTTGGTGGGCATGAACAGTTCGTCCCGAACCGTTGAAGGCACCGCCAAAATTTCATAATCGGGATTTTCGGCGAGTTTCATTTCCCAATATTCATTGGGCGAGTAGTTTCGCCGCTTGCCGTTGGCATCCGTAAACTTCGGGAGAGACGTGTGCGGCGTGGCGTTGTACTCCTCAATGCGGTACTGGAGCGCCGCGAGAAGCTGATCAAGCGTAGGCAACTTATCGGATTTTGCGGTCTTTTCGATTTCCTTGCGGGTAAGCAGATAGAACTTTCGAGCCGCGTCCGAGTCCATGTCCCGATGCGTGCAAGAATCAAAACGCTTGGAGAGAGGGGTGCAGATGGTTTTGACCGCTATTTCCATAAGCCCCTTGCCCTGAGGAACGGACGGGATCGAATGCCTGGCGACAATGCCGAGCTGCGTCAAAATGCCCGTGCCTTCTTTGGTGAGCATGGCGTTTTTGTAGCCCGGCCCGTTGTCGGTATAGAAAAACTGCGGAATGCCGTAGCTCACGCAAGCCGCCCGGAGTGCGTCCAGCACGGTGAGGCCGTTTTCTGACGTATCCACGGAAGAGCCGACGCATTTGCGTGTGGCAATATCCAAAATGAGCGTGATTTCCGGTTTGAACGCCCGTTTCTGGTAGGGGTGATAGAACATGGCGTCGAGCGTAGTACCGTCGCCCGTGAAGCCCTCCACCGGGAGCATATTTTCCGTCGAACGGCGCTTGTACGCGCAGAACTTCCGAAAGGCGTTGCCCGTGGTGCGCCCGTGCATCCGTTCCTTTTCCGGTATCTTGTCCAGCCAGCGCCGCACGGCATGAACGGACGGGACGTTTTCCGGGTGTTCGGCTAACTCTTTCAGGATGCCGCTATTGTGAGGCTTTCTAGCTATTTCTTTGCCGGGAAGAGCCGAAAGCAGTACAGTACCTTCGGGCATACCTGCACCAACCCATTTGATCAGTGTCACAAATTCATTGTATGACTGTTGTACTGAGGGCTTTTGAGGCTTTTGCCAGAGTTGCAGAAAGACATGGAGCCATGCGGGAGGCGTCATATCCTTTTGCGGATTGATGGGAACCAAACCAAAGATGCCCTTTGTTTCGTATATCGAACACCAACCATAAAGTCTGGTAATGGAAATCCCGCGTGAAGAGCCGCGCCGGGCGTTGGCAACATAGGCTGCATCCATGAGGTTTTGCGGCAATGTGCCGTTTTTGTATCCTTCAACCAGAGTGATGATTGCCGTCCGGCGCGTATGTCCTGCCATTTCAAAATTGTATACGGCGTCAATAAACACCTTGCGTGACAACACGACATCCCGTTCACGGGAAGAAAGATGCGCGAGGGAAACGACGGGGTCTTGATGGATGGCGGGCGTGGCGGGTTCAAGGACGACCGGGAGGCTTTCCCGTTCCTCGGCGGAAACGGCCAGCGCGATCGCTTCGCGTACGTCGGCGGGAAGCTTGACGGTGGGATATTCGAAGCCGCCGCCTTGACCAGAACGAGGGCGGGAAGGCCAGTTTTCTTGCTTGGCGCGCAACAATACGCTTCTCACCGTTGCATATCCCAAAAAGGTTGCAACCTCGCGTGTTGTGTATGCTTCCTTGATCTCGCTCATATCCTCACCTCATAAATTCGCCCCGGTTTGTAAGATTCCGCCCTTACTTTCTATTCCTCTTCGGCAAATACCGAAGATGCTTTCTTCCGGGATTAGCCTTTAAAAGGGCCGTGATTGCCCTGACACACTGATTGCAGATGAAGATGTTTTTATCTTCAACCTGTATGAGAAGCCCGCACTCTTCATCGACGGCACCACAGAAGCTACAGGCGGGCTTGCTGTACTTCGCTGTTCCCGTCGTCATGCCGCCGTCTCCTTTTCCGCCCACCTTTCAGGATACCGAGGGTCAAACAGATATTTATCAGGCACGCCCGCATCCCGGAGCGCGTCCAGTATGCGGGCGCTGTGGTTCTTGCCGAGGATGGTTGCAGAGACGGCGGACAGGGACACCTTGAGTTCATAGGCTATTACAGTTGCCGTCCGCCCGTTGCGCCGCAACGCCTCATGAATGCGCATGGAATAAAAACAACGCCGTTCTCCTATTTTCGCTCTAACGAGAGTGTCATTGGTTGCAAATTTCATAATTCCCCCGGCTATAATGCGGCCTAGCCGTAGTTTTTGGTGAAGCCAACAGCTAAAAGTTGATCTTGAGTCGGTTGCCGGGTAGATTGAGCTATCAACTACATTTCTCAACCGCCCGTAGGTTTGTTTTGAACCAAAATTTATTAGTTGTCAAACGATTTTTGGTATAAACTTCTTTTTAAACCAAAAAATATTATATCTAATAAATTTAGACAGTTGTAGTAATCTTTTCAATACAAAGAAAAGTACAAACTTCGGGCAAGGAACTTTATACCATGAACACGCTCGGAGAAAGGATAAAACTGTTGCGCGGTGATACTACACAAGCTGTATTTGCGGCCTCGTTAGGTATCCCCCAGATGACGTTAAGCAACTATGAGACAGGAAAAAGCGAACCGAAATTTAGTTTGATTAATACGATTTGTACCACTTTTAGTGTTAGTGCTGATTGGCTTCTCTTTGGTCGCGGCCCTATGCGCTCGGGTGATGTTCAACAGGAAGAAAAGCTAGTCGAACTTTGTAGAAAAACAGATAAAATCATAACAAGCGCGGATGACGAAGTCGTTATGATCCCTATGGTTGAAGCCGTTCTTTCGGCTGGGGGCGGGAGTTTTGAAACAGGCGCAACAATCGGTCGTGGCTACGCCTTCCGGCGTGATTTTATTCAACGCAAGGGAAATCCCGATAATATGGTTCTCATGCGTGTTGCAGGCGACAGTATGGAGCCTGAAATTTTAAGCGGTGATGTTGTCCTTATAGATCAGGGAAAAACACGGATTGTCCCCGGACACATGTTTGCCGTTGGCTTTGAAGAAGCCATTTACCTAAAACGTATTGATATCATGCCGGGAAAAGCTATTCTGAAAAGTGCCAATCCCGCATATCCGCCGATGGAATTAGATATACGGGGGCAACTGAGCGACCAATTCCGCGTCATAGGCCGCGTTTTGTGGAGCGGACGGGAATACAAGTAGAAAACAAAAAATCGCGGCCCTGTTTTGACTGCGAAAAATACATGCGTTTTGGTGTACGTTTTGACACCAAACAACAAACGGGCGGCTCCAATGAGGAACCGCCCGTTTTTGATCATCCTGTGATCATTCCATCCCGAATTGCGCGCTAAAAATACCCCACTGGCGATCAAAAATGATCAATCTGTTCCGAATCGCGCGCGAAATTTTCCGCCTCAAAATTTTTCATAACATCCCGTGACGCAAGGCCAATCTACCCATTTCCCGAATTGCCTGCATGTCCCGAATTGATCGCTACCCCAGTCCGAGAGGTATTTTGCCCAGAATTAGTCATTTTCCCCAAAACCGGGGTTCAGATTGGCAATACAGGGGGATTCCTTCTCCCCTCAACATCGGGGAGGGGAGGCCACAAAAAGAGGTGGCCCGTTCCCGAACCGCTCCAGCTATTTCGTGAGTCCTTACCTCTGCCGTGCTTCCCCTGTGCTTCGTTTCTGTTCAAGTCGGACCTGTACAGCCCGAGCATAGCAGGATCGGCTTCAAAGGTTGCCCCCTGCCTTCCCTCGCGGTGGCCTTTTCGTCATGCTCCCCGGTGCGGCGTCGAGCGTTCGGAGTATTCCGAACGTGAGTCCCTATCTTGGGGGGCCGGCAAGGGGAGAGGTTCCCTTTTCATATTCACCGGGATCTCTCTTATTTCTTCTTTTATAGAATGTATAGTTACGGTACTGAGCGGCGCGTTTCCTTCCTTACTCGGTATTGTGTGGCGTGTTTCCGCCGCTTTTTTAGGTGACGCGGTACTCAATGGCACGGTACGCGGTATGCTATGGCGTGCTTGCCCCTCTTCAAAGGGTAAAAACCATCCCTCTAGCCCTATCGTGAGTAGGCGGGCACCCCCCAGCCTACCGCGAATCTTGCGGGCGGCTCCAGGATGGAGTTCCGCCATATCCGCGAACTCCCTGGACCTCTCCTATCGGCAGGAAAGAGCCATCTCCCCCCGTTCTGGCGAAGTAATGCGCCCGCAGACGGGGTAGAGCCTTTTCGTAGCCCCGGACATCTTGTCTCCGCTTACTCCGTGCCTCCCGTTCCACCCCATGCCAAAAGGAAAGCCTCCCTCTGTCTTCGGGGGAGGCTTTCCGTCTCATTCGATGCGGGCTGTGCCGTTATCGCTCCACTGAGAGTTTTTTCGTGCGGAGGATAGGCTTCGGCGGCGAGGGCGGCTATGGTGCCGTCGCTATTTCCTGAGCCTGCGGATGGGCGCTGGAGCCGAGCTTGTCCTCGTCGAGGGCGTCTTCCTCGAACTGGTAGAAGTCGGAATAGAAGCCTTGCGTCTGGTCCGTGTTCCTGTTTTCGGAGTCGTGCGGATTCCGGAGCCAATGGATAGAGGTACCGGCTCGCTTTGCCTGCGCGGAAGCGGTAAAATGCCGCGTCGGTTCTTGGGAAAGGGCTATTCGCTATCCCCCAATGCGACGGCTCCCGTCTTGCGGTAGACCATATAGGCGGGGAACAGCGCGCACAAGGAGCCGAGCGCGAAGGAAGCTGCGGCAAAGGAACCTTCGGCGAGGGTAAGTTGCGGGGAGAGCATGATCCCGGTCTGGCGGAACATGAGCAGCGCCGCACCTTCGGAAAGGCCACAGCCGAACAGCAGGCCCGCCAGCGTGCCCACGGCGATGCTGACGCTGACCACGCACCAGACGCTGAGCACCAGATAGGCGCGCGGCGCACCGAGCACACGCAGCGTGCCGAGCATCCGTTTGCGCATGGATACCGCCATCCCGCCGACCAGCATGACCCCGCACAGGGCCACGAACTGCGCGGCATAGGCCATGCCGGTCATGATGTCGCGCATGTCGCCGAGGGTGGCGAACAGCCCGGTCAGCACCTCGCCGGTAAAGACGCCCTGCATGTTCACCGGCCTGCCGTCCGCATCCGGGAGGGTCGCCGTCTGCCAAAAGGCCCGCAGGCGGTAGGCGGCGGCGATGCTTTCGGGCTTGACGACCACGGCGGAAACGCCGGGCAGCGGGGAACCCTTCCCTTCAAAAAGATGTCCGAGGGGCAGGCCATGCCCCGCATCGGGAAGCGCATCGTGGACGGCCCAGACCGATTCGATGGGAATGAGGATGGCGTTGTCCCACGGCGTGCCCGTTTCCGGCAGGCGGCCTACGGCCTTGTAGCGGACATGTCCGTGTTCGTTGTGGGATGCGGAGACCTGCCCGTGCATGGGGGAAAACGCCTCTCCGAGCCGCAGGGGGACACCCGCGCCGAGTACGGCTTCGTCCTGTGCGGCGAATGCCCTGCCTTCCGCGAGCGTCCGGTTGCCGCCGAGCGTGACCATATCCGTGGTCGTCCCCACCAGCGGGGACGCGTTCCAACGGTCGCCGAAGGCCAGCGGCGCGGCCCAGACGACGCCTTCCTGCGTCAGGATTTCCGTAACCGCGCCCCCCGGAACCAGCGGCAGCGACTGCGGGCGCAGATAGACCGCCCCGAGCATGAGCTGTACGCTGCTGCCCTGCGCGCCCACCAGAAGGTCGAAGGCGTCGCCCGCCCGCGCCGTTCCCTGCCGTACCGCCCGTTCGGTCATGCTGACCCCGACGCCGAGGCTGAGGGACAGCGCGAGGACCAGTGCCAGCGCCAGAATGCCCCCGAAGGAGCGGCGCAGTTCGCCTTTGATCAGTATCAACGGATTCATGCCGCCTCCCGCACAATGCCCCGGTTGAGATCGAGCACCCTGTCCATGTCCGCCAGCACGGCATCATCATGGCTTACGACAAGGAGCGTGCTGCCCAGCGTCCGGGCGTACCCGGAGAGCAGCAAGCTCACCTGCCCGGCGTTGGCTTCGTCAAGGCTTGCCGTGGGCTCGTCCGCCAGAATGATGCCCGGTTTGAGCAGCACGGCCCGCGCAATGGCGACCCGCTGCTTTTCCCCACGCGACAGCGCCCGTACTTTCCGGGTGGGGCAGACGTGCATTTGTTCGAGCAGGCCGCGCCCGCGCCGGATCAAGGCTTCCGGGATGCGCCATCCGGTGAAGCTTGCGGGCAGAAGCACGTTTTCCAGCGCTTCCAGCTCGGGGAAAAGCTGGAAGTCCTGAAAGACGAAACCGATATGCTGCCCGCGCCAGCGATCGCGTTCGTGTTCAGACAGCGCGCCGGGTACGGTCGCGCCCCAGCGCACGGTTCCCCTGTCCGGAAGCACAAGCCCGCTCACGACGTTGAGGAGGGAGCTTTTGCCCGATCCCGAGGCGCCCCGGATGCCGATGTGCTCGCCGGAGGTCACTTTAAGGTACGGTATGTCGAGGACCGTGCGCCTCCGCCCGCCTTCGGGAAAAGTGAGGAGGATGTCCTGAAGTTCGAGCCCGTTCATACAAGATCCTTGCTTGGGTCGGCTGTTACAGCGTGCGGAAGCGGGCGTCCCGCAGCCGGAGCTGGCTGATGAATCCGGTGTCTCCGTCGCGGTGCGATCCGATTTCCAGCACGCCCTCCACTTCAATGGTGGTATTGTTCTGGACGAAGCTCTGGCTGGAGGAAAGGTAGACGACGAGGATATTGTCGGGCCAGTCCGCGTCGGATTGGCAGAACGGGCACAGGGCCACGGGTTCGCGTGTGAGCACGAAGAAGGCTGCCTCGGCCTTGAGCGGCGGGGCCATGAATCCTTTGATCGTGATGCGCTGTCCGGCAAGGTTTTTTACCTTGTCGGAAAACTGGAGCCCGAGGACGCCGCCCCCGCTGTACAGTTCGTCGAACGACAGTTCCGCCGTCGCCGCTTTCGCCGTACCCGTCAGGCAGAGCAGGGCAAAAAAGAGGAGGAGCAGTTTTTTCATGGATGGTTCCTGTGGAAGAAGGGAAAAGGAGAGGGAGGGGCTTCGGCAGGAAGCGCCCTCCCTTCGGCTTTTTCCTACTTATTTCCGAGCGCGAGGGCTTCGGACATGATGCGGAAGACTTCCGTGCTGTTCATGAAGCCCCGGAAGGCGTCGGCATGAGGGCCGCGCGCGCCGACCACAAGGTCGTCGATGGAGTGGACGCCGGTGGATTCGGTGCGGGGGAGGTTGCCGATGCGGAGCTGCGCGCCGGGCACATCCTTGTAGGCGGCGTTGGCGATGTAATGGCCCTTCTCATCCTTGACGGACGGGACGAAGGGGCCGTCCATCTTCGGGCGGTAGGTTTCGTAATAGTCGGGGTAGTTGCCGATGAACACCGCGAGGCGCTTGGACACGTTCACGTCGTCGGGGTAACCGTCGCCGTTTTCGTCCTTATAGGCGGGATAGCCGGCCTCGGCGTAGATGCCCACCTTGTCGCGCATGAGCTCGCCGGGCAGGTTGTCGTCCACGGTGCCGATGACGCTGATGGAGTGGGTATGGTCGCCGGTGACGATGAGCAGGGTATCGGGGTTCTTGTCGCAGAATTCCTGCGCCATGGCGACGACCTTGTCGAACATGATGGTGTCGTAGACGGCGCGTTCCCAGTCGAGGGGATGGCTGTATTTGTCCACAAGGCCCGCTTCAAGCATCAGGAAAAAGCCTTCGGGGTTCTTGGAAAGCACGGAAAGGGCGGCCCGCATGGAGTCGGTGAGATCGGGCTGATCCGGGAACTTGGACACGGTCCCTTTCTTGAGGAACTTGCGGTCCAGCACGCCGTCCATGTTGCCGGTATGGAACAAGCCGAGCAGCTTGTCGGGGTTGCCCTTCACGGCCTTGGAAAGCTCGGTGTTGGACGTGGCGAGGGCATAGCCTTCCTTCTGGAACATTTCGACGTAGTTCTTGTCGTCCTTGCGCTTGGAGCCGGGGACGTTCTGAGGCAGGAAGTAGGCGGAACCGCCGCCGATGATGACGTCGGGCTTCACGCTGTAGAACATATCCACGATTTCGGCCTTGTCGGCGCGGCGGCGGGTATGCCCGACCACGGAAGCCGGGGTCGCGTCCTCGATTTCGGCGTCCGAAACCACGCCGATGGATTTGCCGGTCGTGCGGCGGAGCAGTTCGGCGATGGTTTCCTGCTTGGGATCGTCCAGCGAGTCGGGGGTACGGTCCGCGTAGACGCCGAGGGCGTTCACGCTGGACTTGTGCCCGGTCATGTAGGCGGAGGCGGTGTTGGCGGAGTCGGCGGCGATGGAATCCACGCTGCATGTGCCGAGCATGGCGGTGTAGGGCAGGGTGTCCATCGACAGCTTGCCGTTGTACATGCCGTTGGTCACGCCTTTGGACATGAGGCGGGCGCTCGTGCGGTGGCCCATGCTCAGGCCGTCGGCGATGAGCAGGATGACGTTCTTGGCGACGGGCTTGTCGGGCGTGCCGTATACGTCCCAGTTTGCGGAGGCTTTCCCGGTGGGGCTCTCCACCGTCACCTTGTACTGTCCGGGCTTGAGCGAAGCGCCGCGCAGCAGCAGCGCGGAAGCGTCGGCCCCCTTTTCCTTGGCGATGAATTCGGGTTTCGCGCCCAGAACGGCCTTGGCGTCCTGCCCGTTGATCAGGACTTTGGCGTCCTTTTCGGCGAGTTCGCCGTCAAATTCCACCTTGAAGTCGAAACGGCTCCCGCCCAGGAAGCGGGCCGTATCCACCGGATAAATGCTCGGCGCGGCTTCCGCGACGCCGGAGAAAAGCAGGGCGCCCAGCAGGGCGGGAATGATGCGTGTGTTCATGAAAGATTCCTTTGTTGAGAAACACTGTGAAAATCAGGCGCGTACGATTTCAGCGACTTCGGCGGTCAATCCGTCCAGCCCTTTGGTGCTGTACGCGCCGTAAAGCTGCATGGCGGTCTTCTGCGAAAGCACGTAGTTGCGGAACTGGTTGAAGGGCTTCTTGGTCAGGTCGGCTTCCTTGATGCCATAGGAGCGGACGGCGACCTGCTTGAGGGCGTCCACGGTCCACTGGGCGGCGGGTACGCTGAGCACCCAGTCATGGTCGGCGAGGTGGGTGACGAAGCTTTCCATACGGCGGGGCATGGGCAGGGTTTTGCCGTCCTTTTCCACAAGCCCGGCCTTGAAGGGATCCTTGCCGTTGATGACGGCGGCGGCCTTCAGCCAGCCCACCACCAGTTGCTCGGACGCGGCCGCGCCGGGGTGATCGTGGGCACAGGCCTGCGCCACGCACAGTTCGGGGGACAGGCCGCGCCGCAGGCTTTCGGCGATGCTGAGGACGTGGTGTTCGCCGGTGGCGGCAAGGGGCTCTTCTTTGCGGCAGGTTCCATCCGCCTGCCATTGGAAGACCCACGGCTTGTGGAGGTCGTGGAGAAGCTGGGAGGCGAGCACCACGTCGCGGTCGAGCTTCAGGCCGAACATATCGGCATAGTTGTCGTACAGGGCCTTGCAGGAGGCAACGTTGAGGGCCGTGTGCGTTACCAGCCCGCCGGGATAAATATGGTGGCTGTTCCAGCCGCTGCCGGGCGCGGTGTAAAAAGGCTGAGGGCTTTTCTTCGTGCTGGCGCAGGTCGGGAAAACGGCCTTGGCGTCCTGAGCGAGCAGCCCTTGCCCCTTCAGTTCCGCCATGATGGCCTTGGCGTCACCTTCGGCCAGCAGCGGGGCCGGGTTCTTCATGATGTCCAGTACGGCGGCGCGCAAGCCGGGGTTGCCGATTTCCGCGGCGGCGTCCTGAAGGTATTTCCACGCGGCCATGACGTACTGGGATCTGTCCGCCATTTCCCCGGGCGTCATGTTGACGCATGCGTCAAGGGTGACGGCTTCCGTGGCGGCGTGGGCTGCGGAAGGGTGCAGGAAGGTTTTCCCGGCGAGCAGCACGGCTCCGGTAGCCAGCCCGCCCAGCAGGAAGGTGCGGCGACTGTGATCGGCATTCATGGAGGTTCTCCTTGTTGATCCGTTTCAGGATGAGGCAAGGGAGAACCTAGACGCCGTTCGTGGCGGAACAGTGGCCTTATTGTGACGTTTGTATTGATTGTACGAACAATCCGTATGCGTGGGTATCCGTGAAGGAGGAAGGGCGTCCGGGCGTCGCCGTACAGGATACAAAACGGATGAGCGCTGAAAGCGTCTGGAGGCATTGGGGATGGGGAGTTCTCTAGAAAAGTTTCCCCTCCTTCAAGCCCGTCAGAGCGGCCTCTTCCTTTTTCCCTTCCGCTATCCGTCCTTCTCCAAAGGCTTCCGTACGTATCGGATCCTGTGCCTGCAATTTTTTCCCGCACACTGCCTTCGGGATGTGACGATTTCAAAGTGGAGATGCACGAGAAGGCGGTGAATGGGGCGCGGCGCAAGGAAGATCGGGGTGTCCAAGGCGGCTGGCGCGGAGGGGGCAGAGAGATGGCCCGAAAGCGGGCCGGAGGGAAGGCCGCTTCGTATCATGAGCATGAAACCACCTTGAATCATAAAACATCTCATCGTCCTTGAAAGACCGTATATTCTATCATAGCATGGCTTCTTTATTAGACTAACAGGAGCCCTATATATGAAGTCAGAACACCTGTTTATCATCCGTTTGGGCGATGGGAGGCATTTTGAGTACGAAGGGACGCTCGACGGCGCGAAGCGTAAGGCCTCGAAGCTCGCCACGCCGCCGGTGGCCATTCAATTGCTTGCGGAGCAGCGGCTTGTTGCCACACGAAGGCCGTATTTCGGTTGGGACGGCAAAGTGGGGTGGCACCCTTGGGAGCTTCTCGAGAGGGCTTTTTGAGCAGGGCCGCGCTCCGGAGCAACGTGCGCCAGTATCCTATTGATATGTAGCGGTATTGCGAGAAGGAGGGCTGACGGGGGAACCGCCTCGGGTACTGGGGGGCCATGAAAAGAGGATGGGAAAGAAGGCGGGCGGACACGGTGGCCCGGAAAGCGAAGGGAAAAGGGAAAAACGACGCGGACACCGGGGTGCCGATGAAACCGTCCGCCGGACATGCGCATGATCTTGCTGGGGGAGGCGGAGGTCTTTGCTTGCGGCTATTTCCTCACCCACTTGCCGAACCAGTTCCTTTTGAATCGGCCGAGATTGCGTCGGGCGTCGCCGTTGCCCAGCTCGGCGGCGGCCTGAAAGCATCGTATGCCTTCCTTGATGTCCACGGGGCCCCCGCGCCCATCGGCGTACAGTTCCCCAAGGCCGTTGTAGACGATGCCCACAAGCTCGTCAGGGTACGTGCTTGTTTCTCCGTCATCGGGCTTTTCCCTGTCGTATGCCTCGGCAAAGCGGTCCAACAGGGCAAAGGCTTCCCCATCGTCCTGCTGGACACCGAGGCCGCGCAGGTAGCAGTGCCCTAATACGCCGCAGGCAAGAGGCTTTTCGTCGTCAGCGGCCAGACGCAGCCAATAGGCGGCTTGGGCGGGGTCCTGCGGCACGCCCCGCCCGAAAGCGGCCATGATGCCCAGCGCCTGCTGGGCGTCGGAGGACCCTTTTTCCGCGCCGTTCCGGTAGGCTTCGGCGGCCTTGGCCGGATCTTTGTCTACGCCGAGGCCGCGCTCATAGTGGGAGCCTATGTGAAACCAGCTGCTGGCCTGCCCGTGATGCGCGGCCTGCCGGAACCAGCGCATGGCTTCGGCTTCCCTGCCGTTTTCTTCGCGGCACATTTTCCCGCACCGTTCCTCCCAGTACGGATTGCCTGCCGACGCGCCCCGAAGGGCTATTTCCCATTGCCTGCCCCGGTCCCTGGGGAAGCCTTCCGAACCGGAAAACAGGTTGTAGAGGTTTTTGGCCGCATCGGAGAGGCCGCCGTTGAGAGCCTTTTCAAGCCAAGGAAGGGCCCGCCGGGCCGTATCCGCGCGCAGTCCGTCCGGGTCATGGAAGGCCGTTTGGGGATCGATGCCGTCGATTTCGAAACAGTCCCCGAAGTAATACGTGTTGCCGATCATGTATTGGCAGAACGGATGCCCCGCCTTGGCCTTGCCCAGTACGTCGTCCCGCGCTTCTTTCAGGGAGGCGAAGGGCATGGCCTTGCGCGCCGACGGCGTCAGCTCCCCGCAACGCATGGCGAGGAGCACGGCGCAGGCGCTGCCCCGGCGGATTCCCTCTTTCAGGAGGGACGCGGCCTTTTCGCCGTTGATTTCCAACGCGGCATATTCCCAAACGTACCGCTCGCCCATGTACGTGCGGGCAAGGAAACACAAGGCGTCCGGGTCTCCCGCATCGGCAGCCTCGCGCAGGAGCCGCACGCCCTCGGCCGTTTTTTCAGGATCGAACTGCATCCATATAAGCCGGATGCCTTCTTCGGTCTTGTCCGAAAACACCTTTTCCATGATCCTGTCTCCACAGGGGCCGTTCAGCCGGGGTTTCCCTTCAGTCGGCTTCCCCGCGCCGTTTTTTCACTTCTTTGGTGACGTCTTTCCATTCTTCCATATAGGGAAGCCTTGATTTTTCGTAATAGCCTGAAAACCAGAAGAGAACCTGAGCCCGGCGCGGTGTGGCGATCCTGAAGTACCTGTCCTCGTCAGGCAGGGCGGCTTCCACCACATAGTTGTCCCCTTGCCTGCCGTTGAGGGAGAGGTAGCCATCATAGCCGCCCGGGAACATCAGGAAGAACGAGCCGTAATCGCCGCCGTCCACGCCGTCGAGCGCGGCTTCCACGTCCTCAAAGGATGTGTTTTCGAAACGCTTGTCGTCCACGAACAGGATCGGGCGCTCTTCGGGCCAATTGTTTTCCCATGATTGCACATGCCAATCGGTGATGTCCGGGACGGCGCGGCGCATGAAGCAGTCCCGGAACAGGAGGCCGGCTTCGCGTCCGGGCATCTCCCTGAACACGCGCAGGTAGTCGTCACCGCGACGTATGTAGGCGGAAAGCCGCAGCGTTTCCGTCTGCCCCGCGTCCTGCTCGCAGGCGATATACAGGCATTCCTCCCCGGAAGGCAGGAACAGCGGCGAAAGGGGCGTCAGAACCAGCATGTCGCCGGGCTTGATGCGGGCGATGCCTTCTTCCACGGTCTGTTCCGTAGCCAGCGACGTCGGAACGCCGTCGGGCCCGGCATAGGAAAAGGAAACGGGCTTTCCGGCCTGTCGGCGCGCGTTCACCCGGCGGTTGATTTCCCGCCTGCCCTCGTCGTCCATGTTCATGAAGTCGGTCATGGCTTCAAAGCCGCCGGAAACGGCGTCGGGCACGCTTTCGAGCAGGCAGGCGCGGGCTTTGTCCAGTACGCTCCGGGAAGGAAGGGACGCTTCCAGTATGGAGCCGTCAGCGTCCACCAGACAAAGGAGGTAGGCCGTTTCGCCGTGTTCGCGTTCCGGTTCGAGGATGTCGGAGAAGATGCCCCGGATGCGGGAAATGAGCATGGCCTCTTGAAAAATGGCCCATTCCTTTCCGATGGACAGCCCGCCGAACCGTTTGCCGTGCTGGAGGATATCGGCATCGATTTCCTGAAAAACGGCCTTCGGATCCACGGATTCCGCAGGGTATTGGGAGAGGACGGATTTGCCGAGGCGGCTGTGCCGGGAAGAGAGGCAGCGGAAGAGAGCGGAGAGCAGGCCGCCCAGACCGATGACACCGAGCATGGCAAGCCCCTCGGCGAGCAGTGTGCCGTTTGGGGCGGCAACGTTCGCTTTGAGAAACGACGCCGTCAACAGGCTTCCGGTTGCTCCGGCAAGGAACGCCCCAAAGCACAGGATGAAGTGAAGCCTGTGTTCCTTGAGGCAGGCCGCACGAGCCCGGAGTGTTGCGGAATGTTCCAGTTCGTCACTCATGGTGTAGCCATACAGGAGCCGCATAGCGTCGTCAATTTGGGTATGGCATGGCTCAATGGCAGCAACAGGCCGCTGGAAAGAGAAAAGGGGAGAGGTGCGCCGTGCCCCCTTTTTCTCCCCCCAATCCGCTAGGCTCCCGGTTGATGGGGAGTCGGCTGATATGCCGCAGGGCTGGTGCTGTTTCCCTACTGGCGTGAAACGGAAAGGAAGATGCGTGATGCGCGTTTCAATAGGGTGCGGCTTTTTTCAGGCTCGTTTTCCGGTAGAGGATGTAAAAGAGGCGGATGCGTTGGAAAAGGGATGATGCCCCTTCATAAAAGGCCTTCCCCCTGCTCCTGGCATCCTTAAAGCCCTTGCCTTTATAGGCCGTCCGGTGTGAGCGGAAGAGGCTCCAGCCCTTGGACTCTCCAGTCCATGCCGCGCAGGGTTGCGTCATCCGGGACGCTCCCTTCCGCAATGCGCAGGGACCCGGAAACATCGCGGACAGGCCCCTCGAATGGGGAAGCCCCGTTACGGATGGCCTCCTTCGCCTCGCGGACACGAACCCGCACGGTTTCGGGTACGGCCGGGCCGAAGGGGGAAAGCCCCACGACGCCTTCTTTGATGCCGTAAGAGACGTTGCGCGGCCTCCAGATGCCGAAACGTACCTGCGTGAGCAGATCTCCGAAGGCATTGCTCCATTCCCATTCCGGCGCGGCGAGGCATAGAGGATCGACGGTACGGCCCGCCGTCCCCACATAGCGCACCGAATGTTCGCGCAGGCGCTCCACAAGGGACGGGAGTGCCCGTTCCAAATCGACGATATCGGCCCCGGCTGCAATCAGCGTTTTGAGTTCTTCATCGGGGTCGTTGCCGGGCGCGTACAGCACCCGGATTGCCGCCTTGGACTTTTGCGCGCCCAGTGTGAATGCATTGGCGTTGCGAAGGCGGGAGGCTTTCGATTGGTAGGGATCGTTCGCCAGATAGCCGATGACCCCATCCTCCGAAAGCGCGCCCGCGATCAGCCCGGCAAGGTAATGCGCTTCGTAGGTGCGGGCCTGAAACCCGCTCATGTTGTCATGCACGGTCTCATCCGTACAGGCGAAGAACACGGTATTCGGGCTCCGTTTCGCCACGTCGCAGGCCGCGGCGTAGAGCAGGGGGCTTGTGGTGATCAGCACTTCCGGATCCATCTCGGAAAGCTCGTTCAGATCTTCGGCGTTCCCGGGCGAGGCGGAAGATACGATGGTGGGGATACGCAGGGATTCCAACGTATCGCGCGCCCGGTCAAGGCTGCCGATCCAGCCCGCCGGGGAGGCATGGGGCTCCCCGCCCGGTGGCAGGAGCAGATGGACGAAGGCAATGGCGGGCCGTGGCTTCGCCGCCGCACTCATGGGACACGGCAGGATGAAAACGGCCAGCAGCAGGATAAACGGCAAGGAGCTTAGGAATGTCTCCGCCTGTCTCATAAACGGGAATCCTGCCATTCCGGGGCTCCTCCTTTTCAAGACGCGTTCTCTAGTCGATCGTGCCGATGACGCCTTCAACGAACCAATCCATGCCGAGCAGTTCCTTATCGGAAGGAACCATGCCCGTGGGGATGCGCTCAACGCCTTTCTGATCTTTGATGGGGCCCGTGAAGACAACGAGTTTGCCGCTTTTGATGTCGGCCTTGGCCGCCTCGGTCAAGTCGCGCACGTTTTGCGGGACCATGGGGCCGTAGGGGGCGATATCCACCACGCCGGTTTCCATGCCGTACCAGAAGGAGCCGTTTTTCCACGTCCCGGCGCGGACCTGCTCCACGACGTTTTCGTAGACGGGGTTCCACGACCATATGGCGGAGGTCATGTGAGCCCTGGGCGCGACCCGGCTCATGTCGGTATTGTAACCGATGGAGTAGGTCCCCTGTTCCTGTGCGGCTTCTTGCGGCCCGCTGGAGTCCTGATGCTGCGCGATGACGTCCGCGCCCTCTTTGATGAGGTTCTTGGCTACGCTCTTTTCCATGGCGGGATCATACCATGACTTGGTCCAGACCACGCGGACTTCGGCCTTGGGGTTCACGGCGCGCACGCCGAGGGTAAACGCATTGATGCCGCGGATGACTTCGGGGAGGGGGAAGGCCGCCACGTAGCCGATGACGTTGCTTTGGGTCATGGAACCGGCCACAAGGCCGGTAAGGTAACGGGCCTGATAGATCCGGCCGAAATAGTTGCTCATGTTGGGGGCGGTCTTATAGCCGGAGCAGTGCATGAAGGTGGAATTCGGGAACTGTTCGGCGACGTTGAGCATGGAATCCATGTAGCCGAAACTGGTCGCAAAAATGATATCGTAATGCTTACGGGCCATGTTCTGGATGATGCGCTCGGCGTCCTGCCCTTCGGGTACGCTTTCCACATACGAGGTCGTCACGCCGGGCAGGGAGCTCAGGAACTTGCGGGCCTGATCATGCGCGTATGACCACCCTCCCTCGCCGATCGGGGAAATATAGATAAAGCCGACCTTCATTTCTTTTTGGACGCCTATGGCCTGGGCCGGCGCGGAGGCCAGCCCGGCCGCAAGAAACAGGGCGGCCATCAAGAGCACGAGTGTACGCATGGGATATCTCCTGGGATATGGGAAACCACGGTTCCCGGGAGGGCTTCCCGGGTTTTCTCCAAAGAATGGACGGTAAACGATTTGGAAAGACGTTTCAAGACGAGGCGTTCCGAAAGGGAAATACGTTTTCCACATATGGAGGAAGCTTTCATGAACTCTGAAAAGCCATTGAATCCGCCTTGTCCCGCTTGGGAGAGTTTCCCTTCCGGTGCCTTCATCCGTTTGTGCGTGATGGCCATGTAAGGGGGCGGAGCGTGTTCGCCATGCCTGCCCTCCAGAGGGCTTTGTGGCAAATGTGTTGCGATGGCAAGGCGATGCGGGATCCGGAACGGCGGCTCATTGCAGTGCCCCGCGTTTGATGGTATGTGAAAAAAGATGTTCCGTGACCGGGAGGCTTGCCCCTGTCCCCAAGGTCACACACTGTTCAGGGGCAGAACGGAGAGCTGGACCATGAGCACGATCGCTTCAGTTTGGGCCCGCGAAATTCTTGATTCGCGCGGCAATCCTACGATAGAGGTAGAAGTTTCCCTTGATTCCGGTCATGTAGGCCGTGCCGCCGTCCCGTCCGGGGCTTCCACGGGGACCCGCGAAGCGCTGGAACTGCGCGACGGAGACAAGGCTCGTTATAAAGGCAAGGGCGTCAGCAAGGCCGTTGAAAACGTGAACACCGAGATCGCGGAAGCGATCGTGGGCCTCGACGCGCTGCGCCAGGTGCAGGTGGACAACACCATGCTGGATCTGGACGGCACGGACAACAAGTCCCGCCTCGGCGCCAACGCCATGCTCGGCGTGTCGCTCGCCACGGCCCGCGCCGCCGCCGAATCCCTGGCCCTGCCGCTGTACCAGTACATCGGCGGCGTCAACGCCAAGGTGCTGCCCGTTCCCATGATGAACATCATCAACGGCGGCGCTCACGCCCCCAACAACTTGGACATTCAGGAATTCATGATCATGCCCGTCGGCGCGCACACGTTTGCCGACGGCCTGCGCATGGGCTCCGAAATCTTCCATACTCTGAAAACCATCCTCGCCGCCGATGGCCACATCACCAGCGTGGGCGATGAGGGCGGCTTTGCTCCCAACCTCAAGAACCACGACGAGGCGTTCAGCTACATCCTGAAGGCCATTGAGGAATCCGGCTACAACCCCGGTTCCGAAGTGGTGCTTGCCATCGACGCGGCGGCTTCCGAGTTCCACAAGAACGGCAAGTACATGATCGGCGAAAAGGGCGCTCTGAGCAGCCCGGAAATGATCGAATGGCTGGCGGAATTCACCGCCAAGTATCCGCTCATCTCCATTGAAGACGGCCTTGCCGAAGACGACTGGGACGGCTGGCGCGAGCTGACCGATGCCCTTGGGGACAACATCCAGCTTGTGGGCGACGACCTGTTCGTGACCAACCCCGATATCCTCGCCGAAGGCATCGAAGAGGGCATCGCCAACTCGATCCTCATCAAGGTGAACCAGATCGGCACCCTGACCGAGACCCTCGACGCCATCCAGCTTGCCAAGGAATCGGCCTACACGACGGTCGTTTCCCACCGTTCCGGCGAAACCGAGGACAGCTTCATCGCCGACCTCGCCGTGGGCGTGAACGCCGGTCAGATCAAGACCGGTTCGCTCTGCCGCAGCGACCGTCTCGCCAAGTACAACCAGCTTCTCCGCATCGAGGAAGACCTTGACGACGCCGCCATGTACTACGGCCCCGTCATGGGCGCCAACCTCGCTTTCGACGGCGAAGAATAAAGCAACCGGGGAGGGGAAGGGGGGCCTTTTGGAAAAGGCCCCCCTTCCCCTCCCCGACCCCCTCCCTTTCCCCGCGAAAACTTTGACTGGCGGGGAGGCCGCGCGGAGGGAGTCCCGTTGAAAAAACGAAAGGCTGTGAACGGATGTTCGCAGCCTTTTTGCTTTGCAAAGGAAGAGTCTTCTTCTTCTTCTTCTTCTTCTTCTTCTTCTTCTTCTTCTTCTTCTTTCTCGCCAGCATCCATCAGGCGGGGATTCCTTTTGAGCCGCCTCCCCACCAGTCGAAAGTCTTGGAAAAGGAGGGGGGCCGGGGGAGGAATAACCCTTCTTCAGAAGGGTTTTCCTCCCCCGGTCATCTCCACTATTTCTTTTCAGGCAACGGGCCGCGCGGGAGGAAACGCCACGTGTCGCGGATTTCCATAGCGGCTTCGTTGATGAAGGGAATGTCGTTGTAGTAGAGGGCGCCGATGGGCACATCATATTTTTCCTGTGCCGCGGCGAAATCCTGATGCAGCTTGCTGTAGGGCACCCAAAGCGGGGTGATGACCCAGAGCAGCAGCCATATCGTGAACATGCAGAGAAGCAGTTTCACATAGCCGGGGAGAGGGCGTCTGGACATGATGCGTTTCCTATGAGGGGTGCCGGGAAGATCCCGGCCCGGTGAGCTTTTGAATAAGGAGGTGGAATCGCCGGGCGATCCCACCTCCGGGTCCGGGCTTGCCGGAAGTGGCGCACCCGGAAGCCGGATGCGCCGATGAGTCCGTTAGATCTTCGCCGTGATTTCGGGGAAGACGAGATAGAACATCACATACGCCATGAGGAGGGTCAGAGCCAAGTTGAAGGACTGGCCGCAGACGTACAGGATGAGGGGCTTGCCGCCCTTGAAGTAGGGGGTGAGTTCGCGGAAGTTGGTGCTCAGGCCGATGGCGGTAAAGGCGAGCACGAAGAACCACGTGCGGACGCCCTTTTCGATGCCGTCGATGACGCCCTTGTTGATGAGGGCGGTGCCGAGGTCAGGGCCGAGGTCGGCGCTGTAGATGGAGAAGATGATCGAAGCGGTGAGGAAGCCGATGACGAACTTGGGGAAACGGTGCCAGATTTCCATCAGGCTGGTTTCGCGTCCGGCGGTCTTTTCAACGCTGGTGCACCAGTACACGGCGATACCGAAGGCGGTCACGCCGATGAGCACGTTCTGGATCATCTTGATGGTCGCGGCCACGTACATGGCCTTGGGGCCGAGCAGCGCGCCGGCGGCGGCCACGGCGCCCGTGGAGTCGACCGTACCGCCGATCCACGCGCCGCCAAGCACTTCAGGCAGGCCGAGGTACTTGATGAAGGCGGGCAGGGCCACCATCATGATGGCGGTAAAGGTCATGGACAGGCCAAGGGCGAGGGTAAGCTCTTCCTTCTTGGCGCGGCACGCGGCGGCCGCGGCGATGGCGGCGGAGGTGCCGCACACGGACATGTCGGCGGAGATGGTGATGTTCAAGGTCGGGGAAGCCATCTTGAGGACCTTCTGGCCGAAGATGAAGGTCGTGATGAGCACGATGGGGGTGACCACCCACGCCACGAAGATACCGGCGGTGCCGATGGCGATGATCTTGTCGAACAGGATTTCCGCGCCGAGGAGCACGAGGCCCGTCTTGATGAAGTATTCAACCTGGAGCGCGGGCTTCATCCACTGCGGGGTGCCGATCGTGTTGGCGATGATCATCCCGAACATGATGCCCCAGGGCTCCACGCCGATGCCGTAGTAGGCCATGGTGGACTGCTTGCCGAGGATCATGGCGATCACCACGACGACGAACAGGCCCACGAAGCCGATGAGGAACTTGGGCAGGTTCTGGCCCATGACGAAGATGCCGATGCCGAAGAACAGGGCAAAGGCGACCATCAGCAAGGGCAGGGTGGTGAAGAGGTTTACGGGCTTGGCCTTGGCGGAAGCCTTGGACGCGTCGGCCTTGGCCTTGGTCCAATCCTTGATGGCCGCTTCGGCGGCGGTGTTCAGGCTGGCATCCTTGTAGCCCGCGTCGGCGGCGAGCTTTTCGGCGGCCTGAGCGGCGGCGAAAGAGCTTTCGGCCTTGGCCTTGGCGGCTTCAGCCTTTTCCTTGTTGGCCGCGTTCTTCGCGTCGGCTTCAGCCTGGCTGGTAAACATGGACTTCACGGGGTTGTCCGTCCACTTGCCGGGGCTGGCGATGAATGCCTTGATTTCCTTGGCGATAGGCAGGTTGGTACCTACGACGCCCTTCTTGGCGTCCTGAGCCTGGATATACGCGATAGTCTTAAATGGAGCCTTCTCGGCTTCCACCTTCATGATCGCGTTGGACTTATCGATCGTTTCTTTATAACTGGCCGGAGCGCCATTGATGAAAATGCAGATGGCCGCGATGAGCAGAGCGAAACCAAGCCAAATGGCCCAGTAGTCTTCCTTCTTCCACAGGTCTGACCAGTGCGATTGAGCTCGGTCTACGACCACGTTGCTGTTTTCATTTGCCATAACAGTCTCCTCCTGGCTTTGGGCATGTGCCGAAAGCCAAATCTGTTTTGGTGAAAAAGTTCACCGATTCCTCTGCCTGTGAGCGGTTGTGGAGTTTACGGCTCCACAGACCAGACGCCTTTAGTCCGACTAATAACAGGACACGGTCTATTGTCAACCGAATTTTGAATGTAATAGCGGGTTATTGGGGAACGAATACGGAGCGGAGAGGAATAAGCCTTGTATATGAACACAATAGACTGAATGCTCAATCAAAGGGGAACAAATTTGATATGATTTGGACAAGAGAGCGCATATGGAACGGTATATAGGGCACAAAAACGGATAAGTGATTCTGCTTTTTTCTGTTTGTATGGTTTTAACATATTTATATTATTATGTTATATTGGATAAGCGCTTCTCCCCTCCCTTCTGGAGTTCCGACCCCATAAGGCCCATCATGCTCTGGAGTTCACCAGGGAACTCTTGAGAGACGCCATCCCTAGGAAGGGCTCTTTTGAAAAAAACTCGAGAGTTCCATGCCGCAAGAACCTGGAGACGTGGGGGATAAAAAAAGAACGGGATGCGATGGAATCAGGGGGAACGGCGCGGCATCATCACACAGATGCAGCTGTTGTCGACAAGAAAAGAGGACGGTCATCAGCCCCTTTCAACCGCAACGCGACAGCAGGGCAACGAGAGAAAGGTACACAAGGGCAATGTGTTCGGTACTGAATCCAGAGGCTGAACTCATGGAGTCGCCGTTTATGATGCAGCGAGGAGAATTCGGTGTGCACTCTCTGTCATAGGGCAATGCAGATTTGCATTGCCCTATGAAGCGATACGTCATCATCCGTAGGCTGTTTCTTGTCCATGCGGAAGCGCCACGGCTTCGAGGATAGTTTATTGCCTGTATTTTCCTGTAGATAGCTTCAATTATTCGTGCGGGGACTGTTTCAAACCGTACAGTGCAGTCGGGTAGGAGGGGGTCACCAGACGTTATAATGCACTTTCTGTTCGTCGTAACGTTCCTTATGCGAGAAAGGCGTCTCGGAATAGCCGAGGATGGCAAGGCCGAGCGGCGATACGGTATCCGGAAGATTAAAGAGCTCACGGAAAGCCTGTTCCCGTTCGGGGACGGGGTGGACGCCGCACCAGAGCGAAGCCAGCTCCTTGGCGCGTGCCGCGAGCAACAGGTTTTCCATAGCGGCGGAGCAGTCCTGCACCCAGTATTTGCCGTAATTGGCCGACGTGGTGTCCCCGCACACGAGGATGGCGAGCGGAGCCTGCTTGATCATGCCTGCATATGGATGAAAATCCGGAATCTTATCCAGTTTTTCGCGGTCCGTGATGACCACGAACCTCCACGGCTGGATGCCCCCCGCAGTAGGCGCGGACATGGCGGCGCTCAGCAATTCTTTGACGAGATCTTCTCCGACGGGCCGGTTCAGGAACTGGCGGATGCTGCGGCGAGTATGGAGGACTTCAAAGGCATCCATAAGAACGCTCCTTTCATTGGGTTTGTGTTCGTTGCACCATACCAGAACCGTTTTTGTTGCACCAGAGCCGATTTGCCGGGCTCCTCCAATGGAGATGCCGTGTAGCCCGCACGGATGTTTGGATATTCTTTTTCGGCGCGTCAGGGCTTGTCACTGAGTTATCATGCGTGTATTCTTTCCGGTCTGGACAAAGAAACGAGGGGTTCGTTCCTGCTGTGTTCGTACCCCGGACGTATTTCGTTTGCTGGCTTTTTTTCTTCATTCTTTTTCGTGATAGCGTGTTTTGAAGGAGTTTTTATGGCTGGTTTGCCGGGTCCCGGAGATCGTATTGAAGCCCGTTGCACTCGCTGCAATGACATTACCGGGCATGTCATCGTCGCCCTTGTCGGCGGGGAAATTGTCAAGGTGGAATGCCGCGCCTGCGGAAGCGTGCATAAGTATTACCCGCCTGCGACTCCCAAGGAAGCGAAGGGAAAGACGGCCGTTTGCCGCGTAAAGGCCGGTGAGACCCGTAAGGAGGCCGTGAATTCCTTCAAGCCCACCTCCACGCCTTCGACGGCCGCCGCATCGCCCGCCGCCGTGTCCCGGGCCGCCGCCAAAGCGCAAAAGGCCGCTGAGGACATGGAGCAGAATTGGCAGCGCACCATGAACATGACCGCCGCTTCCGCCCGCCCCTACGCCATGAACGAGTCCTTCGCCGTCGGCGATGTTATCGATCATCCCAAGTTCGGCAGCGGCGTCGTGCAGGAAATCTTTCCTCCCGATAAGATGCAGATCCTTTTCCGCGACGGCGCCAAGATGCTGCGCTGTGCGTGCTGAGGGGCAGTAAAGAGATTTTGAGATTGGGGAGAGGAGCACCCCACGGTTCTCCTCCTCCCCAGAAACTGCCGGCGCGGCTCGCACCCACCCCCTCCTCTCCCAAGACTTTCGTCTTTATCGAATCCCTGTTCCGGATTTTTCTGTGATTATCATAACCAATTCTTTGGAATGATGGACTTTGTTGCATTGAAAACGATAGCCTGTTGCGAAAGTACGATGTAACAATACGGGGCGATCGAAAACGAACGGTTCCAAACCGGCGCAAGGCGGTTTGGAACCGTTCGTTTTCGATCGCTCTGAGGGGGTCCGGGGGAATTCGACCCAAAGGGCGGCGAAGCCGTGACCGTTAGGCGAGCTTGCGAGTCTTACGGGCATCGCACGCAGAGCGATTCCCCCCGGCAGGCCTTACGGCATCATGGCGCAGAGCATGAGCCCGGTCGTGACCGGAAGCCCGCACATGATGTTGGCGTTGGCGATGGCCTGCCCGGATGCGCCGCGGCAGACGTTGTCGATGACGGATACCACGATGAGACGGTTGGTCCGGGGATCGACGATGACGGACATGTCGCAGAACATCGTCCCACGGACATTACGGGTCTCGGGAAGCTGGCCGGAGGGCAGGACGCGCACCCACGGGCTGTCCGCCCATGTTTCCTCATACACCCGCTGGGCGTCCGCCTGCGAGAGGGGAGCCTTGAGCTGTGCGTAGATCGTGGACAGGATGCCGCGGTTCATGGGCACAAGATGCGGATTGAAAGAGATGGTCATGGGCCCGTGCGCCAGACGGGACAGTTCCTGCTCGATTTCCGGGGTGTGGCGGTGCGTGCCGATGCCGTAAGCCTTGAAGGAGTCCGCGACTTCGCAGTAGAGCGAACCGAGCTTGGCGGAACGGCCCGCGCCGGATACGCCGGACTTGGAGTCCGCGACGATGCCGTGGGTTTCGATCAGGCCGTCGGCGAGGGCCGCGGTCATGCCGAGGATGATCGAGGTGGGGTAGCAGCCGGGGTTCGCCACAAGGCGCGCCTTGGCAATGTCGGAGGCGTAGAGTTCCGGCAGGCCGTATACCGCTTCGGGAAGCAGGTCGGGTCGCTTGTGCTCGACTTTGTACCACTGCTCATAGGTTTCCGCGCTTTTGAGGCGGAAGTCGGCGGAAAGATCCACCACCTTGAGGCCGCGCTCCACAAGCGCCGCCGCCATTTCGGTGGCCGCCGTGTGCGGGACGGCGAGGAAGGCCAGATCGCATTCTTTGGCGATGAGTTCCGGCTCGGGCTCGATGAGGATGACGTCGGCTCCCGGCAGGCCATTGAGGAACGGATACAGATCGCCGAGCCGCTTGCCCGCTTCGGTGCGGGAGGTGGCGGCGGTGAGCTTCATGTTCGGATGGCCGGTCAGCAGGCGCGCCAACTCCATTCCGGTGTAGCCGGTGACCCCGACAAGGCCCACCCGGATCATTTCTTGTGGCATGGCTTTTAATCCACCTTTTTCATGACGTATTTCATGCGCAGTTCGTACAGGATGCCCTCCAGAAGGCGGGCTTCGTCGCTGTCGAGGCATTGTTTGGTCTTTTCTTCGAGCATGGTCAGGATGTCGATGGTATGCTTGGCTATGACCAAATCCTGTTCGGTCGCGCCCGATTCAGGATTGGGGACCTCGCCGAGCTGCACCAGCGCGGACGAGGCGAGGGAAAGGATAAACGTGGAAAACGTAACCTGCGGCATGGAGCAGTCGCAGCCGGGCTTATTGCAGTCACAGGCCTTGTGGTCTTCAGGGGAAGCAGCGTTCATGGTGTCTCCGTGGAACGAGTGTCTATGATGGGTCCGGCGGGGATGCCGGTTCAACTTCTTACATCAGGAATAACTCGTCCCGGCTCAACGTCAAGGGCGCGATGATATGCGGAAAGTGCCGTTTCCAGATAATCGCGCGACGCGCTGAAGCCGCCGGAGGCGCGCAAACCGTGCGCCAGAGCGTGCAATCCCGCCAGCGCGTCGGCCCAGTCCACCCAGCCCATGTGCCCGAAGCGGACCATGCGGCCCTTATAATGATCTTGTCCCCCCGCGAATACGATGCCGCATTCGTCGGCCGCCACCTTGAGGAGCTTGTCGCCGTCCACCCCGGCGGGCAGCATGATGCTGGTGACGCCCCATGCGTAATGCGTGGGCGCGAACAGGGGCAGATCCAGCGCCAGCGTCCCGGTACGGACCATGCAGGTGAGCGCCCACTGCTTGCGGTACAGGGCGTCGAGGCCGCCTTCTTCGAACAGCATGGACAGGCTTTCGTGCAGCCCCACGATGAGGTTGACCGGCGAGGTGAACAGCCCCTGCCCCTTGAGCAGGTTGTCGCGTTCGCCCGCGAGGTTGAAATAGAAGCAGGAGACGGGGATGGATTCGGCGCGTTTCCATGCGCGCGCGGAAAGGGCCATCAGCGCCATGCCGGGCGGGACCATGAGGCCCTTCTGGGAGCCGGTGAGGAGGCAGTCGATGCCCCATGCGTCCATCGGGCAGGGAGAGATGCCGACCGCCGAGATGCCGTCCGCGACAAGGAGCACTTCGCGCGTGCGGGTAAGCCGGGCGATGGCTTCCACCGGATGCTGCGCGGCGGTGGAGGTTTCGCAGACCTGCATGAACACGCCCTTGGCCTCGGGATGTTCGCGGAGCGCCTGTTCGACCTGCGCGGGCGTCACGGCCTGCCCCCAGGCCACATCGATTTCCACGACCTTAAGCCCGCGTACGGCGGCGATTTTGGACCAGCGTTCACCGAATTTGCCGCCGTTCACCACGATAACTGTTTCGCCGGGCAGGAACAGGCCGTGCACGGCGGCGGTCATGGCCCCGGTGCCGGAGCAGGAAAGCGGGAGCACCGGCTGTTCGGTGCCGAACAGCTTCTGGAGCATGGTTTCGGTTTCCAGCAGGATTTTCTTGAAGCCGGGCTTCCGGTGATGGATCATGTCCTGCGCGAGGGCGAGGCGGACGCGTTCGGGCAGAGGCGTGGGGCCGGGAGTGAGCAAACGGGGCTTGTTGAACATGATGTCTCCTGTCATGCGGACAAATTTCGCGGCGCGGATCAGTCTTTCCAGACCCGCAGGATAAAGACTTTGAGATAGGCCGTTTCGGGCATGGACGGATGCACCGGATGATCCGGCCCCTGGAAGCCCTGATACAGCAGTTGCGTGTTCAGGCCCCTCTTGGCGGCGCACTGGGCGATCAGGCGGCGCAGCGCTTCGGCCTCAAGGTGGTGCGAACAGGAACAGCTCGTAAGAATGCCCCCGTTTTCCACGAGTTGCAAGCCCAGATCGTTGACCCGGCGGTAGGCGTTGAGGCCCTGTTCGGCGTCCTTCTTGCGCTTGATGAAGGCCGGGGGATCGACGCAGACCACGCCGAATTTCCGCCCCCCGTCGCGCAGGGACGCCAGCGTGTCCAGCGCGTCGCCGGGCAGCGTCTCGCCGGGGCATCCGGCGTTGGCGGCAAGGTTGCGGCTTGCCATGTCGAGAGCCTGTCTGGAGGCGTCGAGGAACGTCACGCCCGCCGCGCCGTTCCGGGCCGCCATGACCCCGAACGCGCCCGCGTAGCAGAAGGCGTCGAGCACGGTCTTGCCCTTGGCGTACTTGGCGGCCTCCACTCGGTTGGGGCGCTGGTCGTAGAACCAGCCGGTCTTCTGGCCTTCCGCCAGCGAGACGGTAAAGGCTGCGCCGCTTTCCCGTACTTCGATTTCGTCCGGCACCGTGCCCATGCCCGTTTCCACGAGCAGGGGCAGGTTTTCCATCGTCCGCACACTCACGTCGTTGCGGAGCAGTACGGCTTTGGGGGAGAACAGCTCTCCGAGCACTTCAAGCAGGGCATCCTTCTGGGCTTCCATACCCGCCGTGGTGATCTGAGCGCTGAACACGTCGCCGTAGCGGTCGAGCACGAGGCCGGGCAGCCAGTCGCCTTCGCCGTGGCACAGGCGGTAAAAGGGCACGTCGAACAGCGTTTCGCGCAGCTGCAAAGCCCGTTCAAGGCGTTTTTTGATGAGGGGGGCGTCGAGCGGCTCATCGGCCTTGCGGCTGACGATACGCGCGGCGATGAGCGAAGCGGGGTTGACGTAGGCCGTCCCGATGGTACGCCCGTCGGCGGCGCAGACCTGCGCGGCCTCGCCCGGCGCGAACGCCGTCAGCGGGGATCGTTTCACGTCCACTTCGTTGCTGAATATCCACAGGTGCCCCGCCCGCAGGCGGCGGTCTTCGTGTTTTTTGAGGAAAAGCTGTTGCATGGGTGTCCTTTGGAGAGAGAAGGGTGAAAGGCAACTGGAGAGGGGAGGGTGAACCCTTCTGGAGAAGGGCTTCTCCCTCCCCTCTCCAGACCTCTCCCCTCCCTCTCCTAAGACTTTCGTAATGGGGTGGGGGAGGCGCGAGTGTCGTTCCCTGTTTTTCCGTTTACAATGCGGCGATAGTTTTTGTGATTTTTTAGAGGGATATTCAGTTCAGGAGGAAAACGTAGGCCCAGATGCCCGCGTTGATGACCATGGCTAGGAAGATGGCGGCGGAGGCCATATCCTTGCCGCGTTTGACGTGTTCGTTCCATTCGGTGGTCACGAGATCGAAGGATTCCTCGTCGGCACTGTTGAGCAGTTCCACGACCATGACCCCGAGCCAGCCTCCGAGCACCAGCAGCCATTGTCCGGCATCTTTGCCCGTCACGGCAAGCAGTGCCGCCAGAACAACCAGTACGAGCACTTCATGCCGGAACGCCTGTTCTCCTTTCCATGCGAACACGAGGCCGGACAGGGAATTCTTGGTGGCTCCCATCAGATGCTTGGGATTGATGAATCGGGGCATAGCTTTCTCCCGGTTTCCTTTCAAAGGATGATGCATGGCACAGTTGCCGCCAATGCCAAGTCTCAAAACACAAAAGTCTTAGGAGAGGAAGGGGAGGGGTGTGGGGAGGGGAAGGAGAAGCCCTTCTTCAGAAGGGTTCTCCTTCCCCTCCCCACGTTTTCCCCTTTATAAATTAATGCGCATCGCCCCAGTTCTCGGCGGCTCCCCAGTCGGCCTTGAGGGGCACGTCGAGGACGATCCCGCCGGGACGGACGTTTGCCATGAGCGCGGCGACGCGCTCCCCGGCCTCCTGCGCGGCGGCTTCGGGGACTTCAAGCAGCAGTTCGTCATGCACTTGGAGCAGCAGCTTGGCGTCCAGCGTGCGGAGAGTTTCGTCACCGTGGACGGCAAGCATGGCGAGCTTGATGATGTCCGCAGCGCTGCCCTGAATGAGCGTGTTGATGGCCTGACGCCGGGCGAGCGAACGCGCCTGCTGGCTTTCGGCCTGAATGTCCGGCAGGGGGCGGCGACGCCCGGCAAGCGTGGTGACATAGCCCTGTTCGCGGGCCATTTCCTCGACGTTCTCGTAGAAATGCTTGAGCCCCTGCAGCCGTTCAAAATAGCGGGCCATGAACGCCTTGGCCTCGGACAGCGGGATCTTGAGCTCTTGCGCCAGCTTCTGCGGGCCCATGCCGTAGATCAGCCCGAAGTTGATGGTCTTGGCGTTGCGGCGCTGATCCGGGGTGATCTCGGAAGGCGGGGCGTCGAAGAGGAGGCTGGCCGTGCGGGCATGGATGTCCGCGCCTTCGCGGAAGGCCGCCAGCAGCGTCTCGTCGCGGGAAAGATGCGCCAGTACCCGCAGTTCGATCTGCGAATAGTCCGCCGAGATGAGCTTTTTGCCTTCTGGCGCGGTGAAGCAGGCGCGCATCCGGCGTCCGAGCGCTCCGCGCACCGGGATGTTCTGGAGATTCGGGTTGCTGGACGAAAGGCGGCCCGTTGCGGTGGCAAGCTGGTTGAACGTGGTCCGGATGCGTCCGTCGCCGCCCATGAGCCGGGGCAGCGGTTCCAGATAGGTCGAACGCAGCTTTTCCAGCTTGCGGAATTCAAGGAGCGCGTCCACCACCGGATGGTGGCCGGAGAGTTTTTCCAGCACGTCCTGCGAGGTGGAAGCCTGCCCGCCGCGCGTTTTGCCGGAAACAGGGAGCTTCAGGCGGTTGAACAGCACGTCCCCGAGCTGCTGTGCGGAACGGATGTTGAACGGCCCTTGCGCCTCGCGGTAAACGTCCTCGGTGATGCGGTCCAGATCCTTCTGCACTTCTTCCAGAAAACCGGCGAGCGCTTCCGCGTCGAGCTTGACGCCCGCGCTTTCCATATCCGCAAGCACCGGGATAAGCGGCAGTTCGAGCGTCTTCATGAGCTCGACGAGGTGCGCGCCGGACAGCCGTTTGAGCAGCTGGTCGGTCATGGTGAGGGCGAGAAGGCCGGGATTGGCCGCCGAAAGCCCGAGCGCCGTGCCCCAGCGGGCGGACAGCTTGGGCCAGCCGTAGTCGCGGTCCTCCGGCTCCAGAAGGTAGCTGGCGAGCCCGAGATCGAACCATTTTTCCGGCGGGATGCGTCCCCAGTCCGCGTGCGTGTGCAGCAGCGCCTTGACGTCCGGCGCGATCACGAACTTCGCCTTGAGCAGGCGGTCCACGAGCTTGGGCGTCAGGCCGGTATAGACGATTTCCTTATCCCCGACGGCGATGGCGAGTTCGCCGTGCCCGCCGAGCACCGCCACGGGGTTGCCTTCCAGCGCGTCGAAGAAGGGATCGGAGGCGTCGCGGAGGCGCTGGCGCGGTTCGGCCTTGGGCGTGTCGAGCAGGGAAAGCTGGCGCATGGAGCCGCTTTTTCCGGAATCCACCGTTTCCGAAGCGTCGTGCTCCACGGCCACGCGTCCGTCGCGGATGAGCGTGGCGAGTTCGCGCTCAAGAGAGCTGAGCTCGAATTCGCGGAGCAGGGTGGCGGCTTCCTGCCGGTTCACCGGGCGCACGCGCATGGCGTCGAGCGTGAGGGAGGCGCAGCGGCTGGTGTCCAGCGTGGTGAGCTGGCGGTACAGGAACATGGCTTCGAGCTGGCCGTCGAATTTTTTTTGCAGGGCGGGCTTCATGGAGGCGAAACCGTCCCGGATGGCTTCCAGCGAGGCGTACTCGTGGAACAGCTTTTCCGCCGTCTTCGGCCCCACGCCGCGGACGCCGGGGATGTTGTCGCTGGAGTCGCCGATGATCGCCTGCACGTCCGGCCATTGCGTGGGCTTGAGGCCCGTTTCTTCCTCGAAGCTCTTGAGGGTGACGATTTTTTCGTCCCTGCTGGCAGGGTCCCACATCATGACGTTGTCATGCAGGCACTGCTTGAGGTCCTTGTCGGTAGCCACGAGGATCACCGGGCGTTCCTCGCGGTAACGCTTGGCAAGCGAGGCGAGGCAGTCGTCCGCCTCGCAGCTGTCGGAGACTTCGAGGTGCAGGCCGAGCGCCTTGATGAGCCGATGGATGGGATCGATCTGCTTGATGAGGTCTTCCGGGGTGGCGCTGCGCTGCGCCTTGTACAGCGGGAAAAGCTCGTGCCGGAAGTTGGGGCCGTGCCCGTCGAGCACGAAGGCGAAATGCTTGGGCTGTTCCTCGCGGAGGATGCGCATGAGGATGCGGGCCACGATGAACAGCGCGCTCGTCGGGAATCCGTCCGAACGCTGCATACTCTGGTTGGCGTAGAATCCCCGGTATACGAAGGCCGATCCGTCCATAAGATAGATCGGCTCCTGCTCAAATCGTTGCTTGATGCTCATAGTTTCTCCAAGAGGGCAACCGGGGATTTTCCCCGCACCGGCTAGACTGCTCCGGCGGGATGTCCGCATCCGGCTCCTCAGAACTGATTCGCTCTCAAAATATTCTTCCGGACCCGATCCGCGCCCCCGGCCTTCACCTTCCGGAAAACCGGAAAGAGGGATTCGATAAGGCCAAAAGCCTTTGGGGAGAGGGGAGGGTTTGGGAGGGGGAGAGGTCCTTTCTCCAGAAAGGGCCTCTCCCCCTCCCAATCTCTACTCTTTTCCTTCCTTGACGACTTCCCGGATGCGGCAGACGCCGCACACCCCGGAGGATGTCGGGTAGCCGCAGACGGTGCAGGGGGCGAGGGCGTCGCCTTCCGTCCTTTCGAGCCCGGCGAAGGCGGAACGCCCGCGCTTGAGAAAGTCCACGTAGAAGGAAAGCTTGCGTCCGGGCATTTCCTCTTCAAGCTGGTTCCAGAGCCCCTTGTAGTACGTGAAGCTCGCGCCCGCGCTGTAAGGGCAGGGCGTATGATGGTGCTCGATCTCTTCGAGGAAGGCGTACGTTGCGGTTTCAAATTCGGTCAGACGCCAGAAGGGTTTTACCTTGCGGGCGAAGCCGTCTTCCCCGTCGAGGCGCGGGCCCTGATCCGACAGGTAGCCGACGTCCCAGCGGAGGGTGTTGCTGAACAGGCGGGCGATCTCGTCGTCGAGGTTGTGCCCGGTGGCAAGGGCGGTGAAGCCTTCTTCAAGCGCCGTCTTGTTGAAATAGTGCCGTTTGATCTTGCCGCAGGCGGAACAGATGGGACGCTTGAGGCGCTGCTTGACCAGCGGGATGGCAAGCCCTTCCTTGGCCATTTCCTTGACGATGAGCTTGAAGCCGTGCTTGCCGCAGAAGCGTTCGATGACCCCGCGCACGATTTCGGACGAGCCGGGGATGCCGAGGTCGATGTGCAGGCCGGTAACGTCATAGCCCTGACGCGAAAGTTCCAGCATGAGGGACAGGGAATCCTTGCCGCCGGACAGGGCGACGAGGATGCGGTCCTCGTGGGTGAACAGCTTTCCGGTTTCGATGCCGCGGGCGACCTGCGCGGAGAAGAAATCCCGGAAGCAGTTTTCACAGAATCCGGTGTTGTGGCTCGGCAGGGAAATGATGGCCGTGGCGGACTTGCAGCGTTTGCATATCATGATGAGGCGAACTCCGGGGCAGGGCGCGGTTGCGCGCTGCGGATTGGATGGCCCGGCGTGAAACCGGTTAACTGGTTTTTCTATCTGGCGTGCGAGAGCCTTGTCAAGCCGGGAAAAACGGGCGGAACACGCGGCTGCGGCATGATTTTTTTATGCGGGAGGGGTGATTGTGATTCCGATCACTGCCTTTTTCCGGTAAAGAAGGGAATGTCCGTTTACAAGACGATGTCGTTTCACCTCAACTCTGGAGGTTTCCATGTTTTGCAATCAGTGTGAACAGACGGCGAAGGGCACGGGCTGCACGGTTATGGGCGTTTGCGGCAAGCTGGCTCCGGTGGCCGATCTTCAGGACCATGTGATCTATGCCCTGCGGCTGCTGTCCCGCACGGCGCTCAAGGCCCGCGCCAAGGGCGTGATCGAGCAGGATACGGACGACTTTACCGTCCGCGCGCTGTTCTCCACCCTTACCAACGTGAATTTCGATCCCGCGGCCCTTGAAGAAGTGGCGCGGGAAGCCATACGCCGCCGCAAGGCGCTCGCTACGAAGCTCGGCTGTACGCCGGATACCTGTGACGCGGCTGTGGATGCCGACTGGGAAAGCATCCGGAAGGTGCAGGCCGGGACCGACCGTTTCAGCGACGACGTGAACGTCCGTTCCGCCATGCAGCTGCTCCTGTACGGGCTGAAGGGCGTAGCCGCCTATGCGGATCACGCGGCGATCCTTGGCCAGCGTGACCCGGAACTGAACGCCTTCGTCTACGAGGCGCTCGCCGCCGGGATGCCCGACAAGGACGGCACGCCGGACAAGGCGCGCAGCCTTGAAGATTGGCTGGATCTGGTCCTGCGCTGCGGCAAGGCCAACCTGAAGGCGATGGAGCTTCTGGACGCCGGGAACACCAAGGCGTTCGGCGATCCCGTCCCCACGCAGGTTTCCCTCGGGCATCGCCAGGGCAAGGCCATCCTCGTTTCCGGGCATGATCTCGAAGACCTGTACGAACTGCTGAAGCAGACGCAGGGCACGGGCATCAACATCTACACCCACGGCGAAATGCTGCCCGCGCACGGGTATCCGGTGCTCAAGGCGTTCCCGCATTTTGTGGGGCATTACGGCACGGCGTGGCAGAACCAGCAGAAGGAACTGCCCGGTTTCCCCGGCGCGGTGCTGTTCACCACCAACTGTATCCAGAACCCCAAGGATTACGGCGGGAAGGTGTTCACCTCCGGCATCGTGGGCTGGCCGGGCCTTGTGCATATCAAGAACCGGGACTTCGCGCCGCTCATCCTTAAGGCGCTGGAACTGCCCGGATTCGCGGAAGACGCGCCGGGCAAGGAAGTGACCGTGGGCTTCGGGCGCAAGACGCTGCTGGACGCCGCCCCCGCCGTGCTTGACGCGGTGAAGTCCGGGGCCGTGCGCCACATCTTCCTCGTGGGCGGCTGCGACGGCGCGAAGCCGGGCCGCAACTACTACACCGAATTTGTGGAAAAGACCCCGCAGGATACGCTCATCCTCACGCTGGCGTGCGGCAAATTCCGCTTCTTCGACAAGGATCTCGGCAAGATCGGGCCGTTCCCGCGCCTTTTGGACGTGGGGCAGTGCAACGATGCCTATTCCGCCGTCAAGGTGGCGCTGGCGCTGGCCGACGCGCTCAAGTGCGGCGTCAACGATCTGCCGCTCTCGCTGGTGCTGTCGTGGTACGAGCAGAAGGCCGTGGCCATCCTGCTGACCCTGCTCGCCCTCGGTGTGAAGAACATCCACCTCGGACCGAGCCTCCCGGCCTTCGTGTCCCCCGACATCCTCAATCTGCTGGTCGAAAACTGGGGCATCAAGCCCATTTCCACCCCTGACGAGGATTTGAAGGCCCTTCTGGGCTAAGTACGGGGGATGGGCTTCTCCCGCGTGCCCTGTGACGCCGCAAGGCTGCCGCGCAGGGGCTCGCCAACCCATCCGTCAACAGTCATGCAGCAAAAAGGACGGAAGCTTTTTCGGAAGCTCCCGTCCTTTTTGCATTTGGAACCTTTGGTGCGGAAACGCTTGCGTCTGGCAAGGACTCCGGTGTATTTTTCAAGGAAATACACTGTGAAACAGGAGCGGGCATGTCAAACGAACGGTTGGAAGTGCTCGGGGGCTTGCCGCTGTTTGAGCCGTTGTCCCCGGACGAGCGGGAACGTCTCGCTGCGGGGTGCCGGATGCGCGCGTTTGCGCGCGGGGCGGCCCTGTTCCGTGAAGGGGAACGCGCCGACGGTATGCACATAGTACTGCGCGGCGTCGTGAAGGTCGTCCGGTTCGCTCCCGACGGGCGGGAGATGGTGCTTCACCTTGTCCGTAAGGGAAACACGATCGGCGAGGCGGCAATGTTCCAGAAGGGAACGTTCCCCGCGTCCGCCGTGGCCGTAGACGATGTGGAAACCCTGTTCCTTCCGGCGGATGCGCTGTTCACGCTGGTGACGGAAAATCCGGAGATGGCCTTGCGGATGCTCGCGGCGCTGTCGCTTCGCCTGCGGATGTTCGCGCACAAGCTGGCGGCGCAGGGGCAGGGCGGTGCGGCCTGCCGGCTTGCCACGTATTTGCTGCACCGAAGGCAGATTGGGGGTGGGGACTGCATCCGGCTCGGGGTTTCCCGGGAAGTGCTCGCCAATCTGCTCGGACTGGCCCGTGAAACGCTTTCCCGCCAGCTGTCCCGGTTCTCCGAGGCGGGTTTGGTCGAGCTGAGGGGAAAAGACATCGTTATTCTTGACGTTCCCGCTTTGCAGGCCACTGCCGCAGAGGGAGACAGATAGGTGGAATGTTGGATACGCTCCGAGGGTTCCGGTTTGCGGAATCGCGGCGGAGGAGGGTGGGCTATGGGGATCGACGCGGACATGTTCAACAGTCCCGAATGGATGAGCGAGGCTCTTCGGATCGGCAATACGGGCCTTTGGGCCATTGAGGTCGACGAGGAAAACGGAAAGCACCGGATGACGGCCAACGAGACCATGTTGCTGTTGCTCGGTCTGGAGACGCACCCTTCGCCGGAGGACTGTTTCAGGCATTGGTATGGTCGCGTGGATGAAGCCTATCGCGCCGCGGTGGACGAGTGCGTGGGAAAGATGCTCAGCACCGGACAGCGGTATGAAGTCCAGTACCCGTGGCTCCATCCCGTATGCGGGCGTATTTTTGTGCGCTGCGGCGGCAAGCTGTTGCCCGGACGCAGCAAGAACGGCTCGTTGCGCTTAATAAGGATACCATCAGGACGTCAGCGAGCTGGAGAGTATGCGGGAACGGCTGCGCGAGAATCTTTCCCGGTTCGAAACGGCCTGCCGGATCGGCCGGATAGGCGTATTCGAGTGCACGCGGGGCAGCCGGATTCTTTTTTCCGCCAACGACATTTTTTTCGAGCAGTTCGGCATCCCCGCCGACATGGTGTGTTTTTCCGCGTTCAGAGGATTATGGAGCCGCATAGTGCCGGGCTGCCGGAAGCGGGTGCTGGAAGCGCTGCGCCGATCCTCATGGAAGCCGGGGCGGTGCGAACGTTTTGAGATCGAACTGCTGGACCCGGAAAAAGGTTCGCGGTGGTTCGATTTCGAGTGTGAATTCTCGCGGGACGGCGATGCCGTCCGGGCGGTTGGCTACGTCGCCGACATCACCGAGCACAAGCAGCATGAGGCTTCCCTGCGCATGGCCGCCGAGGCAGCGGAGGCCGCCAACCGGGCCAAGTCATCCTTCCTCGCCAACATGAGCCACGAGCTGCGGACGCCCATGAACGCGATCATCGGCCTTTCCTATCTGGCCTTGAAGACGGATTTGACCACGCAGCAGTATGAATACATTTCCCGGATCAGCGAATCGAGCACGGCCTTGCTCGGCATCCTCAACGATATCCTTGATCTGACCAAGGTCGAGGCCAACAAGCTGGAATTGGCCCGCACTCCCTTTAACCTCAAGAAAGAGCTTGGTATCCTTGCCGCAGTAGTGCTTCCGGAAGCCGAGGGGAAAGGGCTTGAGTTTTCTTTGGAGATCGCCCCGGATGTGCCTTTGCTGCTTATGGGCGACGCCCTGCGCGTCCGGCAGGTCCTTCTCAATCTGTGCAACAACGCCGTGAAGTTTACCGACGAGGGGTCGGTCAGCCTGCGCGTCCGTGTGGTGGATTCCACCAACACGCGCGTGCGGCTGGAGTTTGTGGTCCGTGATTGCGGCATCGGCATCCCCGAATCGGAAATAGGGCGCATTTTCAGCCCGTTCATGCAGGTGGACGAATCCGCCACCCGCCGTTTCGGCGGCACGGGGCTCGGGCTTGCCATCAGCAAGCGGCTTGTGGAACTCATGGGCGGCACGCTGACCGTGGGGAGCCGCGTCAACAAGGGCAGTACGTTCCGGGTTGAGCTGGCCTTCCCGTTGGCTGAAGACGTTCCGCCGGGTGATGCCGGTTCGTTCTGCTCCGGGGGCAATGTTCCGGACGAGAGCCTGCCCCTTGGGGATTTGGTTGGGCAGCGGGTCCTTGTGGTGGAGGACAACGAGCTCAATCAGTATGTGATCCTCAACATGCTCGCCCGGTTTGGCGTGGAGACGTGCGTGGCGGAGAATGGGCGGGACGCCGTGGACCGCTATGCGGAAGATCAGGATTTCGACGTGATTTTGATGGATGTGCAGATGCCGGTCATGAACGGCTATGACGCCACGCGGCGCATCCGTGAGAGCGGCTTGCCCCGCTGCCGGAGCGTCCCCATCCTTGCCATGACCGCCCACGCCATGCGCGGCGACGAGGAGCGGAGTTTCGCCGCCGGGATGAACGCGCATCTCACCAAGCCCATTGATGTGCGGGAGCTTGTGTTCAGCCTGTCCCGCTGGGGAAGCGCCGCGCGGCGAAACCGCAAATAGCAAGGGAATTCCTGCGGAGTCGTCCGGAATCCCGAGGAGAACGCCATGCGAAACGTTTTAGCCTTGTTGGGTGCCGGGCTGCTGGCGGGATGCTGCCTGATGCATTTCCATGTTCCTATTACGGAACAGACACAAGCCAACGCCCGAACCTTCGGGAGCCTCGGGCAGCGCTTGCTGCCGGAGGACACGCCTCCGGAACGGATCGCCGCGTTCCGGCAATGCCTGAGCGAAGCCTATATGGAGCACTACGGGGAAGGCGAGGCGGGCACGGCCCGGGAGGGCGAGGACGGGTATGCGCTGTTCTGGCAGACCGTCATGGCGGCGGCTCCGACATACGACCATTTGGCGTCCTACGACATTCATGTGCGGGGCCGGAAACGGTACGAAGCCGATCCGCATTCGTTTGTGGAGGCGGGCAGGGCATGGTCCCGGATCGTCTTTGAGCGGTGCGGCGCGGGCGTGTTTCCGGATGAGGACCGTTACCGTATGCTCGGCCTGTTCTCGCGTCTTCCCGCATGGTGTGACCCGCCGACGGGGGTTCCGCCGTCGCCGCGCCTTCTGGACGACATGGGGACGCCGCCCGCAGCTGGCCCGGAACTTCCATAAACAAAGCGCACGCCGTTCCCGAAAAGAAACGGTATGCGCCAATGTTCAAAAACATCGAATACCCTGAAACGACGAAGCGGTCCCGGATGTTTATCCGGAACCGCCATTGTCATCTGGTAGCAAGGGGGAGATTTGAACTCTCGACACTACGGGTATGAACCGTATGCTCTGACCAACTGAGCTACCTTGCCATAAGTGCTACCGCAGCAGCGAGGACATTTAATAAGCGAGATTGAGAAACTTGGCAAGCTTTTTTTGCAAGAAAATTTCGAAAGCGGTAACCTATGGATTTCTTTCTTTCAAATTTTGGGCAAAGGAGCCGCTTGGGGTGCCGCATCCGGATACGGGCTGCATTTATGCTTCCGTAGCCCTTGAAGAAGGCGGGGAAGCGGGTCCCTCAGGCGATGGCGCATAGCCAATAGGCCCATGTCACGCCGATCATGGTGATGGTCCTCAGGAGCTGATTGTAGAAGATGAGCTTGAAGGCCAGGCCGGGGCTGTAGTACCCGGCATAGGCCGGGAACTGGTGACGGACGGTCCGCATGGGGGTGGAGAGGATGTTGCCGACGAGCAGGGCGATGATGACTTCCGGGGGGGTGAGCCCGCCCATATGCAGGGCGGAACCCGCGGCGGACAGGGAGGCGCCGATTTCGGCGGCGAGGCTCAGGAGCACGATGCCGAGCGCCTCGGGCCGGATGAACCCGAGCCACGGGGTATGGTCGGAAAGCCACGCCTCGGCGGTGCGGAACAGACCGTAGTGCTGCATCAGGTACATGGCGACGTACACGGGGATGGTGAACATGACGAGCTTGGGCAGGCGGCGGCGGAACCGTTTCCATGCCTTGAGCGCGGCGCTCTTGAGGGTGACTTTTTCCTGAGGCAGCCGGCACTCGATACAGTTCTCGCCATGAAGGGGCGGCAGGAGGAAATGCCCGAGGCCCACCGTGAACAGGGTCCGCAGCGCGGCCGCCGCGAGGGTCAGCCCAGTATAGATAAGGGCGGGAGCGCCGAGCACGGGCCAGAGCATGAACAGCATGGTCGGCAGATGGACCATGTAGGCGGGCAGGCTGTTGAACAGATTGGCGAGCACGAGCTCGCGCAGGCTGATTTCGCCCTTGGCGTGGCTGTCGGACAGCAGGGCGTTGGCGGCGGCTGGGGAGAAGAAGGCCATGGAAAAGGACGCCCCGGCGGCTTCGCGCAGCCGGGCGAGCCGCACCAGCGGCGCGGAAAGGCGGGCGAGAGGCTGTGTCCAGCGCAGCGCTTCAACGATATTGGCGATGAGCAGGCCAATGCACATGGCGAACAAAAGCCGGGTGAGCGGGCGGCCCAGCGTCAGCCAGAACGGCATCAGATCGGAAGGTATCATGAGGGTCGGATACCATGCTTTCCGGGGCGAGGCCAGTGTGTATTCTTCCGTCTCCCGGCATTGTGTGAAGGCGGGAATTCGTGTAGATTAAGGCTTGCTCGAAGAGCGCCCCCTTAACCCTTGTAACTCTCGGATTGTCTCGCAAGGAGGTTCCCATGCTGATTCGTGAGTGGATGACCAAGGACGTCATCACCGTGACCCCTGACACATCCATGCTGAAAGCGTCGAAGTTGATGAAGGATCATAATATCCGGCGTCTTCCCGTCCTTGACGGGAAGCATGTGGTAGGCATCGTTTCCGACAGGGACATCCGGGCCGCCTCTCCTTCCAAGGCGACGACGCTCGATATGCACGAGCTGTATTATCTCCTTTCCGAAGTGAAGGTGAAAGACATCATGACCAGCGATCCGGTCACGGTCTATGACACCGACGCCGTGGACGCCGCCGCCCTGCTCATGGAAAACAAGGGCATCGGCGGCCTGCCCGTGGTCGATGGTTCCGGGGAACTCGTAGGGATCATCACCGATCATGATATCTTCAGAGTGCTGGTGGACTTCTGCGGGGCGAGCAAGGGCGGCCTTCAGCTTGCCTTCATGCTTCCCGACAAGCCCGGTGTGCTGACCCCGATTTTCGAGGCCATCAGCCAGAACGGCGGCAACGTCCTTTCCGTGCTCACCTCGCGCGGCAAGACGCAGGAAGGGACCAGCCACGTCTATATCCGTCTCCATGCGATGGACTCCGAAAAGGAAAAGGCCCTCATCGAAAACATGAAGAAAGCCATGCCTCTAGAATACTGGATGGATGACGAGTTCCACTGCAACAGGAACTGCTGATTGTTTTGATTGCGGCACAAAAAAGAGGGGATTCCGTGGAAGCCCCTCTTTTTTGTGCGGGCATGGGGCGGCTTCACCGCATCAGAGTATTCGCTGTTCAGGCGGCGGGGTGGCGGTTGTCCGAGGCCCTCGCCGTCTCGCGGTGGGTATGCTATTTCCCCCAAAATAGCCTCATGTGGCGTCATTGCCGTATTGCGGTGGCGATTATGCGGAAGAGGCTCCGGTTATGCGGGAAGGGACGGGAGGAAATCCCCGGTCGTCCGTACGTCGGCGAAAGCCCCGTGCAGGGCCGCCATGAATGCTTCGTGTACCGTTGCGGCGGGGATGGTTTTCCCGTTCCATGACAGATCCCGCGTGGCGCAGGCGTCATGCAGGAGCGTGATGTCGTAGCCGTGGTTTCGGGCGGCCCGTACGCTCGTGTCGATGCACATGTGGCTCATCATTCCGCAGACGGCGAGTTTCCGTATGCCCGCCCGGCTGAGGGCGTCGTGGAGATCCGTTTGGAAAAAAGCGTCCGGCGCGTGTTTGATGATGGCGGGCTCGCCGTCCAGCGGCTTGACCGCGCCGTGTATCTCGGAACCGGGCGTATCCGGCAGGAAGAAGGCCGCGCCGGGACGGGTGTTGATATGCCGGACGTGGAAAACGGGCCTGTGTTGTTCGCGGAAACGCCCCAGCGCCAGCCGAGCCTGTGCGGCGGCCTCGTCCGCGTGGGACAGTTCCCAAGCGCCGCCGGGGAAATAGTCGTTCTGGATGTCGATCAAGAGAAGTGCCGTATTCATGCCGTACCTCCGGGTGTTGTGCCCACGATAGCGGCATGTGGCGGAAAGTACAGTAGTTACTTTTTTGTGGGTATGCCCTCGGCGGCAGGGATGATGCCCTTGCGCTCCAAAATGCCGGCCTGCCCGTTCTCCAGCATGTATTCCACGCCGATATCCTGCATGATCCGCACGGCCCGCAACAGCTTTTCCCCTCGCTCTGTGAGGAAGTAGGTCACGCGCAACGGGTATCCGTCCGGTTCGATCTTGCCGATCAGCCCGAACGCCCTGAGTTCCCCCAGATGTTGCAACAGCATTTTCTGCGTGATGCCTTCAATGCCGCGTTCCAGTTCCGCCAGCCCCATGCCGCCGTTCCGCAGCTGGAACACGATGATCGTTTTCCACTTGCCTCTCATGATGTCGTGGACGATTTCCAGAGGACAGGTGCAGACCGTACGGATTTTCATGGTTCGTCCGTTGGAGAATATGTGCGGTCTCTGCGCGGTGCCCCGTGGATGACTGCGCCGCAGGGTATCCGCGTGCCGGAATGTGCCGTGCCTGCGCGGAGCCCCGATGGCAGGGGGCGTGCGCACGCCCCGCCGTCGGGGAAGGCCGGGCCGCCTATTTCCTCAGCCCGAGCTCCTCGTCGATTTCCGCCATCGCCCCGATGGCGAGGGTGAGGAAGTCGCCGAGTTCAAGCCCCAGCTCCGAGCACTGCCGGATACAGTCACGGTTGACGCTGGCGGCAAACGCTTTATCCTTCATTTTTTTCTTGAGGCTGGAGGCCTGCATACCTTCCATGCCCGTGGGGCGCACGAGCGCCGCCGTGACCACAAGCCCGGTCACGGTTTCCCCGCAGCGCAGGGCGTAGTCGAAGGCGGAGGAGGGAGCCACGCCGGTCATCTCGCCGTTGTGGGCGCGGATGGCGTGCAGGGCTTCTTCGGGCAGGCGGTCGCCGATGCGTTCGGCTCCGACGAGGCCGTGTTTGGCGGGGTCCTCATGGGTGAGGGGATAGTCGAGATCGTGCAGCAGCCCGGTCAGGCCCCAGACTTCCTCGTCCTCGCCCAAATGCCGGGCAAGGGCGCGCATGACCGCTTCCGAGGCCAGCGCGTGCTGGATGAGATGTTTTTCGGGGCCGAGTTCGTTCAAAAGGGCCAAAGCCTGTTCGCGGTCGAGCATGACGCCTCCGTGGGTTGGTGAGGGAACAAGGAACCTGTTGCATACCGTAGCGCGGCTTCAAAATCCAGCGCTGTCGGGTGATTGACACAGCCTCTGGAATGACGGAAAAGAAAGGGATCTATTTCCATCCTTCTTACCCGGTTCGCCCCGCGGCGGACAACGCACCTACATGAAGCGCATAATCGGTATAAAATTCAGTCATTACGGACAAATATATTTTTTCTACTGTGAGGACCCCTTTGTAGGCAGAGGGGATCGCGTACTTGCGGAAACCGGTCAGGGCCTCGGCATCGCCACGGTCATGAACATTGTGGATCGCCTTCCTGAGGATCTTCCTCCGGATGGTGTGCGCGATGTCCTGCGCAAGGTGACCGACGAGGATCAGATCGTCGCCGAAGAGAACGATACCCTGACGTACTCCGCGCACAAGTTCTGTGAATCGCGCATCCGGGAACGCCAGCTCGACATGAAGCTTGTCGATGTGGAGGTCCTGTTCGATCGCAGCAAGCTGGTGTTTTACTTTACCGCCCCGACCCGGATCGACTTTCGTGAACTGGTAAAGGATCTGGTGCGCGAGTACCACACCCGCATCGAACTGCGCCAGATCGGCGTCCGGCACGAGACGCAGATGCTCGGCGCGGTGGGGAGCTGCGGCATGGTGTGCTGCTGCCGCCGGTTCCTGCGCAAGTTCGTTCCAGTGACCATCAAAATGGCGAAGGAACAGAACCTGTTCCTGAACCCGTCCAAGATTTCGGGCATCTGCGGGCGCCTCCTGTGCTGCCTCAGCTATGAGCAGGAGAACTACGATATTTTCCACAGCAGCTGCCCGCGCCTCGGGAAGCGGTATCAGACCAACAAAGGCCCCATGAAAGTGTTGCGCGCCAACATGTTCCGCAACAGTGTGGCCTTGCTGACGGATACGAACGAGGAGCTTGAGCTGACGCTCGACGAGTGGCAGGCGCTCGATCCCCGGCGTCCCGACGCGCCGCCGCGCCCGGAAGGGAAACCCGATGCGAAGCCGGAGAACAAGCCCTCGTCGCCCCGTCCGCATGACGAGCTGATGGTGGTCATGGCCGACCCGGACACCATCGACGAGGCGTTTGGCGACGAATCCGACGAGCTTGTTGACGATCTCGGCGGGCTCAATGACGGCGAGATGGAAACGCTTGAAGAGGGGCTCCGCCCCAAGCGCAAGCGCAAGCGGAAGAGATAGAGACGAGGGAGCGAGAAGGGGCCTTTCTGGAGAAAGAACCCTTCTCCTTCTCCCGCCCCCTTCCATCATCCCCCAAAGGCGTTTGGCCGGAGGGGAGGCCGTGCGGCGGAGCCCGTTCCGGCGGGGAAGGGTGCGATGAGCCAGAAACGGCTGTAGACGGGACGGTTTACGGTCGGCATATACGGAACACCATGAAAGGAGCTTTCCCGTGTCCTCCACGTTTTACATTACGACACCGATTTATTACGTGAACGCCCGCCCGCACCTTGGGCACGCCTATACGACCATCGTTGCGGACAGCCTGCGCCGTTTCCATACGCTGCTCGGCGAGGATACGTGGTTCCTGACCGGCACGGACGAGCACGGCGACAAGATCGTCAAGGCCGCCGAAGCGGCCGGGCAGACCCCGCAGGAATTCGTGGACGGCATCAGCGGCCAGTTCCAGGCCCTGTGGCCCAAGCTTGGCATCAAGCACGATCAGTTCATCCGTACGACGGATGCCGATCACAAGGCCCGCGTGCAGGCGTTTCTCCAGAAGGTGTACGACAACGGCGACATCTATTTCGGCGAGCACGGCGGGCATTACTGCACGGGCTGCGAGCGTTTCTACACCGAAAAGGAACTGGAAAACGGCCTGTGCCCGCAGCACCTGACCAAGCCGGACTTCATTCAGGAGAAGAACTACTTCTTCCGCATGTCCAAGTACCTGCCGTGGCTTGCCGGGCATATCCGCGAAAATCCCGACTTCATCCGTCCCGAGCGCTACCGCAACGAAGTGCTGTCGATGATCGAAAGCGGCGCGCTGGAAGACCTGTGCATTTCGCGTCCGAAAACCCGCCTCGAATGGGGCATCGAGTTGCCGTTCGACAAGGATTACGTCTGTTACGTGTGGTTTGACGCGCTGCTCAACTATATTTCCGCCCTCGGCTGGCCCGACGGCGACAAGTATGCCGCGTACTGGCCCGGCGAGCACCTCGTCGCCAAGGATATATTGAAGCCGCACGGCGTGTTCTGGCCCACCATGCTGAAATCCGCCGGGGTGCCGCTGTACAAGCACCTCAACGTGCACGGCTATTGGCTCATCAAGGACACCAAGATGTCCAAGTCGCTCGGCAACGTGGTCGAGCCCATCAAAATGGCGGAACATTACGGGCTGGATGCGTTCCGGTATTTCCTGTTGCGCGACATGCAGTTCGGTTCGGACGCCAGCTTCTCCGAAGAGGCGCTGATCACCCGCTTCAATGCCGATCTCGCCAATGACCTCGGCAACCTGTTCAGCCGCGTGCTGTCCATGAACGCCAAGTATTTCGAGAGCAAGGTTCCGCCGATGGGCGAACTGGCCGAGGACGACAAGGCGCTCATCGAACTTGCGGAGAACTCCCGCCGCAACTACGTGCAGCTGTTCGGCAACATCCGTTTCTCGCAGGGCCTCGACGCGCTGTGGGATCTCGTGCGCGCCCTCAACAAGTATGTGGATTCTCAGGCCCCGTGGACGCTTTTCAAGCAGGGCGATACGGCCCGCCTCGGTACGGTCATCCGGTTGCTGCTCGAATGTATGCGCAAGGTGGCGCTTTGCCTGTGGCCGGTCATGCCGGGCACGGCGGCGGCTCTGCTTGAGCAGCTCGGCCAGCCCTTGCCCGCGTCCGAGCGTTTCGGCGTCGCGCCCGCCGGGAACGTCAACGCTGAAGAGGGCGTTTGGGAATGCCTTGCGACGGGCAGCGTGATCGCGTCCGCGTCCAACCTGTTCCCGCGCTTGGAAATCCCGGAAGAGATGAAGGAAGACAAGAAGGCGAAGCAGAAGAAGCCCGCCAAAGAGAAGGAAGCCAAAGCCGTGCCTGCTTCGGCGCCCGCCGAAATGTCTGTTCCCGGAGTGGCCGAATACGCCGACTTCCAGAAGCTTGAGCTGCGCGTGGGCACGATCCTCGAAGCGGGCCGGGTGCCCAAAGCCGACAAGCTGCTGTGCTTCAAGATCGATCTTGGCGAAGCCGAACCGCGTCAGATCCTGTCGGGCATTGCCGAACACTTTGAGCCGGAAACCCTCGTGGGCCGTCAGGTGTGCGTGGTCGCCAACCTCGCGCCGCGCAAGATCCGCGGGCTCGTGTCCGCGGGCATGATCCTGACCGCGGAAGCCCCGGACGGCAAGCTGACCCTCCTCGCCCCCGGTGGGGATGTCGCGCCGGGAAGCAAGATTTCGTAGGGGAAAAGGATCGATGCCACTGGGGGAATCTTTCGGAAGGAAGGTTCCCCTTTTGGTTTTGAATTCCGCCGATGCGGCGCTCTGTTATGGCTTTGGGCTGTTGGCGGAACGGCGAGACCGCCTTAAGTCCGAAGAGCGTACCGCTTGAGGGTCCCCATCCATTTCGGAAAAGGCCGCTCGAAACATTTCGGGCGGCCTTTTTATACGGAGAATGTTGTAATCAGAGTTCGATGAGCGCGAAAGCCTTTGGTAAAGGAGGGATGGGCTCCGCGCCGCGGGTTTTGGGGAAGGGAGGGAAAATGTTTCCGGAGAAAAGCTTTTCCCTCCCTTCCTCAATGGTTCTATACCATTCTAGAAAACGAGCCCGCAGGCGATGATGCCGACAATGATGCCGTAGAGCAGGAAGGGCCAGAAGGTCTTCTTGATGATCATGCCCTCGCTGCCGGAGAGGCCCACAACGGCGCAGACGGCCACGACGTTGTGGATGCAGATCATGTTGCCCATGCCGCCGCCGACGGCCTGAGCGGCAACGATGATTTCCTTGGAGAGCTTCAGCTGCGTGGCCATATCCCACTGGAACTGGGCGAAGAGCAGGTCGGACACGGTGTTGGAGCCGGTAATGAAGGCGCCGAGGCCGCCGACGTAGGAAGCGAGGGCGGGCCAGGCTTCACCGGTGAGGGCGGCGAGGGTCTTGGCGAGGGCGAGCGGCATGGAGTCCATGCCCGCGTCGTTCACGCCGGAGCCACGGAAGATGGACACCAGCGCCACGGCGGCGAACAGCGCGATGGTCGGGGCCTTCATCTTGGCGAAGGTGGTGGTCCATGCGTCCTTCACGTCGTTGGCCTTCATGCTGTGGAGGCCGATGGTCAGGATGGCGACCAGCGTGAAGGGAATCGTGCCGGGCAGGAACAGGTAGTCGATGGAGGCGTTCACGCCCTGATAGCCGAGGATGTCGACGAAGCTGAGCTTGAAGGAGGCGAGCCACGCCTTGAGGCCGAGTTCCGGGATACGGGTCAGCACGAGGATGAGGCCGATGATGGCGTAGGGCAGCCACGCGCGGAACTGGGTCATGTGGGGATGGAATTCGGTCTTGCCGCTGGCGGCGATGCTGCCGGTCCAGGAGGCGTCCCACTTTTCATGCGGGCCGAAGTCCCAGGTCGTTTCGGGAACGCAGAAGCCCCGCTTGGTGCCGTAAATGAGGATGCCGAGGCCGATGAGGCCGCCGATGAGGGAAGGCAGTTCGGGTCCAAGGGTCCACGCAACGATGAAGTAGGGGACGGAGAAGCAGACGCCGGCGAAGATGCAGTATTTCCACGCGGAGAAGCCTTCGGACCACGTACGGTTGGGGCCGTAGAAACGGGTCATGAAGCCGAGCATGAAAACAGGCAGGATGAAAGCCATGGGGATGTGCATCATCGTGCAGTATTCGCCCACGATTTTGCAGAACGCCGCATAGGTCATGCCGCCGTCGGCGACGCCCGCGTCAAGGATGGGTTTGAGCGGGGAGAGGCCCATGACGATGGGAGTGCCCACCGCACCGAAGCTCACGGGGAAGCTGTTGAACACAAGGCAGATGATGGCCGCGGCCATGGCGGGAAAGCCGAGGGCCAGCAGGAGTGGGGCGGCGAGCGCCGCGGGGGTGCCGAAACCGGCCGCGCCTTCGATGAAGGCGGCAAACATGTATCCTATGATGATCGCCTGAACGCGCTTGTCGCGGCTGATGTTCTGCATCCCGTACTGGATGGTTTCCATGCCGCCGCTCTTCTCCAACGTGAAGAGAATCAGGATGGCGCCGAAAACGATGATGAGAACGCCGATGGCGGTGACGATGCCCTGCAACGTCAGAGCGGCAACATATCCGGGGCTCAACCCCCAGACAAGGATGCCGCTGACGGCGCAGACAAGCCACGCGAGCGGCATCGCTTTCGTTGCGGGCCATCTCATGCCGACCATAAGGATGAGCGCCACCAAAATGGGCAGAACCGCTACCATAGCAAGCAGTTCAACGGACATAATGACTCCTTTACCTTGGACAGAATTGTGAAAGAAGAAAAGAAACCTTCCCCAAAAGTTACCCTATAGTATGTGGTGTTTTTCCCGTTAGTGCAAGCATTGTCGACTGTTTGATCGAAGAGTCACAAATTGTGTGCCATATCAAAAAAAGAATTGCGCAAGTTATTATGGACGATTATGCAGAAAAAATATTGATTGGATGCCGTCAGGCAGGAACGTTTTTGTTTTGGCAAGCCGCTGTTTGGTCAAGTAAACAATATAAAGACATATCTTACTTTATTCTATGGTATAATGAAAAATACGTTCTTCATATCTCAAACAATCCGCTGTGAATATCACGCGGTGGAGTGAGCCGCCCATGTCGTCCCGTGCTTGTCCGCGAGAGAAAATATACTTTGTCGTCAATGAGAAACATCTTTTCAAGAAGTGGCCTGAGCTTGTTTCCGAGCCTCGCCCCTTTGCTCCGGACGAATGCCCGGAACGGATCATTTCCGGACGGGATTGCTGGATAATACTGACATGGGCGCGGCTGTGCGCTGTTGATTGCCCCTTTGACCCCGTATTAAGCTGCAGAGCTGTCGACAATGCCGTGTGCGTTTTCCATTGGGATGATGCGACCCCTGCACAGGGAGTTCACCGGTGTTTTGCCGTTGTCGCGCAAGCGGACCGGCCCCGCCCCGCGTTATCCGATATGACCGTTATGCAGAACGGGTTGATGGGGGAGACGGGGCTGCGGCGGACGATGCCGCATTGGCCCCAGCCGGGTTTGATTCCACGAGATCCCGCACGGGGAGATCGCCTTGAAACGATTGCTTACTTCGGCAGCGATCAATATGAACCGCAGTTCGTGAAGACCGGTGCCTTTCAGGATGCCCTGCGGCAGCGGGGGGTCCGCTTCGTCAACCGTTTCCAGGGGGAATGGCACGATTACCAGCATGTGGATGCCGTGCTGGCAATCCGTGATTGCCCTCCTGTTGTGCTGGCAACCAAACCGGCATCCAAGCTGATCAACGCATGGAAAGCGGGCGTACCCGCTCTACTTGGCCCGGAACCGGCCTACAGGGAATTGCGTACCTCCCCGCTGGATTTTCTGGAAGCAGCCTCGGCCGAGGCCGTGCTGGACTCCATTGATCGCCTGCAACAGGAATCTGGTTTATACCGGAGAATGACGGAACACGGCGCGAAGCGGGCGCAAGCCTTTGACGTGAATATGCTGACGCAAAAGTGGATTTCATTGCTTGAGGAAGCGCGTGAGCGGAATCGGCGGGAGACGTTGCACCCTGTAATGCGTTCTATTCGCTATCTTTGGAACCGCCAGAAGATCAACCTTGGAAAAAGGTTGTCTGGCTGGCGGGATTGAAGCACACTGCGGCCATATCGGCTCTCCAAATCCGTAGCGGCGAATTCGGAGAATCCACCCGTAACGATGAGGAGGACACGTGACAAAGGACGGCCTGCCCGGCGAGGCATCTCAAGAGGGGCAATCCCGCCCCGTCAGTCTTGCGGGGCTGGTTCTTGTGCTGTGCGTGGCCCTCATGGGGGTTATGGGCGTCTCGATCACGTTGCCTATTCTGCCTAAGCTGGGGGCCGTTTTTCATCAGGACGCCGCAGGGGTGGCGCTTCTGATCACCTGCTTTACGCTGCCGAGCGCGTTTATGACGCCGGTGGCGGGCGTGCTTGCCGACCGTTTCGGACGCAAGGCGGTGTTGCTGCCGGGGCTGCTGCTGTTCGCCTGTGGGGGAATGGGGTGCGCTTTTTCCGATTCGTTCGAGAACCTGCTGGCATGGCGAGCCATACAAGGGCTGGGGGCCGCACCTTTGGGGATCTTGTACGGGACGCTGGTAGGTGATTTCTATAAGGAAGCGGATCGCCCCAAAGTCATGGGCATGGTCGGTGCCACGATAAGCTTCGGCACCGCGTTGTACCCGGCCATCGGCGGTTTCCTCGGTGAGATGGACTGGAGGTGGCCGTTCTGGATTTCCCTGGCCGCGCTGCCGGTGGGGCTGCTTGCCCTGAGTGTCCCGCTGGAGCGCCCGCATACCGGCATGGATTGGAAACAGTACGCGCGGGATAGCCGTTCCATCATTTTCCACTCCGCCGCAATCGGGCTTTTCGGGCTGACTTTTCTCTGTTTCTGCATTCTTTACGGGCCTACCATCACCTATTTCCCTCTGCTCGCCGACCTATTATATAAAGCAACCCCTTCCCATATCGGAGCCGTCTTTACCGTGGCTTCGCTGGGTACGGCGGCCATTGCCATGAATCTGGCGTGGCTCGGGCGGAAATACTCGCACCGCCGTTTGATGCTGAGCGCTACGTGCTGCTACGTCGTGGCTCAAACGCTCATGCTGGTTCTTCCCGACGCCGTGTCCTCGCTCTGGTGGCTGACCTTGCCCATTTTCATCGGCGGAGTGGCGCAGGGGCTGACGTTCCCCTTGCTGAACGCCCGTATGACCACGCTTGCCCCAACGCGCAACAGGGCCATCGTCATGGCTATGAACGGTACGGTGCTGCGGCTTAGCCAAAGCCTTTCGCCGCTGTTTTTCGGGATCGGCTGGGCATATATAGGATGGCGCGGGCCGTATGCGATGGGGATCGGCGTGGCGCTGGTCATCGGTGCGCTCGTATGGCGCGTCTATCCGGTTTCTTCCGGGAAGGAGTGAATACCGCTTCCTTTTTCCGCTGTATGAAAAAAAGGGTGCAATTCTTTTTTGAACAGTATAAGAACGCCGCTCACACGAGGCATACTTTTCCGTTGACGAGCGGAATCCTGTAGCATAGTCTGTTGGTTGCGCAACTAAACAGCGTTGTTTCTTGATCATGTTTTTTGGGGGGATCATATGGCCATGACGAAGAAGGAGGCCTTGCTGAAGGCCGCGAAGGAACTTTTTGGCGAATGCGGCTATACCGAAACCACGTTCAAGAAGATTTCCGAACGTGCGGGAGTGGCTCTCGGGTTGTTGACCCATCATTATGGAAACAAGGAAAAGCTTTTTCTTGCCGCAGGCATGGACGTCCTCGAACGCTTTCATGAAGTTTTGCAGCGGGCGTGCGACGAAGGCAAGAATGGCCGCGAGAGCGTGTTGAATTTCTGCAAGGCGTATCTCGATTTTTCGATTGATCCCGACTCCAACTGGCTTGTCCTTGTGCGCTGTTCGCCTTACAGCGACATGAAGACGACCGACGACCGCGAGTTGATGTTCGAAAAGTTCAACGACATTCACAAACTGTTGGAACAGCAGTTGTGGCGGGGCATTGAAGACGGTTCCATCCGCGAGCTGCTCGTGAAGGAAACGGCCCAGATTCTCATGTCGCTGGTGGTCGGCGCCAACCGTACCCGTGTCCTCACGCCGTACGCGCCGCCCCATCTGTACCGTGAGGCCGTCGCTTTCGCCGCCAGAGCCATAACGCCGTGTAACGCCTGCGAGTAGCACATGGATTGGTTTTCTACCGGCCTCATCATGGGGGCTGTGCAGGGATTGACCGAATTCCTGCCGGTCTCTTCTTCGGGGCATTTGGTCATTGCCGGAGACCTGCTTGGGTTCACGGGCCCGAAGGCCAGCACATTTGAGGTCGCCATCCAGCTTGGTTCCATTTTCGCCGTACTGATGGTGTATTGGGACCGTTTCATGGGGTTGCTGCTGCCCGGTCGGGTGCAAACGTCAGCCCCGAAACCTTTTGCCGGGTTGAGGGGGATTTGGCTCCTTTTTCTGACGACGCTGCCGCCGTCGGTTTTGGGTTTGCTCCTCCATTCGTACATCAAGCAGCTTTTCACCCCCTTTAGCGTGTCGCTTTCGCTTGCCGTCGGCGGCTTGCTGATGCTTTTTGTGGAAAGCTACTGTGCGAAGCGCCCGCCCAAGTATTCCAGTATCGACGAGGTGACGCCCAAACTGGCGCTCGGCATCGGCCTTTGCCAGTGCATGGCGTTGTGGCCGGGGTTTTCCCGCTCCGGCTCTACGATTATGGGCGGGATGCTGCTTGGCGAGAAGCGCGCTCTTGCCGCGGAATATTCGTTTGTGGCGGCGGTGCCGATCATGTTTGCGGCCACCGGCTACGATCTCCTCAAGACGTGGTCCCTCTTCACGGTGGATGATATTCCGTTGTTCGCTACCGGGCTGTTTTTCGCCTTCATTTTCGGCTGGCTCGCCATCAAGACGTTTATCGCCCTTGTGGGGCGCATCACCCTGCGGCCTTTCGCCGTGTATCGGCTGCTTCTTGCGCCGATTGTGTACTTTTTTATGGTGAATATGGGGTAGCGTGAGAGCTGGAAGTGGGGAAGGGACCTTTCTGAAGAAGTGGGGAGCATCCCACGGTTCCCCCTTCTCCAGCCCCTCCGCTCCCAAGGCTTTCGATTGGGGGCGGAACGGGAGTTTTCCCGGCAGGGGGGGGCTGTTTTGCCGGGGTAAGGCCTTTTTTCGGTAAGAGCTACCAAAGGATAAAAAAACGGGCACTGTATTGCAGTGCTCGTTTTTTTATGGGCTCAGGGATTTCAACGGAACTGTCGAATCCCAATAGAATTCCATTCATATGCGCCTTTCGCGAGAATCCATTCCCGCATTGTCCGGTGAGGACTGCCGTTTTGGGAGCCTGCTCGGAGCCGCCGGGGGAAGGCCGACAAGCGGGATGTCCGGTAAGCCACCCTTCTCATCGTTGCTCCTTAATGAAAGTCTTTGCAGAGGGTGGGGGAGGTCCGTTTGTCCCTTTCATGGGGATTCTTCAGAAAGCCCCTCCCGCCCCCTCTCCTTTTTTCTTAATCAAAATCCGCAATGATCGTCCCGAGCGACAACGGGCCAAGGGAGCGATGGCGGAAATCGCCCCTGATCCGGGCAATGGCCTCATGCAGGTTGGGGGAGGAGATCCCGGTGCGGACGGAAGAGTGCGCCTCGATGAACGCGGCAAGGTTGTCGCAAACCTTGAGCAGCGTTCCATCCTTGGGATCGAGTCCGTCTTCATTTCCGTTGGCGTGGAGGGCGTCGAACGAGCCGAGGCAGCGCACTTGCCCCGAGCTGTCCCGGATGGTTTCGTCGAACTCTGACGTCACACCCTCACCGACGAGGCCGAGATAGTAGCGGAGGCGTTCCACCAGCCGGTCGTGCCCCCCGGCGGAGAGGGGGCCGAAGACACGCCGCTCCAGCTCTTGCAGTTCGTAGGCGCGCAGAAGGCTTGGGAGCTGGTTTACGGAGCGTTTGACCGGGGTGATGATGTCCCGCGTGAGCAGTTCCGGCAGATCGTGGAACAGTCCGGCGAAGAAGTTGTTGATCCGGCGCGCGGGGCAGGCTCCGAGGGAGAGGCTGAAGAAATACGCGTAACCCGCAACGAGGAACATGTGCCCGAGCACGGAGGTTTCCGGCACGCGGGGCGTGTCGGCCCAGCGGATCTGGAAACGGAGCTGGCCGCACAGCTTGGCGAAACGCCCCAAGGCCGTGGGCGAATCGCTGAAAAAGGCGTGCCCCTGTATGAGTTCGTTCACGCCGCACAGATCGGTCAGGCCATCGAGACGCTCAGTGAAGGATTCGGCAATGGACTGGTTTTCCTCGTCAAACGTGTTGAATGGCTTGATGACGTTGTATTCCCACCCCGAAGCGTAGTGGTGGGCCGCCGTGAGAATGCGATCCGGGAGGCTCGTCCGATCCCGGTTCCTGTGGTAGGCGGAAAGGCGCTCCCAGAAACCTTCGTCCGGCGCGCCGAGCACGGGGCGAAGCTCTTTGAGGACCCATTCCGTCAGTTCTTTGTAATCTTTCTCGTTTTCACAGATACGGTAAAATACGGGGGGCTTGATGTCGGTTGTGACCAGACGGTACAGATAATCAAAAAGCCCTCTTTCTATAACTTCCTGTTGCAATTTAAGTTGATCTGAGGCAGAATAACCACCGCTGTTCAGGAGCGTGAGCATCCAGGCGACAATCATTTTATGCGCCTGCTTGTCTATTTCGTAGAGTTCCACGGGACGCAGTTTGTCGTTCCAGCGGCGCATGTACGAACCGGAAAACATAAGCTGTAAAAGGCTTTTTCGGATTGCGGACATCGGCTTCTCCCTTGTGATCCGTTACTCGCATGGTTGTGGCTGCCCCGCGTTGTGTTTTGCTCCGAACAATGTCCGGATTTCCTTTCTCCCTTTCCTCACAAAGGGCGGCAGGGGCAGACGCCGGGCGGTTCCAGGGCGTTTTATCAAAAGCGCCATGTTATGAGAATCGATGCTAGGGCGTCCCCGGCAACGGTTCTGTTCTGCCGAGCGCAGAAGGAAAACGGTTTTGTCGCTTGACAAGCCTGCTCTGGCATTTTATACATTTCGTTCTACAAGTTTTAGCAGAGGAGACGCTTCAGCATGAAGACGTTTAGCCCCACTCCGGAGCATATCGACCACCAGTGGTTTGTAGTGGATGCGGACAATCAGGTTCTCGGCCGTCTGGCCGCCCAAATTGCCCATCGCCTCCGCGGCAAGCACAAGCCCGAATTTGCTCCTCACATGGACAATGGCGACGTTATCGTCGTTGTCAACTGCGAAAAGATCAAGGTCACCGGCGCCAAGCTGGAAAAGAAAAAGTATTACCATCATTCCGGCTATGTGGGCGGTCTGCGTGAAATTACGCTCGACAAGCTCCTTGCTGAGAAGCCTGCCGACGTGCTGATGCACGCCGTCCGTGGTATGCTTCCCAAGAATCGTCTGGGTCGTGCCATGCTGAAGAAGCTCAAGGTGTATGCTGGCCCCACGCATCCGCATACTGCCCAGGGCCCGAAGCCTCTGTCCTTCCCGTACTAACGAGGCCAGGAGTCAATCATGTCTGAGTTTGATTACGGCACGGGCCGTCGCAAGAACGCTACTGCTCGTACCCGTCTCTATGCCGGCAACGGCGCTATCGAAGTCAACGGTCGTAAAGTGGAAGATTACTTCCCCCGCAAGACCCTTCAGATGATCATCCGCCAGCCTCTGGTCCTTACCAAGCTCGTGGACAAGTTCGACGTGAAGGTCAACGTCTGCGGCGGCGGCGTGACCGGTCAGGCTGAAGCCGTTCGTCACGGGATTTCCCGTGCCCTGCTGAGCGCCGACCCGTCCCTGCGCGGCGTCCTGAAGCGTGCAGGGTTCCTGACCCGCGACGCCCGTAAGAAGGAACGCAAAAAGTACGGTCAGCGCGCCGCTCGTGCTCGCTACCAGTATTCGAAGCGTTAAGCCGCGAGGCCCGTTTCAGATTTGTTCAGGCCGGGGGAAACCCCGGCCTTTTGGCGTTTATATCCGCTTGCGTCCGCTGGCTGCTGTGGGAAGGGCTTCGTTTTATTATTCGCTGAAATTACTTTATTTTTTTATCTTTTTCCGTGCCCGTCCTTTACGATAACGTCTTGTGAAAACGCCGGGCTTCGGGTAAACTTCCGACAATAACCTACGAACAGAGAGCATAATGACGGATACTTTTTTGACGATTACTCCCCTGGGGGGATTGGGTGAAATAGGCATGAACTGCCAGATGTGGAACACGCCCGAAGGGTGTGTTCTTGTCGACTGCGGGATCATGTTTCCTGATGACCAGCAACTTGGCGTGGATGTGGTCATTCCGCCGCTGGAGCCCATCTTGGCTCAGCGCGGGCGGCTGCTCGGCGTGGTGCTTACGCACGGGCACGAAGACCACATTGGAGCGGTTCCGTGGCTGGTTTCTTTTATCAAGGGCCTGAAAGTCTACGGCTCCCCCATGACGCTGGCGCTCGTGGAGCACAAGCTCCGTGAACGCGGCCTCCTCGACCGGGCCGAACTCATTACCGTGACCCCCGAACACGAGTTGGCGCTCGGCGGCTTGCGTTTCCATTTCATTCCGGTGAGCCATTCCATCCCGCAGGGATACGCCCTTGCGGTGGATACGCCAGTGGGAAAAGTCGTGCATACGGGCGACTTCAAGATCGATGAATTTCCTTCTGACGGCGTCGGCACGGATTTGCCCGCCCTGCGGAGTTTCGCGGGCGCTGACGGCGTCCGGCTGTTGCTTTCCGACTCTACCAATGCCGAGAGCGAAGGGCACACCCAGTCAGAAAAAGTGGTGCGCGAGACGTTCCACGAGATTTTTTCGGAAGCGAAAGGCCGTATTGTCATCACGCTTTTTTCCAGCCATATCGAGCGCATCCAGATGGTGTTCGACATGGCCCGCGAATTCGACCGCGCCGTTGTGGTCAGCGGCCGCAGCCTCGTGAACAATATTGAGCGCGGCCGGGATCTTGGCTTCATGCGTATGCCGCCCGAGCTGTTTACGGACCAGACCATCCCCGATGTTTCCCCTGAGCGCATGGTGGTCATCGCCACAGGTTCTCAGGGAGAGCCCCTGTCCGCGCTTTCCCGCATTGCGTCCGGCGAGCACCGTCAGCTTTCCATCATGGAAGGCGACACGGTGATCATGTCTTCCCGCGTCATTCCGGGCAATGCGCGCGCCGTCAACCGGCTGATCAACCAGATGTACCGCATGGGGGCCGATGTCTGCCACGACGGGACGCGCCCTGTGCACGTTTCCGGCCATGGTCGGCGCGATGAGCTCCGCACCATGCTCGACGCCGTACGGCCCAAGTTCTTTGTACCGATTCACGGCGAGTACCGCCATCTGATCCAGCACCGCGATTTGGCCCGTGATTGGGGCATTGCGCCCGAGCGCACGTTCATCCTTGACGATGGCGAGCCGTTGACCCTGCTGCCTGATACCATTCGGCTTGAGGAGAAGATCCCCGCCGATTCCATTCTTGTGGACGGCAAGGGCGTGGGCGATGTGGGCAATCTCGTTCTGCGCGAGCGTCAGCTTCTCGGCGGCGACGGCGTTGTCGTCGTTGTACTGGTGCTTGACGAGGAGACCGGCGAGGTCATCCACGGCCCGGACATGATTTCCAAGGGCTTTGTGTTTGAGCAGCAGTTCAGCCATCTGCTTGAGGATGCCAAGTGTCTTGTCCTCGACCATCTCGAAACTTCTCCGCGGCTTGGCATCCCGCGCCTTGGCGATCGCATCCGTTCCTCCCTGCGGAGCTTCTTCCGCAAGGTCGTAGGACGCGATCCGGTTGTGGTTCCGGTCATTACGGAAGTTTAGGGGAAAAAGATTGGGGAAGGGGAGGAGAAACTTTTCTGAAGAAAAGTTTCTCCTCCCCTTCCCCAAACCCCATCCCCTCCTCTTC
>ENA-UESC01000093-UESC01000093.1-human-gut-metagenome-genome-assembly--contig:-NODE-93-length-81804-cov-58.093604_pt1 | contig 81804 bp, 59 predicted proteins | sample MGYA00242998_ERZ507999 | MGnify/ENA primary metagenome ERZ507999 (study PRJEB26167, sample SAMN06115465) | human gut metagenome | host: Homo sapiens | place: China:Hubei | collected 2016-04-27 | study... | reverse complement strand
GAACCTCGGACTGCTCCACAGTGCGGTCCACGAGCCGGATGACGAAGGGGAAGCGCTTCACCACCCGTGCGCGGCCCGCCCGCAGAAGCCGTCTCGCCCTTGCCGGGCGGCACGGCATCAGGGGCCGGTGCTTCTTGTCCAATACGAAAACTGTTGTTGACATGAAAAATGAACCTTACGATTCTTCGGGCTGATGCCCGTGACATGCTCCGCCCTTGCGGGCAGAGCAATTCCCCTCGCCAATGTTGAACAGACCGGCATTTTGCCTCAGACCGTTTCGTGCGTACCCAATGCTTGTCTGCTTCTGAGGCTTCCAGAGCTCGGAACTGAGGAAGCATTCCGAGGTGGGTCTTGAACCAGTCTGCAACGTAGTTCTCGAAAAACTTAGGCTGGTCAACCAGACCTGCTTTCACAAGCCTCGGCCTTTAGGTCGGGGTAGTTGACAGCATCTGCAAATGAAATGATAAGTAGAAAGTACTGATTGATTAGCAGATCAGGATCGTTAAATGATCCTGCGGGTTCCAAAGTATATCTCTTCGGGCAGCAGAGGCTCAATCACAAAAATTGCTGACTCATCGGATCTCATCCGTCGATTCAAAAAAAAAACCGGTTTTTCTGCCTGGGCTTTGCTTGCTGTTGGACTGCGGCTAAAGATAGGTTTGAGATCTGGTCTCAGCGCAAAGACGGGAGCCGCCATGGCGGTTTAACAGATGAAGCGGGCGAAAGGCAGCGGGTGAAAAGCTTTCGCCGGCAAAATAGACGTTTATTATATTGCGGAAATGTAATACAATTAGAGAACTCTCAACCCGTCAACATCAAAGCATTTCAAAAGACTACAGGGGATGCCATGCTGAAAACAAAAAGCACAACAGAGACGATGGGCAGTTCGGAGATTTCTGATCAAAATGACGGGCTCGAAGGATTCAATGAACTCGAGCCGACGCTGCCGCCGCGGAGAAAGGGCAGCCTGCGCAAAGCCGCTTTAGAGGCCGCTGCGGAGCACGGTGAACGCGACGAAGATGCGCCCAAGCGCAAGCGCGGCCGCCCCAAGGCTGACAATCCTTTCAGCGTTGTCTTTACGCTTCGCATGCGCCCGAGCATGGCTGAACTTTGCCGCCAAAAGGGCGGCAGCAGCTTCGTGCGTGAACTCGTTGAACAGCATCTGCTGCAGCCTCGTCCGGTTCGCTGCGCCAACAAATCGACGATTGAAGCCGACGGCATCGATGCTTCACTGATTCGCCCGGAAGACTTTGGGCAGATTTATCGTCCTGCGGCTTCACCCGCTCGATTCCGTATGAAGCGGATCGGCATGCGTGCGGCCTGCGGTTTCCCGTCGCCCGCTGCTGATTACGAATCCGAAGATATCGATTTGAGCGCCTGGCTGGTTCGCAAGCCCAATTCCACCTTCATTGTGGAAGCGTCAGGTGATTCGATGATTGATGCGGGCATCAGTGACGGGGATATGCTGATTTTCGACCGTGATGCTCAGCCTCGCGGCGGAGACATTGTGCTTGCGCTCTATGACGGCAATATCACGGTGAAACGCTTGAGAATCGTTGACGGCCGCCCGGAGCTTCATCCTGAAAATGCAGCGGCCCGCTACAAGGTGATCTGCCCGAAGTCGACGGAACAGTTTGAAATCGAAGGGGTGCTTCGCGGTCTTTGCCGCCGTTACTCCTAACGCAAGATTTTGCATTTGCAAACTGTTCGATGCAGAGCTATATAGGGTAAAATACTTAGATATGCCCGGGATCAATCCCGGGCTTACTTATGTTTGTTTTGGAGAACAAAAATGAAGATTTCCGCACGCAATACGCTCGTCGGCAAGATCGTTGAAATTCACGAAGGCCCGGTGTCGACTGAAGTCACGATTGAAACCGCCGCCGGCGAAAAGATCGTTTCGTCGATCACCACGACCTCCGCTAAGAACCTCGGCCTCAAGGTCGGCGGCAAGGCCTATGCCGTCATCAAGGCTTCGAGCGTGATGGTTGCTGTTGACTAATGTTTTCAGCAAAAGCCTGCGGCGCTGCTGAAGGCTTTTGAAGCGGACAAAGTCCCGAAAGATGCGTTGTCTTTCGGGACTTTGTCTTTTTTGGAGCTCTGCGAACGTCTGAGCAGGCAGGTTCACCGAGTCTTCATCGTTTTTTAGGGATTAGTGCTGTTCGGCGCTTTGCGGACGAGCCAGAGTGCGAGCACCAGCACAAGGATGGAAGACGAAGTGAACAGCATGTAGTTAGGCGAGATGTGCTCCACATCCACGACGATATAGCGGGCAACCGCCACGATGGCGAGTGCAATCGGCGTATGGATTGGAATCTCACGGGTGCCCAGGGCTGCGCCCTTCACCATGGAGAGGATCTCCACATAGAGAAACAGCATCAGCAGGTCGCCGAGGCTGATGGAGCGGGCGGCAATCATTTCCCAGCCGGCCTGACCGATGCCGCCGATGGCGGCAACAGCGATCGCAATCAGCGCTGCAGCCTGACCATAGGTGAGCCATTGATTAAAGGTTCGGCTCACATCGGCCAAACGCCGGGTCGCAGTCGTGCAGGGCGTAGAGGTGCGGTCGACGTGCGGGTCATCATGAACGCAGCCGGCACAGGCTGCGGGTGCGCCGGCACCAGTCTTTGAGTGAGCGGCAGCGGCATCAGCGGGCGCCGCTGCACTCTGGGATGCTGCAGCCGGCGTCTTCTCGTTGGGGAACGTCATAGTCCTTTGAATAGAAGGTACGAGGGAACGTCATCATACGGATGAACTGAGCGGCTGCGAACTTGATTGGGTTTGCTAATTTGTATCAATAAAAGACGGCGTATAAATAGACGTCCGCTATTGCCGGAAGGATAAGCAGATCGCTCGGCTAAACGAGACGGGCAGCCAATGGTTTACAGGTGTTTGAGCGTCGCGCAGAGCCCTGGCGCTTCCTGATTTTCTGGGCGAGCGTCGGAGAGCGTCAGGTTAAGTTTCCACCGGTCACAGATCGTTTTAACGATGGCCAGACCCAAGCCGGTACCCGACACATTGGTGCCGAGCCGGCGATAGAAGGGTTCCAGAACGCGGGCACGGTCTTCTTGAGGAATGCCGGGGCCCTCATCCATGACGCAGAGCACCGGCGGCTCGATCTGCGCGAGCTTGACCGTGACGGTGCCGCCTTTGGGCGAGTAGCGTACGGCGTTTTCCAAAAGATTGCGCAGAATCGTGAAGAGGTCGTCGGGCTTCATGGTAAACGATGGATCAGCGTTGGCCGGCAAGTCTTCAAGCCCTTCGACTTCAATCGTGATGCCCAGGCGCTCAGCTTCCCAATAGACGGATTCGACGGCTTCGCCAATGGTCTGCGGAATGGAAGCATGGGGCGGAGCGGCATTTGCCGCTTCGGCATTGGGCGCAGCCGCGCCGGCTTGCGCCCGTTTCAAAGCGAGCAGCTGGCTAACCTGCCTCACAGCACGATCAATACCGGAGCGCAGTGTCTGCACTTTTTCGCGTGCTTCTGCTGAAAGATTGGTTTTTTCCAGCGCTTCGGCCTGCAGCGACAGTGCGGTGAGAGGGGAGCGCAGTTCATGCGCCGCATCAGCAACAAAGCGGGCTTCTTGACCTCGAAGCGCGTCAACGCGTTTCAAGAGTCCGTTAAAGGCAGTAATGAGCGGCAGAATTTCATTCGGTACGCCGCATTCACTCACCGGCGCATAGGTCTGACCGCTGCGCTCTCCGATTTCTCGGGCCAGTGTTTTTACAGGGCGCATCGTACGCCAGACGATCCAGCCGATGGCAAAACCGAGGAAGAGCGATAAAAGCGTGAGCGGAATGACGAGGTTGAAGCTGTTGGCGGTCGCTGCGTTGAAGACGGCGGAGGTGCGTTCAGCTGCAATGACGTGGGCACCGTTTTTGAGCGTTCGCAGCAGAATGCGGTACTCCTGATGGCGGCGCAGCGTCATGGTGTGATAGCCGTCGGGCAGAAAATTCCGAAAGCGTGCATGCACCGCTCGGCCGTTTTTATGCAGCGTTTGGATGATGACGTCGGAGCCGGCGGGCAGTCCTGCTCTGGGGTCGTCTTCGTCAAGCAGCCATTGGCGCTCAAAGACATCGTCATCCATGAAGAACGCTTGGAAAGAGGGCGGCTGACGTGAGAAAGCAGCTTTGGTGCGGGCAAGCATGCCGACGACTTCTTCCAGACGCTCATCCTGAGCCTCCTGCGCCTGCTCGTAGGAGACGGCAAACGTGATGGCGCCGGAGGTCAGTGAAAAGAGAAGCACCACCAGGGCGCCCGAGAGACTGACACGCAGCGTGATGGAGGGGTTGTCCGGGCGAAAGAACTTCGCGAACCACGATTTTGCGGACCGCCAGGGATTGGCGCCGCCCTCACTGGTACGGCTGCTCTGCGGGGCGGAATCGCCGGCACCGCTCTCAGCAGCCGACTGCGGTTTCTTTGTGGCCGAGAAGCGCTCAGAGAAGCCCCCAAGCTTATCCTGAACTTGGGAAACCGCAGCGGAAAAGCGTCGCGGAATGCGTGCCATGAGGACTGCTCCTGCCTTATTCAGGTTTGGCGTCGCGGCCGGCAACCATCCAGCCCAGACCTCGGACATTCTTTACCGCATCGGCGCCGAGCTTTTTGCGCAGGGCGTGAATGAGATACTCCACGGCATTGCTGTCGGGTTCTTCGCCAACGGCATAAATGCGGTCTTCAAGCGCGCGGCGCGAAAGAATGGCGCCCGGGCGGGCGAGGAGGGCTGAAAGGAGTGCGTATTCGCGCTTGGTGAGCGTGTAGGTTTGGCCAGCGCGTTCGACCGTCTTGGCCGCTTCACTCAGCGAGAGGTCGCCATTGGAGAGCACATTGGCTGCTGCGCCATTGCGCCGGCGCATCACTGCGCGCATGCGTGCGAGCAGTTCACTCATGTGAAAAGGCTTAACGAGATAGTCATCCGCACCGGCGTCCAGACCGTTCAATCGGTCTTCGAGCGCATCGCGGGCTGTGAGGATGATGACGGGAATGTCGTTTTTTGCTGACCCCTCTCCGCGCAGCGTGCGAAGCACCGACATACCATCCAGTCCGGGAAGGCCCAGGTCGAGAAGCACAAGCTGATAGTCCGAGAGACCCAACTGAGTGAGCGCAGTGCGCCCTGAAGACACATGGTCAACGGCATGGGCTTCGTCGGCCAACGCGGATTTAACGGCGTCGGCAATCATTGGATCGTCTTCAACGAGCAGAATGCGCATGGGGAGTCCTCTAGGAAAGCTCTTCTTTAAAGCTATTGTAGGTCCGCACGGCTTAGCGGCTGATGAGGGGACGGCTGAAGAAAACGATCTCGCAGGTGAGCTGCAGTCTGATTTGAATGGCTTAGAGAGATTCGCAGCATGCAAAAAGCCCGCCGTGGGAACCCAGGCGGGCTTTCAATCTCGAATCAGCCGAAGACTACGTCATGAACTTCGGATGAGTTTTTTTGAGATTAGAAGTTGTGGCGCAGACCGATACCGAAGCCAACCGTAGAAGGCTTCGTATCTTCTTCACCCGCAGCAGCCCAGTCCCGATCTCCCTTGGCGTAAGAAAGGACGCTGTAGACATTGGTGCGCTTGCTCAAGTCATACTTGTAGCCAACTGAAGCCACGTAGTACTTGACATCAACTCCATCGGCAGCAGCAACGCTGTCAGCTTCGGAAGCATCAAGATAGCCGACGCCAAAGTAACCGGTGCCGCCGGCGAGAGGTGCACTCACAGAAGCCTGAAGGGCATAACCTTCGAGCTTGCCAGTGTTGGTGCTAAGGCCGACACCCGACTTAAGACCGCCGATAGTGCCAGCATCAACTTCATCAAAGTACTGTGCACCAGCGAAAACCTTGACCACGCTGAAGTCATAGCTGCCGCCGAAGGCGACAGTCAAGCTGTCATTAATTTCTTTGGGTGTAGTCGGGGCAACGTCGAAATACGACGCATAGTTGAACGAATCAACGGCAAAATAGAGGTTAGCCGGGCCATTTGCATAAGTCGCGCCGAGCGCATAGTAGCGATCGGTCGAAGACTTGTTTTCAACCTGAGTGGGTGTGGTGGTAGTACCCGCCTTCGAATTACCCATCGAATACTGCGCATAAACCGTAAAGCCAGCGAACTTCGGGGTCTGATAGGCGATCATGTTGTCGGCTACAGAAGTAGGCGCAGAGAACACGTTCGTAGCGTTCGCGACATTGGCGGCACCGTAAGAAGTACCAAAGGCGCTGACGGCACCAACCTTACCCCAGGAAGACGTGCCCTGAGTGATAGCACCGATCTTGCCGAGACTCAGCTGACCAAAGGGCCCCATGACATTGAGTGATGCTTCACGATTGAACATCGTGCCGGAAACACCCTGCGTGCCGTCATCAGCGTTGAAACCGCTTTCGAGGATGAAGCCAACCTTGAGGCCGTTGCCCAGGTCTTCAGTGCCCTTCAGACCCCAGCGGGAGCCGGCCTGAATACCACTTTTAAGTTCGAGTTTATCAACAGCGTCAGAACCGGCAACATCCGTGTCCTTGTGCGTATAAAGGAAACCTTCGTCGACAACGCCGTAAAGGGTCACATCGGCAGCGAAAGCAGAGCCGGCAAAGGCGCCAAGAAGAGCGACCGCGGCAAGAGACTTCTTAAACATAATTTTCAGAGCCTTTTTTTACGTGAAGAGATCTGAGATCTCAAAAGTCATCACTATCGGTTTGCACGCACCGAGAGTCACAACGTTCCGTCGATTGATGTTTTTTTGCACGGCATCAATCACTGGTTCAGCGGCCTGAAATTTGGACGGCAAGCCGCTCAGCCATTAACGGATGGGATATTTGTAGCCGCAGTCAGCATCGGACTGCTTAAGGAATAACCCTTATTTCTAATAAATTCATTTAAAAACAGATATTTCATATTTTTTAAGGGAGGCGTGAACGCATTTGTTGCGCATTTGACACATATATGAAATGCGCGAATGGGAAGCATGTTCATTTAATGCAAATTGCAGAATCTGCGTTAGCCGCCCAGTCAAAACGCGAAAGCCCCCCAGCCCGAAAGCTGAGAGGCTCTCACTAATTCATCAGCAGAGAAGTTTTTAGGACTTCATCCGCGCAAATTAGAACGTGTGACGGATACCAGCATAGACGGTGACCGTTGAAGGATCGCGGTCGTTACCCGCCGTATGTCCTTCATTTTTCAGGCTGTCACGATAGTAGGCTGCGACACCGTAGAGATTCGTGCGCTTGCTCAGGCTGTAGGTATAGCCCACGGACGTACCGATACGCTTGAATTCGATCTTTGCCTGATTGGCTTCGGAGTTGGCTTCTTCAGCATCGGTGTAGCCGACTGCGAACATCGCCGTGCCGCCGGCAACCGGTGCGCTCACGCCAGCCTGAAGGGCATAGCCTTCGATGGGGTTCTGATCGCCGAAATAGCTGTTAAACGAATAGAACGAGTCAGTGTTGCCAGCGTCAGTCGTTTTGCCGGACTTATCGTTGCCGATCATATTGTCGAAGTACTGGCCGCTCAGGAAGACCTTGGCGACTTCAAAGTCATAGGAGCCGCCCAGCGTAACCGAAAGACCGTCATCCAGATCGGCGTCTTTCTTGGTGAAAGTGCTGGACCAGTTGTAGCTGTCGACGACTGCGGCGAGATCAAAGCCGGCGGCCTTGTAAGTAGCGCCCAAGGCGTAGTAGCGGTTGGCGCTGGCCTTGCCTTCAGTGGCGCCAAGGTTCTCTTCCTGCTTGGTATTCGTTTCGAACGAGTACTGGGCATAAACCGTCACGCCGGCGAACGTCGGGGTCTTGTAGGTGACCGTGTTGTCTGCACGGATGCCGCCAACATAGTAAGTGGAATATTCAACCGCACCAACCCACGAAGCACCGAAGGGCGACAGGTTGCCAAGGATACCGTAGGTACCGTTGGCGGAGCCAAGCGTGCCCATGCGGCCGAAAGCGACTTCACCGAAAGCGCCGTTCACAAAGAGACGAGCTTCACGGCCGAAGAGGCGGCTGTTCTGAGCGAGCGAACCGGTATCGGCAGAGAAACCGTTTTCCAGATGGAAGCCGGCCTTTACGCCGTTGCCGAGATCTTCTGAACCTTTGAGGCCGAAACGCGCGCCGGACTGATTGCCCGAAGAGAGCTGGAAGTTATCGACGGCGTCGGTGTTGGGCTTGTCGGAGTCGACATGGGTGTACTGCAAACCGTAGTCGACGACGCCGTAAAGCTTGACGTCAGCGGCGACGCCGTAAAGCTTGACGTCAGCGGCGACGGCGGAACCAGCAAAAGCGCCGAGCAAAGCAGCGGCGGCGAGAGTCTTCTTAAACATTTCAGAGCCTTTAGTTTGTTTGATTTGAAGCACCGTCAGACGGGGGCGCCGCTTCTCAAGGAACACCTTAACTGCATCTGCTTGCGGGGCATTGATTCCGTCTGAATGTGGTCTGCCAGCCGAAGAAATGCAGGTGTACACATTGAATTTAAACAAGTTCCTATTGCTGTAATCCGATATTTTTATGGCTTGTATTCAAAAACACAAAAATGTCAACTACTTAGAAAACGGATGATAGCTACTATGTTGTAGTTGCGCATTTGCAACAAACAGAAAAATCCCCGTGAACCGAGCGAATCAGATCACGGGGACAGGCATTTCCTAAACGCTTAAAAGCACTACGCCTGAGGCAGTTCCGAATCATTCGTCGGTTCGCCTGGCAGAACCAGCCGCAAGGCTTCGCCTTCAACGACGCGTCCCGGCGCGCGCAGAATGTTTCGCTGCTCGAGGTTGTCTTGGTCAACACCGAAGCGCACCGATGAGGCTTCAGTTGTGAAATGGCCAGCGAGAATTCGCTCGATGATGCCGAAGGTGAGCATTGCGCCCGCCTGCGTGGGGAAGCTCCCCAGGTCGACTTCGAGTTCAGGCTGACTGAATGCTCCTAGACCATAAGTTGCGATGTAGTCTTCGCCGAAATCCGTGGAGACGCCTGCGCGAATCACCGAAAGGATGGGCATTTGACCATGTTTGGCGGGCTGAGCCGCTTCAATGTAAAAACCCGGTTTCTGGAGTGATTCGAGCGCAAAAACGCCTAGCGGTTCGGCCGTGCGGCAGAGCGCGGCCAAAATCTGCGCGAAGAAGGTGGCAGCTTCGACGGCCTCGGTTGGATTTCCCCGCAGTTCAACAGCAAAATAACCCGCATGACAAAGGAGGAGCGTTTCGGCGCTCCGTGTAAAGGGGCTCTTTCGTGCCGCGGTTGCCAGTGACGTGCTGTTGAGGCGCTCATGGATCAGCCGGATGGAGCCCTCAAGCGTGCCGATGCGCAGCGTAAAGCAGTCCGGATCATCAGGCGTGCGGTCGGTGACAGCCAGATTCCACGCTCTCCAGAGTTCTTCAGAGAAGAGTTTCTTGTCGAAAACGAGCTGTGCGGGTGCGAGCAGCAGTTCTGCGCTGAAAACGCCGGGTTTAAGCGCAGGAAGGAGCTCTTTTTCAAAGTTGCTCGCGCGGCGCACCCGTTCTTCTTCGGAGAGGAGCAGCTGCAGCCCGGTAGGGGCTTCAGACTCCAGCGCCTTGCGAATTTCCTGATACTGCGGATGGTCGGAGCCGTATTTCTTGAGGAGCGCCTGAGCAAGCGGGAAATTCGCTGCCGTCATCGTCGAGCTCAATGCCCGGGCACGCTGATAGTGCTCGATGGCCGCATCATCGTCGTCCTGACGCTGAGCGCTCATACCGAGCATCCATTCCTTCACTGCCGCTTCTTCGGCATTTTGAGGCTCAATGGCTTGGGCTGCGGCAGCAGCGGCTTTGATGTCGGACTTGAGGAAGAGTCCGAGGACGCGCTGCTCGCGCGTCTCGAAAGTTTGGTGCGCTTGCGGAATCCGATCAATGGCCCGTTCGACTTTCTTGGCGTCGTGGCGGAAGAGCCAGAATTTCACCCATGCAATGATCCATTGATTGTCTGACGGCCTCCACAGATCCGGCATCGGTTCCTTGAGAAAACGCCGGAGGAACCCAACTTTGGCGAGGTCCGGCGCTTTGGCAGCGGCGCCGGGGAAAAAGGCGTCGAGCCATGCGCGGTCTTCTGCCGACAGTGCGGGCTCGGCAGGGACTGCGGAAGGTGCGGCCGCTTGGGCATCAGCTTCAGCGGCCTTTACCGCGTTGATTTCATTTGCAGCGAGCGCGAGCGATGCCGGAGAGGCAATCTCTATGAGATTGTCTGCCGCATCATCGCTTTGGGCCTGCTGCGGCATTTCTTCGTCATTGTCGGTGTCCGAAGCATCGTCGTCATCGTCCGCATCCGCCGCAGCTTTGCGGAAGGTTTCAATGAGCTCGTTAAGCTTAGCTTCGAAATCCTCAATCGTGAGCGGCGCTCCCGTCTCTGCATCGAGCACAGAAACTTTGGCACCTTGTTTTTCAGCATCCCAGGCTGCATGTGCGAGTGCGCCGAGGTCCGCCGCCGCCAAATCGTCGAAAAGACGCGTATTGGGTTTTTCTTCTTGAGCAGAAGCTGCTGCACCGGCATCCTGATGCTCGCCGGTCTGGTCAGAGTCTCTCGGGAGCCGCGCAGCCGGAAGGTCTTCGGGCGCAGGATCGGTCGAAATGTGAAAATCTTCCGCACCGAACACTTCTTCACGCACCGATTCTAGGAGTTCCGCACCGGCGAGCACCGCACCTTCTTCACCGGGGAGCCCGATGACAAAGGCGCCGCGGACACACTTTGCGGCCGGATCCGCTTTCAGCGGAAGGGCGGCAAAAGGCCAGCCGCTGGCATCAACGGGTTTGGGCGCTCCCAGCCAGATGAGTACGTCGGCCTTGTCGGTACCGGTGAATTCGGGCATGAGCAAGTCACGCACGGGCGGAAGCGCTGTGCGGGCAATCTGCGCGCCGTAGGGCGAAATGAGAAAGACATTGCGCTTGATGAGCTGCACCATGCGCCGGCGGCTCCAGCCGTCCCGCTTCAGGCGGTCGGAGAGCGTGAGCATCATGAGGAGCTGGGCCAGGTCAAACGTGCCGGTCAGTGCGTACCGCCGAGTCAGGAAGTCTTCGAGCTGCGGTTCAAGCTCAAGCCATGTCATCCAGTCAACAATAGCGGCGTCTTCAGGCAGTGACGGCGAGAGTTCAACGGCAATGCCGCGCTTTTCAAGCGCAGCAGCCAGTTCCCGGCCTTTGTTCACCCATTCGGGAGACTGCCATTCGTCGCTCACGGCTATCACCGCTTTTTGAATTCGGCGGGGCTCTAGGACCGCTTTACGCCATTTCGCCACAGCGGGCCTAGACATCAAGGTTGGAATGAAGCCCGGATACTGCCAGCGGCCCATCCCCGAATCCGGATCGACACCCTCATGCGCGGATGCTGTCCAGGCGATGGCAAAAGCATCGCGCGCGCGGCGGGCAATGCCGCTCCAGCCGTCAAAGCGCCAGCTGGAGGCAAAGCCTTCCTGCGAATTAAATAAGGATTGGGCAGGGCGAAAAGCGGACACCCCGGCGCGAATTGCCGATTCGCCGGCGTCGGAAGGCCGTCCTAAGACGAGTGCGCCGGCAGAGGCGCCGGCAGCCACGAGGTTTGCCGCCGCTGCGGCAGCGCCCCCGGTGCTCCATTCCGCATTGAGCGCGTTGACCGGATGCCCGCCCATAATGGAGCGGCCCGGCGCATCAGGCGAAAGGAGTCCAAGGAACTCTCCGGCATGCGCAACGGCAGAAAGGAGGGCACCGCCTTCCAAAAGGCTTTTGACCGGGGCTGCAGAACGCAGACAGGGCTGCTCAGGCAGTTCCATGGCAGCCTTGGTCGTCAGCCCCTCAATATCAATGTTGCCGGCGACGGTGAGTGAGGCGCCGGAAACGGCGGGTTCTGCGGACGACTTTTGGGCACAGTCGGCTGAACTGCAGAGCCGAGCAAACTGACCCGCGCTCCATTCGGGGAGCTCAATCGTACGTTTCGCTGCGGCATGCAGAACTCCTCCCAAAGCGGCTGAGAGCTCATCGCACCCGGAAAGCGCTTCTTGTTCGGTGATTCCGGCCGCACGGATCGTCGGCTCAATCTCCTGAAAGGGAAGCGCATTGAGGCTGCGCATCAAGCGGGCAGATTCAGAAAGCTTCACCGCGCGGCCCCCCGCGGCAAATCGTTCCGGCGTTGCGGCGAGAAGTGCTTTGCGGGTCTCTTGGAAGGCATTCATTTCGGTGTTTTGCTGATCGGCAGGATCATTGAGCCGCTCTTCGGCGTCTTTATTAAATGTCGTATTCGTGGTCATTCGCTGTTTTGATTGCACGTTTGAGACCGCAGGCGTCCTCGGCTTAAGCCGCCGTCTGTGTTGCGGCGATAGAGCCGTTTTTCACGCAGTCAAAGCGTTCAACGGCTCGAATGCTCTTTATATGGGGACGAATCCAATCGAGCGGGCGGCGGTCTCAGGTTTTTACCTAATCCTACACTGTGCGGTCGTCCTTTCGAGCAGGGAAGAAGTTCTCGTGCGCCATGAGACTTCTCTTTTGCGATTTAGACGGCAGCCCGTAAAGTCTGCTGACAACTCATCATAGAAAATAACTAATATTAGCTTGACAACAATAGCAACACCCTATATATTGAGAGCTATCAATAGGTAAAACAAATCGCCAGAGATCTGACGATTGCTAACGAAAGGAATTTGACATGATGAAATCCGAAAAAATCAATGCTTACGTCGCTACCCTGGCCGTTTGGAATGTGAAGCTGCACAACATTCATTGGAATGTGGAAGGTCATCTCTTCAAGGGGATCCATGAATACACGGAATCGCTTTATGACCGTGCTGCTGAGCAGTATGACGAAACGGCAGTAATTCTGAAGATGCGCGGCGAAATGCCGGTTGCTTCGATCGCCGAATCACTGAAGGCTTCTGTGATTGAAGAACTGCCCTCGCGAGTCTTCTCCTGCTGCGAAGCCGTCGCTGTCGTTCAGGCCGACATGGAGAAGGTCGCGAAACTGGCCCGCGAAATTCGCGATGCCGCAGCTGAGGCGGATGATTTCCAGGTGCAGGGTACGTTTGAAGGCTATCTCGCCGGATTTGCCAAGGATCTGTGGTTCCTTCGCGCGATGCGCTCCGATGCGCATGCAGGGGAGGCCTGTGATGCCAAGGCCGAAGAAAAGACAGCGGGCGCCAAGCGCTGCTGCCGCAAAAAGGCTTAATAAAGACGCTTAGCCTTGGGGCGGCGATTGGCATGGAGCAAAGCATCCGTCCATAACTAACGCTGATTCCATCACGAAACGCGGTGTCTCTCATATTGAGAGGCACCGCGTTCGACTTCATAGGCGGCTGCAGTCTCCCGGAGGAAGACTGCTCACATTCGCATTAGAACGTGTGGGTCAAACCGACGTAGGCCTGCACCAGCTTGGTGTCCTGGTCAGCCTTGCCGGCGGCACCGTCGACGGTAGTCTGGCCATAGCCGGCACCGCCGTAGACGCTCGTGCGCTTGCTGAGCGGGTAGACATAGCGGGCGGAAACGCCGTAGTAGTTGAAGTCCTGATCAGCTTTCTCGGTAAAGTCTTCCTTGGCATCGACGTAATAGAGGCCGGCCGTCAAAGTACCGGCCGCAATCGGGGCCTTGGCGCCGAGATGGAGGCCGAAGCCCTTCAAGCCGTCGGAAGCAACGGTACCCTTGGAGAATTTGTAGGCAGTGTTAGTGCCAGACAGACCTTCAAAGTACTGGGCTTCGGCGTAGACGCGAACCACTTCAAAGTTGTAGTTGCCGCCGACGAAGAAGAGCGAGCCGTCCTTGTCAGCGACTTCACGGGTACCAGTCGCATCAACGCCGTATTTCGTGAGTTCATAGCCGGCAGCAAACTGCGCAGCGCCGTAATCGCCGCTCACGCCGATCGAGGCATAGCGCTTGGCGTCAGACGTGCCTTCGTCGCCGCTGAAGCCATCCGCATCGGACTTGGCTGCGCTGTCAGTCTTAAAGGAGTACTGGGCCGTCAGCTGCAGACCGGCAAAGCGCGGGGTCTGGTAGGCCACGACGTTGTCGTAGCGGGACGAGGAGGCAAAGCCCCAAACATTGTTGTCGCCGCCGTCGAAGGATTCGACGTAGCCGATGAGGTCATACGTGCCGGCCGCGGAGGCAATGCCGCCGAAGCGGCCGAGGCCCAAGGAGCCGAAAGGACCGTAGAGCGTCACACCGGCTTCACGGCGGAAGATGCGGTTTTCCTGGAGCGTGCCGCTGTCCGCTTCAAAGCCGCTTTCGAGCTTAAAGCCGACTTTATAGCCGTTGCCGAGGTCTTCCGAACCCTTCAAGCCCCAGCGGGAGCCGAGGTTGCGGCCGGATTTGAGCTCCAGCTTATCGACGGATTTTGTGTTGGTAACTTTGGTGTTGGTGTAGATGAGGCCTTCATCGACCACACCATAAAGCTGAACATCGGCAGCAGCAGCGCTGCCCGCGAAAGCGCCGAGAACGGCGAGTGCAGCGAGAGTCTTTTTCATGATTAAAACCTTCTAGAGCTAGTTGGTCCGTGTGCAGTCAGAAGCCTTGAAATCGACTGGCCGCACGGATCAAAAAAACAGCATTTTGTAAATGCCATTGTCAGCTCACCCTATACCTGCTCGGTATTGAATGCCGCCGAACAGCTTATAAATTAACCCATGAAAATTACAAAATTTAGTAATACCCTAGATTTCTGTCACCTTTTGAAGGAAAACAGGGAAAAAATAAGGTGAGCTGTGCAAAAAAACAACAAATAACCAATACATTGATATCTAACTAACTAATTTGCTCATTACGTTATCAACCGGGTTTATGAAAATTCTTTGAAGGAAATATGTGTTTTCAGTTAAAACGGTTTTTGTTTACTGTTGTTTGTCATAAAACAGTTTTTTCATCCGGTTCATGAAAAGAGGCTGATATTCACTTCATTTCTTTTTGCGTTTTCATTCGGATGATGTTTGAGCGTGAGGCCCGCGGTTCGCCCGTATAATGCGGTTTTCTCTTCATTTCCCATTGATCACCCATGATCGACAAAGCGCCGTCTCAGCTCTCCGAGCATCTCCAGTCCGAAGTTCACGCCAGTGCATTCAAACCTGCGGAGCATCCCGTTACGGCATTGGCGCTTTTGCGCGTGCCGGCATGGGAGCCGGAGCGTCTGGCGGCGCAGCTCGATCTGGACTGGGCTGTCAAAGCCGAGCCGGTCCCGACGGATTTTCGCGAACCGTGGCTCTTTCGCGTGAACGGTTCCCTCGTGGTGATTGGCTTTGAGGGACACCCCGTTCCTGGGAATGCCGCGGACGAACAGGCTAAAAACTGCCCGGACTGGCCGGACGCGCAGGAAATGGCGTCAACGCACCTGGCGTACCTCGCCCTTGCAGTGGTCGCCGAAGAAGCGACGCTCGTTGAGAATGCCCGTACGGCCATGAAGATTTTGGGGTCGCTCACGCGTCAGCCCAATGTGAGCGCCATCAACTCGGCCGGCCGCCTCTTTGAGCCCGAGCGCTTCCGCAGCGATGTGCTCACGATGCAGCATTCCGAGACGGCTTTCCCGATCTTCAACATCGTCTTCTTTGGGCTTTGGCAGCGCGAAGAAGATTCGCCGTTAAGCGGTTATACGCTCGGACTTGACCGCTTTGCCTGTCCCGATCTTGAGATTCTTGAGAGTCCCGATGCGCCTGCCGTCATTCGCGCCCAGATGATTGCGGCTGCTATGGTGCAGATCACCCGCGGCGCTGCGCTTAAAGACGGCGAAGTCCTGACGCTTTCAGGGACGCTTTTCAAAGCCGAGCTCAAAGCTTCTTCGGCGGTGCCGGGTGCCGTCACCACGCACCTCACTGCGATTGAGAAGGCGCCCGAGAGCGAGGCGCCTAAAAAGAAAAAGCGCTTCTGATTCATCCGTTCCGGATGCCGCAGAAAGCCTGCTGCCGCACGCGTGCTCGGCAGCAGGCCTTTTTTTCATGCATCATTAAATTGTGCACGTGTACAATAGGAAATCGTTAGGTATTTCATCCGATTTGTTTGAGCTTTGAACGTTTGCCATGGCCACTGACTTTGTCCTTATGAATCGCCGCACTTTCGGCATCCGGACCGCCGCACTCTGCTTTGCCGCGGGGATGATGGTTTCACCGTTTTCGTTAGCTGCAGAAGAGCCGCTCTTGAAGATCGGCGTGCTGCCGGCGGCCGATTCCGTGCTCCTTTACGCGGCCGAGTCAGAAGGGTTCTTCGAGTCCCGGGGGCTCCGCATCCAGCTTCTGCCTTTTAAATCGGCCATTGAAATCGGCGCAGCCATGCGTGCCGGCGAGCTCGCAGGGCATTACGGCGACCTCATCAACGTGTTCACGCAGAATGCTGCCGGCGCGCCGCAGGCTGTGGCGGCGACGGTGACCTATGCCAATCCGGCCGAGCGCAATTTTGCGCTGGTCACTCGTCCGGGTTCGAACCTGACATCACTCGAAGACATCAAGACGCATCCGGGTACGGATACGGCCATGAGTGCTTCGACCATCATCAATTACCTGCTTGATCGCATGGAAGCGACGACGGGACTGCCTCCGTCCGCCATGAAACGCGTAGAAGTTCGGCAGATTCCCATTCGTCTCCAGCTGCTCCTCGCGGGCAAAATGGAAACGGCGCTCCTGCCCGAGCCCCTCTGCAGCCTGGTGGAATCGAAGGGCGGAAGGGCACTTTGGGATGACCGTGAGCTCGCTGAGCCGCTCGCGGTGGTTGCCTTCCGCAAGGCCGCCGTCACGCCGCAAACGGCAGCCGCCTTCCGTGCGGCGCTCGCCGATGCGGCTAAGGCCATTGAAAGCGATCCGGAAAAGTTCCGTGCCTTGATGGTAAAAAAGAGCCTGCTCACGAAAGCGGCTGCTGCGGCCTATAAGATGCCGACTTATGCGCATTTCGGCACAGCGGACGGTCTGCCGCCGCTGCCGTCTGCTGCGGACGTCAAACGCACTGCCGACTGGATGATTGGGAAGGGCATGATCAAGGCGATTCCGAAGCTTGAAGAGGTCGTTTTCGTCCCCTAAAGCTTGAGCCGCCAGAACGTGGAGTTTAATGCCGGCAAGAATTTGAACTCTGCCTGGCGGGAGGCCTCAATGCCGGTTTGGCGTGATGGCATGCGTCCTCTCGGACGCATGCATCTCCGTATGCTTTTCAGCCGCAGTAATTTAGGCCGCTTTAGCGAGAGCTGATTTGGTCACTTCACACCAGCCGACGGCGCCAGCGGCCCGATAAAGCTCTTCGGGCGTCAAGCGCACGCCTGAAGCGTCATCGCCGCAGGCCGGCCATACTTCGGCGTGACTGAGGAGCGACCGATCAAGCCAGACAGGGATGCCGTCACGCCTGCCAAACGGACAGACGCCGCCGGGAGCGTGTCCGACGAGCGCTTCAACATCGGTTCCCGGCACAAACTTGGGCTTAAAGTGAAAAGTGCGTTTGAATGATCCCCCGTCGATCTTTCGGTCGCCGGCAGCAAGCACCAGAATGGGGCCGTCCGGTCCCAGGAGCGCCATGGTTTTGGCAATTGCGCCTTCAGCGGTTCCCAGCTCCTGAGCAGCCAAGGCAACGGTTGCACTCGATCCGGGGAATCGGCGGACACGGTCTTCCAAATGCTGAGCTTTCAAAGCGGCATAGGCGGCATCAAATGACATGGTGTGGTTTTACCTTTGAATGAAAAAATGAGTCTAATCGCTTGCTGGACAGCGGATTTGGCGAAGCGCTGCGGCAGAGGTCTGCCGGCGCAGCGCATCACCCGAAAGAAAATTCGCCGATGTAGGAAGCCCAGAGCTTTGTGAGTCCTTCAACATGCTGCCCGTCCAGATTCGGAAACGCTTGACTGAGTACGGCGAGCCAAAGGAGTTTAGGCGTCGGATTAGACATGCGCTTAAGCACCAGCTCCGCCTTGCCGGCGGGCGCGCCGTTGCCTAGGGATGAATTGTCGCTCTCATTGATGAGCGCGAGGTTGCCAAAGCCATGTCGGCGAAGCAGCTCTTCGCGGGCGGCGTCAGCATCCTTCCCAAGATCAGCACGGTTGCGGGCCAGCCAATGCTCGATGTCGCTTCGGGCAACGATGCGCAGCGTCTGGGCCTTTTCTTTGAAGGCCCACCAATTGAATGCTCGGAAGGCACCGGCGAGTTCAGTCTCCTCTGGGGACTGAGCTTGGTCCGCAAAAGCATCCATAGCGCGCTTCAGAGCAGCAAAAGAGCGGTTTCCGCCAGTGTGACCGTCGACCCAGAGCACGTAGTCCGTCAGGAAAAGATCAAACTGAGAGAGGGTGCCGTCGTGGTAATGCCACCCGGGCGCCGCGGCCTCAACGGCAGCTTGCGCAGTCAGCAGCTCGGCCTGAGCTCGGTTTTCTGAGGGTGTTTCTGCTGTCAGTTTAAATACGCCTTCGGCTCCTCGGGCTTGACCGGCTTCTGCGGCGCGGTAGGCCCAGGCGAGCAGTCGAAGCTGAGCAATCTTGCGGATCTTCGCAAATGCGGGCTTTTTCATGGCGAGGAAAGCTTCTGGGCTGTCGGGCAATTTGCCGTCGGTGCCGAGACTCATCTCCAGCGCTGTCGCCGAAAGCACGAGGAGCCAGTATTGCCCCGAAGCGCTGAAGCCGCCCGAGGCCATAAAGGTCTGAATCAGCTGATTGAAATCAGTGGGGGCGCCTTCAAATGCCTCATTCTCTCTCTGACGATAGCGCCCCCAGGCGCCGACCGTCTGAAGGACGATCGAGAGCGCTCCCATCAGGCGCCATACATCGGCTGTGCCGGGCGCCTCGGCCTGCACAATATGATCAAACCGTCTGTCAAAGTTTGTGGTCGCCAGCGCTTCGTAGGCGGGCAGCGGGCCGTCTCCGGCAGCGGGCCGTCTCCGGCGGCGGCCGTTCTGGCTTTGTCGTACTTGAAAAGCTCATTGGCGATGACGAGCATGTTCATCATGTCAATCGGCGGAACGAATTGTTCTCGGCTCTCCTCATCAGCCGCCGGGGGCTGATCCGTTACGCGCTTGGGCGGCTTGTCGGTCCGTCCTTTTTGGTCACCCGATTCGAGCGGCGCTTTGTCTGCGCCGGCAATAATCTCATCGATCGTCAGCGCGGTGGAGATCGGCGTGTCATCGGTTTCATCCTTGGAGCCCGATGGAGAGACTTGGCTCGAACACCACCCCTTCAGGTCGTAGCCTTCGGCAGCTTTAGCTGGGAAAAACAGACGCTCATCAGTGTTGCGCCAGAGATGCGTAAAGAGCGCTCGGCCGAAGCGGTCCTTTTCGCTGAACCGCGACAGCAAGCGCGACTTCAGAATGTCGAGTACTGAGAGCTGCTGCCCGCGCATATTGATGATTTCAAACATGGCGGGGGCTTCGTTTTCGACCTTGTCGGAGAGCGGTATCACGACGCGTCGAATGCTCACGCGATCGTGAATGCACGTTTCAAACGCCCTGAGAAAGGTCTGCGCCGCCAAATCTTCCCGCAGCCCCTGACGCTCGATGAATTCGGTGAGCGCGCCGGCAATCCGGTCCCTTTGTTCTGTGCAGGCTGGCAGCGGACTCTCGCAGCTCGCTTCCATGCCGCTCAGGTACCGGTAGGCCGATATGATTCGCTTATGCTTCTCGTTTGCCGGCCGATCGAGCCGGCGGCTGATTTCCTCGAGCAGGAGGTCGATCGTCGTGAGCCGCTGCTGACCGTCCAGAATGGAGAAAACGCCGGGCGTCTCCTCATCGCAGACGATTGTGCCGAGCGAATAGGTGCTCTGAATATCGGGACTGCGGCAGAAGTCGAGCAGATCCTGCATCAGCTGCGACACCTGCACGGAAGTCCAGGCATAAGGCCGCTGATAGACCGGAATGACGTAGCGCGCCTGATCGATTCTGAGGGAACCTATGCTGAGACTTTTCGAAGAAAAGCGCTGGGTACGGGCAGCAGGCGTTTGGGCTGCGGTGTTATTCATGGTCGAAAGCCTCATCCGTCGTGTTTTGCTCTGTGTCTGCTGCAGTTGCCTCGAGAGCGGCCTCCATATCATAGGCAAGCCGATAGCGCTCAATCCAAGTCGTATTTTTGATATAGGGTGCCATCGCTTCCGACGTTGTCGCTTGAAGCAGCGAGCGTTTGCATGCAGCGGGCGTTGCTGAACGGTGCGGCAGAAAAATGAGATTCGTGCGTGCGTTCGAGTAGCGCAGGCATCGCAGCAGCGCGGCTTTGTCGAGCCGGTCAAATGCCCCCGGGATCTGCTTATCTGCGTTGCGAAGCCGATTGAGAAAGCGTGCAAAATGGCGGGCAAATGTGCGGAATTCGGCATCCGCTGCGAGCGCATCGGCAAGGGCTTGTGAAGAGATGCTGCTCTTAAAAGCCGTGAGCGGAGCAAAGCGGTCAGTCCAAGCAATGAGCGCAAGCCGGAGAACGAGCCTCTGATCATTATTGAGCTTTAAGCCGCTCGCAGGATTGAAAGCCCTTTGCTCGAGCTCGTCGAGCGCTTCGTCTATGCGCCGGTACTGGTCGAGCATCCGGAAGAAGCCTATGCCGGTCTGAACGGGTTCAAGCAAGTCAAAGAGATGCTGGTTGCTCGATGCGGATAGTTTCCCGTCAACGATTCGGTCTCGCCGATGAGTGCCGATGATGCCTTTGAGCAAGTTGGCATTCTGAGGACTATTGGCGCTTTCCGGCCAAGGATCAATGTCGCATCGCATCAGGAGCGCCGGGATGACATGAGCTTCAACGGCGTATTTCCGTTGAGCAAGCCTGGCGGCAGCAGCCTTCGAAGCTTCGTCATCGTGCGTTTCGCGGTCGGATTCGCTCGGCGGCGATTCATTGAAAGCACTCCAGATGCGCCGAATTTCCGTTTGACGATCCGGCGCCGTTTCGAACCGCATGTGATAAGCCTTGAGGATGTCGAGGAGTGACATCGGCAGTCCGCGGTTGTTTTCGCCTTGGAAGTATTGTTCGGCTTCCTTGAGGCTCTGGAGTACGTTGACGGCAAGCCGTCCTGAGAGGAGGATGTAGCGAAATCGCCGGAGATCGCGCAGAAGCGTTTCTTCGTAAAAGCTCAGTGCCCCGGCGTTCTGTGCGTCGTCGAGCGCCGCGTCAGCTTCAATCTGCCGGTATTCTCGGTCAAGGGCGAAATAGATTTGACGGATATGCCGCAGGGTTGCGGGTTCCTGATAAAGAAACGCTCGCTTCCAGATGAGATCCCGCCCCATGATCCAGGCGATATTTGCGCCATATTGCCGGAGGAGAGCTGCCTTGCTCCGCATAGCGCGTTCATAGAGAACGCGGGCCAGAATCATGAGGCTCGTGAGCCGCTGCTGGCCGTCAAGAAGCGCCATGTCGTGGGCATGCTCGGGACTGTCGCTGTCGCGGAGCGGCATGATGCAGATGGCTCCCAGATAGTATTCATCCTCTTCGCGGTATCGCTCTTCGTCAGGGGAATATCGAAGCTCGTCAATATCGTCAAGAATCTTCTGAATGTCGTTTAAGGACCAGCAGTATGGGCGCTGGAAGTCCGGAAAAACGATGTGTTTGATCCAGTTTCTTCCCGGGCGGTCAAACGAGCGTTTGATGACCCCGGCCACTGAGCTGATTTCGATGATCTGCATGGCTGGCTTTTTTCTGAAACTGCTTGGGATTCTAGCGAACCCGCGGACATGCAGATGTTTAGGTTGTTCCAAGGTTTGAATGCTCAGCCGTATGCGCGAAGCGAGGTGCGATAATGCATGGTCCAAGATCTTTGAAAGATCTTGGACGTTCTGCATCACGACGCCCTCATAGGGCGCAGAGCAGTGAGGCACCGCTGAAAAGCTGGTTTTTGCTGCGCTCACCGTCAAGACCCGCCGTGCCGCTGCCGAGTCGTCCGGAACGCATTCTGATAAACATTCTCCATACCGCTCAAAGTTCTTTGATATGAAAATCCTTCTTCTCCCCGACAGCTTCAAGGGCAGCCTCTCTGCTCAACGGGCGGCTGACATTCTTTGTGCCGCAGCCAATGAAGTTCTGCCCGATGCTGAGGTCGTCAAGCTTCCTGCGGCAGACGGCGGCGAAGGCACGCTCGAAGCGGTCAAGGCGGCTGTGGGCGGCGCTTATCTTCCGCTTCCGGTAACGGGCCCCTGCGGTCAGTCCGTACAGGCGCGCTACCTGTCGGTGGGCGATACGGCGGTGATTGAGCTCGCTCAAGCCGCTGGTCTGGGACAGCGGCTTCCTGGCTTCAGTCCGATGCGCACTACTACATATGGTGTTGGCCAGCTGATTTCGCATGCGCTTCAGGTCGGGCATCGACGGATTGTGCTCGGCTTAGGCGGCTCGGCCACGACCGATATGGGCTGCGGCATGGCGGCGGCGCTCGGCACCCAATTCCTCAACGCTAAGGGGCAGCCCTTCCTCCCGGTGGGTGAGACACTTCATTTGGTGAAGGGCGTTCGGCTCAACGGCTTCTTTTTTCAGAAGAATGCTCCGCGCATTGAGGCGCTGTGCGACGTGGAAAATCCCTTGTACGGCACTAACGGCGCGGCTTATGTCTTTGGACCGCAAAAAGGTGCCGACGCCGATGAAGTGAAGCGTTTGGATGCCGGGCTTCGTGTTGTGGCCGGACTTTTTGAAAAGCAGGGCGCGAAGGTGAATTCACTCCAGGGCGGCGGCGCTGCCGGCGGAGCGGGCGCGGGCGTAGCCTGCTTCCTCAACGGCCGCATTGCTTCTGGGATTGATGTGCTCCTTGACTTGATGAAATTTGACGATCTGGTGAAGACGGCTGATTTGATCGTCACAGGAGAAGGTTCTGTCGACGGCCAAACGGCCGGCGGAAAAGCCGTGCAGGGCATCGCTCGGCGTGCCGCCGGGAAGCCCGTCATCGTTTTGTCCGGTTCCGCCAAGCTTGATCCGGCTTCCTGGGAAAAGTTGCGCGAGAGCGGCGTTGCCGCGGTGTTTCCGATTGTGCAGGAACCCTGCACGCTGGCCGAAGCGATGGCGAGGGCTTCGGAAAACCTGCGCGTCACGGCGCTCAACGTGTTTTCGCTCTTGAAGCTCCAGCAGGCTGCTGGCTTGACGCAGCGGCACGCTTAAAGACTCCCGCTTGGCCCTTCTCGATGCATGAGGCGCTTTCTGATGAGTGTTGGAAAGCGCCTTTGCTGATTTTTTTAGACGCGATCGTTTTTATGCAGAAACACAAAAACGGACGGGCTCACGGCTTTTGGAAGGTGAACCACACGGCCAACACCAGACAGAAAAAGGCGGCGAGATGGTTCCACTGCAGCTTGAGTCCAAAGAGCAGCATTGAAAAGAGGGTGAATACCGTGAGCGTAATGACTTCCTGAATGACTTTGAGTTCAAGGAGTGAAAACGGCCCCCCGTTGCCGTCAAAGCCGATGCGGTTGGCGGGCACCTGGAAGGAGTATTCAAAGAGTGCGATCGACCAGGAAAAGAGCACCACCGCCCAAACGGGCCAGAAAGAGATGACTTTTGCGGCCTGAAGCTTGAGGTGCAGGTACCAGGCGAGCGTCATGAAGACGTTCGAAATGATGAGGAGCCCGATCGTCAAAAAGCCTTTGCTGAGCATGGCGGAAACACTGTAGCGGAATGAAAGAGGCGATTCAATGGATCTGCGGCAGGCCCGTAAACCGTGCTTCGCAGATCAAGAAAAATCCCGCCGCACGTTTTGTCGTGGACGGGATTGCGAAGCATACGCCGAGCCGCAGCGAAACGGTCAGCGAAAGGCTTGAAAAGTCGAGCGTTTAGGCGGCAAGACCCGCATCAATGAAGGCCTTGAGTTCGCTCGGCGTCTTCACTTCAACAAGGCGGCCGTCAAGCGGCTTGCCGTTCTTAAAGATCACCATGGTCGGGATGTGCTGAACGCCCAGTTCCTTCTTGAGGTTGGGGCAGGCGTCAGAGTCAGCAGAAGCAAAGACCAGACGGCCTTCATAGTCCTGAGCCATACGTTCATAGAAAGGACGCGCACGACGGCAGTCGCCGCACCACGAAGCACCCAGCGCGAGAATCACGGGCTTCTCGTTTTTCAAAACGACTTCATCGTAATTCTTTTCATCAACATTGAGAATCTCGGCCATTTTCGGCTCCATAAAGTGAATTTGAGCAGTTAGAGCTCTGGGGGCAAAGCGTTGAGCACCCCCGAAGCAGCTTAGCGTTTCTACTACTATACCCGTGTTCAGCCCCATCAAGCGGTACTCTTCATGAAGATTGCAAACGAGTACATCTTCTTACAGTTGCAGGCATGCGGCATGACGCCTTAGGCACAAGCGGTGAATCAACGGGATGTTTGGTGCGAAAACGCTTTCAAGATTTCATGACTACCGTCTTTGCGTCGACATCGGAGTTTGCGGTTCGAGCCCTCCAAAGGCTAAGATTCCCAATCTTTTCGCAACGACGTCCAACCACAAGATATGGTGGTTCTTTGATGATAAAACCCTTTTATAAGGGCTATTGAGGTCGGTCAGTCAAAATGATCTGATCCCTCGTTTGTCGTCTCAGAAACGATGCATCCAGCACTGCTGCTTCACCGCCGACGTCCTTTTTCAATGTATTTTCGGGAGCCGTCATGGCGGTACAAATGAACTTTGAGCGAGATAAGCTCTTTGACGAACTCGGCCTCATGCGTCTGCGTGAAAGCTATATGCGCAGCAGCGAAAAAAGCCCGCAGGAACGGTTTGCCTTCGTGGCGGAAACTTTCGGCAGCAACCCCGAGCATGCTCAGCGCATCTACGATTATGCGAGCCGTCATTGGCTCTCCTTCTCTACGCCGATTCTTTCATTTGGCCGTTCAAAGAAGGGACTTCCCATTTCTTGCTTCCTCACCTATATGGAGGACAGTGCTGAAGGGCTCGTCGATACGCTCTCCGAAGTCAACTGGCTCTCCATGCTGGGCGGCGGCGTGGGCATTCATGTCCGCATCCGCAGCGCCGACGAAAAAAGCGTCGGCGTGATGCCGCATCTGAAGGTTTATGACGCCGCTTGCCTTGCCTATCGTCAGGGTTCTACGCGCCGCGGCTCTTATGCGGCCTTTCTCGATATTGATCATCCGGACATCATCCCCTTTATCGAGATGAGAAAGCCTACGGGCGACCAGAATATGAAGGCGCTGAATCTTCACCACGGCGTGAATCTCTCTGACGCATTCATGGAAAAGATTGAAGCGTCAATGCGCGACAGTTCCTACGATGACACGTGGGAGCTTCGTCATCCGAGCACGCATGAGGTAGTGGCCAAAGTATCTGCGCGTGATTTGTGGCAGCGCATCCTTGAGATGCGCATGCATACGGGTGAGCCCTATTTGGTATTCATTGACACCGCCAACCGGGCGCTTCCGTCTTGGCTTAAGGACAAGGGACTGAGCATTCACGGCTCCAATCTCTGCACGGAAATTTTCCTGCCGACCTCTCATGACCGTACGGCGGTCTGCTGTCTTTCGTCGCTCAATCTCGAATATTTCGACGAGTGGAAGAACAATCAGCAGTTCATCACCGACGCCATGGAGCTCCTCGACAACGTCCTGCAGTACTTTATTGACCACGCTCCCGATCAAATCGCCCGCGCACGGTATTCGGCCATGCGTGAACGCTCGGTTGGACTTGGCGCGCTGGGGTTCCATGCCTATCTGCAGAAGAAAGGGGTGCCCTTTGAGAGTGCGGCGGCCAAGTCCATCAATAAGCAGGTCTTCCGGATGATTCGGACAGCCTGCGCAGAGGCCGACAAGAAGCTCTGCGCAGAGCGCGGCGCATGCCCGGATGCAGCCGATTCCGGCGTTTCGCGGCGCTTCTCGCACTGGATGTCAGTGGCGCCAAATGCATCGTCCTCGCTCATTATGGGCGGCACGTCGCCCTCTATCGAGCCGTATCGCGCCAACATTTATCGTCAGGATACGATCTCCGGCGCCTACATCATGAAAAACCGGTTCCTCAAAGCCAAGCTTGCCGAACTCGGACTCGATACGGAGGAGGTGTGGGCAGATCTCATCGCTCACGACGGCTCCATCCAGCATCGCGACGATATTCCGCAGGATGTGAAGGATGTTTTTAAGACGGCCCCTGAAATTGATCAGCGCTGGATCGTTGAGCTGGCAGCTGACCGGCAGGAGTTCATCGACCAGGGACAGAGCGTCAATCTGTTCTTCCCGCCCGACGTGTCGATTGCGTACCTTCATGCCTGCCACTTCCTGGCTTGGAAGAAGGGCTTGAAGAGCCTTTATTACAACCGCTCGGACAAGCTGAGAAAGGCTGACCGCGTCGGCGTGAAGGCTGAACGCAAGCGCATTGAGGATGAAATCGATATGCGGGCCGTGGCTGACAATTCGACGTGTCTCGCCTGTGAAGGTTGAGTTTTGTCGGCCGCTGATGGAAGCATTTGAAATAAGGTAAGCAGAGAAAATGATGGAAGACGAAAAGATCAATCAGCCGATGACGGAACTGGCCGGAGAAGCAGCTAAAGCGGAAAGGGCGGGCGGGCTTCTCGAGTCACGCGATTACTACAAGCCTTTCCAGTATCCATGGGCCTATGAAGCGTTTATGCAGTCCGAACAGATGCACTGGCTCTGGACAGAAGTGCCGATGCTCGAGGACGTCAAGGACTATCAGCAAAAGCTCACGGATTCAGAGCGCGACTTCCTCACGAAAATTTTGCGGTTCTTCACGCAGGGTGACATTGACGTGTCAGGGGCCTATGTGAATTCTTATCTTCCGCGCTTCAAGCAGCCCGAGGTCCGCATGATGCTTTCGAGTTTCGCCGCTCGCGAGGCCGTGCACATTGCGGCATATTCGCATCTCATCGAGACGCTCGGGCTTCCGGAGTCGATTTATAACGAATTCCTTCAGTATGAAGCGATGGCGGCTAAGCATGACTTCTTTAATGAAGTCTGCCGTGACAAGGGCGATCTTGCGGCGCAGATTGCCGCTTTCTCTGCCTTTACCGAAGGCATGCAGCTCTTCTCGAGCTTTGTGATGCTCCTCAATTTCACGCGCTGCGGCACGATGAAGGGTATGGGGCAGATCATTGCCTGGTCCATCGCCGACGAAACGCTTCACACTGAATCGATGACGAAGATTTTCCGTGAATACATTACGGAAAATCCGGAGTTATGGACGGATGAGCTTAAAGCCAAGATTTACGGCATTGCGGAAGTGATGGTCGATCTTGAAGACAAATTCATCGATTTGGCTTTCGGTGTTTCCGAAATGAAGCGCCTTACCCGTGAAGATGTTCGTGCCTATATTCGATACATTGCTGATCGTCGGTTAATGGGCCTCGGTTTGAAGGGTATTTTTAAAAGTACAACAAATCCGCTTCCCTGGGTTGATGCAATGCTGGGCGTAACCCATACCAATTTCTTCGAAAACCGTGTCGTAGACTATGCGAAGGGCGCCTTAACTGGTACTTGGGCCGAAGTATGGGGTGCTGCTAAATATTGATATCACATAGTTAATTGTCATCTTTGATGGAAGTAAGCTATGTTGTCGACTTAATTTGACTATCTTAGCGAAAATGAGCTGCAGGTCACTAATTATGTTGCCGCTCCTATTTACAAGCTCTCTTCAGATCTCCTTTGAGCCGATGTAAATACTTCAAGACGCGTCATCAATGTGTCTAGAAGACGAATAAAAATCATGAAATGAACATAACCCACTTTTGGAAGAAAGTGGGTTTTTATTTTATATAAATATTTAAAGTATCCTTGTTAGGTTGTTTGAAATGATGGTTTAGATTTTTCTGAATTCGTTGTTGAGCTAAGGCTGTTCGTGTAGCTGCGCAAGCCGAATTTGTTAGGTATTTTATCGAGCAGTGTTGCTAGACTCGCCAATATCTGCGAAGGTGGTAGTTTCCCTATTATGCTCAGTCAATGTTGAAAGCTTCACAGTGCTTTCGAACGCAATTCCTGGCAGATAAGGTATTTGCCGCTAATCAGCATGGACAAGCCGATAGCATCATAGAGACCGATGCAAAGTCATTACTAATGAATGACGAGATCTTTGCTTTATATGACAAAATGACTGAGAGGATATACAGTGAATACACTAACGACAATTACAGTTATACTGTCAATAAAGCAGTTTATGAATAAGTTTCGGACAGCATTATCTTAAAGTACTGTTTGAATGAGAATTCTTAAAACACGTGAACAGCAATTCTCATGTACGTGAACAGTTTTCTCAATTACGTGAACAGGTGCTCCGACTAGCCGATTCTTAATTACGTGAACAAAATTCCTAAACACGTGAACAGTTTCTGCATAGCAATTGATAATCGAAAGGTTCGTATCAATATACGGAGCCTTTATGACACGGAAAATTGCTATGACCACCATACGAACGGTATTGACCATGCTGAACTGCGGGTTCAGCTACTCCAAAATCCGTCACCATACGGGAGCCTCCAACGGCTTCATCAACAAACTGGCTTCGGCTGCCAGGTCTGATCTCGAAGCGTTTCTCAAACTCTCGGACGAGGAAATCTACGAGCGGGTGTATCCCAAAACCCCAAACTCTCACTGCGAGCCGAACTGGGAGGTCGTCAACGATCTTCTCCAGAAGAAGCACATGACGCTTCAGCTCGTTTACGACGAATATTGTCGTATGAATGCCGAGCAGAAGATCTACTCCTACTCGTCGTTCTGTCGGCGCTACGCGGACAAGAAACCTAACAGGGAACCTCAAGACCTATTCACCAATTTGCACTATGTCACAGGCGACGTCATGGAAATCGACTTCGCAGGTGATGATCTGATTTGGGTGGATGAATATGCCGAGGTGCATCGCGATCGCGTGTTCGTTGCGGCACTTCCTGCCAGTGGTCTGATCTACGCTCAGGCGTTTGAAAATGAACGACAGCAAGCCTGGGTTCAGGGGGTCGTGGAGGCACTCGAGTACTTCGGGGGCGTTCCCAGAAACCTCGTGATGGACAACGCCAAAGCTCTGGTCCGCCACGCGCAATGGACCAATGGCGACATCCAACCGGTGATTCTCGATTTATGTGAACACTACGGCATGACAGCTCAGACCTGCCGTGTGCAGCATCCCAAGGACAAAAACCGCGTGGAAGCCATCGTAAACATGGTTGAACGATGGATCATCGGCAAGCTCCATCTGCAGGCCGAAGGACATGCGCTGGCCAAAAACAGGGAGCAGCTTCAGGAGATGGTTCGCAAACACTTGAACGAACTCAATCAACGCCCCTGGCAAGGAAGAAACGCTTCTCGAAGAGCTTGTTTTGAGGAAGAGGAGAAGAGCAGCCTGCAGCCTTTGCCAGCTCATCCCTATGAGCACGGCGAATGGAAGGTCTACACCGTGGACAAGGGACACTGCATTCGACTCAACAGAACCAACGGCTCTCATCGCTACAGCGTCCCGGCGAAGTTCATCGGGAAGCGGATGTACGTCAAGCTGACCGAGGAGAAAGTGCAGATCTATGACAGCGGGACCGGGATGGTTCTTGCTGCACATGAACGATGTCATTCGGCTGTCGGCATGAAAACCCACATCCTACCCGAACATCTGACGCCTGAAGAAAAGCGAACCCGCTTGTCGCCGGATCAGTGGGTCGAGCTGTTCAGTACAAGACTTGGTATAGAGCGAACTAACGTGGAAAAGTTTGTCGCGCAGGCGTTCAAATCCGACTTCAACGGAAGACGCCTTTGCAGCGTTGTTCGTGCACTGAAAAGGAGCTTTTCGGTGCAGGTTATCGAACGGGCGATGCAAGCCTGTCAACGGTCAGGTAAGTTGACCCCCTAGCGGACAAATCTTGCCCCCTGCAGTCATGCCGCTTAGGTTTTAATTCCTTTGCAGCTTGTAGGTTATTAAGCAATTTATTTAGCTTGTGTTCTTTCAGCCTGTAGCTGTCGCCATTGATTGCAATGGCAGTGCAGGGATGCATCAAACGGTCGAGATTGCGGTTGCAGCCATCGGATCGCCTAAAACCAGCCCCAATTGTGCAATCGGTCCAATCGGTCGGTTGGTAGTGATGATCGTGCTTTTTGTCTCGTATCTCCAACCCATAATTTGAAATAACAGATGTGTTGCGTCGACATTCCATACGCATCATCCGGTTCTGTGACCGGGCTTCACTATTAGTGATTTTTTCTGATTCGAAGGATCCGTCTCGGAATGGAAGACTCTGGAAATCATCTGTCCAACGGTTCGGCATTGGCGCAGAAGAAACTGAACTCAGCAGGCCGCAGATGAATTGGTGAATGCAATGCTCAAGCAACGGTAATAGATCTGCAGGAACGTTTGTTCAGAAGGTATTTGCTGACAAGCAAAAAATCTCCAATACTCTTTACACATCAATTAGATAATTGATGAGTTCCAGCAAGCGTTCAATGTTGAAGCCTAGGAGAAAGAAAAACGATAGTAAACAATGAATCGATTTTCTGTATAATTTTGGAACCACGAAACAGGATGAATCTGTCGAGTCAGTCTCTGCCTCTTTGGTTCGGAGCTCTTGAGCTTAACAATCCGCTCTTAGCAAAGAACAACGGCTCCGTCCGTTGAGGTCCTCGCAAGAGGTTATTACGACGAAGCCCGGTGGTCTCAACACCGGGCTTGCCAACATGAGGAGATATGTGATGTTCGGAGCATCTCTGTCCTCGTGGGAGATTATGCCACACACGATACTCGTGTGCACCGGTGACATTCATGTTGACGGTGTTCTGGCGGTGGTCCTTGTGATCGCTTGGTATCTAACCACGACGCGGCGTTAAGCAAGCCGCAGAACGGCTCCTCCCGGACAGCGGAAACCCCAAAGGAAAGGAGGAGCCCAGCGGTGACTATTCACCGGCAGAGCTGCTGCAGAACAATCGGCAGCAGCCTTGGATTCACGATGCGGTGGTGCGTCAGGAGAAAGCCTTTCAGCCCGTGTCACATTCAGAAGGTCAGATGCCGATTATCGGCACGATGGGTTCAGGCAAAACCCGTTGCTTTGATCTTCTAATCTTTCGGACGTTTCTGCGAAACAGTCTTCAGCATTAGTTGGAAGAGCGACCGGGATCTGCGCGGCGTCAGCATGACGCACAGGAGTTCCGCTGATAGTTAGAGAATCAACATGCTGACACGAAAACCGTATGAGTTTGTCGTACTTGTGTAGCCAACGTCGCTGAAAAGGACCGAGAAAGATTAAGCGCCTTTCCTGAAAATTTGTGGTTTTGATGACGAGCTATATTCGGGTTTGACGCAAGAGGGGCCGTCCCGAAAGGACGACCCCTGTGCCTTAAGGCTTCTTGCGGATCATAATCCACAGAACGATTACGATAACGAGCGAGAGTCCCTCAAGATGGACGCCGCTGTCAATCGCGATCGATAAGTGCTGTGGTATGATCAAACACGAAGCAAGGGTTTGGTGTGTCATGACCGTTCCTTGCATCATTGACTTAGCCCGCCTGCAAGCGGGCTTTGTCGTTTTTTCCACCCTTTGCAGAGGCTCCATCCACGGCTTGCACCATGTATTCCTTGCCCGGCCGCGGTAGGCATGGATGGGCAGGCAGCATGCATGCTGCCTTGCTTCTTGTCTACAGGGTTATGCCATGTATCGAACATCCCATTTGTTGGTTCGCTCAGTGTGAAGTTTCATGGCAAATGGGATAACTTAACGTTCAGCCGCGTTTCATCACGCCTTGCTGCCGATGTGATAATTTTTTTGAGAATTGCAAGCCTGTTGCAGCATGCGGTTTTTCTGATCCCGATCCCCTACGTACTATCTTTGCTATTCCCGTAATAATTTCGTTTTTGTTTGGCGGTTCTGCTTTTGGGATTGTCACTCGCCGCATGACTTTGGAGAAACTGCTTTGATTGACGGACAAACTGCTTATTGCTGGATTGCTGGGTCGTTGTCGTTATTTGGGATTATTCTCATGATTCTCTATGTATACGTATGCCGCAAAGAGAACCGGGAGGCTCAAAAGCACAAGGATCAATCAGCGAAATAAATCTGAAGGAACGTTCAGCTGAGTGCTCTGGATTAAGCGGCCTGAATAGGTCGAATGCACCATCTCATTCAAAAAAATTACGCAAACGACAGTTAATTAAACGGATTTTCACGTTCGAAATCTTTCTATCTAAGAATCCAGGTGAGCAGGATGGACCGGATCGAGAGCGACGAGTTGTCTTACGCTGTACCTGCTGTCCCTACGGCTGCTGTCAAGACCGTTTCCTTCGACAAAGCTAGGCTGCAGTCGCTTGCCACAATGCTATGTCTTTGGTTCACTGTGCAAGCAGTTCCTTGGCCAATGAGTTTGATGAAGTATCACGGCACGTTCGAAGTAAGCCAATCATCAGATGGCACATAGGGATGCTTCATATGAAGCATGTTTTTATTCCTCTGCGCTCACCGGTGTGGCTTCAGTGGCGGCAGAAGGGGATTGTGACAACTTAAGCGGCGGTTGACTGCGTTAATAGTGCATCGCCAGTAACTGTTCCAGTGAACGTCTGCGAGAGACTTCGCCACTGATCATTTAACAAAACTGCTCGTGTGTTTTTACTCGCTGCAATAGTCGCAATGTTGTTTACTGAACGCCACGACCTTCGAGTTCCTGGCATTGCTCTTTATCGTTATCGCTTCGGTCGCAATAGGCCTGAAGCTGGTATATGGGATGAAACACGAAACGTCTGACAGGGTAGGTCAACTTCTCACCTTGCAGAAGTCTGGCAGCAGTGACTTTTTTCTTGCCCCTGCTGTCCATCAAAGGGCTGAGGCCGTTATTGCTCGAACCACCGTCCTTACGCAGCGCGCCAAAGGCGCGAACGTGTGGGCCAACTTCGAAACCAAAGATATTGGAGCTGGCTCGAAAGGACGATCCGATTGTCAGTGACGATTGGACCTCCAGCAAGCTGAAGTTGGTGTATATAAACCCGCGTTTTCCCTGGCATTTTCGTATGTGCCTGTCTGCTTCAGGGCATCGAGGCCTGATCGTGTCAGATGTTCCAACGATCCTACCTTCGACAACGGTCAAGAATGATATGGCCATCAAACGGGCTCAGGATACTGACATAAACATTTAGAACGGCATCAGTACTGTTTTATAGGATTGAGGTGGTAAACAGAAGTGTTGAAACAGCAACAAAGTGATCAAAAAATGGAGGGGTAAAGATCCATGTGTTTTGTTTTCATCAATTTAATCAAACAAAGACGTTAATGTTTCTATGCGAATACAAATGTTTATTTATTGCTGAAATTGGAAGGAGCACGTAGAGTAGCAAGAGGTTCGCTACTAAAGGAAAACACTGCGCAAACAGAAACCGTGCAGGCGTTCCGACGAACTCTTTGCGGCTTGAAGACTGCGCCCTGCCGGGCGGTCTCTAAGTTCTTGCTTTGAATTAGATTTGGAGCTGATTCGAATGAAGAAAACATACATTGCCATTTTGGTGGCTTCATTGATGACTGTCGGGGGGGGGGGTGAACGCCGAATCAATCAACATTGATAAGGACACATCACCTTTTGTTAAGAGTACGGATGCTTCGGAGTGGTATAGCGCACCCACTAATAAGAGCTATGTTTTTTCAGGCGACGAAGCAAAGTCGTTCAATCTTATTTTTAAAAATGAGAGCGCAAAAACAGACTCATTCCTAAGGGCCGAGGGTGACGGCGCATCCATTGTTGTTAAGAATTTAGACAGCTTGGAATTTCTAACGACCACTGCTCTAAAGTCAGATCGCAATAACAACAACCCGATTATTACGAGCAACGGTGGTACGGTTACCTTCGATAACATTAATCACGTCAAGTTCGGCACTGCGGAAACACCTCTCCAGGTTGACCAGATCGCTCATCTGAACTGGAATGGGGGCGATGTCACCTTCTCCAACATTGGGACTTTAGACGCCTATTCACAGAGCACAGCATTCTTGGTACAGTCACAGCCCAACAATTTTCCAACATTAAAGTTTGAAAAAATTGGAACTGTAAACATCAATGCAGGCCGAAACTTAGGTATCCAGATCGCCGCATCTGCCGATATCTCTCCAGACAAGAAATACACTCCTTTGTATGTGAGTGACGTAACAAACTTCAATGTTTCCGGCGCCTACGCTGGTATACAGCTAAGCAACCAATCAAATGCAGGGCAATTCACGGGTTCAGCGAACTTTAATGTTTACATCCAAGCCGACAACATTAATATCACTGGTGATACTAAGTACGGTATTCAAGCTGAATTTACTTCACAAAAAAATCCGCAACAAAGTGATTTATCTATTGATCTAGTTTCTGAAAATATAAACATTAAAGGCGGCGATACTGCATTATTTATCAAAAATCCTATATCTGGACAATCTCCTGATAAGGTAACCGCCACTTTAAATGCTAAAAATGTCACTCTCACCGGCAATGAGACAGACAACGGCAGCGCACTAACGACTAGTAATGGCTCAGTCAAGATTCTTGCTAATGAATTGACGCTTAATGGATACTATTCCATTAATGCACTTGGTAAAAAAGGAAATAATGTCGAGTTATCTTCTCGTGCTAACAACGAAACGATTGCCGTTAACTCTAATGGGAAAGTAATACTAGACCAAGGTTCAACATTAACCCTGAACAATGCTGAATTTAAGTCTGGCGAAGACAAGCAGTTCTTCTCGGCAGGGACCGTGGCGTTAAATAATTCCAATGTTGAGATGAATGGAGGAACATTTGAGGCTGCTACCTTAACGGGGGAAGGTGCTTCTTCTATCACTCTCAACGACGCTAAATCCAAGGTCACGGTTTCAGACAATCAAAAGAAAGATCTGGTCATCGCTGCTGGCGGAGCACTCAACGATACGTTCAATACTCCTGAAGAAGCTACGGCCGCGCTGAAAAAGGCAACCACCATTACAAATAATGAAAATGCAGGCGGTTCCAATAGCTTTGCCGGTCAAAGTGGCTCTCTTTCCGACGCCTGGACTGCTGACAGCGATGGCAATATCACCTCACGCACGACAAACCAGTCGTTGGATGCTTTCGGCAACTACAACGCCATGACGCTTGTCCAGTGGCGCAACGAAATGAATCACATCAGCCAGCGCCTTGGCGACGTTCGTGATTCCTCGACGACGATTGGTGCTTGGGCCCGCGTCTACGGCTACGACAGCTCCTACGACGACAATGTGTCGATTGACCTCAAAGCCAATTCGATTCAAGCGGGCGGTGACTACCGCATCAACAACACCTGGCTTGTGGGCGGTGCTTTCAGCTACACGGACGGTGAAGGCAAATTCTCGAACGGTTCTGCTGATTCCGACGGTTATTCGCTCGCCGCGTACCTCTCCGGGTTCTTTGACTGCGGAGCGTACGTTGACTTTGTGGGTCGTATTGGCCGTCTCTCAACGGATATCACTGCCTACAGCGATGCGAGCGAATTTAAGGGGTCCTACAACAACACGACGTTCGGACTTTCTGCTGAAGTGGGCTACCACTGGAAGCTCAACGACACGTTCTATGTTGAACCTCAGGCCGAACTCGCTTACGGTTTCGTAAAGGGTGATGATTTCACCGGCGCCAATGACGTCAGAGTTGAACAGGATGACTTCCAGACGCTGGTTGGCCGTCTCGGCGCTCGTATCGGTGCGTCTTTCGCTGATGGTGCCGGTACGGTCTACGCTCATGCATCCGTCAATCACGATTTCCTGGGGGATGCAGACTACACGGCGTCGCTCGGCAGCGTCTCCCGTGATCTCAGCGTTGACATCGGCGGAACTTGGGTTTCCTACGGTATCGGCGCTCAGTTCAACACGTCGAAGAACCTCAATTTCTACGGCACGCTTGAACGCGCGAACGGTTCGGAATATCAAGAAGACTACCGTTATTCGGTCGGCATGAGCTATCGCTTCTAAGCCGCTCGAGTTTCAAAAAACAATCTCTGCCATGCCGCATTGGAAAGATGCGGCATCGCTTTGGCCCTCGGATCTTCGGGTTCGGGGGCTTGCTTTCGATCGAATGCGTGAAGTTGTGGGTAGTCAGGTTATCTTCCAAGCAGTTCTGCGGGATCGTGATAGTGAAGTACGTAATAGATAGGCTTTCATGCTATAGTATTTCATACTATATCTCCTCATCATATGGTGATGGTTGATGGCAATTTTGGCTTTAAAAGGAGTTGCGAGGGCAATGCGTAAACTTCATTGCTCGGATGGAATGATGGCAGCAGCCTGTGCCGAAATTGCAGCAGGGTTGACAGATGCTGATTTAGGTTCAAATTTATATAAAAAACGTATCCCTATTGAAGGACGAGGTAAATCGGGCGGTTTGCGAACAATTATTGCTAGTCGTTTCAATGGGAGATGGTTTATTCTTGCAATTTGGGCAAAGAGCGATCTTGTCAATATTCCTAGTGATCAATTACGGTGTTTGAAACAGCAAACTGCACTTCTTTTAGAACTAGAAGATGCGGCTATTGAAATATTGATTGCAAATGGTTCTTTAGTTCAGATTTTAGATGAATCTTCGACAACTCAAGGAGTTTAAGATGTCTGTCAAAATGTCAGATGCGTTGAGAGAGAGTATTAATGATATTAATGAAATTCTCTATGCTCAGAAATTGATTGATAAAAAAGAATATGAACGTGTTAGTGCGCAGTTTCCAATGGCGGCGGTGTCAACAGAAATGGATGGACGTCAGTTTGCTCAGATTCGCCGAAAATTAAATTTATCTCAGGCGGCGCTAGGGCAGCTCCTGGGTACATCAGTTTCCACTATTTCAAAATGGGAATGCGGGAAAAATCCAATAATTCCATCGGTTATCGTTTTAATGAATGTATTAGACAAGCATGGTCTAGCTGTTTTGATGTGAATTTAACTTTAGAGAACTTGGAAGCTAATCGACTGAAAATACCTTTCGTTATCCTGCTGAGGGCTTGGGACATCCTGAAGAGCCTTAATAGCGATTTGCAAGGTGTTTGGAGTCGTCGAATTACGCAAGAGGATTGCCTAGACTATTCATCCGCAGAATCGAGGACCGCCATTCATTCACTGTGTTACTCACTCGAGAAGCCTATAACAGCAATCTCCCCGCCGGTGTTGGTTTCCTCTCCTGCAGGGCGGGTGACCGTCTATGAAGAGAAATAATCTGGCTTGTTTTCAAGCCGCGTGACAGGAAGAAGCGCACGGTCTACTGCTCTGAGCCAGAAAGCCTGACTGGCAAGGTCAGCGTGCAAATGTTTCGCCGCAAAGTCGTTGGCGGGAAGCGTGGCGCTGTCAATCCATACTGATTTGAGGTTGGCTCCGGAGGCGCTGGATCCGTGCAGCTCGAACTGATCAGCCAGCACTTGTGAGAGCAGAAAACCAAAGGTGTATTGCCAATCGTAGAAGACGGGCTGCGTGCGATAGAAGTGCGTTTTATAGGCCCAGACATAGCGGTCTTCGCCCACTGAAGCGTCCCCGAAATAGTGACGCCATGACTCGACGGACAGTTTGTTTACCGTTTCGAGCGACAGCAGACCTTTCTGACGTTCAAGGAGAATGTGCTTCAAAAGACGGTGGCGCGCAGGGATCGTGAGCAGGCAGTTGGTGAGACGTTTGAGCATCTGCCAGCGGTGAAGTTTTTCCTCCGGCGTATTCACCGCGGCACGGAGCAGCGACCGGGAAAGAATGGTTTCGCTAAAGTTTCCGGCGAGTTCCGTCATTGCAAGCATCGGCACTCGCGCAGGAGCGGGGGCCTGGTGAAGCACCTGCATATGCCAGGCCGCGCCGAGGAGATGTGACAATGCCGCTTCACCCGAGAGCGTGGGAAGATAGTTTGCAAGAATCCTGACGGCGTCGAGAGCCGGCAGATCATCACACCAAGTGCCGCCGGTTTTCATCGACTGACCATGTGCGTCAATCCAGCCCGAATGCGCAGCAGTGTCGAGGAATTTGGTGAATTCTGGGTCGAGCTGGGCAAAAGCGAGTTTCAGATCCTCAATGGCACCCCAAAAAAATCGGCCTTTTGTATATAGCGCGTCTGGCGACGGCGAGAGGAGATTCCAAACTCTCATTGGACCATCGCCGAAAGCGCGCTGCCGAAGCGAAACAGCCAGCCGAATGCGCGGCAGCCGGGCCTCCAAGGCGTTAAAGAGTGCTCGGTAGACGCGCAGATCCATGCGTTCAGAACGCATGACATAGGGAAAGAGCTCTTCTCCGGCAAGTTTTAAGAGCGCAAGGTGAAATCCTGTGTGAGCGTTGAGAACATCCAGAAAGCTCGGAGAGTGCGATGCGAACCAAGCATTCATCGCCTCAAAAGTCGTGCGCCTCAATACAGGATCATCTGCATTTTTGAGGACTGCAATGCTTGCGCCGAACCCCTGGATACGCGAATGGCCGTCAGAGTCCTTGACATTGAGCGCCATAGTGCTCGTGAGATGGGTGTGCAGTGCGCGGACCGGTTCGAGCACCGATGCGGAAACATCATTTGCAAAGGACGCTTTGTCGGGCGGCAGGTCGTCGAGAATGGTGCCGCGCAGGCGTCTTGCCTCTTTCCAGAGACGCAGTTCAGGGTGAGCGCTAAAAATGGGGTCATTGGACGCACGCTCAGCGAGATCGCGAAAAATGGGCTCAACGAGTTTGTTGAGCTCTGCGGCTTTGTGTCCGATATCCCCTCTGGCTTTGACCGCTGCCGTATCCGCTGCAGAAAGACCAAGATGTGCGCGGCAGATCGTCCGCAGCGTCTTCACGAGGTCTTGGCCTCGCGCAAAAAGCTGGAGAACTTCCGGATAGGTTCCAGGTCTCTCCGCCGCGGCTGCCGTAGCTCCAGCCAAAGCGCCGAGCGTCACGTCAAGACTGAAGGAGAGTTCCTGAAACTTGGCGCTGCGGACATTGGCCGCACCGTCGTCAGCCCAGGAGGGCAGGGCGTTGGTCTGTTTCATAGAAAAAGCGGTGGTAGTAGAACCACCTATCGGACAAGGGTTAACGTCAGTGTGACAGAAATTGGATGGTGCTGGAAGGGGGCGGATCACCGCATTTTGCTCTGGCTCTATGCAATGGGAGGTACGGGAGTACCCCCGGAAGCAGTCTGACCATCCCGACAAACCCTAGGCAGGGTGCAGGGGGCTGAGCAGAATGGAATGCATTGAAAGAGTGCAGCGGGCGTAAATACCCGGAAAAACACGACCCGGATCCTGGCTGCAGTCTGATCTCAGGAGACTTTCATGGCCGGAATTATCTTCTGTTGCATCATACTCGTCCTCGTCGGATGGGCGATCGTAAAAGGGAAGTACGCGCCCTTTATTCTCATTGCAAGCGGCGTTGCCATGCTTGCTTTCTCTGTTTTCTTTGATACGGGCACATTCATGCCCAAAAAAGCGCTTCCGACTGGAAACGACTACCTGAACATTATCGAGTTCATTCGCTACATGTTCTCGACTCGTCTCGCCGGCCTGGGCCTCCTCATTATGACGATGGTGGGTTTTGCCTCCTATATGACCCATATCGGTGCGAATGATGCTTTTGTGAATATTGCGATCAAGCCGCTTTCAATCATCAAGAGTCCTTATGCGCTGGTGTTTCTGGCCTTCCTTCTCGGCAAGGCGGTCTCCATGGTGATTACCTCCGCAGTGGGTCTCGGCGTGCTCTGCCTTGCATTGATGGGCCCGGCGCTTGCTGCCCTCGGCATGAATAAGAAGGCAATCGGTGCGGTTTTTGTCACGTCCGGCGCAGCTTCACTCGTGCTCATCGGCGGCTCAACTGCGGCTGCGGCGAAGGCCTGCTCGCTCTCGATTCTTGATTACGTTTTTGTATTCAAAATTCCCGCAGCGCTTCCCACCGTTCTGGTTATGGGTCTTGCCCATGTTTTCTGGCAGAAGTATCTCGACCGCCGCGAGGGCTGGAATCCCCAAGAACATATGGGCGAGCAGCTTGTCTTTGAAGGCGAGGATGTGAAGAAGCCGAGCACTGCGGCGCCGAAGTTCTACGCCATCCTGCCATTCCTGCCGATGATTTTTGTGGTGGTTTTCTCCCGCTACTGCATCGACTCCATCAAACTCGACATCACAACTCTCATGTTCTTCTGCGTTGCGATTGCGATGATTTGTGAAGCTGTGCGCTGGCGCGGCAGCATCGAGAAATTGGGGGCCGGACTGAAGGCGTTTCTCATGTCCATGGGCAAGGCCATGTCCGGGGTGGTGGCTCTCGTTATTGCAGCCGGTATTTTTGCCGAAGGCTTCAAGGCGCTCGGCATGGTAGATGCGATCGTTAACCTCTCGAGCGCAGTCGGTGCCGGTGCGGTCGGCATGTCCATCCTTTTCGTAGTGATCACGACGCTCGTCACCATCATTACGGGTTCGAACGGCGCGTCCTTTTACCCGCTGATCGAAATGGTGCCGAAGATCGCCAAGGACATGGGCGTCAACCCGGTGATGCTCGTTTTGCCGATGCATCAGGCTTCAACCATTGCCAGACCGCTTTCGCCCGTTGCCGGCGTTGTGGTCGCCATTGCTGCAATGCTCAAAATGTCGCCGCTTGAACTCGTCAAGCGTGCAAGCGTGCCTTCGATCGCAGGCCTGATTGCTCACCACATCTTCGCTTTCTGGCTCTCTCTTTGATTGATGACTTCGACGAATAGGAAATAACAAAAATGACGAAGGATCTGCAGAGTATTCTTCAGGCTCCTGAATGGTCGATGGATGACGCCTACGGCTCGGTCGGTTCAGAGAAGTGGAATCAAAGCATTGAACGCGCTGCGGTACTTCTTAATGCGCTCCATTCCATGGAACGGCCCGTTGCCCGTGAGGCGCTGGCTGATCATTTCAAAGAGTTCGATGAAGCCAATACATTAATTTCGTCGCTCGCCGCTTTTGCGAAGTGTCAGGGGGCAAAGGACGCGGGTGATGAAGAAGCTTCTGCAGCAGCAGGTGCTGTGGCTACGCTCCAAGTCAAACTTGAAGCCGCGGCACTGCCGCTCTTTGAGGCGGCTGAAGCCCTGCCGGCAGACGATGCGCTTTGGCAGTCATCTCCGCTCGCTGATTGGCGCTTTGTGATTTGCGAGCGAAAAAATGAGTGGCACCGAAAGCTCTCGCCGAGCGACCGTGAGTGGCTCTCTGACTTTGAAGAAAAGTGTTTTCTGCCGCTTGGGGCTGTTTTTAAGACGCTCCAAAAAGGGGTTGACTTCGAGGCTGAGAACAGTCAAGGCGAATCTGAACGTATCCGTGCAGCCAAGCTTGTCTCCGTCATTAAGGGAGCGCCCGACCGGACATTGCGCCGAAACGTAAATATTGGTCTTGGGAAGTCCTATGGCGAACGGGCGGAACTTTACGCAGCGCTTCTCAATGAACTTCATGGCTTCAGGCTCGCCGCTTTCGGGCGGGCAGGCGTTGATGCCGTGGATGTATCTCTCGCGCAGAACCGCATGAGCCGAGGAGCGCTTTTTGCCATGCGGGAAGCGATTGTGCGCCATCTCGACGAGATTCGGGAGGCGGTACGTCTGAGAGCGCCTTATTTTGAAAAGGGTGCGCGCAGGCTCGCCGTGTACGATCTGATGGCGCCGGCCCCCCAGCAGGGCAAAAACGCGGTCCCAGCGCTGATTCCTTATGCCGAAGGCATTGACATTGTGAAGAAGGCTTTGGGCGCCGTAGATCCGGAAATGTCGGATTTCATCGAATTGATGCTTCGCAGCCGCTGGGTCGATGCGGCGCCTTCGGACAAGAAAATCGGCGGAGCCTTTTATTCGCGCTTCAATGAGTTTCGGATCCCGCGCGTCTTCTCAAGCTATATGGGCACCATTACAACCGTGCTGCAGCAGGGACACGAACTCGGGCATGCCTTCCATTACTGGATCATGCGCGATCTTCCCGTGGTACAGACGGAATTCCCAATGACGCTCACCGAAACGGCAAGCACCTTTAACGAGGCTTTGGTTCGGCGCTACCTTCTGGAGCATGCCGCGAGCGACGCCGACCGGTTCTCCATGCTCTGGCAGGAGCTGCGCAGCGCCGCGAATTTTCTGCTCAATACGATGGTGCGTTTTGACTTTGAATGCGCCTTTATTGAGCAGCGAAAGGCGGGAGTGGTCCCCGCCAAGCGCTGTGTCGAACTGATGCGGGAAGCTTGGGGAAACTGGTACGGAGATTCGACCGATGGGGCCGATGATTATTTGTGGGCCTATAAGCTCCACTTCTATAAGACTGACCAGCTTCTCTACAACTACCCGTACACCGTGGGCTATCTGCTTTCCTCGGGGCTCCTTGCCGAACTCGATAAGCGCGGTCCTGATTTCATGCCTTTTTACCGCGCAATGCTGCGCGATACCGGACGCGACACGGTCGACGGCATCGTGCGCCGTCACTGCGGTGCGGATGCTGCGAATCCCGCTTTTTGGGAAACCGCCATGCAGGCGCCGCTCGCCGCCGTGAAAGCGTTCGCGGCGCTCAGCAGCAGCAAATGACCGATATGAAGCACTCTTAATTCCAAAACTTCAACCGTTTCCAAAGGAGGAAAACCATGAAGCATACTGCACTCCACCTTGCAGTCTTTGGTGTTCTGGCCGGCGCTGCTCTTGCTGCGCAAGCGGCCGATGTTCAGATATACGGCCGCGTCGATGCAGGCTTTCTTTACGAACATAAGAAGGGTGAAGACACCTTTACTCAGAAGGCTGGCGGCCGTGCACACAACCGAATCGGCTTCAACGTGGTTGAAGATCTCGGCAACGGCGTGAAGGTCAAAGCCTATTTAGAGAACGGCTTTTATATTGATAACGGCCAATTTGATGACAGCAAAGTGCTCTTCAATCGCCGCTCGATTCTCGCTCTGCAAGGTTCACTGGGTGAAATCGGCTTCGGCCGCATGGGCACGGTTCAGTCCACCGTGGCGCCTTATACCATGGGCCTTATCAAATATGATCCGTTCGGGACGTCATACGGCAATGCTTCAATTGGATCAACTTTCTCCAATACGAGCCGGACGAACAACACCGTAACTTGGGTCTCACCTACGCTGAATGGGTTCCGTGTGGGGGCTTCGTATTCTTTAGGCGACAAGTCTGACGACCTTTATGAAAATCTTGCCGACCGCAGACATACGGGTGCGCTTGCTGTGGACTACACCGGCAAGGATGTGTACTTCAGCCTGAACTACGGCAATGTGGATTACGGCAACCAAGAAGGGAAGTCCAAGGATTCAAACGGGCAGGCGATTTCTTTTGGCGGCTGGTACCGCTTCATTCCGGAAGCAAGAGTCTTCTTTGGCGCTCAGTATTCAACCCATTGGGAAAAGGGTGCCGGCCTCTCGAGCGCAAAAGTGACAGCAGCAACGGCTGATGAACAAAATGATGGGTGGGAGGGCTACAGCCTCCTGCTGGGTACGGATTATGTGATCGGGAGCCACAAACTGATTGGCGGCGTTCAGTACTACGACGGCGAACTCAGCGGCAATTCCGACTACAACTTCCGCCGCACCGTTTTTTCCGCTGCTTATGAGTACAAATTGGCGAAGAAGGTCTGGCTCTATTTTGCGGCGACACATTCCGTGGGCAGCGGGGAGCTGAAAGCGGCCGCAGATAAAGAGGGCCTCACCAAGACCACACAAGTCTTTACGGGTCTCAACTTCAATTTCTGATGAGGTTTATTCGGCGCGCTTGACCGGCCAGCATAGAAACGCTTCCTTTTTGGAGCCTCCCCCTTCTTGATGGCAGTGAAAGTGTGCCATTTAATTTTGTCAACGCTAAATTGACATAACTAATAATTTATTAAAAGCACGCGATGGAGGTGAAGAGCTCTCTCTTGCAAGGCAATCAGTGCGTTCTCTTCAATCTTGATGAACTTCGTGTTTCCAGTCTTTGGCTGGGATCACGAAGTTTTTTTATTATCCGCTCTATCGTAATTAATAATGTTTCTTTCAAGATTTATTAAATATTGATATTTATTATTTTTGCTATATGAAATATGTTTCTGCATTATAAAATATAAGTGATGACAGGCCGGTTTTGAGAACCATGTAATTGTTTTCATGCGTTGTCAACATATTGATGGTTTCAACGACTCATATAAGAAGATGCGTTTGATAAAGACGCAGAGGGGAGGTTGTACAAAAGTGTGCTGACAGGTCGCATCTTTAAATCCTGTATTACTGACAAATATTAAATTTATTTATAAATAACAGAATGTTGTGATGAAGGTGAGCCTGCCTTGGAAGTTATGTATCAACTCATAGTTAATATCTAACAATATAATTATTTTATTAGACACATGAAGCTAACCCCTAGAAAACAATAAAAAGTTAAGTAAATCTCATGCACACTAATGCTATAAGTTTACGTTTATAAATATCTAAATCATTTAAGACTAATTTAGTGCAAGTTGTGCTTTCAAAAGGAGGAAAAGTCAATATTTTTTGTGAGATGGGTATGTTTTTTGGCTGCTAAACGACGGCATGGAATACCCTTTGACTCTGGTTTAAATTGATTGATGTCAATATTAATGAGGAGGGTAATGACAGGATACATTTTGTCTTTTACTGCGTGAGTAGGAAAGACAAGGACCAACCAAAAAATATTCCCAGAGGACAATGAAGATGAATAAGACCTTCAAGACGAAGTGGAGTTCGTCGCGTCAGCAATATATTGTTACAGATGAAAAGCATGTTTTCAAAGGTAAAGCATCCAAGAATACAGTGACTTTGGCTATTGCAGCCGTTCTTGCAATCGCGTCCGGCACTTCTGCGGCTGCGTATGTGGAAAAAGGTGTTATAGGCAATCAGGCATCGTGGGAAAGTGCTGAATATCAAAAGGACTGGGGACTGGCAGCGATGAATGCCTCAAAGGCCTATTCTCTCGGCTTTAGCGGTCAGAATGTGGCTGTCGGCGTCATGGATTCCGGTGCTCTTTTACAGAAGCATCCTGAGTTGGCTGGAAATCGTTTTCATGCCTCTTCAGCCCAGGGCAAGTACGGCTCGACCGGTAATCGTTATCAGACAGGCGTCAGAGGAATAGGCGACGTCTTCAAAAACGGTGATTACAAGGAGGGCGAATCCTTTAATTTGGACGGCAACTTTATTGCCGAAAAGAACGACACTCACGGGACGCACGTGACGGGAACTGTAGGTGCCAATCGTGACGGCAGTGAATTGCATGGCGTAGCTTGGGGGGCCAATGTCTACGTCGGAAACTCCGGCGGAACGGACAACACCAACTATGGTCCATTCCAAGATTACAAGTACTTCCATGCAGCTTGGTCGTCTCTCGCGCAGGATTTAATTGCCGCAAATGGTACTGAACGCGGCGGTGTCATCAACAATTCCTTTGGTACCAATCTTCGTTATGGTGCTTCGGGCAGCACGTCGCTTCCAGTGAACTCTACTGCGCAGACGGAATATGAATACTTCCTCTTTAAGCAGGTCTATGGCGATAAAAAAACGTTTGTTGATGCAGCTTGGGATGCTGTTAAAGGCACTAATGTGGTTCAGGTCTTTACAACTGGCAACCGAGATTTTGCCAACCCTTACTATCGCCCGCTGTACCCGTATTTTTCCCCCGAAGCAGAACGGAACTGGATTGCAGTAGCTGGTCTGCAGAAGGATGGTGTCGGAACTGACGGTAAAGACACGTATAAATGGATCTCAAACTTCAATGAAGCTGGCAATGCGAAGTGGTGGACTATTGCAGCGCCGGGGCGTGGTATTTACAGCAGTATCGTCTACGACGATCACTACGAAGATACTGATGCCCTGCATCCTCTGGGCACGCCGGGATATGCCTCTTACGGCGGTACATCCATGGCGGCGCCTCACGTCTCTGGTGCTATGACTGTTCTAATGTCTCGCTATCAGGATATGAATGCTATCCAGGTCCGCGACATCCTTTTCACGACGGCGCGCCATACTAATACGGACGGCTCTCTCTTCACTGGTTGGACTGCTGAAGACGGTGTGCCTGATGTTCTTTACGGTTGGGGTACGCCCGACTTGGATAAAGGCATGTTCGGTCCCAGCCAACTTCTGGGCAAGTTCGAATACAAGGTTAACAACCTGGACGTATGGTCGAACGACATCAGCCAGAAGGCTCTCGATGCACGCAAAGTTGAAGATCAGGCCTGGATGAAGGCCACAACGAACGGCACCGATACATCGGCAGTCTATGAGTTCGGTGAGGCTTATACCGGTATGAAGAATATCGAAAATGCCGTTATCAGCAAAGAAGATGCTGAGAAGTGGCGTCAAGAGTACTACAAGAAGCGCGTAGAAGCCATCCAGAATAAGATCGACAATGGTCTTTATGACGGATCGCTGGTTAAGAACGGTGACGGTATGCTTGTTCTGACCGGCAACAATACTTTCCGCGGCGGCGTCACTCTTAATGAGGGCAGCCTTTATGGTTTCAACGACTCCTTCGGTATCACGGAGACCGCTGCGGGCAAGGCCAATGGCCTGGTCACCGTGAACGGCGGCAAGTTTGGCGTTATCAATAAGTACGACGACAAGCTCACACTGAAAGGCACAATCACTGACGGCGCATCTGATCATTCCGTCGATGCCGTGATCAATGCCGGCGGTACATTCCTTGTAATGGCCGGTCAGGACGTTGAGATGGGCACACTAACCTTCAAGGATGGTGCAGGCTACAGTGTCAGTTCGACTGACATTGATGTACTGAAAGCCGCTTACGAAGGTAATGCTCAGACGGGTACTGTGAAGCTCGATAAGCTCACAGGTCTTGATGCTGCCGCTGCGAACCCCGACTATGCGCTCTTCAAAACTGAACTCACGTTCGACGAGACGAGCTCAATTCTGACAGGTACGCTTTCGGCAGATAAGAGTCTCTCATTAGCAAGCTATGGGTCTGGCAACGGCCGCAAGATCGGGCAGGCGATTGATGCTGAACGCACCGGCGCTCTTTTCGAGAGCCTCCTCAGTGCCTCGAAGGCTCAGGTCGAATCGACCTATGCGTCTCTGGGCGACGATTTCTATCTCAACAGCCGCAATGCTTCCATCGTCAACGGCTTGACCCTCACACGCGCGGTGAGGGATCAGGCTGCCGGCATCGGTGAAGGCCGCGTTGTTGAAATGGCCGACGGCAATGGCCGTCTATGGGCGACGGGCATCGGCGCCTGGAGTTCCATTGACTACGGCAGCTCTGACATGGACAGCAACTTCTATGCCGGCCTTATCGGCGCAGAGGTTGATGTCGCGGATTCGACCAAGATCGGAGTTTTCTTTGGTGCTGGAACAACGGAGAACAAGGCGGGGAGCTTCAAGGTTGAAAGCAACGACATTCATGTTGGGCTCTATGGTCTGACGAACGTTGAAGACATCGCTTCAATCCATTATGGGTTCATCTATACCCATCAGTCTGCCGATGCGAACCGCACGCTGACCGTCAAGGATCTGGCGGGCTACAACAAGTGGTCGGGCGACGCTGATGTTACGCAGATCTTTGCTGAAGCTGCCTTCAAGGGTTTCAACACTGCGGCGTATTCAGTGGAACCTTACTTCGGCCTCGCATGGATTCATGCTGAATCAGACGGTTATTCCGAATCTGTCGGCGGCATGACTTTCACAACGAATCCTGAAGATCAAGACCTGCAGGTGAGCTCGCTCGGTATTCGAGCCGGTGTGCCGTTCAGCTTCGGTGCTGCCAAAGTTACTCTGAAGGGCGATCTTGCCTGGAACCACTTTTTCGGCGATACCGAAGCTGAGGCCCGCATGAATCTCGCCGGTTCGGGTACAGCCTTGATCAAAGGCGGAGAGCTCTCCGACATGGCGACGGTTGGTCTGGGTGTCGAAGCTCAGCTCAGCAAGACCGCCACGTTCGGACTTTCCTACACGGGTGCTTACGACGGCGATGTAACTTTGCACGGTTTGCGGGCCAATCTGCGCTTTGCCTTCTAACTGATAACGCCTTATTCGAACTGGTCGACGTCTTGAAACGGCGACAGGGGAATTAGGCGATTAAAGAAACAGGACCGCTTCAGTTTGAAATGACTGAAGCGGTCTTTATGAACGCCGGCAGGGCTGGAGCAATGTTCAAGGAATAGGACTACATCGGGGTTGGCAGCCAGATGGTTCGTGGCGTTTGACCGTTGGCCGAACAAGCACTGAAGATTCAAACGTCACGCCATTCATGTTCATATGGCGAAAGGCTTTCGAGCCCTTTGCGCGTGGGTGCATAGAATGAACGATATCGAGCGTCTAGATCAGCGTCTGCTGCTGACGGAGTCTGACAAAGGGCACAACGCGAAGCCATATTGAATTTAGAAAGCCCAATCAAAATTATCAGAATTGTGTTGGCATTTGGCGATTGGGCTGGGACTGCCGGCAACTTTCTGGAAGCAGAAGAGGCTGCAGCTGACAATCGCCACCAGATAGGTGTATATTCTCTTCCATTAAATAAACATATGTTCATTTAATGGAGAATGAATATCATGCAGCGCAGAACCCTTCTGACTTCCGCCGTCGGGGCGGCCGTCGCAGCGACCTTTAGCACGACTGCAGGAGCCGTACAGAATCGCGTTACTGGATCACTGCCCAATGTGATTGATAAAAACATCCGCATTTATGGCAGCGACGCTTATCCCGTGCCGCACCGTCGTGCCATGGAGATCGGCGCCGTGCGCGCCCGCATGCCGCACGACTTCGTTCCGGGCAGGCGGTTTCTGCTCAAAAAGGGTGAAATAAGAACACCCGGCGGAGCGCCCCTTGAAAGCGATGTTGTGCTTGAAGAAAATGTGGCTCTGAAAATGCGCGACGGCACGACCATCTATACCGATGTCTTCCGTCCAAATGACGATGGCCGCCATCCCGCGATTGTGGCCTGGAGTCCCTACGGCAAAACCGTGGGCGGTCAGCGCTTGGATGACGTTCCCAAACGTTCCGGCGTTCCGCAGAATGCGGTTTCTGGGCTCGAGAAGTTTGAGGGCGCCGATCCGGCTTTCTGGACAGCGCAGGGCTATGTTGTGCTCAATCCTGATCCCCGCGGCGTGGGGCATTCTGAAGGCGATATTTCCTACTGGGGGCGGCAGCTTGCCGAGGATGGATACGACTTCATTGAGTGGGCGGCTGCGCAGTCTTGGAGCAACGGCCGGATCGGCATGGCCGGCAACTCGTGGCTGACGGTTTCGCAGTGGTTTATCGCTGCAGAGAATCCTCCGCACCTTGCTGCCATTGCGCCGTGGGAAGGTTTCTGCGACCACTTTGAAGAACCTGGCACACGTGGCGGCATCCCCGAGCCCGGGTTCCCGGAAGTGATCATCAAAACCTTTGCCGGTCCGAACTACATTGAGGATCAGCCGCGGATGATCGCCACGCACCTCATAAAGGATGCGTATTGGGAAAACATGGCTGCGCGTCTGGAAAAAATCCAAGTGCCCGCTTATGTTGTGGCGAGTTATACCAATCCGGTGCATACACACGGCTCGTTTGCCGGCTTTATGCGGATTGCCTCCAAAGACAAGTGGCTTCGCGTCAACAACACCAATGAATGGTATGACCTTTATTCGCCGAAGTACCGTGCGGAATTGCTGGCCTTCTTTGACCGTTATCTCAAAGGCATGGACAACGGATTTGAAAAGACGCCCCGCGTGCGTTATTCAGTGCTCGACTCGGGCGGCACTGCAGAGCGGGTGGATGTGCCTGCTGAGAACTGGCCGCTGCCGGAAACAACGCTTAAACGCCTGTATCTGGCCGAAGAAGGTCGGCTGGCGGAGTCTCTTGCGGCGAATGCCTCGTCCCAGCAGTACGATTCGGCCTCCGGAAGCGTCAAGTTCCGCTATGTCTTCCCAGAGAAGGCCGACGTGGTGGGATATATGCGTGTGAAGCTCTGGATGGAGACGCCCGAATCTGACGATATGGATGTTGAGGTGGTTGTCCGCAAAGTGTCGCCGGCCGGAGAATCCCTCCATCGTCCGATTCCAGGGTTTATTGCTCCCGATGCCGTCGCAACAGGAAGACTGCGCGCTTCGATGCGTGAACTCGACACCAAGCGCACGACAGAGCTCGAACCTTTTTATGTCTATAAACACCCGAAGAAGCTCCGTCCTGGCGAACGGGTGCCGCTCGACATTGCGGTTTGGCCGATGGGCGAACATTATCGAAAAGGGGAGGTCTTGGAGCTCGAGGTGCGCGGCGTGAAGATTGTGCCCACGACCTTTGAAATGGGATTTGGCCGTCACCCCATTCCGGTGCCCGCTGCCGGCGGAACCTATGATCCGCTGCACCCGCCTGTCATGGAGGTGTTGGGAGGTGATGTGCCGGTGCCTGCGAGTGTTTCGGCAGCGACCGTGCCGACGCCGGCTTCGGCCAATCACGGCGCTCATATCGTTCATTTTGGCGGCGCCAATGATTCGTGGCTTCAAATTCCAATTTTGAAGATTTAAGCTCATATCGGCCAGTTCTGAGCCTCGAGGCGTTAGAGTTGAGTATTCCATCGTTCCCAGCTGAATCCAATGCGCCGGAGCGATGGAGCTATTTTCAATTTTGAATGCCTGCAGATTGAGGAACAGAGCATTATGGGCTCCAGCGCAAAACCAACGCAGACAGAAGGAACCGCCCGCCGCCGCGGCAGACGTCCGGCCTCCGAAGTTTCGGGCCGCTCAATACTGCTTGAGACGGCGCAGCGTCATTTTTCACGCTGCGGGTTCGGGGGCACGTCGCTCAGAGCGATTGCGCGGGATGCCGACGTGACGCCGGCTTTGGTTTGTCAGCTTTTCGGCAGCAAAGAGGGACTCTATGACGCGCTCCTTGAGAAGCTCGCCTTAGATCAGCAAACACAGCTCGCCGAACTCGTTCGTCTTGCGGACCTTGCAGAACGTCACCCTAAAGCCGCATTTGAACGCTGGGTGCAGATGCTGGTTCAAATTGGTCCCGTCATTTCGGATGTCCCTGCATTGCTCATGCATGAGGTCGACCCCATGCCTGAAGGGCACGACAATGGGGAAAGCCGCATTCCGCGCATTACTGAAAAACTGGTGCGGCCTTTCAAAAGAGCCTCCATGCCCATACTGAATAAGGCCTTGGAAGCGGGCATTATTCGCGGTACCTCTCCAGACCTGGTCTTCTCCCTCCTGATGGGGGCTGTTTCTGCGACGCTCTTGGCGCCGCAGATATCCGGAGAATCCCCGGCAGCGAATATGGATTTTCGCGAACGAGCTGCGGAAAACCTTTTATTGCTGGTTTTGAAGTGAGATTTTCGCTCACCCTAAATGATCGGCCGGAGGGATGCCTAAAACCATCGGGTTCCCAAAAATGAAGACCGCGGTTTTCTGCGGCTGGATCTTGTCCTCACGCCTTTAGCAATTGCGGGATTAGGACAAGAGGTCCAGCTGAAAGCTCGAGATCAAGCGGTTATTTGGCAGCAGTGGTTTGGGTTTGCTCCTGGAGAGGCTTCTTTTCTTCCTCGGAAGAAGGCTCTCCCGTTTCGTCGTTTTTGGGAATGATGAAGAAGTTCACACGGTCCTTTTCGACAAAGAACGGAGGGTTCAATGCTTTCTCCGGCGCCGGGCCTTTGCGGGTATTGATGTAGGCGTAGACATACTCTGGAAGGTCAGGCGCCGCAGCCATCATGGCCTTTGCCCAGTCGAATTTTGGCTTCAAAACAGCGTCGCGGAACCTGAGCTGAACGTCCTTGCCTTGGATATACCAGACTTGAATCTGCGGGTCGGTGAAGCGCGGCGTTGAAATCTGCGGCGCGAAGGTCCAAAGACCGAAATTGACAATTTCGATGCCGCACTGACCCATTCCCAAGAGGGTGTCCTTCCAGGGTTTGCATCCCAATTCCTCGTTGACGACTTCAATCCCGGCGTCATTGTTGCCGGTCCCCTTTTCGTCGATGTGGTATGAAATTTGATAGTCCTTGAACTGATCCTGCTTCTTGAGTGATTCGGCGATGGCAGGGATGGCCCTAGCAACGAAAGCGTTGACGGCGGCTTTCCTGTCCTGAGCTTCTTCGGCGCGGACGTATCCCACCAAGCTGTCGGGCGTCGGATCGGTCGAGGGCAAGAGGAGCGACTGTGCGAGCCAGAGACCGAAGCCGATGTTCCAGTCGGCGGTTCCCGAAAGGATGCCGCTCCCTGCAACATTCCCGTGGAGTGCTCCCCAGACAGCGCCGTCAAGCAGCATCGATCCATCGCTCGTCAGCTTGACGTCCTTCGGCGCAGGGCGATCCATGATGTGCTTCACGCCGAATTCCGTTGCGAGATTATTCGCTCGGCTCAATTTTGGTTGATACTGATATTCGGGCGTGTGCTTGGCGGCTCTTTCGGGATCGACGGGGCCGGTAGAAACACAGCCGGAGAGGGATGCGGCGGCGGCTGCCGCAGTCAAAGAAAGAAGGAGGGCGGATTTATTCTGCATGACGGGCGGGTTTAAGGATTGGGCGAAGTTTTTCTTGGGCGAAAACGGTTCTGTGTGCCAATCAGCAATTTCTATCGACACAATAGCGGCCAATCATACAGCAAATGTATACGTAAGCAATATTTGTCATGCTGAGCCTCAGGGGGCTTTTGAGATCATTCCTGACAATCGGTGTTTTTCTCGTTCTAAAGGGAAAAATGAAGGCTTTATTCGGCGGGGAGTGCCGCTCCCCATGGACCTTTAGGGAATGTTTCCGCGATTTCTCGAGCCATAGAAACGAGGCGCATCAAGGCCGGCGAGGCGGTTTCAAGCGAAGGCAGGGCCAGTCCCAGCGCAACGCGTTCCTGAGGATGAAAGGGCTTTAGGACAACATTGCCTTTGAGGTTGATGCTTTGCAGGCGGTTATTGACGGAGACGCCCAGTCCGGCATTCACCATGGCATAGGCTGAATACGGGTCATTCGTCTGCAGATGAATTTTCGGTTCAATTTTGTGGCGGGTGAAGAAGTCATCAATGTCCGAATTGTGATGAAGCCGCGGATAGATGAAGGGTTCTTCGGCAATTTGCCTCACGGTAACGCAGTCGGCTTGAATCAAAGGATGGCCGGGCGGCAGGAGCGCCACAAACTCTGTTTCCATCAGCGGGAAAAAGTCGCCGTCGTAGGAGTGCTGAGAAAGGAAGGCGCAGTCGAGCGAGCCGTTTCTCAGCCGCTCGATGAGTTCGGCATCTGCACCTTCAACCGTTGAAAGCGTGATGGCCGGATAAGCATCGGAAAACTGTTTGAGGAGCTGCGGCAGCCAGGTTGTCGAAATGCTGAAATAGGAGCCGATGGTGAGTGAACCCGTTAATAGTCCCTTTACCGCGGCAATTTCCTCGTGAACTCGGCGTTCGGCGGTCATCAAATCTCTGAGGCGGGCGATGATGGGTTCAGCGCCTTTGGCCGGCACCACGCCGCGGCGGCCTCTGAGGAGAAGCGTTGTTTTGAGTTCGGTTTCGAGCGACGAGATCTGACGGTTGAGTCCCGACTGCGTCATGCCGAGTTTTTCGGCTGCGAGCGAAAAGGTTCCGCATTCAATGGCGGTGAGGAGGTAGTGCACTTTTTCCAGATTCATCGAACGTCAGCCCGTGAGGGAAGAGGATACTTATAGTGAGTATTTTGCATAACAAATGTTCATTCAGAGCATTTTACGCACAAGGCGCTTCGGCATAAACTTCTTTTCCATCGTTGAATTCAGATTCTTTTCCCCATTCTTGCGGAGCTTATTTATGCTGAACTTTGCCTGTGACTATCTCGATGCCGCACATCCCAAGGTATTCGAGGCGCTCATGAAAAACAACTTCGTTAAGACAGGCTGCTATGACGAGAGCGAAAGCGACTGCTTTTGCAACGCTGCCCGTGAAATAATTCGCGCTGCCTGCGGCGTGCCGGATGCTGAAGTTCGTTTTCTTTCCGGCGGAACGCAGACCAACAAGGTGGTGATCAGCACGATGCTCAAACCCTGGCAGGGCGTGATTGCGGCCCGAACGGGGCACATTGCCGTGCATGAGGCTGGCGCCATTGAGGCTTCCGGTCACAAAGTGATTGAGATTGCTGAACAGCAGGGCAAAATTTCTGCCGAAGCGGTCGATAAGGTTTTTCGCGCTTGGCACGGTGACGGCAACCGCCTGCACATGGTGGAGCCGGGCATGGTCTACATCACCCAGCCGACGGAATACGGCACCGTTTATTCGCTCGCGGAGCTCACCGCACTTTCGGAGGTCTGCCGCCGCTGGGGCGCCCCGCTTTATGTTGACGGCGCTCGACTTTTTTATGCATTGGGTTCCGTCTCGAACGATGTGACGGTGAGCGACCTGGCTCGTCTCGCCGACGTTTTCTATATCGGCGGGACCAAGTGCGGTCTGCTCTTCGGCGAGGCGGTTGTGTTCCCCAAGGCGGGCACCGTGCCGGGGTTCTTCACGCTGATGAAGCAGTACGGCGCCATGCTCGCTAAGAGCAAGGTGCTCGGCATCCAGTTCGATGCGCTCTTTACCGAAGAGCTTGGCCTTCACCTCGGCCGTCACGCCGTGCTTCAGGCCGACCGCATCCGTGAAGCACTGACGAAGAAGGGCTATGAACTGCTTTTTGGCAGCACGACCAATCAGATCTTTCTGCGGCTCACTAATGCTGAAGCTGATCGTCTGGGGCAGTCCGTCGCAATGAGTTTCTGGGAGCGGCTCGATGATGAGCATGTCGTGAAGCGCATTGCCACTTCATGGGCAACGGACCCCAAGGATGTGGATGCATTGATCGCGCTCTTTTAAGCGCCCCGTCTCGGCCGCATCAATCTCACCGCGGCTGACGGCGCGGCGGCGGCCTGAGGCCGAACGCTGAAACAAACGGCGGGCGCCTTCTTTTGAGGAGGCCCCCGCCGTTCTTTTTCGATCTCCGATTCGGAAAATGCTTCCGGAGTTCGAATCAGCTCCGCCGCCAGGCATGAAACTTCTCACGGAGCGTCTCAAAAAGCGTGAAGAGGAACGGGATAAAGAAGATCCCGATGAGCGTGGCCGTGAGCATGCCCGCGAAGGTCGTGATGCCGATGGCCCGACGGCTCGCGGAGCCCGCCCCTGTCGCGAACACCAGCGGCAGGACGCCGAAGAGGAAGCTCCAGGCCGTCATCATCACCGCGCGGAAGCGGATGGAGGCGCCTTGCTTGGCGGCTTCAGTGATCGAGAGCCCGGACTCACGAGCTGTTTTCGCGAATTCGACCATCAAAATGGCGTTCTTCCCGGCCAGGCCGATGAGCATCACCATGCCGAGCTGCGTGTAAATCGACATGTCGCCGCCGGTGAGTTCCAGCCCCAGGAGCGCTCCCATGACGGCAAAGAGCACGGAAAGCATGACTGAGAGCGGAATCGTCCAGCTTTCATACTGTGCGACGAGGAACAAGTACGCAAAGAGAAGCGCCAGACCCATCAAAGTGACGATTTGACCGGCGTTCTGCCTTTCCTGATAGGAGAGGCCCGTCCACTCGATGTGATAGTCCTTGGGGAGCGACGCGGCGGCCGTATCCTCAATGGCCTTATAGAAGGCCCCTGAGCTCACGCCGGCAGCGCTTTGCGCATTGACCCCCGCAGAGGTCATCTTGTTAAAGCGCGTAATCTGCTGAGGCCCCACTTCCCAGGAGAGTGAGCCCAGGGCTGAGAGCGGCACAATATTGCCGTCAGAGGATGTTGTGGGAATTTCTTCGAGCGAGAGGTTTGATCCGCGGTATTTTGAATCGGCCTGCACGATGACTTCGTAGTTGCTGCCGTTCATTGTGAAGTCGTTCACATAGTAGGAGGCGAGCAGCGTCTGCATGGTGGAGTAGACGTCCGAGGCGGGCACCTGAAGGAGCTCAGCTTTTTCGCGGTCGAGCGTGAAGCGCAGCTGCGGCGTGTCAGCGCTGTAGGAGCTCATGGCGAAGAGGGTTTCGGGGCGGTCACCGAGCGCCGTCTTAAAGCGGTTCACAGCATCCGAGAGATGCGCCGTATCGACCGTCCCGACGCCGCAGATTTCAAAGGATGCGCCGCCCGTGCCGCCCAGGCCCATAATGGCGGGCGGCGTGAAAGAGACGATCTCTGCGGCCGCAATGTCCTGCGTGCGTTTGGCAATTTCGGCCTGAATGGCTGAAAGCTGCGTTTCCGGCGTCGTGCGCTCGTTCCAGGGCTTGAGGTCCAGAACGGCCATGCCGGCGTATTCGCCCGATCCCGAGAGCATGCTCATGCCGACATTCTGCATAACGGTCTGCACGCCTGGAATGGTGCGAAGCCGCTCCAGCATGGTTTCCATCACAGCTTCCGTACGGTTTTGCGTTGCGTCTGCCGGGAGCTCGATATTGGCAAAGATCACGCCTTTGTCTTCAGAAGGAATGAAGGCCGTCGGAATACGCCCATAGAGGAACCAGGTGACGCCCACGGCAGCAATCATCCCGACGGCCGCAATCAGACTGCGGCGGATGAGCCAGGCCGAGCCCCGCACATAGCTTTCGCGGGAGGCTGAAAGAAATCGGTTGAAGGGCTTAAAGAACTTTGCTGAAAATCCCCGCGAAGCCTGCTCGGCATCTGCTGCGCCGTCGCCGGGGCGGAGCACCAGTGCACAGAGCGCCGGGGAGAGCGTGAGCGCAACGACAGCTGAAATGCAGAGTGCCACGCACATGGAGACGGCAAACTGGCGGTAAATTGCCCCCACCATGCCGCCATAGAAGGCGAGCGGCAGATAGCAGGCAACCGTGACGAGCGTCGTGGCGATAACGGCGCCGGTGATTTCCTGCATGCTCTTGACGGCCGCATCGTGCGGTGAGAGGCCCTGAGCAATCAGACGCTCGGTGTTTTCGACGACGACGATGGCGTCGTCAACGAGCGAGCCGATGACGAGAATGAGACCGAAGAGCGTGAGCGTATTGATGCTTAAGCCCAACGCAGCCATGACGGTGAAGGTGCCGATTAAAGAGACCGGAATCGCCGCGGCCGGGATGAGCGTAGCCCGCCAGCTCTGCAGGAACGCCCAGGTGATGAGGATCACCAGCAGGAGGGCGGAAAGGATGGTGACAACCATTTCCTCCATGGTTGTCTGAATGAATTTTGTCGGATCGTAGGCAGGACTCACGGTGACGCCTTCTGGCAGCCGCGGCTCCCATTCAGCGAGCTTGGCCTTGACGCGGTTCATTGTGGCGAGTGCATTGGCGTCAGGACTGCGGTAGAGCGCGAGCCCAACGGCCGGCTCGCCGTTGATGGTGGTGCCGCCGGTGTAGCTGCTCGAGCCGAGCTCAACTCGCGCGACGTCGCTCAGACGCACAACGCGTCCGCTCGCGGCATCGCTTCGCACAATAATGGCGCCGAATTCGGCAGGATCTGCCAGACGGCCGGTCACATTCACCTTGTAGGTGACGGAATCTGAAGATCCTTCACTGCCGACATTGCCCGGCGCAGCCTGAATGTTCTGTGCATTGATGGCGTTTGTCACATCGCTCGTGCTGATGCCCATTCCGGCCATGCGCACCGGATCGAGCCAAATGCGCATCGCGTATTCGCTCTGGCTCATCATGCTCGTCGATGAAACTCCGTCGACGCGGGCGAGGTCGTCTTTAAGCGCTTTGTCAACGTAGTTGGCGAGTTCGTTCAGATCCATCGACGCGCCGTTGGTGCGAAAGACGAACATGCCGAGCGTGTCGCTGCCGCGTTTTTCCACTGATACGCCGGTTTTCGTCACTTCGCTCGGCAGCTGGGCATCGGCGCGCTTGACGGCATTTTGCAGATTCACGAGCGCAATGTCGCTGTCGGTCCCTGTTTTGAAGGTGACCTGACAGTTGTACGTGCCCGAGTTGGGCTCGTCGACGAAAAGTAAAGGAGATCCTCAACGCCGTTGATTTCATTTTCAATCGGAATGGCAACGGTCTGTGTGACAACGTCCGCGGAAGCGCCCGCATAGGTGGCCGAGATGAAAAGCGTCGGGGGACTGATTTCCGGATATTCCTCTACGGGGAGGTTCCAAAGGGAAATAAGACCTGAAATAGTGATGACAAGACTCACCACCGCGGCAAAACGCGGGTGCTCGATGAAAAACTTGGAAAACATCAATGCACCCCAATCAGTTGGACGGCTGCTCGGCAGCGGCGCCGGCCGATGGAGCCGCGGCCTGCTGGACCTTGACGGTTTTTCCTTCGCCCGCCTTCTGCATGCCTTCCACAACGACAACATCGTCTTTTTGGAGTCCGGCGGTGATGAGCTGCTGGCCGTTCACCGCACGGCCGACTTCCACTCGGCGCTTTTGAGTCTGGGCCGCCCCGTCCTGAGGTGCATTCACTACCCAGACGTAGGCGCCTTCGGCGTCATGCTGCAGCGCCGAAGGCTGCACGGCCGGGAAGAGAGAATCGGGCTTTGAGAGCGTAATGGTGATCGTCACTGTGCTTCCCGGGACGAGTCGGCCGAGAGGATCCTTAAATTCCGCGGCGGCATAGAGCGTATCGGTCTTCTCGTCAGCAGCGTTGTCAACCGCCGTGATGCGGCCGATTTCCGAAAGGTCCGATCCGTCCGAAAGTTCCGCCTGCACAGCGGCTGATTTTTGAAGCTCCGCAATACTGCCGTAAAGCCCGGCGATGTCCTTCATCGAAAGCGCTGCGCGGACTCGAACGGGAGACACGGACACCAGTGTGGCGAGGGTCGTGGTCGCTGAACCGGCGGCCGTCACGTAATTGCCGGCCGAGTAGTTGGTGAAGCTCATGCGGCCGTCCATCGGGGCGGCAATCACACAGTGCTTAAGATTGTCTTCGGCAGTAATCAGCGCGGCTTTGGCAGAGGCGAGCGCGGCAGCAGAGGTTTTCGCGGTTCGTTCGGCGGCGTCAAGCACATCGCGGCTCGAGGCCTTTTGTTCGTAGAGCGCCTGCTGACGCTTATAGTCGCGTTCGGCGTAGAGCGCTTCGGCCTGAGCCTGCATGACGGCCGCTTTGGCAGACTGGAGCGCAGCCTGGTACTGCACATCGTCGAGACGGTAGAGCACATCGCCCTTTTTGACCAGCGCGCCGTCGGCAAAGGCAACCTCTTTTATTTCACCGGACACTCTGGCAGTGATATTGACCGTATGGAGCGCAGTCACGCGGCCGGCTAATCGGCGGCTAACCGTCTGCGGCAGCATTTCTACGGCTTGGACGGCCACCACAGGGAGTTTGGCGTTTGCGGCGTTTGGCGCTGGGGCAGCCTGAACGGTGCCGAAGAGGCTCGCTGCAAGGCATGCCGTCGAGAGAGCCGCAAGCGTGAAGAGGCGGATAGAAGTGCGTTTCATGAGAATTTTGTGTTTCCAAATCAATATTCAGCCTAAAGCCGGCGGTCAATCCGGTCAATCACTGCTCGCGGCAGCCGATCTTTCTCTCCACTCGGAGCGGGCTTTAGCCAGGCCGAGCGCGAGGGTGCGGTAAAAAGCGGCGCGGTCTTCGGGAGGAGCTTCCGAAATGAGTCCGTCAAGCAGGGCATTCATCATGGCTTCATGGCGATGAATTTGTCTGATGCCTTCATCGGTGAGCCGAATCACGACGGCGCGGCGGCATTTGGTGCGGTTGCGCGGTCGATCAGACCAACGTCGACCAACGTCTGAACGGTTTGCGATACAGCGCCGGGCGAGAGCGAAACGGCCTGAGCCAAAGCTTTGACGCCAAGCCCCTCGGGATGAACGAGCATCAGCTGATGGAGAATCTTCCCGGGTGCCGTCGGGATAAGGCCGTCAATTTTTTCCGGCTTATGCCGTGCGTCGCGGATTTGTTCGCGCGCGCACCCAAGCCTCAGGAGGAGTTCCGTAAAGTCGGGGAGATCTGTCCAGGACATGTTGATCCAAAAATAATTTAGCAGCTTAACTATTTTTATTCTAAACATTCTATGGACGGCTGAAACCGCAGGACTGATGCAAAGTGTTGCTGCCAAAAATGCTCATCCAAATAAGCGGCAGCTGAGTGTTCTGTTAGAGCCGCATCCGACGGCTGGATTCGGCCGAGCTCATCCATCGAAACGCTCGAGCGGGCAGCGTCGTTTTGAGAAGCCCTTCGGACTTTAGAAGCAGCGTCGGACCAGATAAGCGTTTGAGCCACCCTCAAAAGCGGATGAAAGAGATATAATTCGCCGGCAAAATAAATGTAACCTACGTCCTGCACAGAGCAGGGCGTGCGCAGGAGCAGCAATGCCGAAACGATTAATGCCGACTCGCGACAATCTTCGCAGGAGCCACGGCGCCCTTAACGCTTCGGAAAATGACATTGCGGGCGTTGAGCTCATGCTTTACCTCATCCGCGCGTCCGATGTGATTCGTGAAGAAATCTACGGCGCACTTCGGCGCGATGCCGGACTCACAGAAGGTAAATTCGCACTCCTGATGATTCTTTATGACATCAGCGAACCGGTGCCCTTGGTTGAGCTTTCCGTGCGCATTGGCGTATCTCCCTCGACCACCTCCATCATGGTGACGCGCATGCTGCAGACAGAGGAGCCGCTTGTTGCCAAAACCGTGGATCCCGTTGATGCCCGCTCGGCCTTGATTTCACTCACGCCCGCCGGCCGCCGGCTCTTGGAGTCGGCCATGCTTCCGCATTTCAACCGTGTCAGTGATTTCGCCAAAACGCTCTCGAGTGCGGAACGCGAAACCATGATTGCGCTCTTAAAGAAACTCGTGGCCGGACACTGACACGATCCTCGCTTATTCCCACGACTTTGATGCCGTTCGGGGCGCTCCTGAAGCGGCCTGCGTTTTTCTTTTTCTCAACACTTTGCCGACAAAATAAAATGAATCTCTCCAAAAAGCAGCTTAGAGACATCACGCGCACCGCACTGGGCTTTACCGGTGTGCTCTGCGCAGCAGCCGCATTGATCTGGCTGGGAAACCGCAATGATGCCGTGACGAATGCTGAAAGTCTCAAGGCAGGCATTCTCACGGCGCATCAGGTGAAAGCGGCGTTCGAAACGGTGAGCGGGCGTCTCGTCGACCGTCCGATTGAAGAAGGCATGACGGTTGAAGCGGGCGCGAAGCTCCTCGCCATTGACGGCACAGACATTGGCCTTTCGATTCGTCAGACGGAGGCGCTGATTCATCAGGCCGATGCGCAGATTGCGGCCGAAGAGGAAGGCATTCGGCTCGCGCTCGCCGAAGCCAATACTGAGGAGCAAACCCTCTGGCGTCAGATTGAAGCGTCTGAAGCGGCTCGGAAGTCGGCCTCAGCAGAATGGCTTCGCGCCGAGGCCGATTGGAAGAGAGCTCAGCGGCTCTTGCCGCAGGGGGCGATGGCGCAGTCGGATTTCGATGCGATTAAAGCCGCCGCGGCCTCTGCGCGGGAAGGGCTCTCCTCGGCAGAGCGTGCCTTGGATGCAGCCTGCGTCGGGGCTCGTGAGGAAGACCGTCAAAAGCTCTCGCGCACCGGATCGGCCGAAGGCATGCGGCTCGATGCGGTGGTCAACGCCCGTCAGGCGGCGGAAAATCGCCGCATCAGCCTGGAGTCGCTCAAAGCCGGGCGTGAGGCTTCCGCTGCTGCCCTGGAGCAGCTCAAAGTCAACCAGAGCCGCCTGACGCTTAAGGCGCCGGAAAAAGCCAAAGTGCTCGAAGTGCTCTATGAAAAGGGAGAACTGGTGTCCCCCAATGCCCCGGCCGTGCTGCTGGAATCTGAGCGTCTTTATTTCGACATCTACGTTGCCGAAAACAAGGTGACGGGCTTTCAGGAGGGCGCCAAGGTGAGATGCTGGTCGCCCGCTCTAAACCAGAATGTGCGCGGGACCGTGCTTTCCGTGACCGCTGCGCCCGATTTTGCGGACCTCAAAATGGTGCGTGAGCGCGGTCAGGCTGATCTGACGCTCTTCAAAGTCCGCATCAATGTCGAACCGGCCGAAGGGCTCCTCACCGGCATGACGCTGGAGGTGAAGCTGTGATCCGCCGATTTCTGCGCATTTCCCGCAGCATTCTTGAAGAATGGACTGCCATGTTTTCCGGGCGGTTTCCGCCCTACCACAAGATGGGCATTGCGGTTGCGGTGATTACCACCGCCGCCTTTTCCATCATTCTTTCCCACGATGTGGTTTTCGAAGCGCCCGTGGCGGTGATCGACCTCGATCAGTCACGCTGGTCGGCTGAGCTCATTGAAAAACTTAATGCCTCGCCCTATATGCAGGTTGAGCGCGTCGTGCATTCGCCGGCGGATCCTCGCCGAATGACGGCTCACGACCGAGTACAGGCCGTGATTTTCATTCCGAAGGATGCGCAGGCGTCCTTGCTTCGCGGTGCTCAGACCGTCCGGCTCGGTACCTATCTGGACGACTCCAATACCGCTCAGAACGGCGAACTCATTTCTCAGCTGAATGAAATTACGGCTGAGCTTAGTGCTGAAAGAGCGGCTTCCCGTCCCGGCGGCGTATCCGCACTCGGACAGACAACTGCCGGCACCGAGGCGCTCCTATCGCCCCTTCGCATGGGGTTTCGATATCTTTCCAATCCAACGGGGCAGGGTGCAACCGGAACGGTCATCAACTTTTTGCTTTTCTTCTCGCTCATGTTCCACGGGCTCACAAGCCTCATGATCATCGGTCGGCTGCGCGTCACCGGTCTGTGGAATACGTCGGTCCTTTCGGGAAGCCTGGTGTCGCTTCTTTTGCGCGGCGTTCCTTATGCGCTCATTTATACGACGGCGGTGACGACCGCCGTATCGGTTCTCACCACATTCGGGCAGCTGAGGTTCGCCGGCAGTATTTGGCAGTTTGTGCCGGCTCTCTTTTTGGGCGCCATGGCCAATACTTGGGTGGCTTATCTGCTCTCCTGGAACTGCAAAAATCCGGGCGAAGGCGCCGGGCGCATGATCTTTCTCGTGCCGGTCGGTTTTATCCTCGGCGGCGCCACCATGGCTGTCGGCTTTCTGCACGGATGGGTGAAGTTCGCCTCTTTCGGCATTCCGCTCGTCTGGATCTTCAATTTCTGGCGCGACATTGGCCTGCGGGGCATTGACTGGGCGGGTATGGCGGATTTATGGGGCTGCTTCTTCGGGTACCTCACCTTCATTGCCCTCTTGGTCAGCATTCGCTTTTGGCGTGAAGAGGTCAAAATGATGGCCGACAGGAAGGACGCTTGGGAGACCCTGCACGACCTGGAAAACGCACCGGCCGCGCCCGATCCGTTTCCGGATCCGGACGGCTGGCGCGGCGAACCCATAGCGCTGCGGCCGACCGCGAATTGACATCCTCTCCGCCCTGAAGAACGGAGATTCCCTACTGAGTCCTTACGCGTTTTCAGGCGCTTGGGGATCTCTTCGGATGGGTTCCTGCTGCTGACCTGCGCGTCTCTGGCGAGAAGGCCGATTCACTTGAACTGCAGCAGTGGACTGCAGTTCCCCACAGGCTCTAAGGCGCTGCCCGCGCCTGAGTATGTTGTTTGCGGCCACGACGTCGGCGTTGCCCTCAAAACCGCACTTACGACAGCAGAATCTCGCCTGCGTCAAACGGTTCAGAGGCGATACGTCCTCACACTTGGGACAAGTTCGACTCGTGTTCGCCGGAGGTACGGCGAACACCTCCCCGCCGAGCTCCTTCATTTTTTGATCAAGTAGGCCAAAGAGGATCCCCCATCCTTGATCTAGGATGGCGGCGTTGAGGCCGCTTTTCTGCCTGACGTTTGTGCCGGGCTCCTCAAGGGTTCCTTTCGCCGAGGCGGTCATGTTCTTGATTTTCAGGTCCTCACGATAGACAACCGCGTGGTTTTTGCAGATGTCGTTCGCAAGCTTCTGAAGATGATCACGACGCGTGTCGGCGATCTCCTTGTGGAGCACAGCGATTTTTTGCTGCTGTTTTTTCCAGTTTTCACTGTGCGACACCATGCGCTTGAGGCGCCGCTGCATTTTGGCGAGCTTGTCCTTGGAGCTGCGAAAGGCATCGACAGGAAAATAGATCTTGCCGTTCGAGAGGGCGGCGGTCTTCTTCACGCCCGCATCAAGGCCAATCTCCCGGCCCGCTTTAGGATGCACGGGAGCTTCGATCTCACGCTCGGTGAGGATCGAAACGTACCAACCGTCCGCCTTGCGCATTACCGTGACGCTCCGAAGCTTCCCGTTGATGAAGCGGCTGCGGCGGTAGCCTAGCCACCCGATCTTCGGGAGGTAGATCTGCCGGCGCGCTTCATCTACCTTGAACCCCTGCGGGAAACGGATTGAATCTTCATCTTTGAACTTCTTGTGGAAGCGCGGGAACTGGGAGCGTCCTTCAAAGAAGTTGACCATTGCCGTCATGAGGTCCTTCATGCCCTGCTGAAGCACCTGACTGTGGCACTCGCCGAGCCAAGGGAACTCCCTCTTCCATTCTGGGAGAAGCGCGCAGAGCTTTGGGTAATTCACCCGGAAAGTCTGATCCTTTTCACGCTGCTCCTTGTTCCAGTCGAGCCCCTTGTTGTAGACGAAGCGCACGCAGCCGCAGGCTTTGGCAAGACTGCGGCGAGTCGCCCCATCGGGCTTGAGCTTGAAAACAAAGGCTTTATGTTGGATCATGTGCTTTATTTTACTTTGGTCTGCATCATGACATCAGATCTGCGACATAGTAGACACTGTATTTTCGAACTCAATGTTCATTTGGTCTTTGTGACGAAATACCGCCGCTCCATCTTCACGGATGAGCACCTGATGACCATAAGAGCGTCCGCCGAGAAGGTGTGCGGCGATTTCGGGGCCAGTCTGCGGGAGTTCAACGGAGAGCGCAATCATGTTCACCTCTTGGTGAGCTACCCGCCGAAGGTGTCCATATCCTCCCTCGTCAACAGCCTTAAGGGCGTGACGAGCCGGATATTAAGGAACAGGTTCCCCGAACTTGAAACTTCCTGCTGCAAGGGGAAGCTGTGGTCGCCGTCCTACTTCGCGGCGAGCTGCGGTGGAGCCCCGCTCGAAAAGCTCAAGGCCTATATCGAAAGCCAGAATCGGCCTGATTGAGTCCGTTTGCACTTGCGCGCGTCGCCTTATATCCCCGTCATGAATGACGGGGCTTTACGGCTCGTTTTGGTAAAATTTTTTGCTTGATGCGTTTCGCCAGCAGGCTGACGGTGTTTCGCAAAAGCTTTGGACCAGCATAAATTTTGACGCGCCGCGCACAACTTAAGAAAAAGGACGGGCCGTGCAGAACTATTCCCTTATCACGAGTCTCGTAACCGGCTTCGGCCTTGCGCTTCCCTTCGGTTATCTCGCCGAACGTTTCCTTCGGTCACCCGCCCTGGTGGGCTACATTCTGGCAGGCGTGGCCGTAGGCATTATTCCGGGGCTGCCGCCTGTGAACGAAGCCATGATTGAGCAGCTCGCAGAAATCGGCGTGATGCTGCTGATGTTTGGCGTGGGTCTGCACTTTTCCGTTAGGGATCTTCTGAACGTGCGCACAGCCGTTGTGCCTTGGGCGGCTGTTCAGATGATGGTGACGGCTATTCTGGGCGCCTGCGTCGCCATGGGTTTTTGGCACTGGTCGTTTGGTGCGGCAGTGCTCTTTGGGCTCACCATTTCGTGCGCTTCAACGGTGGTGGTGACGAAGGCTCTGGAACTTCGCCGCATGACCAATGAAATCAATGGTCAGGTGGCCATCGGCTGGCTCGTGATGGAAGACCTCATGAGCGTGGTGCTGCTCGTTTGCCTGCCGCCCTTCGCACAGGCGGTACAGGGGGCGGACGTCTCTTTGAGCGCTGTGGCCTGGAAAGTGGCGACCACTCTGATTTGGGCGGCAGTTTTCGTCGTGCTGATGCTCGTGGCCGGCCGCAAGGTGATGCCTCGCCTTTTGCGGGAAGTGGCGCTGACGGGGTCCAACGAACTTTTCACGCTGTCGGTGCTGGGCTGCGCCATCGTCATTGCATACGGCGCCGGGGCCATTTTCAATGTGAGTTTCGCTCTGGGGGCGTTCTTTGCCGGCATGGTGATGCAGGAAAGCCGCTATGCACATCGGGCAGCAACGGATTCTCTGCCGCTCCAGGACGCCTTTTCCGTCCTCTTTTTCGTATCCGTTGGGATGATGCTGGATTGGCACGTGTTCCTGCAGCATCCGATTGAAATCACGTTGGTGGTGCTCATCATCATCATCTGCAAGATGACTTTTGCAACCACTTTCGTCACCATCGCCCGCTGGCCGCTGGAAACGGCTTTTACGGTCGGGGCCTGCAACGGTCAGATCGGTGAGTTCAGCTACATCCTTGCAGCACAGGGCATTGCCCTTCATCTCGTCGACAGCTCGATGATGAGCATCATTGTGGCAGCCTCGATCATTACGATTGCCTTTAATCCGGTGCTCTTTGAGGCTGCTCCCAAACTGATGCGCATCTTCACCTCGCGCTATGCATGGGCAAGACGTGCGGCCATGCGTCCAGCGCCCTTCTCGCAGCTGCCGGAAAATGCGCCGCGGGAGATTCTCGATGGTCAGATGATTGTTGTCGGCATCCCGGAGGACGGCGCTCAGGCCTTTTTTGATTCACTCCTTAAAGCCAAACGCCGCACGATTGTGATCTGCGGCGGTTCTGCGCCCGTTGATCGTCTGCGGGAGGCCGGCATCGGCGTGCTTTTCGGCTCTCCGTCCGATCCGATGGTGCTCGTTCAGGCGCATGTGCTCAGCGCGGGCGTGCTCGTTATTCCTTCAGGAACCGCGGCAGAAGCGAAGGATGTAGTGGATGCTGCCCGCAAACTCAATAAAACGCTGCCCATCGTTGTGCTCACCAAAACCATTGACGACGGCGTGTTCTTTGATCAGACGGATAAGAACCTGAAGATACTCTGCGAACCGCTGGTCACTTCGCTCACGGTGGCCGCCACCGCTATTGAGGAACTTTTCCAGCGTGAGGAGAGCGAAGCCGAAGAGGAAGCCAACCGCAAGACGGTGCGCGAAATTATCAATGAGGAATACATGCGTACCGTCGCGGCCGTTCGCACTGGGGGCGCATCGGATGCGGCCGACTCTCAGAGCGACAAACTGCAGGCCGCTGCCGTGACAGTGGCTGACGAAGCAATGTCGGAAGCCAAGCGGCAAACACCGGCCCAAAAAACACTGCGTGAAGCCGCACGCGGCTGGGGCAGGCGGGCTGCGTCCGTCTTCTTTTGGAGAAAACGCGGCAGCGATCACTCGGGCGATGCTGAGCCCGCGGATGAGGCAAAGCCTGACACGGCAGAGCAGACAGCGCAAACGCCGCCCAAAGCTTGAAAAAGTCTGCAAAGATCTCATTTGGCTTGGTTTGGGTTTTCAGCCCGCTGAAGGCTGACAGCTCGGTTTTTCTGCTTTTCGTCGTTTGAGTGACTTTTTCATGCCCACGGAACACACGCTTTTGCTCGCACTCTTTGGTCTGCTTGCGCTTACCGTCGGTCTGCTCGCTCTGCTGATTTATCTGGTCCTTTCAGATCGACACCGCCGCGGCGCAGAAGGTGACGACCTGTGCGACGCGCTCCTCGAAGGCGTGGCTGGCGCCAAGCGGGAAATTGAAGGGACCGTGGCAAAAACCGATGCCAGGCTTTCTGCCGGGCTCTCGAGTTTGATTACCTACTCAACGACCGAACAGAAACGGTCGTCAGAGTCCGTGGAGCGGTTTGCGGCGTCTGCGCGCAGTGATTTGGCACGCATGAATGAAACTTTGGCCAAAGAATTTCTTGCGCTGCAAAGCATGGTGGACGAGCGTTTTGCTAAGGTGCTCCAGACCAATGCGGGCGCTCAGGAAGCGCTCGGGGCGAAGCTTTCGGCTGCGCTCGCCGAAGTGCGGGGTACGGTGGATGCCTCGCTTGAAAAGGTGCGCGCAGAAAATGCACAGAAGCTCGAGGCCATGCGCGCAACCGTGGAAGAAAAGCTCGATCGAACCCTCTCAGAGCGGCTCTCGGCGAGTTTTCGCATGGTGGATGAAAAGCTCGGCCTTGTACAGTCGGGATTGGGTGAAATGCGCCGCATGGCTCAGAGCGTTTCGCGCCTGCAGAATGTGCTCGCCAACGTGAAGACGCGAGGCACCTTCGGCGAGGTGCGCCTTGCGGCCATCCTTTCGGAAATCCTGACGCCCGCTCAATACGCTGCTCAGGCGCGGCTCGATCCCAAATCCGCCGAAGCGGTTGACTTTGCTGTGCGGCTGCCCGGACGTGCGGATGATGCACCCTGCTGGCTGCCGATCGACTCTAAATTCCCGCTGGAAGATTGGGAGCTTTTGGAAAATGCCGAGCGCGAAGGGAATGCCTCAGCTGCCGCAGAGGCCCGTAAGGGGCTTGAAAGAGCGGTGCTTAAGCAGGCCAAGTCGATTCGCGAGAAATATGTGCGGCCGCCGGTCACGACAGAATTTGCAGTGATGTTTTTGCCGTCCGAAGGGCTTTACGCCGAAGTGCTTCGTACGCCCGGGCTGTTTGAACGTCTGCAGCGGGAATTCCGCATTACGCCCGCAGGCCCCACGGTGATTGCCGCGCTGCTCAACAGTCTCTTAATGGGATTCATGACGCTTGCCATGGAAAAGCGCTCGAGCGAGGTCTGGAAGATCCTAGCGGAAGTGAAGACAGACTTTGCGGTCTTTTCTCGGCAGTTTGAAACGGTTGAAAAGAAGTTCCGCGAAGCACAGAGTTCCCTTGAACAAATGTCGGTTAAAAGCCGCCGTATGGGAGCGCGCATGCAGGCTATTGATGCTTTGGCCGATGGGGAAGCTGCGTCAGCAGGTGTCGTGCCGAAGCTCGATGAAGGGGAGGCGGCCTCGGCGAAATGCGTCAACGATGCGTTTTGATCGCATCAAATTGTTTGATTCGAGAAGCATGTCTGAACACGTGCTCTAAGATGCTGATCTGAAACTATTTCTCTCAGGACACCATGGATTCGTTTTACCACGCCATTCAGACCATCTGCGTCTACGCCATTCCGCTGATCTTTGCGATCACGCTTCATGAATCCGCTCATGGCTGGGCGGCAGGACGGTTGGGGGATCCGACCGCCACGATGCTCGGCCGCGTGACGATCAATCCGATTCCGCACATTGATCCCATCGGCACCATTGCAGTGCCCGGCGCGCTCCTGCTCATGAGCGCGCTTACAGGGGGCGGCGGACTGCTTTTTGGCTGGGCAAAGCCCGTGCCGATTAATCCGCGGTATTTCCGCAATCCGCTTAAGGCCATGACAATCACGGCAGCGGCCGGACCGCTCTCCAATCTCTTGCAGATGATTTTCTGGGCGCTCTTGCTCAAGGCGCTCGCTGCCGTTGGGTTTTACGACAAATTCGTGATTTCTGTTTGTGCCGCGGGCATTTCCGTGAATCTGATGCTGATGGCCTTCAACCTCATTCCGATTCCGCCTTTGGACGGCGGCCGAATTGTGCGGGGACTGCTGCCGCGTCAGGCAGGAATGGCCTTCGACAAGATTGAACCCTACGGCTTCATGATTCTTCTGGTGCTGATGGTGGGCGGAGGTCTGTCGTTTTTCGTGCGTCCTTTCCTGATGTTCGGCCAATGGATCATTAATTTGGTTTTGTGATTTTTTGTGGGGGCACGTTGAAAATGACGATCTGTCGCAATCCTAAAAACTGTATGGCGCTGCCGTCGGCATGGGTGCTTCGGTTTATTGATGAACTGCCGCCCCATGCAAAAGTGCTCGATGTGGCCTGCGGAGAGGGTCGGCATACGAGTCTGTGCCTCCTGCGCGGTTTTGACGTCACCGCGGTGGACGCAGATGTTTCGCATCTCGAACCGCTCGTCGGCACGCCCGGCCTCACTCTGGAATGCAGAGATTTGGAAGCTGAGCCCTGGCCCTATGCCGAGGAAGCGTTCGACGCCATTATTGTGACCAACTATCTTTATCGGGCGCATTTTCCCCATTACTGGCGCTCGCTCAAGTCGGGCGGCTTATTCCTCATGGAAACCTTCACGACCGTGAATACCGCCATTTGGGGACGCCCGCGCAGCCCTGAACACGTCCTGCAGCCCGGTGAGCTCCTGCGCCTTGCGCCACAGGAAGCGCGCATTTGCGCCTATGAGGAAGGACTCAACGCCGACGAGCTTGGGCTGGAGCGTATTGTCTGGCTCAAGCCCGGAGATGCTGAAGTGCTGGCCCTGCGGCTCGGCGCGCGGTGAATCGTCTGAAACATTTCGAGAGCATGCCGTTGGCGCTGTCAACTCATTCAAATGCTTGGCAAGCGTTTGCGCGGGCCGGCCTTTGATAGAATCAGCAGATCTTTTTTCAACCCGCAGGCGAAGCCGTCTGATTTCAACACATCAGCAGCTTCCGACGGCGCCCGATTGTGACGGGCGCCTGAGGCAACACCTTGTCGGGTCCGATTCACTTTGCGGAAACATAGAGTAAATGTCCTTGCGCGCGTTTCGACTCGCTGCCGCCTGCGCGGCGATTGCCTCCCTTTCCGGCTGCACCTTCCTCGGAATCGATTTCAATGACGAGAAGGTTCAGTACGAGTCCTCCAACTCGCGCGCGAACCTTGAGGTTCCGCCGGATCTGACGCCGATCCAAAATGACAATCGCTTTGCCGTGCCGTCGCGCACGGGTGTGGTGAGCGCCAATGCCGAAGCTCAGCGTGCTCAGGCTGCGTCAGGTCAGGATCCTTCGGCTGCATCGAGCCGCATTGTGCCGCTCACGGTGTCGGCTAAGGTGATGAAGGACGGTCAGGACCGCTGGCTGCGCGTCAACGCAGCGCCGGAAAAACTCTGGCCGGTCGTGCAGGACTTCTGGCCTTCCGTTGGTCTGGTCGTCCGCGAGCAGAATCCGAAGACTGGCTATATGGAAACGGAATGGGCGGAGAACCGCGCCAAGCTTCCGCAGGACATTATTCGCCGCACGGTCGGCAAGATTATTGACTTTGCATACTCCACGGGTGAGCAGGATCAGTACCGCGTTCGCCTGGAGCGCAACGACGACGATACGACCGATATCTATATCTCGCACCGTTCGATGGTTGAGGTCATGACCGGCCGCGACAATGAGAGCAGCGTCTGGCAGCCTGGTCCCACGGACCCGACGATGGAAGCAGAAATGCTCCAGCGCCTTGCGCTTCGAATTGATGCCGAATTTAATCCCGAGGCCTCCGGTCAAGAGCAGGAAGCTAACGCGCAGCAGATCGCCAAGGATCTGGAAATCAAGCCTGTTGCGCCTAAGGCAGCCATTGAAAACGGCAGCGACGGCAAGGCTGCCGCAGTGGTGCTCGACGAAGGGTTTGATCAGGCTTGGCGCCGCCTCGGTCTGGTGATCGACCGCATGGGCTTTGAGCTCGTCGACCGTGACCGCACGGCTGGCTGGTATCTCGTCCGTTATCTGGATCCTGCCTATGAAGCTAAGGTGAAGGAATCCCGCGGCTTCTTTGCCAATGTCTTCGGTTCTGATGAAGCGATCGAAGCGCCCACCTATCGTCTGCACTTGGGTGATGAAGGCGCCAAGACCCGCCTCACGGTTCAGGATGTCGAGGGCGGCGAAGACAAGACCGGCGTTGCGCCGAACATTCTCAGCCTGTTGGCCGAGCAGCTTCGCTGATTCAGTTTCGAGATGAACTTTTTCGTTAAGTGCCTCAATGCCGTCGGTCTCCATACGGAGGCCGAACTGGCTGCGGCACGCCGAAAAGGTGCACTCGAGAGCGGCGCTCAGCCGGCAGTGCCGGAGGTTCCGAATTCGCCGGCGGCTCTTGATCATTCGCCCGCCGGCGTGCTTTACCGCCGTACTGCTGAAGATCTTGCAGTGATGCCGGTGTCTCTGCAGGTACAGGTCAAGGCTCAAACCGTCGTCAAACTCCAAAAGATGGTTGAGCGCTCGCTTCTCACTCAAGAGGAGTTTGAAATTTGGAAGCGCCGCATCATGATGCTTTAACGCATCAGGCGCTTCGGGGAATTGCACTCATGTCGACAGAGTCTATTCAGCCGAATTGCTCGAATAATTCGGCATGGAATGATCCTTCTGCAGGCATGGGGCTGCGCCTCTTGGCATTGCTCGGCAGCGTCGTTCTGACGCTCTTTAATCCGCAGGTGCGGATTGACCGCAGGGGATTCGCGATTGGGCTCGTCGGCTGGCTGCTTGCGGCAGCTGCCGCCTATGCTTTGATGGATCCGATCGCTGACGCGGCATGGATTTCCGACAGTGCAATTTTGGTGATTGCCAAGATCTACGGCTGGGCAGCGGGCCTGTGGAGCATCGGCGTAACCGTGCTTTGTGCAAGAAGAGCGCACGATTTTGGGCTCTCGGGGGCCTGGGCACTGCTGCTCTCTGCAGCCGGTGTCAATATCCTCTTTCTGCTTGCATGCCTTTGCCTGCCGGGGCGCCCAGAGGGTCTGGCATGGCCCAGGGCCGATGATGCAGCCGAACTTTTTCACGGCACGCATCAAACGGTCTGCCGGAACGAATAACCACCCCAATGAAGGCAGGTGCGGCAAAATAGCGCACTGCACTAGATATTTTCTATTTGAGAGACAAACGCAATGGCTGATGCAATCCGCAAGGGCATGCTGGTAACGATCTCCCTCGTGATGGCTGATATGACGGGCCGAACGCTTGAAGAAACCCCGCCCGAAGGCATGGTTTATCTTCATGGTGAAGGCGATATTTTTCCGCGTCTGGAAAAAGCGCTCGAAGGGCATTTCGCCGGCGAGGGCTTCACCATTCATCTCGAACCTGAAGAAGCTTTTGGCGAATACGATGCCGATGCGATTCGGTGCATACCCGTGGAGAACTTTGCGCATCCCGAACGTCTGGAAGTGGGAGAGCTCGTGGACGAAGTGCCCGGCGAAGCGCCCGACGGCCGCTCCTGGCGCGTGACGGATATGGCCGACGGCATGGCGGTTCTGGAAGCTAATCATCCGCTCGCCGGCGTCGGACTGCAGTTTGCCGTCAAGGTTCTGGATGTTCATGAACCCTCAGAGGCCGAGCTTGAAAGCATGGAGGACGATGGTTCCGCTTCGCTCGTGCCGCCATTCCTGCGGCTTGCCGACAAGATCGTTTCGGAGGACGACGATGACGATACGCCTTATGAGGCTGCCGACGGGGAGTCGGCGGCCCCCTACAGCGACGGATCGTCCATGGCTAAGCTCGCTAAGCCGCCTCGCATCGTGCGTTAAAGCGCCTGCAGGTTGCCGCAAGGTGAACCGATCACCATTGAACAAAAACGAATGGGCGGTTCAGCAGGTCCTTTCGCAGGTCGGAATACGCCCGTCATCAAAGATGCATGGTTAGCCTTCTTCACTGCCATTGGCAGACTGCACGCTTGGGCAGCATCAACAGCAAAACCTGCTGAGCGTCATCAGCTTGGGCGAAGCATCTGAACTTCGGCGCTTGAGATCAGTGAGGAGCTTTCGTTTGCGTGTCACATAACAGGCCTGCGGGGAGGTATGCAATTCTTTGTGTGTCTCCCGCGGTCCAAGCATGGTTAACCGGAGGACCCAATAGGGCGGCTCTGATGTCTCATAAGCCTATGAGCATGCGGGCGTTTGCCTGATTTGACAAACGATTATGAAGTCCAGAGGCGTCCGTCAGTACGCCGTTTGGGGAGTTTGCCTGTCGAGATTTTGACTAAAAAACAACAAATACGCCTGCGTATCTAAGTAAACATTTAGGTGGTTTTACCAGTACTTATACTGCGAACTATTCTCATTTTTAGTTGCATTTGCAATAAGATTCGCAATGAATACTCGCAAACCACTCTCTTGCATTTCCACAAAGCGCCCCGCACGCAAGCGCTTAGCCATTGCATTGTCTCTGGTGTTTTCCGGCTTGGGGACGCTCTCGCTGTCTCAGACCGCAGCTGCCGCAGATGACTATCAAACGATTGACGGCGTCGGCGTGACGGCTCAGGCGCTGAAGATTGATGTCTCTACGCAGGAAACGCCGCAGTCCGTATCGGTCATCAGCAGTAAGACGCTTGAAGAAGGAAATATCCGCAAGCTGGATGATGCAATGCGCTATACGCCGGGATTTTTCAGTCAGTACGGCGCGGACTATGACACCGACTGGATGAAAATGCGCGGCTTCAGTGTGACGACCCTCGTTGATGGTCATCGTCAGTTCTCCGAAGGCTTCTTCCAGACTTCTGTTGAACCCTTTGGGTTGGAATCCGTTGAAATTATTCAGGGACCATCTTCCTCCCTTTTTGGTGATTCGCAGCCGGGCGGTGTCGTTAATCTCGTGACGAAGAAACCGACCAAAACGCCGCAGCACAGCGTTTCGATTTCCGGCGGCTCTAACAAGTATGTTCAGGGCGGCTTTGATTTTGCAGATAACGCTACTGAAGACGGGACGAAGCGTTATCGCATCGTAGCGATGGTCAATCGGGAGGATTCGTTCCTTGACGGCGTTGATAAGCACCGCGTCTATCTTGCGCCGAGCTTCACGATTGATGTGAGCGACAGAACCAGTCTGACGTTCTTGGCGAACTACCTGAAGGAGAAAGGCAAACCCAACAGCGCTTTCTTCCCGACCATGGGTACTCTTCATGCCCGCAATGGTCAATATATTTCTCCGAGTACCAGCTATGCACTTCCCACTGATGATCTGGACAAGGATCAGGTGAATTTCGGCTGGGAACTTTCGCATGAGTTCAACGACAACTTGAAGTACAAGCAGAGCGCGAATTTTTCATATACGGATATGTATCTGAACGTCGCATCCGTTTATGGTTCGGGGGATTATTTTCCCACTTTGAATCCCCAACCCATGCTGTCGAGGAATGTGCTGATCAACGACGGCATTGAAAAAGCCGTAACTTTCGACAATAACCTGACATACACGAATACATCAGGGTTATTTGATAACCTGTTCCAATTGGGTTTCGATTATCAATGGTTCAAGAATTCTTGGGGGGCCAACACGCCGTCAGGGCTGGACTGGGGTACTGTTGATCCATTCAACCCCTCTATTTTCACGCCGGGGGATGCCTCTGCCTATGAGCTTGCAGACTATTGGCGCAATAAGTGGCAGTTCGGTATCTATGGACAGGCTCAAACGATTGTCAACGAATTCCTGCTTTTGAAAGTCGGCGCACGTTGGGATAAGGTCAGCATCGATTCTGGTTCGGATGATTCCCGTATTATCATCACCAAGGATCAGCTTGATGATACGCATTTTTCATGGAATGCCGGGATCATGCTTTTGAATGACTATGGCATCTCGCCGTATGTGAATTATTCAGAAGCATTCTTTGCCAATGCTTCTTTGGCATATGCTGGGTTTGATAATAAATATCTTTACGGACTTACCGAGCCCACGAATACCAAGCAGATCGAGTACGGTATTAAGTTGACGCCGAATTGGCTTGACGGCTTTGTGAACATTGCGTTCTTCAATCTCAAGCAGGACAATGCCATGACGCCGAGTCTGGTGAATGGGGCACCTGCTTGGGTACCGGTGAACGTTCAGAAGGCAAACGGTATCGAGGTTCAGGCGCGTGCCTCCGTTTTCAAGCATCTGACATTTGACGTGAGCTACACGTATCTGGATAAGACGGATGGTGATGATGAAGTCCGCACCGTCATGACGCCTAAGCACATGGCATCAGGGTGGGTCTCCTATAACTTTGCCGATCTTGGTCTTTCCGGACTGACGCTGGGTGCTGGGGTTCGGTACATCGGGAGCTCCGTCGGTCATTACGTGAACGAACAAGTGCCTGATGTCACGCTTTGGGATGCTGCTGTGGGTTATGTCTTCGATAAGCACTGGAGAATTCAAGGCACGATCACCAATATCGCTGACAAGGAATATGTTCAGGCTGCCGACTATGGCACTGCTTATTACGGCGAAGGGCGAGTTGCTCGCGCGACTTTGACTTACGCTTGGTAAATCCTTGATTCTCGTTTGAATATTCCTTCAAACGATCCATCATATTCAACCGTCCGGCACCGCCTATGCGGCACTGGACGGTTGAACGCATTCACAAGCATAATTTTTCAAACGTCCTTGCCATGTACGAATTAAACGGCATCAGCATGGTTCGCAATGATCGAACGATTCTTTCGATCGACCATCTCGAAATTCCGACGCATGAGCTCACACTCATTTTGGGTCACAACGGTTCGGGAAAATCGACCTTAGCTTCGATCATTTCCGGACTGGTTAAGCCCGATGCCGGGACGACGAAACTCGAAGGTTGCGACCTCTTTACGCTTTCAGAGCGAGAACGCGCTCAGAGAGCAGCTTTTCTGCCGCAAAAACTGCCGGCCTCGGAAGGTCTCACATGCCGTGAACTCGTGCGTCTGGGACGCTTCCCTTGGCGCGGGCTTTTTGGCCGATGGCGCGCTGAAGATGAGGCAGCTGTTGATGAGGCAGCTGTTGATGAGGCACTCGCGGCTACCGGCACGGCACAGTATGCACAAAGCTACGTTGACGATCTTTCCGGGGGCGAACGGCAGCGAGTTTGGATATCGATGCTTCTCGCGCAAGCTTCACCCGTAATGATTCTTGATGAACCGACTTCCGCGCTGGACGTTCGTCACCAATACGGGACACTGGCGCTTCTGGAGCGCCTTAATCGTGAAACGGGGCGCGGCGTTATTGCGATCATTCACGACATCAATCTGGCACTGCGGTTTGCTACACATATCGTGGCTTTGAAGGAGGGGAGGGTTCTCTTTTCTGGCGGAGCAGAGCTTCTTCATAGTGAAGAAAATCTCAGGACACTTTTTGAGGCGCCGGTCAAACTCATGCTCCATCCGGATCCGCCGGCAGCCTATACCGGCGGGAAGAAGCAGCTCCCGCTTGATGTGGCCGTGGTGTGCGAATGAACCTTTTTCCTCCATTCTCCATACGCTTAAGCCGCCGAGAGGTGCTGAAGCTCTTCGCGGCCGGTTCGCTCGGCACTGCGTCGCTGCCGAACTTTGCTTCGAATGAAAAGTTGGCTGCAGTCTCGGGCATCACCATTCGCGATGACTTGGGCGAGCACGTCTTTCAAACCATCCCGCAGCGTCCTGCCGTGCTTCAATGGGATCTGCTGGAAAACTTGGTTGGTCTTGGCGTCAAACCCGCGGGCGCCTGCGACATCTCCAGCTGGGACACCTGGGTGCGTGAGCCCGCGCTGCCTGCCGGCATTGAGGATCTTGGTACCCGAGCTGAGCCCAATCTTGAACGCATTGCCAAACTTAAACCTGACGTTATTCTCATCGGTCCCACTCAGCTCGATCTGATGCCGGTGCTTGCCACCATTGCGCCGGTGCTGCTCTTTAGCAACTACCGCGCCGATGCGCCTGAAAATGAAGCTGAGACGGCTCTCAAGCAGTTCCGGGAATTAGCAAAACTCTTTCAGCGCGAAGCCGCTGCTGAAGCTGAAATTGCTCGATGGTTTGCGCAAATTGACGCTTATGGCGACGCCATCCGCAAAGCTTTTGGTTTTGCTCCTCAAATTCAAGTTATCCGCTTTTCCAGTCTCACAACGCTTTTTGTTTATACGCCTAACTCTATTGCGGACTGGGTTGTGCGGCGCATGGGAATGGCGCAGCCGCTCACTCGGCCGGCAAGCGCCTATGGCCTCACGCAGGTGAGGATTCGCGACCTCAAAAATTTAACGGATGCCTATGTCATCTACATCCGTCCTTTCGCTCAAGAAGCCAAGGTGATGAATTCCATCCTATGGTGTGCCACACCATTTGCCCGCAAACATCATGTGGCACCTGCGGAACCCTACTGGAGCCATGGCGGAGCGCCCTCGATTCTGACAACTGCAAAACGCATTACCGAAGCACTTTTGACGCTGGCTCCTTCTTATGCCGGCAGAACGGAGCAGGAGGGAACTTCAAAATGAAGAGTTTCTCCATAGGTGCACTCATTGCTGCGGCGGCTGCGCTGGGTCTTTCCATTCTCTGCACCTTTACGTTAGACAATGCGCTTTCCTGGACTGACCGAGTCAATCTCATTTTCGATCCGGCGTCAGCAGAGAGTTTTGACGCGTACTACTTTGCTTTTGGAACGCTTCCGCGATTTGCCGCGGCGGCCATTGGCGGCGCACTCCTCGGTTTGGTGGGAAGCCTCCTGCAGCAGCTCACGCAAAATCCCATGACTTCTCCCTTGACGCTGGGCACGTCATCGGGCGGCTGGCTTGCAGTTGTATTGATTTCCGCCTTCTTTCCCGCGGCGGCCGGCGCATGGCTTTCATTGGGGGCTTTTGCAGGGGCGCTCGCCGCCTTCGGACTCATCCTGCTTATTGCCGGTCCGCGCGGCATGACGGGGGTCGCGCTGATTATCGCCGGCATGGTTGTGAACCTTCTTTTTGGGGCCATTGCGACGGCGGTTGTGCTGCTGCGTGCTCAGTTTGTTGAAAATGTCTTTCTCTGGGGGGCCGGCGACCTCGCGCAAAACGGCTGGGGCGGCATCACTGCGCTTTTGCCGCAGACGGTTCCGGCGGTGATTCTTTTATTGATTTTTGCGCCGCGCGCACTCGCACTCATTTCGCTCGGAGACGAAGGTGCTCGGGCTCGAGGCTTGCCCATCGTGCCCGTCTTCGGTGTGTTGGCAGCTCTGGGCATCTGGCTCTCATCGGCCTTTATTGCTGCGGCCGGCGTCATCAATTTCACAGGACTCATTGCACCCAATATCGCGAGAAGAGTCGGGTTTGTCAATCCGCGCACTCAGCTCTGTGCAAGCATGCTGATTGGGGCGGCGCTCCTTTGCGCCACCGACGCTGCGGCTCAGGGACTCACCTCGCTTACCGGCAACATCGTGCCCACCGGCGTCGTGTCAGCCATTATCGGAACGCCGATTTTCATCTGGATTGCCCGGAAAAGCCTCTCTGCGCTTGCGCGCGGCGGTGCGCAGCCCGGTCAGGCATCCGGCATGGTGCGGTCGTCGCTTAAGAAGCTCTCCATTCCTGGGCTCATCATGCTTGCCGCAGCAATGCTGCTCCTTATCGTCCTCAACTTTACGTTCATTAATCGAGAGGGCGTATGGACATTTGCACTGGCAGATAAGTTTGAACTGCTCCTGCGCATTCCTCGGTTTATTACTGCTGCTGCAGCTGGTGCCGGCTTAGCGGCCGCGGGCGTCATTTTGCAGCGTCTGATTCGCAATCCGCTCGCCAGTCCGGACATTCTTGGAGTGTCGTCCGGCGCAGCATTCGCGATGGTCGTGAGTGCGCTTTATTTTGGCGGCGCCGTGGGATCTCTGGGGTCGCTGACGGCTGCCGGGGGCAGCTTTGCGGTGCTCTTGGTGCTGCTTGGCCTCTCAAAATCGTCTCGTTTTTCGCCTGACGTCGTCGTCCTGATGGGTATTGCGATCTCGGCTTTCCTGGATTCCGCCGTCACGCTCGCGCTTTCGCGCGGAACCATGGAAAACTACTTTATTCTCCAGTGGCTTTCAGGCTCAACCTACCGCACTACCCCTCTTGCGGCCGCAATGCTCTTGGGGGCCGTTCTCGTACTTATCAGCATTGCTTTTGCCGCTTCAAGAAGCATGACGCTGCTTTCCATCAGCCGAGACTTTGCGCAGTCCCGCGGGCTCTCGCTCACGCGTTCTGCGCTGGGGCTGCTCACGCTTTGTGCGCTTCTTTGTGCCTCAGCTACTGCTGCCATGGGGCCTGTAGCCTTTGTGGGCCTTGTGGCGCCGCACATGGCCGTCATGATTGGTGCACGAACGGTAAAAACGGAACTCTGCACGGCAGCGCTTTTAGGGGCTGCACTCGTTTCCTGGGCTGATTGGCTCGGTCAGGTGCTGATTGCTCCCGCACAGATCCCAGCAGGAACGTTGGCGTCGATTATCGGCGCAGGGTACTTCCTTATTCTTTTGGTTGTGTCACGACGCTGAGTCAAATGGAGTCTGTTATGGCGCGAGCGGAGAGAGATTCTCAATGAATGGACTTTTGACTTCTGCCATCGTTTCTCTATGTGATTTATAGATACAAGGCAGAAGTCAAAGAACCGCCCAGCCCAAGCCGACCGATAGTGAACAGTTTGTCTGCACTCATGACGACGAAATGCTTGGCGTATTCGTCCAGAGCGTGCAAATGAAATCGCTTGACGAAACTGTCAGTGCGTCAACTAATGCGGTTGAATTCTTTAATGACATGCAGCGGCGCTATTTCGCCAGACTTTTTGAACAAACGAAAGATCGTATAGCGGGTCCGCGCGGTGCGGCGGAATTTGCCGGCACAAACGTGAATACGCTGTGTTCAAGACTTCGGCGACTCGGATTGGAGCGTTGCAGTTGATCTTGATTAGTAGGCATCCTGCGGAGCGTTTTTCCAGGAGAAAGCTGCTCCGAAAAGAAGAAAGGCACAGCCTGCCCAGAAGAGGCTTTCAACGGAGAAGGATTCCGAAAGCAGCGGGAACGCAAAGGCCGTTCCCATGGAACCAATTCGCGAGATCGTTGTCGTCAGGCCAACGAGACGGGCACGACTGCCGGCAGGAAAGAGCATGTTTGGGAAAACAAAATCCAGCGGAGTTTGAAGACCGTACGCAAGCGCAAAGAGAATGAAGGCGGAGCCCATGAGAACGGACGAATGAATATCCTGCCCCAGCGCTATGATGCCGAGCGCAAAGGCCATCAGAAAGAAAGTGCCGATAAGGACGGCCTTGGGACGTTTGGCAAGGGCAGGGTGCGTTGAGGGGAGTACGCCGATAAAGAAGCACCCATAGAGCAGCAGTACCTGAATAAAAGTACTCTCCGTATCCAGAAAGCCCGAGAGAATCTTCGTCGAGTAAAACATCAAGACAGTTGCGGGGATCGTTTGGCAGAGCCAGAAAACCGTACAAAAAAGAAAAGCTGTGAGTGTTCCTTCTTCTGCAAAAATGCCATGAGCCGCCTTTCTGTTGGAGCTGTTGGCCGCGCACCTGGCTTCGCTCCAGGCAGCAGACTCAGGAACGCTGCGGCGGCCAAACCAAAAAAAGATCGCAAGCAGTGCTTGAATCCAGAGAAATGAGAGCCAAGGAAGATCAAAGGCACGTAAAGGCCAGGAAATCAATACAGCAAAGAGTGCCCCTGCGTACCAACCGAACATCAGGAGCGAAAGGTGACGTGCACGATCTTTCGCGGGTATGAGTTCGGCGACAAGCGCCTGACCGACCGGGTAATCGCCTCCAAGCAACAGTCCCGTTACGCCTCTGAGTGCCAGCAAAGCGAGAATTGGTGCGTATCCAAGTGCTGCATCAGGCCCGTTTTTCAACGACAAGAAGGCTGCGCAGAAAAGTGTGACGAGTGCAAAACAAAGCATCGAGCCTGCAAAGAGCCTGCGTCGGCCAAAATGATCAGCAAGCCAGCCGAAAACTATCGCCCCAACAGAAAAAGTGAGGAGATAGAGGCTTGCAAATGCGCCCATCTCCCAGGCGGTAAGCCCCGGGATCATCAGGATCAGGAACGCAGCGGATCCCGTTGAATAGCCGTCGAGGAATGGCGTTCCTGCAGCGGCTGCACTGAAACGATAAGGTTGGAAAACGGTGCTGCTCATACTGCTTGCTGAAAAATGCCCATTCCGATCAGTGCTCGGTTTGAGCAGCTGCGTGGTTGTGAACGAGATTTTCGAGAATGAAGTGCCAGGCCTGAATTTTCAGCTTGGGTGAGACGAGGTCAACTTCGAATTTATGCGAATAAAAGAATCCCTCGATAGCCATGATGGCCACAAGTGCTGGTGTTCGAACATCTTCGGGTAAGGCCGCAATTCGAGCATGCAGTCTCTCGTACCAGAGTCTGACAGGACGCATGAGTTCTTCGTCGTGCACGAAATTGGAATGGATGGCGAGCCCAACCGTCGACCAGCCGTGGTTGTCATGATCAAAGCTGCGGAACCATTCGATGAAGCCCGGAACCAGCGTTTCCTCGGGAGGTCCGTCAAAAAGCGCTTCGTGCCGAGCGAGTTCCGAGGAAAGGTGTGCGGCGTACTCCTCTACCAGTGCTGCTTGCAGTGCCCGCTTGCTCTTGAAGTGGTACATGCAGGCGCCTTTACTGATGCCGGCTTTAGTTGCCGCACGCTCCATAGTGAGCGCACCAATACCTTCCTCAATGATGATGGCTTTCGCCGCATCGAGGATGGACTGTCTGGTTTTTATTGCTTTATCACTGGCCATTTGGGGAAGAAATGCACAGAGGAAAATCCATAGTAGGAGCCATTGTAGGGCTGTCGAGTGTATCGGATAACGCGGACGGCCTGCGACTAAGTAAAGGTCACAGGCCGTCGGGAACGGAGTGCTTTTCACCCGCATCGATAGAATTCGATACGGGTGAAGACATTACTTCGCAGCTTCAGCTGCAGCCTTGCCGGCGATTCGACCGAAAACGATGATGTCCGTGTAGGCATTGCCGCCCAGACGGTTTGTGCCGTGCGTGACGCCCGTCACTTCACCCGCAGCCCAGAG
>ENA-UESC01000089-UESC01000089.1-human-gut-metagenome-genome-assembly--contig:-NODE-89-length-83297-cov-24.224994_pt1 | contig 83297 bp, 69 predicted proteins | sample MGYA00242998_ERZ507999 | MGnify/ENA primary metagenome ERZ507999 (study PRJEB26167, sample SAMN06115465) | human gut metagenome | host: Homo sapiens | place: China:Hubei | collected 2016-04-27 | study... | reverse complement strand
GAGTTTTTATAACATATGCAAAGCTGTAAGCTTTTCGGAACCTCCCGCCTAGCGGGAGGTTTTCTTTTTATACAAAAATCCCGAAGCCTTCGCTCCGGGATTTTTCTTCACGCTATGCAACACAAGAAATTTGCCCTGCCCCACTCTATCTGACAACAGGGCCAAAAACATTAAGAAGCAAGGAAATGGGCGCGGCCCGCGTAGCGGTTTGGGGAAGGAGCGCAGGGATATTCTTTATATCCGGAGTTTTCCCCCACATTCTTCACATCAGAAGGTCGCTTCCTGCCCGGTGGCTTGGGCCAGCTCGCGGAAAAGGCGCAGGCTCTCTTCGGCCTCGGTCTTCTCCATCTTGTGCATGGCGAATCCGGCATGGATAATGATATAGTCCCCGATTTCCACTTCCTCGGGCAGCAAAATGCCGGAAACGGTCAGGCAGGTCGGCCCGTTGCCCACGGTGGCCTTTAACATGCCGTCATCAGACTTTTCAATGACTTTCGCAGGGATGGCAAGACACATAATGAGTCCTTTCGCTGATTTTCGGCCCCGCGGGAACGGAGGGTTTCACAAAACGGATGCCGTGCGGGGAAAATGATAGTATCCATCCTCAAGCGCCCAGGCAAGCCCGAACCTCTGATTTCGCATGAGATATCCCTGAAAAGGGCCATAGCGTATTATTGACATCCTTACCATTCGGCTTTATGGGTAAAGACATGAATACGCTAAAGCCCATCAAAGACGCAACGACCAGCTTCTCCCGCTCCGTGCTGGGGACGCTGCTTTTTGCTTTCGGGCTTTTCCTGTGTTCCTCCTTTTCCGCGCAAGCGCACATAGACAACGATGTCAGCAGGCAGTTCGAAGCCCTCCTTGAAGCGGCCCCTTCGGCGGACGTCTTCAAGGCTCAGCACTCCGAACTGGAAGGCAATGACATCGGCCCGCAGCTCCAGCGCTTCGATGCCGTTGACGAAGATTCGGCGCTTGTCGAAGCGTCCAGCGGTTGGCGGCAGCTTGACGCGGCGCTTGCCCGTTCCGAAAGGAACCTCTTCGCCAGCATTTCCGAAACGCTCAACGGCAACATAAGCCAAACGACGGCCCGGACGCCCAAGAGCGTCACCGACAAGCCCCTGCCGCACTCGTCGGGGTATGCCGCCGCGTTGGCCTCAGCGCCTGTCCTGCCGCAGATTTCCGTCACCCCGGTGGCGCTGCCCATCGGCACGCCCCTTTGCTTCCTTCCCGCCGAACGCGGGCTCGTCTCCTACCCCACGCCTCCTCCATACGGTTGCTAGAGCTTCCGCTTTTCCGTCCTTCGCTTTCTGCGTGACAGAAAAGCCCTGACTCGCGCAGCCGGTCTTCTGCACTCCTCACACATCTCCCGCGCAGAATACCCGGAACGCCCGAATCAGTGTGCGTCCTGTCGGCGGTTCCGCCGTTCCCGACAGCATTCTGCTCCTGCAACCGTGTGAGAGGCTTTCATGAAACTCTCGTTCCGATATGCGATTGCCGCCATTGTCATGGCCGGCGCGCTTTTCCTCCTGTCTCCGACGCTTATGCCGGAAGACGTCAACCTGCCGGGCGCGTCCCGCATCAGTCTGGGCCTCGATCTCAAAGGCGGCGTTCAGCTCACGCTGGGCGTGGATACGGAAAAAGCCGTTCAGTCCGCACTCATCAACAGCGGGCAAGTGCTTCGCCAGAAGGCCCGTGAGGCAGGGATCACCGTCCTTGGCCCCCGCCAGATGCCCGGCGGCGTGCAGGAACTCATCATCGCCCGCGCCAACCAGGTCGATGCGTTCCTTGCCCTCGCCAAGAAGGACGCCCCTCAAGTCGTGCCCGGAACGCCCCGTACCGGGTCCGACGGCGCGGTCCACCTGCCCTACTCGTTCACGCCGGCCTTCGTTAAGCAGACGCAGGATCTGGCCGTGGATCAGGTGCTGCGTACCATCTCCAGCCGCATCGACCAGTTCGGCGTGGCGGAACCGGATATCCGCAAGCAGCAGGGCGACCGTATCCTCATCCAGCTTCCCGGCCTGACCAACGTCAACCGTGCCGTCCAGCTCGTCGAGAAGTCCGCCGATCTGTCCTTCCACCTCGTCCGCGACGACATTTCCCAAGGCTATCTGCCTCCCGGCGTCGCCTTCTATCCCATGACGGGCAAGCACGGCGAAGCGACCAACGCCAAACTGGCGCTCGACAGCACCCCGCTCCTGAGCGGCAAGGAAGTGGCCGACGCCCGCCCCGGATTCGACAATAAAAACACTTCGATGGTCAGCCTGTCGTTCACCCCTCGCGGCGCGGCCCTGTTTGAAATGGCCACCGGCGAACATGTCGGCAAGCGCCTCGCCATCGTGTTGGACGGGACCATCCACAGCGCTCCGGTGATTCAGGAAAAGATCGCGGGCGGCACGGCCAGCATCAGCGGCCAGTTCACGCCCGAAGAGGCGCAGGACCTCGCCATTTCCCTGCGCTCCGGCTCCCTCGCGGCTCCGGTCCATGTGCTCGAACAGCGCACGGTAGGCCCCGCCCTCGGCGAGGCGTCGATCACCAGCGGCATCCTCGCCGCACTCATCGGCACGCTGGCGGTCATGATCATCATGCCCCTGCGCTACGGCTGGTCCGGTATGCTCGCCAACGGGATGCTTCTCTGCACCCTCAGCCTGCTCATGGGCGGCATGGCCGCGCTCGGCGCGACCCTGACCCTGCCGGGCATAGCGGGCGTCGTGCTGACCATCGGCATGGCCGTGGACGCGAACGTCCTCATCTTTGAGCGAATACGCGAGGAGTTGGCCCTCGGCCTGACGCCTCCCAAGGCCATCAAGGCCGGTTTCGAGCGTGCCAACCTTTCCATTGTGGACTCCAACCTGACGACGATCATCGTCGCGGCCATCCTGTACCAGTTCGGAACCGGCCCGGTGCGCGGCTTTGCCGTCACCCTGACTCTCGGCATCATCGCCTCCATGTTCTCGGCGATCTTCCTGTGCCGCATCGCTTTCGACGCGTGGATGAAGCACACCAACGGCACCCGCCTCAGCATGCACGGCCCCATGGAACTGCGCGCCCTGTCGGGTTACCTGTCCCACTTCCCCTTCCTCAAGCGCGTGAAGCACGTGGGCGTACTGACGCTTCTGCTTGTGATGGTGGCGGTTTCCGTGGGTACGTGGCGCGGCGGCCTTCAGTACGGCGTCGACTTCTCGGGCGGCGTTGCGGCGCAGGTCCGGTTCGAGCACCCCGTTTCGGACAAGCAGCTCATCGGGGCGCTTGATCCCATGCATCTCGAAGGCCTGATGACCCAGCAATACGGCGACAACAATTCCGTCTGGCTGCTCCGTTTCGGCCTGCCCGACATGCCCGCGCAACAGCTCGGCGAAGCCCTGCTCAGCCATCTCCAGACCGTGGACGACGGCGGGACGGTTTCCCTGGATCGTCTGGAAACGGTCGGCCCCAAGGTCGGAGATGATCTCCGCAGCTCGGCTCTGGAAGCCATCTATTATGCGCTGCTCCTGATCACCGTGTACATTTCGGGGCGCTTCGAACAGCGCTGGGGCACGGCCGCCCTGCTCGCCGGAGCGCTCACGGCCACCATGATCGCCCTGCAATGGATGGGCGTACCGACGGAAGGCCGTATCCTTGCGGCACTGCTGCTGACCCTGTTCCTGTGCTGGCGGTTCCGCCTCTCCTTTGCGGCGGGAGCGATGGCCAGCCTGATATTCGACGTCACGACGACCACCAGCCTGCTGGTCATCCTCGGGCAAGAAATCGATCTGAACATCGTAGCGGCACTTTTGACCATCATCGGCTATTCGCTGAACGATACCATCGTGATTTACGACCGAATCCGTGAAACCCTGCGGCGGGAGAACCCCGACTCGCCGCGCCCGCTGCCCGAGATCATTCAGGAAGCGCTTGGCGACACCATGAGCCGTACCCTGCTGACCGCAGGCACGACGCTCGTGGCGGCCCTCGCCCTGTTCCTGCTCGGCGGCCCGGTCATTTACGGCTTCGCATTGACTATGCTCATAGGTGTTTTCATGGGAACGATTTCCTCCCTGTTCGTCGCAGCGCCAATGCTTCCCCTGTTTGGCGACACCCTTTCGTTCAAGACGGCCGTTACCCTAGGCGTCTTTGAGCGGCCCGGCGAACACGGCGTGGTTTGATGGCGGGAAACCTCCTCTCCCCGCCTCCGTTTCCATGAATACGGGACCATCAACGCTCCCCTGTTGATGGTCCGGGAGGACAGGATTCACCCCTGAGATTCCGTCCTCCGAAGACGACGCGTCGGGCGTTTTACGGCCGCCCGGCGGGTTATGCAAGCGCGGATTCCGGGTTTTCTCCTCCACCCGGGCTCACCTTCTTTCCCCTGTGAAGGTGGCCGCGTTCGGGCAACATCCATCCCCCTGAGGATGTCGCCCCTCTCCTCGAACGGCGTCGGCACTACCTCCTCAGTGCCGGCGCCGCTTCTTTTGGAAAATAGGGGAGGAAGGGCCTTTCTGAAGCCCCCCCTTCCTCCCCTCCCCAAACCCCACCCCTCCTTCCCAAAGGCTTTCATCCTTATCGAATCCCTCATGGGGGATATACAGGAGAAGACGAGGCAGGCTTCGGTAACTGGGCCACGCTGAATAAAACCTGTTGGAAGGCTGAAGGTAATGATTGGTCAAAACAGGGAAAGTGGGCAATGGTATCTTCGTTGCTAGGGAAAGGGGCTGCCGGGGGAGGCAAGGGAATCGCTTCCAATCGTTTTGCCCTTGGGATACGTTCCACTCCACGCCGGATGCACAAGAGCGTTTTTTCTTTGGAAAGGATGCCATGTTAGAGGAAGTCCGCGTTTTAGGGAACTCTGGGAACAGAGACGCGATGCGAACAATCATCTTTTTTAAAATAAAAAAGATAGATGTGATACGGTTGGGTTAGCTGGGGGAGGAAAGGCTTTTTCAAAAAATTCCCCTTCCCCAACGTCACCGGAGCATTTCAAAAACGATTCACCCCTACCCCACTGAAAACATTCATATGGAGATGTGCCATGTCCACGTTTACGCCGCCAGCCCTGCACGGCATCGTCGGCTATCCTCTCGGGCACAGTATGAGCCCGCTCATGCACAATACGGCCTTCAGGACATTGAACCTGCCCGGCGTCTATCTTTCATGGCCCATTGAACCGGGACGGCTTCCCGCCTTTGTGGACGCCGCCCGGCTGCTGAATATCCGGGGCTGCTCCATCACGATTCCCCATAAGATCGACATCATCCCTTTATTGGACAAAACAAGCGAAAACGTAAGGGAGATGGGTGCCTGCAACACCCTCTATCGTGACGGCGAAAAAATCTGTGGAGAAAATACCGATGTGATCGGATTCACGGCTCCGCTGCGAAAGCGCTCATTGCCTCCGGAAACCCGCGTGCTGGTGCTCGGTGCGGGAGGCGTTTCACGGGCGGCCATTGCGGGACTGCGGAGGCTCGGCCTCGCCAATATTACCCTCACCAACCGCCGGAAAGAGCGCGCGGAAGCCCTCTGCAACGAATTCGGTTTGCTGTGCGCTCCGTGGGAAGAGCGCGGAGACGTCCCCGCTGACCTCATCATCAACACGACACCACTCGGCATGACCGGAGCCCAAGAGCATGAAACGCCCTACCCTCGGGCATTTCAAGATAATGGCATTGCCTACGATCTGATCTACACGCCGTTCCAGACCCGTTTTTTGCGCGACGCCGCGGCTGCGGGCTGGGAAACCGTCTCAGGCCTCGACATGTTCATCGGGCAGGGGGACGCGCAATTCCACCTGTGGACGGGGCACCATCTTCCGGAAGAAGCCATAACGGCGGTGACTTCCGCGCTTTACGGACAATAAAAAAACGCCACACACTTCCATTTCCCCATAAACCGGCTCATTTCAAAAAATACGGCGAAAAGATTAAACTTTCCGCCATATTGCTTTCCCAAAAACTGTTGTCCGGCAGGAACTCATGCTGGTCAGCCTCCCCACCAGCCGAGAGTCTTTGGGATGGGAAGGGGGAGGTTTGGAGGGGGAAGGGCTTTCTTCAGAAAGCCCTTCCCCCTCCAATCTTTCATTCATCCAACGCCCGCATCACCTGTTCCGGAGTAATGGACTGCATACACGCATGGTTGCGATCACAGTGCTTCTTGCCGTGCAGCGTACAGGGGCGACAATCCAGCTGCGACTCAAGAACCCGATCCTTCGGCCCCGCCGGGAAAAAGCCCCATTCTTCCGTCGTGGGCCCAAACAGCGCCAAAACGGGCGTGCCGACCGCCCCCGCGAGATGCATCGGGCCGGAATCTCCCGTGATCAATAGGGAAGAGGACTTCAACAACGCGCATGTCTCACGTAGGGATGTGCGATTGGTAAAATTGCGGGATGCGGGAATCCCCTCCATGCCGCTGCCACGGCCAATGACGATCCACGGTATGCCGCGCGACTCGAAAAGCTCCATGAGCTGACGCCAGTATGCCTCTTTCCATGCCTTATCAGGGTGCGTGGCATACGGATGCAAAGCTATGGGAGGAGTGCCCGCCTTATCCGGAAGCTGTTCCAGCAGGCGTTGTCCTTGCCTGATCTCCTCATCGGAAAGCCAAATGTGGGGCAAAAGCGCGGCACGGGGAGGAGGCGTAGCCTCCACGGCAAGGGCATAACGCTGCGGGACGTTCCATAGCCTGAGTTCATTCCGGAACAGCCGCCCTTTGCTCCGCAGGAATAAACGACGCTCAAGGCCAAGTTTGCGATAGCGTTTTACAGGCCCTTTCCACAATAGGGAAAGCAAACGGGTACGCAGGGTGCCATGCAGATCGAGCAACCCCTGCCCTGCGTGGGCTTCCGCCAGATCGCGGAAAACGCCAAGCTGACGCGGAAATCTCAAATCCTCCTTGGCGAGCCCAACAATGGAACGCACAGCCGGGTGCCTTTCCAAAACAGGAGCAAACGCCTCACGAGTAATGACCGTGAACGTCCACCCGCGCGTGCGGTGCCAGTATTCGAGAACTCCAGTGGTCAAGGCAACATCGCCGAGGGCGCTCAGGCGGATCACAACCCATTCCGTAGGGGCTGAGGCGTCATGAAAAGATGAAGTTGTCATGCCCGGAAACTATCAGCGGCCATTCCAAAAGAAAAGGATTTCTCTGTGGGCCCATGTGAAGAAGCTCCCCTTCCAGAAGCGAGGACAAGGGATTTGGGTTCACCCCCTCTTGCTCTTTGTGCCATGATCCGCTAAAGTCTTTCGCTGGACGGAGAGGTAGCGAAGCGGCCGTAACGCGCTCGACTCGAAATCGAGTTACCGGTGATGAGCTGGTACGTGGGTTCGAATCCCACCCTCTCCGCCACTTCATGCTAACGCGCTGGATTCAGTGCGTTTTTTATTTGGCATGAGCTTTATTCCCTGTGGATACATTTCAGGGATACAGTTTGGAGCTCAACATGCCGCTATCTCACCGGGTTTCTCACCCACGTCGAAGCTCACACCTCACTCTCCATCGCGGTATCCTTTATTTCCGTATTCTTGTTCCCAACCATCTGCAATCATTGCTTGGCAAATGTGAGATCAGGCGTTCTCTGAATGGCCTGGACAGTCGAACCGCACGCTCCAAAGCGCTGCGGCTCTCGCTCGTTGCCCAACACTTTTTTGCCCTGTCCGAAGACCTGGTCGAAGAACGGATACATTCCGTGCAGGATAATATCTCACAACAATTTGGTATTACAAAAGAAAACATCAAATCCGTGGGTACATTCCTGTTCGATTCCACACTGAAAAAAGACCTGTCTCCAGCTTCCCTGACCCTCTTGCTTCCCTCTTTTCTGAGGGAACAAAAGGGAACCCTTTCCATCAAAATATTTTCTGAAAAGGCTGCTCCTGTCCGCAAAGACCCCATACAGGACAAAGCCCCTGCCGTCAGACAAGAAGGCAATATCCTTACCAGGTCAGCTGAAAAAACACGCCGCAGGATCAGACTGGAAGGGAAAAAGGAACTCCCCAGTCTCAGGGACGCTTTTGATGCCTACGTCAAAGCCAAGACGCTTACATGGTCAGCCGCAAGCGCCAAAGACATTCCTCCTCAGGTACGGCAGTTCGTGGAAATAGTGAGGGAACTGGAACATGGTCGGGATATTCCCGTGGATGAGCTTTCCCGCGAGCACATCCGCAGCTACTTCGATACGCTGAAACACCTGCCCTGCCGCCTTTGTGGGCAAAGGCAGTATGCGGGCAAAGGCTGGCTCCAGCTTGCCGATATGGGCCGCTCCGGGCAGATCGAACGGCTTTTAAGCGTGAAGACGATGGAAGTCCGACAGACAAACGTGCGGAGTTTCGTCAACTGGTGCGAGTTGGAGTATCGCGGAGCTGTACAGGCCAAATACGTGAACTCAGGGTTCCCGAAGGTTCTCTCCGACAAGGACATCAGACGAAAGGGCGTGAAGCGAGAGGCATTCACATGCGATGAGCTCCATGCACTGTTTGGGGATATGGAACAGTATACGAAAGCGACGGAAGGTGTTTCCTCAAGATTCTGGGCTCCGTTGATTACGCTGTATTCCGGGATGCGGCTGGAGGAGATTTGTCAGCTCCATCTTTCCGATATCGTGAAGGTGGATGGAGTGCTGTGCTTTTCCATCAATGAGGAAAGCGGGGGCTCCGGGTATGTGAAGCACGTCAAGAGCTCTGCTGGTATCCGCAAGGTGCCTGTCCATCCTCATTTGTGGGATGAACTCGGACTGGAGAAGTTCGTTGCTTCCAGATGGGCGAACACTCCGAAGGAAAAGTACACATCGACTCTGCTTTTTCCTGAGTTACAGGAAAAAGTAAACGCCGTGAACCATGCCACTGTGAAGCTCGGTTCCGCCCTGACGCACTGGTTCACGCGCTATCGTCGTTCCGTGGGAGTGGGTGGACAACATGGTGAGCCGAGTACCAAGGCTTTCCATAGCTTCCGCCATACGGTGATCGAGTATCTGCACAAAGAAGCCCGTGTGGACCTTTCTATGCCTCAGGCCGTTGTTGGGCATGAGATGATTGTGAGAATCTACATGATGTAGTCGTAATATTTTATTTTAATTATAGAATACCCAGATGCTACTTTAGCTATCGTTAGGGTTTTCTGAGCCTCAATGAGCAATTTTTAAATTGTTCTTTGTTTTTTTTGTTTTTGAAACTTTGTTGGCTATTTTGTGTTTCGTCATGGTCTTAGTGACGTTCATTTTTACAGAGGAGAGATAGTTATGATTGAAATTCCTGAACTGATTTCATTGGTTAATAGTACAAACTATCTAATAGATTCTTTCATCAACCAGGGTTGCAGGAATATATAAACTAGTTTATTTAATAGCATTAAGCGTAAATTTTCTATCAAGAAATTGAATAAAAATAATACTTTCAAAAGCTCTATAAAAATCAACCATAACTTTTCTGAAAATCTTATAATGGCATTGAGAGACAATAATACTCAATGCATTTATCATGCTGATGATTCTCTTCATAGAAATTTATTTGCAGGATTGGTTGAATATGAGACTTTGCGTCAACTCCATAATAAAAATAATCATATGTTAGGTTGCCTCTTAATCTCTTGTGATTCTGCTTATTACGACCTAATGCCTGATAGATTTATATGGACTCTTGATCGTAAAACAACTCATACATCTCTGATAGAATTTATACAAAATATACTGAATCTTAACTGGCTGGATGCTCTTGCTACGCTTGCTGATATTCTTGGTATGAATTATGAGAATATTTTTTTCTTTTCGTCGGCAGACTCTATCCCAGAAACCGTTGCAGCCTCTGGGGGGATACCGGACACAATTAACCTTCCTAGCCAAAGAGGCGAGGCTATACGTACTGATTTGACTGAGATTATGAGTCCATCGGGTCAGGTCATTGGAGGCGTCGTTCAATACGTTATTGGAGAGCACTTACTTTGCCTCCCCGCAACCTCCATCAATGGCGTTTTGTCTATTGGCAAATGTAAGCCACCGGCTTTTTTTCTGAATCAGGACGAAATGGATCGAAATCGGAGTGCTATCATCATTTTTTGTGCAGATATCCGTACCGCTACAGCGTTGAATAATGCATTGAAAGAATGTCGAAGGGACACAGGAAATTTTATCGTCACTGGACATCTGGGGACAGACTTGTCCCTTCTGCCGTGGAATTATCTATACGGTCATCCCATTGTATTCGTACCTGCTCCCAGTACAAAAAGTTTCGCCTCTGTAAAAGCTTACCGTGAGTACATTTTAGGGGCATCTGTAGAACGCTTCTCTGTTGCTAGCAATTTTCTCCTTCACGCTGCTCCGTCCTGTGATCTCCAGAATATGGCAGATGACTTGGATAATGTTGCGGAAGCAGAATTGCTCCGTACGGCAGTCCATATCGACGACATTGAGCGGCCTTCTGTTTTTTTGCGGAATTTGGTCAACAACGCCCGTGGATATGAGGAGTTCATTCAGTGGGGTAAGAACGCTGGCTTTTTTGCCGTACCGAAGCAGGAACTCTCCTTACCTCCAAAACCAACCTCTGCTATCACATTCTTCGATCCTGATACGGTTGAGGAGAATTCTCAGCCAACGGAACTTGCCGACGTTACCGCAGAACATATCTTTAGCGGAATTACGATGCTTCATGGTCCCAAAAATGTGGGAAAAAGTCATGTTGTGCTTAGTGCTGCCAATAGTTTAATCACGCATAATTCCCTTTGGGGTATGTTTCCTGTAAATGGTGTATCTACAAAAACTCTGCTCGTTGATAGCGAAAGCACGCCAAAGAATTTCAAGGATCGTCTTGGAAAATATGAATTGCAGAAACAAAAATATAATTTCTTTTCCATCTGTAAACTTGCATCACATCAAGATGTAAATATTCTGGATGAAGGGTTCCAAGATACTCTTTTGGAAAAAGCAAAAGAAGAAGGTATCCAAACGATCTTTTTTGACAACCTTACATCACTTGTCCCGGATGGCCGTGTTTATAACGCAAGTTCCGTAAATGGCATTTTCCGATATCTGGAAGAAATGCAGAAATGTAACATCGTGCCTATACTCGTCCATCATAGTCATAATTGTCCAGACAACGCTCCCGAGAAGGCAACTATGCGTGGAACGAGTGAGTTCTCTATCCGTGCTCATACGGAGATCGTCATTACCTCACCTAAAAACAAAGGTGAAAACTCCCTACCTAGTTCGATTCTTGATGCTGTGAACCAAGGCGATTTCATAGTGGGAATTCATTTCAAGGTGTGCAAGGCTGCACGCATTTTGGAAGGGAAAACTTTTTGGCTACAGATGCCTTTCAGTGCGACAGGATTCAAGCCCCTCACCATAATCGATCGGGACGGCAAAGAACTCCCTTTGAGCTTCCTTGCGGGTGGGGACTCTGAGGGGAGTGTTGTTCCTTCTATGGAAACAGCAGATGAACTTTCTGATGAGGAAAGACGAGTACTTCAAAAAGCTGGCAGCCAGGGTAAACTGCGAAATGCCGAGGTCCAAGGCCTTTTGGGGTGCGGTGATTCAAAGGCTGGAAAAATTCTCGCTGGACTCGTGGATAAAGGGCTGCTGAAAAAACAAGGAGAAGGCCGAGGCTGTCATTACGTCATAACGGAGTAGCTCTCCCTATACTCTTTTCAAAATGAAAGGCGTTTTTCCCTGTGGGAGAACGCCTTCTTTTGCGCCTTTGCAATCATTTTTTCACCTCCCAAATTCCTTCAAAACACCTCAAAAAAGCCGTAAAAGGGGATTTTGTCAAAGTTCACTACAATAATTTCATGTAGTTAAACTAGTTTTACTCAAGCTGCCTTTTTAAATTTTAACGCTGTGCTATATGCGCCTTCCAATCCGGCTGAATATCCATCTGGACTTCGCTCTTATCGCCACCCAACCTCACCCCCTGTACGGATTATTGAAGTCAAATCCACCACAAGGTTGCCGACAACGCTTTCTAGGAGCCATACCATCCAAATCGGCGGTCTGTCAGAATTGCTCAAAGCCTGTTGGGACCAGTCAGTTTTTAATCTTATTTAGGAAACAGGGGAAGTTCTTTACCACAAGATTTCCTTGAAATGTGTAACCAATGCCTTGGAATATTCTCCCCAAGTGCTTCAGCTTGCGACATTCAGGGATGGATTGGCAACATCAACGGAGGAGAGGACAATATGCCGCTCATAAATTGGCTGAGGAAGGTCAAACGGCTAAAGGTATCATCATTTGACCTGCGCCTCAGAAGAGCCTTATCGTTAACGCCCAACGTGAATTCAAACTGATTCCTTCATAGGGCTGTCCCGGATAAGCACTTCTACTCCACTGCCCCCATATCCGTACGGTGCAAGCACCACGGGATCCCAGCGCAACACTTCATCATTTCAGATGGAAGCCCTCCAGCGGAGTCACGGGAGAGCCCCATCTGAGATGAAGCTTTTTCCTATATAAAAGGAGCCCGCCCAGAGAAGTATCCGGGAAGCCGTATCCGACGATCTTACCGTTTTGTACCGTTAAGTAGATCCATCAAGATACGCCCTAAGCGTTCCGCCAGTTCCCCATCTTCCGCAGGCTTTCTGCCGCTGATCCCCAGACCGCCGACGCACTTCCCGTTCCCATCGAAAAGGGGAATGCCTCCTTCCAGTGTCGTGAAAGCGGGATCGCAAAAATCGGCAATCGTAATCCGCTCTCTCAACAGCCTTTCATGGAAATCCTTTGTAGAGCTTTCCATGCGCAAGGCCGTATAAGCTTTGCCCTGTGCTATCGAGACTGCCCGTTCCGGCGTACCATCCATAGTGAGCAGGGCGGCGAGCCCTCCACCACAATTGACGATGGCAAGGCATACCGGGGCACCGCCTCGGGCTTCCGCCTCCAATCCGTTCAGGACAGCCAATAACACACGTGTCGAAAGGATATGTTCCATCAATGCACCCATCACAATCAGTCAATTAGGAAAAGGGAAATTTCCGGCACAAAGGTCACAAAACCTAAAACCACCAACATGGCGATAAGGAAAGGAACCGCCGCACGGGAAACCTGCTCGATCTTCACCTTCGTTATGCCGCTGGCCACAAAAAGGTTCACGCCGACGGGCGGCGTCACGAAACCGATGGCCAAGTTGACCACCATGATGACGCCGAAGTGGATGGGGTCCACGCCCACCTTCAAGACCAGCGGAAGCAGGATGGGCGTCAGGATGACAATAGCGGCCAAGGCCTCCATGAAGGTGCCTACCCAAAGCAGGAGCAGGTTAATGAGCAGCAATATGGCGATTTTGTTTTCCGTAAAACTGAGGATGGCGGACGCAATGCGCTCGGGCACCTGCTCAAGCGTCATGACATTCCCGAATATCGTGGCCATCGCCATCAGCATGATGATAATAGCGGAAGTCCGGGCGGACTCCAGACAGCAGGACCACAAAGAGCGCCATGTGAGCTCCCTGTAAACGAACAAGCCCACGAGAAGGCCGTAAAACGCAGCAACAGCCGCTGCCTCGGTCGGCGTCATGATGCCGCCGTATATGCCTCCCAATACGATGACGGGGACAAGCAAGGCACCCTTGGCGACCCAAACCGCCTTCCCCAAGGTCTTCAGGTTACGCTGACGCGGTGCGCCCCTCCAGCCGTTCTTTTTGGCGATGCAATAGGCCACGAGCATAAGCACAAGTCCCGTCAGGATCCCCGGAGTGATGCCCGCCAAGAAAAGTTTACCCACGGAAGCCTGCCCCGCAACGCCATAGACCACGAAAGGATTACTGGGCGGGATCATGACGCCGATGGCGCCCGCGCTCGCCACGACCGCAGCTGCGAACATCTTGTCGTAACCGCGTTCCGTCATCGCCGGGATGGTCAACGTGCCGATGGCCGCCACGGTGGCGGGCCCAGAACCGCTGATTGCGGCGAAGAACATGCACGTGGCGATACTGGCGAGAGCGATCCCGCCGGATAAGCCGCCTACGACTTCATCGGCAAGGGCAAGGAGCCGGTGAGACAACCCTCCGGCCCCCATGAAAATCCCCGCGGCGATGAAGAAAGGGATGGCCATGATCGGGAAACTGTCGATGGACGTAAACGCGACCGAGGCAAGATAGTCAACGGGCAGGGTATTGGCCCCCAGTACGGTCATCAGGGACGCAATGCCCAGACTGAAGGCAATGGGAACGCCGATAAAGAGCAATACGATGAAGTACCCGAAAAGGAGCATGATGGCGTTGAGCTGCTCAAAAAGAAAGACCGGGCTGAACAGGAAAACCGTAAAGAGGACCGCCAACAAAGAATCCGTGGCCCGGATGCGGTAAACTTGGGCACAAAGGTCTTCCAGTGCCCTGAGCACCATCAGTCCAAACCCTACCGGCAAGATCAGGTACGGGATGAAATAAGGTATCTGAAGGGCTGCCGTCGTCTGAGGAATTTCTATCTGCATCCGGACGTGCTCAAATCCCTTGAACAGCATAAACCCGCTCAGGATCAGAAGGCAAAGGTCGACGACGACCCAGCTTGCAGCCTGGAGCCGATTCGAAAGCCTGTCATAAATGATATCGACGCGTATATTGCTGCGCTCTCTGATCGCAAGAGGAATGGCAAGATACGATATCCAGATAAAAATATAGCGCGCCGTTTCTTCCGACCAGACAGAGAGGCCGACATACTGGGAAATCGTATTCTTGAGCGCAAGAGGATCGCAAAACGGGGCAATCATCCAAGCATTGGACGGATCGCCGACAAACTGGATGAGGAACGTGATCAGATACCGATATAGCGTCTGATAGCAAATGATCAAAATCATCGCCACCAAACCCAGAATAAGGAATGGTTTCTCAAAATGCGTATCGGCATAAGCGACCATTTTCTTCAACTTCTGCATGGCTACTCCATTGGCTGGTCAGGCATAAAAAGGGATGCGGATCATACCGATCCGCATCCCAAGGACGCCTACTTCTGGGTGTCCAGAACCATCTGTACGAGTTCCTTCGGGAATTGATTCATGAACTTGTCCCACACGGGACGGGTAGCCACACGGAATTCCTCAATCTGTTCCGGAGTCAGATCGACAATCTTGATGCCGGCCTTGATAAAGCCTTCACGGGCCTTGGCCTCGTTTTCCGGGTACAGCTTCGTACGCTGATAGGTCAACGCTTCAGCGGCGGCTTCCCTGATCAGCCCCTGAGCCTTCGGGTCCAGCTTGTCCCACCACTTCTTGTTGGCCATCATGACCTGCATCCCGTAGTTATGGACGGAAGTGATCGCATACTTCAGCACTTCGTGGTGCTTGGCGCCATACAGATGAGGGAACGTGTTGCCTTCGCCGTCAACGGTCCCCTGCTGAAGCGCGGTATAGGTTTCTCCCCATGCCACAGGCGTGGGGTTCATGCCGAGGGCCTTCGCAACTTCAACTTCCACGGGGGAATCCGTAGTACGTATCTTGAGCCCCGCGAGGTCTTTAACGCTCGAAATGGGCTTCTTGATCGTTACAAAATTCCGGTAGCCATACTCGGCGTACATGATGGGCTCGAGAGCGATATCATGCGCCACCTTGACAAGGTATTTTCCGAGTTCTCCCGAATCAATGGCCGCGTACAGCTTTTCCTGATTTTGAGGGCTCGTGATATACGGGAGGTCAAAAATCTGATACAACGGCGAAAAGTTAGCCATATTGGGGGTGGAGCTCACCGCCATCTCAAGGCTTCCTTTCTGGGCGCCTTCCATGAGAACGCGGTCGCTGCCCAACATCGCGTTGGGGAAAATCTGAACGGAAATCCTGCCGTCACTTTTCTTTTCGACAAGTTCCTTGAACTTTTCAAAGGCCAAGGTGATATGGTTGCCCGGAGGGGTTGTGTGGGCAACGCGGAAGCTGAATTTCGGCCCGTCATACGCGGCAAAGGCGGGAGAGGTAAAAGCGACCCCCACAAGGCAAAAACATGCAAGCAGTTGACGGCAAAACATCTTTTTCATAACTATCTCCTCGTTTGAAATGATGTTTGAAGTGCACTGTTCCCGTTCCCCAACAGGTGTTCAACGTGGCCGGCCTTCCACATTGGGAAAAAAGAAACAACATCACTACTTGTATTTTTAAAGACAACTGCGCTAAAAAATCAATAGACATTCGCTTTTAAGGGCAACTTTTGATGCAAAATCCCGGTTTCCAGTACGCATCCAGTGAATACCGGAAAGAGGTATATACAAAAAAATTATGTTATTTAAGCATATTAAAATATCTACAAAGCTATAAACGTTATGTGTAAAAAGAGCCCAACAGAGCACCGACAAGCGGATAGCCCGCTCATGTTCCTGTTTCGCCCCTTCGCGTATTGGCGGGAATTGTGCGGGATAGGCTTCTTCATCGTCTGGCATTGGCAGATTTTGGATATCTCACTCGACGCCAAGCAATCATTTTTCCCCGGAGAACTCGGCGACTCAATCCATCTGTTCTTCTTTGTAAGTCTTACATTTTTGGTTCTTTTTCTGTTGGAGTGCCGGGTGCCCCCCTGTTTCTACCGGGCAGGTCACGACTGGCTGGCTTCCACCGCAACTTTGTGTATGTTTTCACTACTCTTTTCGCTCCCCTTGTTCCCCCAGAAGGAATACAGCACCCTCAGCGTCCTTGTCCTCGTCGTTTCGGGGGCGGGGTCGGCCATAATGCTTCTCGCCTGGCTCCATAGCCTCGTAGCGATACCGTACCGCAGCATCATTTCCATCATTGGCGGAAGTTTCGTCTTTTCGACCGGCATCAATAGCTTCATACATTTCCATCCAGCGACGGCGATGGCCCTTTGCGTCATTTCCTTGAGCATGAGCCGCTTTTTGCTTCCGCATGTCCAACAGCCGGAAGAAACCCCCGAAGAAAAGAAAAAATCCAATCTCCCAACCTTTTTTTACTATCAGCGCATGGGGAACTTGAACCTTTTGATCTGCGCAGCCTGCGGCATCAGCTTCAGCGCCGGATTTTTCTACAACCTCGTGGTATTCCTGCGCCCGATGGGCGAACCCACTCCCCTGATATTGACGCTGCTCTTTGGCATAGGGGGGCTTCTTGCCATCGTCTTCCTAAAGCTCCCGTTGGAAAAGGACATCTACCAAGCCTTCCTGCTTGTTGTCCCGTTCCTGCTTTGCGGGTATGCCGCTTGGCCGATCCTGCACAGTGAGTCTCCGGGCCTGTCCCTCGTTGGGCTACGCCTCGGTTTCGGCCTCCTCGCCGTGTACCTTTTCGTGGCCGTATCGGCCATGTCGACGCGCCTCCAGAAAAACAAAAAGAAAAAACTTTATGCTTGCCTAGGATATATGTACCTCGCGTTCTGGGCCGGATCCCAAGTCTGTTCACTGCACTTTTTCGGCGTATATGGTATCCAAGAATTGGATATTTTGTTCATATTCTTGCTTATCGTATTGTTATCCAGCTGCGGTGCCTGTACATTCTGGCTCTACCAGGCACGATGTTCTATCCAGTATATAGAAAAAACATCACAAAAAAATAATATATTGATTAATTTTTTTATGTCTAAAGGCCTCACTCATCAGCAGTCTATCATCTCAATCCTACTTTCCCAAAAGATATCTGAAGATATTATATGTGATATACTATCCATATCGCCTCTTACGTTAGAGACACATATTAGGAATATACTTAAGCGTATGAATATCAATAGCAAACATGAGTTAATATATATAATAAGGCAAAACAATAAAACTATCATGCCGTACGATAATAAATGATCCTCGCAAAGAAAAGGAGTCCTCCTCAATCTGGAGGGCTCCTTTTTATCCTGCGTGTAGGATTCTGTGCGGTTTAAGTCTATCCAGACAGTCCAAAATGCACAGAATCCCGCACGTACATCAGGATTTTTTTACAAGAGGAGGAACCCATCTTCATCGATTTCCGCGTTCGCCCACCCTATAAGAGTTTCATGCGCGGCATTCTGTACGAAAAGTAGCCCGAACAGACCGATCCGCTTGGTCTGACATCGACAAGGAACCCGTTGTTTCCGCACAGAAACATTCCATCAGGCTGTTCATGGAGGAAAGCGGCATCAGTCGCGCCGTCGTCATGGGTCGCAAGGCCGACGAATTGACAATGAGGACATCCTTGAGCTGGCCCGCGCCTATCCACAGACTTTTATTCCTTTTGCCGGGCTCAACCCTTACGATGCCGATCTGCCGGATCGCGTCGATGCCTTGGCCCGGCAGGGCTTCCGGGGCGTGTGCCTAGACGGTGGCTGGCGGCGGTCCTTCGCCAGCCACCGTAAAACGGGAGGGTAACGCTGGATCGAAAACGGCTGAATGAGGAACTCGAAACGCTGCTTGGGGAACAGGATGCCCGGACGCTTTTAGCTCGATGCGAGAAGCAGGGGGACCCCTTTGAGAGACTCTATGCCCTATCCTTGTGAGGTGTTGTAAAAAGGGATTGACAACTCGAACAGCATGTAGATATGTTTCTACAAAAGGAGATGTCCCATGACCACCATGTCGAGCCGAGAGTTCAATCAGGATGCCGGAAAAGCCAAACGTCTGGCTATGCAAGGCCCTGTGTTTATTACAGACAGGGGACGTTTGGCCCATGTGCTCCTTACTATAGAAGAATATCAAAAAATCACAGCAACGCACCGCAATATGGCGGACATGTTAGAATGCCCAGAGAGTGCGGAGATTGATTTTGAGCCGACCCCCTTACAGAAGACCTTATTTGCGAATGTGGATTTATCATGATGTATCTTGTTGATACCAACGTTATTTCTGAATTAAGAAAGGCTCACAGGGCTGAACCGCGTGTCGTCGAGTGGGCCAGAAATAGAGAACCTCAGTGCATGTATCTGTCCGTTATTTCCGTTTTGGAAATCCGAATGGGTATTCTCTCCGTACAGCGCAGGGATTTGACTCAAGGCAATATTTTGCAGGAATGGTTTATAAAAAAGGTTATTCCCGCCTTCTCTGGAAGAATATTGAACGTGGACATGGATATTGCCATGCGTTGCGCGGAATTGCATGTCCCTGATCCTCGTTCAGATCGAGATGCGCTTATTGCTGCAACTGCGCTTACCCACAAAATGTCTGTTGTAACCAGAAATTGTAAGGATTTTGAACCAATGGGAGTTCCCATCATTAATCCTTGGACTTGTTAAGAAAAACAGCACACAGCATGAATCATGGAAACATCCCGGCTTCTCTTCGGAAAGGCCGGGATTTTCTGTTTTTAAACCTTTTGAAAGGAGCATTGTCATGGAATCACAGACCATTCAGGAACTGGAAGCCCTCATGCCCGTCGAAATGGATGCCGGGCTTGTCTTCAGCGGCGTGCCGACCGGAAACAAGATTTGGGGATTCCAGAATCCTTGCCTGTATACCCCCGCCATTGACCCACATTACAGCTTTCATGAATCGGCACGAGATGCCGCCGTCTGGTTCATGAACAAACTTGATCCGCTTTACCTCTATGGCCCTACGGGTTCGGGAAAAACGAGCCTTATCAAGCAGCTTGCCGCCCGTTTGAACTACCCTATTTTTGAGGTGACAGGTCATGCACGACTGGAGTTTGCAGACTTGTGCGGTCACATCTCTCTGCATGATGGGAGCATGCGTTATGAATATGGCCCATTGAGCCTTGCAATGCGCTATGGCGGGCTTTTTCTCATCAATGAAGCGGACTTGCTCTCTCCAGAGGTTGCGGTGGGTCTCAACGGTGTTCTGGAGGGCGCGCCTTTGTGTCTGCCGGAAAACGGTGGGGAAGTCATTCATCCGCATGAAATGTTCCGCATCGCCTGCACGGGCAACACCAACGGAGGTGGAGACGATACGGGGCTCTATCAGGGAACAGGCAGAATGAATCTCGCGTGGCTTGATCGTTTCATGCTGTGCGAGGTCAATTACCCGGATGCCGTGGTGGAAAAGGGTTTGCTGGTGAAGCTCCATCCGGTCCTGCCTGAACATATCGCCGTCAAGAAGGTCGATTTCGCCAATGAAATCAGGAAGCAATTCATAGGTGCATCCGATGCCTACACGGATACCATCGAGGTGACGCTCTCCACGAGAACCTTGCTCCGCTGGGCCGATTTGACCCTGCGTTTTCAGCCGTTGGCGCATCAGGGCATCCAGCCGTTGTCCTACGCGCTGGATAGGGCTTTGGGTTTTCGGGCGTCTCGGCCTACCCGTGCCATGCTGCATGAACTTCTTCAGCGGATGTTTCCGATGGATTGCCATCTGGGGGAGTGAAAACGGCTCCGGCAACCACGCTGGAGCAATGGCTAGCCCCAATTCTCAGATATGTGGAAGCCGATCCCGGCTATCTCGACATGCTTCCTCAGCTTCCACAGATTATTCTGAAAAACGAGGCTTCTTCACGCTTCTGGCGTGGGGAAGCCTTTTCTCATGCGCTGGAACTTCTCCGGGGATGCTCCGGACGATCAGGCCGAAGCCTGACCATCCCGGCTGATGATTGCGTGGATGGAAACCCTGTCCGGGAATTGCTGGAACGTTCAAAAAAGAAGCTCTCTGAAGGCTACCACCTTGAATCTCCAATCCCTTTAACCAACTGAAGGAGTTATCATGGATACCCCCATTCTTCCGACATCAAGGTTCTCGACAACCTTCTCGCCTTGAATCTCAACGTCAATCTCTGGTCTGCCCGCAAGAAGATGGTGCTGGAAGACTTCGGTGGTGCGGAACTTCCCCCGGAAGACCTTGCCTCGCTGGGTTCCAAGCGCATCGCTGATCCCAATAGTCTCAAGGTGTTCTCCACTCTGAAAGCTCGTGCCTTCAATTATCTGGATCGTCACGGCATCCGGTTCATGTCCGGCTGGGCCATCCCTGAAGACAAGGCGGGAGACATCATCAAGGAACTCATCTGCATCCGGGATGAATTCCTGAAGGAAAAGGAAGCTTTCCTTGCCGATTACGACCAGTCCATTGAAAATTGGATCAACAAGCATACGAAGTGGGCCAGCATCATCAGGGAATCCACGGTGGGTTCCGAGTATGTCCGTTCCCGCATGGGATTCTCCTGGCAGTTGTACCGGGTTGCGCCGCTCATGGATCACGCAGTTCCCGAAGCCGTTGCCGAGTCCGGCCTTAATGAGGAAGTGGAGAATCTCGCCAAAACGCTCTTTGGAGAGATTGCCCGTTCTGCGGACGAAACATGGAATCGCGTCTACGCGGGTAAAACGGAAGTGACTCACAAGGCGTTGTCCCCCCTGCGGACGCTCCAGCAAAAGTTGTCCGGCCTGACGTTCATCAATCCTCATGTGAGCCCCGTGGTGGACATCATCCAGATGGCCTTCAACCGGATTCCCAAGAAGGGCAACATCGCCGGTGCCGATCTGGTCATGTTGCAGGGGCTGGTGTGTCTGCTCCGTGATCCCGATGCGCTCATTGCCCATGCCGAACGCCTTATCGAAGGCTATGGACCCGCCAGCGTACTCGATGCGGTAACGGCTCCGGTCATGCGGGATATTCCTGTGCGTGAAGACTTGCCGGAAGTCTTTCCCGTACCCCACGCCAATCTCCCCAACGTAGGATTGTGGTAGCATCATGCTGAAACCAAAGGATATCATGGATTGCTTGCCGCTGCTGGCAAGCGTTTTGGGCAACCAGTACGGCGTAACGGTGGAAATCGGCGGAAGTGAAGCCTATACGGACGGCAAAACGATTCATCTGCCCGCGCTTCCCTTGGATTCTGAACAGGAATTAATAACAATGATAAAAGGGTATTGCGATCACGAGTCCGCCCATATCCGGGAAACGAACTTTGAGATTCTAAGAAAGGCGAATTTAACGCCTTTTCAGCATAACCTGTTCAACATCCTTGAGGATTGGCGTGTTGAAGAACGCCTTTCGGCACGGTATCCGGGATGCCGGGAAAACTTCAGGTATCTGATTCAAAAACTCTTTGGAACACAAAAGGCCGGGGATACGAACCCGGCCTTTTCCATTTTGAACACCATCTTGCTGACGGTGCGCTCATGGTCTGTAGACGCGATTATCCCCCGCAGGGAATCCGTGGCGAAGACGATGGAACGCCATTATCCGGGACTTCGAAAGGCGTTGGACGGGATTCTCGATAGGGTGAAAGATTCCTGCAAGGATACCGGAGACTGCATCCGGTATGCGCTGGAACTGGAGCAGGCCATCCTCACCTGGAGTCTTGAACAAAAATCCAACGCAGAGCCGGAGAAAAAGGATTTGGGAGCGGCTCAGGATGAGCCTGTGGTTTCCTCAAGTGCTTCGTTGGATTCTCTGGAAAAAGCGGTGGGGGCCTTGTCTTCTAATGAACTTCCGAGGGGATTCGGTGAGGCTCTGGCGGAACGAATTGAGCTGAACAGACCTGGAGACAGGCAGAAGCAATTGAGGGTAGCCGTTGCGGGCCAGAAACGACTTGCGGAGCTTCCTCCCGAACAACGCAGCCGGATCGAGCGTCAGACTGCCGGACTCGGTTTCAGGCTTCAGGGACTTATGCAGGCACAAAAATGGCTGCCCGTCATGCCGGGAGTACGAGGACGGTTTTCCTCCTCGTTGTGCCCCAGGCTGGCGGTCGGGAATCCCAGAGTCTTCGTGAAGAACGGTTTCCGGGAATCGCCGGATGCGGCGGTTCACATTCTCTTGGACAGCAGCGGTTCCATGAATGATTCCGGCATCATGCTGGCGAATGCCGTCTGTTATGCCGTGGGAAAGGCCCTTCAGGGTATCCCCGGCGTCAATCTGGGCATTACGGCGTTTCCCGGCGTAAATGCGGCGAAACGCGGGGCAACGGTCGTGCCTGTCCTCCGGCACGGTGAAAAGCTCACCACCAGATTCCCCGAAATCGCCTATGGAATGACTCCGATGGCGGAATCCCTCTGGTGGGTCATGCAGCAGATGTGCTGTCTTCGTGAAAACAGGAAAATCATCCTGATCGTCACGGACGGAGAACCCGATTCCATCCCCGCCGCGCAGGAGGCGTTCAACCAGGCTCAGAAAAAGGGCTTCGAATGCTACGGCCTCGGCATCATGTGTTCGAGCATCGCAACCTTGCTGCCTCATACCAGCCGCGTCATCGAGACGCTTCCACAGCTTGCCCCGGCACTGTTCAAACTGCTCGAAGGGGCCTTGAGGAGGAAAGCATGACGGATACCTGCCGACTGTGTCGATTGGGACTTCTGACGAGGATGCCGCTGTGTCTTGGAAAACACGTCGAATGGGACTGCGGAGCTGCCCGCCGGTGCCGTTTGTCTCGTTTCATAACCAGATAGGAGGAAAAAGATATGAGTCTCGGAAAATGGATACCCGTGGTGGTTGCGATTCTGACCGTCATAGCGGATGAGATGGACGAGTAAAACTCGCTAAAGGGTATCCGGTTTTCCCGGATACCCTTGTCCCTGTTAAGGAACAATATTTTTTGCGGAAGTTGCCTTCTCATATAAAAATACTAAATCTAAATTTATTAAATTAAGATTTAGTAAATTATGATTTAAAAATCAAAAATAAAGAGAGATTTATTGGAATAAATAAAATAATTTCAATTGATTAACAATATTTACGAGTGACAGGGCAGTTGCCTTACCATCGTCTACGGCAGAATACGCATGGGAAAACCGGAATTCATCAGAATACGGTTTGCGAGCCAAAACCGCACAGGTACTATGCCTGTGCCGGATGTACGGGCGACGTGCAGTTACGGAAATTCAGCGCCTTTGTTCTGAACCCAAGGTAAAAAGAAGGGATACCCGAATCTAATCAGGTATCCTTTCTTTTCTGCTATTCATTTTACATCAGAGAGTTTATTCGTAAAATAATATATTTTAATTAATCAGATATATTCTTTGCAGCCTTTTTGATCTTTGAAAGATAAATATACGATGTCAGGATAGTCAACACTATAAAAAATAATGCGAATGGTCTCGTAAAGAATACAGTCCAATCATTGCCTGAAATAAGCAGCGTCTGCCGAATTTTTTCTTCCAAAAGCTGTCCAAGGAAGAAAGCCACAATGAGCGTAGGGAGGTTTAAAGACATTTTATTCAGTAGATATCCAATAATACCAAACCAGAACATTACCCACACATCAAACATATTGCCATTGAAAACATATGCTCCCAGAATACTAAAAACAAGAATACAAGCATATAAAGTTGAACGAGGTATGTTCGTCAGGCGGCGCACATAGCGAATGAAAACGCTACCTATCAGCAAGGTAAAAAAGTTGGAAATCAGCAGCACCGCAAAAAGAGCATAGAGCAGCGATGCATGATCTTCCATAAAACGGGGGCCCGGTACCACCCCCTTGATCATGAATCCTCCCATGATCAGAGCCGCCGCAAGGTTACCGGGAATCCCCAGCGTCACCAATGGGACCAGATTAGGGCCGTTGACGGCGTTATTGCCCGCCTCGGAAGCGGCAATCCCCTCTAAGGCTCCCTTGCCAAACAGTTCAGGCGTCTTGGACTTCTTACGCGCCCACAGATAACTCAAATAGGCTCCGACAGTCGTACCGATGCCTGGAACGATGCCTATGATGCTACCGATGAACGTGGAACGTCCGATAGTAGGTAGGCAAGTCTTGAACTCTTTGGCTGTAACCCTGTTGTCGTCCGGGTTGGAGCTAATGATGATCTTTTCCTCCTGCTCCCCACTTTTCCTCTGGGCCAAACGCTGCCGGAAATAATTTTCCGCCTGCAACAGCACTTCCGAAAAGGCCAATAGCCCAATAACCATGGGCATAAGGCTGAATCCGTCGGCCAAATCGACAATGCCGAAGGTCAACCGCATGGTACCAAATTCCGGATCGGTGCCTACTGTGGCAAGAAAAAGCCCCAAGGCTGTCGAAAGCAGGCCCCGTAGAGGATCGGCAGTGGCCGCTACGGAAATAACGACCAAAGAGAAGAGCACGACCATACTGTATTCGGGCGGGCCGATGCGCAAGGCAATAGCCGCGACGGGGGCAGCCAAGAAGATCAGCACCAAATCGGACAAAGCATCGGCCAATACAGAGGAATAAAGAGCCGTCTGCATGGCTTTTCCGCTCTTTCCTTGTCTTGCGAGCGGGTACCCGTCAAAGGTAGTGCACATAGCCTGCGGCGTACCGGGAATATTGAATAAAATAGCGGGCAGAGAACCGCCGAAATTTCCTCCCTTGGAAAGCCCCATGAGCATGGCGATTCCGGGAATCGGACCGAGATAATAGGTAAAGGGCAGGAGCAGGACGATGGCCATAGTGTCCGTCAACCCGGGGATGGACCCCATAATGGCGCCACACAAAACTCCAATAAAGGCCCAAAAGAAATTTTCCCAAGCAAAAACGAGATCCAGAGCCCCAATAATATCTTCAAGCATAGTGTTCTCCGATACGGTTGCGTACTAAAAAAGAATACCGCTTGGTAAAGGATAATTAAGAAAAAAGACAACTATCCCGTAAATAACTCCAAGCAAAAGAAGAGGCGTCAGTACAATACGTATCAAACCACGCTCGAGGAAAAAAAATATGTATATCATGCCAAATACAGCATTAGTCACAAAAAATCCGACGTACTCCGTGCTCATGATACAGACGGCGTAACTCACTATAAGAAAAAGGATACGCGGGAAAACGAAATCGGATGGATTGGAAAACGCCTTGGCCACTGCTTTCAAAGAAATATTTTTCCCTGTGGTACGCAGAGCCATAAACAGGGCTGGAATGGCAAGGAAGATGATTGTCAGGCGCGGGTACATGGCCTGCTCTTCGCCTGAGATCTGCTGTGGGATAATTACAAACCACAACAGTGCGCAAAGACAGAGGAACAGACATCCTATGAAGCGATCTATCAGCATAGGGCCCCCTTTATTCCCGGAGGAAAACCCTCCGGGAATGATTGGTACTATTGACTAGTTGCTGTCCTGCTCATTGTACTTCAGCATTTCTTGAACGGATTCAACGGAATGACGTGAAAAGGCATCATAATCCTTTCCGGAAAGGAACTGCGGGATGAATCCCGCCGCCTTCATCTTGTCCTGGAGTTCAGGATTTTTCAGAACGTTGGCAATAGCCTGTTCCCACTTGTCGCAAATGGCCTTTGGGGTCCCCTTGGGGAAGGCAAAGCCGTACATCAAAGAGGTTGCAAAGGGATATCCCATGTCACGCAGCTTGGGCACGCCGGCAATGTATGGGACTTCCGAAGTTCCCAAATTGGCCAGCACAAGCAAGTCTCCCTTGCGGGCCGCCTGATAACCGGCGGTCCCCACGCCAAGCTCACACGCGTCAATATGCCCGCCCATCAAGTCAGCCGTGGCTGGTCCGCCACTCTTATACATGACCAGCCTGAACTTGATGCCCTCGTGAATAGCCGCGGCGTGAAGAACTTCAAGAGCTTCCTGACTGGCTCCGGAACCCACGGATACGGTGCCGGGATGTGCTTTGGCGTAATCCACAAGTTCCTTCCACGTCTTATAGGGCTTATCCGGACGCGTGAGGAGCAGGCGATCCTGCGGCATATAAGCTCCTACAAAAATGATGTCATCCAAATTGTAGGCAGGAGCCTTGAGAAAATAGGTGGCCACCAGCGCATTGCCGATAGCTCCGCCAATGACGGTATATCCATCATTTTTAGCCTTCAGGCCAAAATTCAATCCGGGGATGCCGCTTCCTCCCCCCTTATTGACGATGACGAGGGGCTGCCCCAGTTCTTTGGACAGATAGTCTGCGACCATCCGAACCGAAATATCAGCCGCACCGCCCGGAGCAAAAGGAACTATACAGGTCACAGCCTTGTCGGGATACTGCGCCGACGCGGAACCTGTACCTGCCAACAACAACGCCGCCAAGAGCAACCCAAAGAAACTCTTCATGATATACCCCTTTTCATGCCAGCCGAACGAGATCGGCTTTTGGAGTTAGCGAAGAAGATAGGGAATATTGACGTACAGAGCCTGTTGAGGACATTCCACTTCACAAGGCAGACAGAACCAGCAGTTCCTGTAGTGCCCAGTGGGACCGCCACAGGACAGGCAACGCGATGCTTCGTCCCGGGCCTCCTGCTCAGTCAAATATTGCGTCGTTTCAGTGAAATCTCCGGTACCCGTGCAGAAGTGGCCCAAGCCCGTTTGACGAGGGATAGCGACGGCATTGCCGGTATCAACGGTAAAGTCGTCTACATAAGGACCGGCGTACTGACGGCCATAGAACATGTCCTGACCAGCCAAGAGACGGATGATCGAGGTAGCTGCGCGACGTCCGGAAGCCATAGCGTATACGGCGGACGAAGGCCCATGCTCCATGTCGCCGGCGGCGAAGATAGCCTTGTCTCCGAGCTGCAATGTCACGGGATCAAGGGTGACATCTCCCACAAGCTGCGTCAGCTGGCTGTCCCGTTCCTGCCCCACGGCCATAATGACGCTGTCAGCCTCTATGCTGCGGATCTCGTCGGCCTTAAAGTCAGGGTAGTCCAGACATTGCGGCGGCAGCAATTCCAGATCATGACGGCAAGACAACGCCAGTTTCCCGTTTTTGCCCTCCACTTTCACGGGTGCCCAGGTAAAAGCAAATTTGATGCCCTGCTTCCTGGCCTTGGCAATATCTTCAGCATCGGCTCGGAATGCATCAATGGTGCGGCGATAAACGATGGTAACGCTTTCCGCGCCTTGACGCATGGCCGCTTGCGCGCTGTCGAGAGCCACATATCCGCCGCCAACCACCACGACATGGCCGGACAACTTTTGACAGCCCCCTGCACGGACTTCCATAAGAAATCGGAATGCCGACAGCACGCCCGGCAATTCTTCTCCTTCAATAGACGCCTTGCGTCCGCCTCCCGCTCCCAGAGCGAGTACTACGGCATCATAACGTTGCGATAAATCATCCAATGCCTTCTGATCCACGATACGCTGGTCATAATGAAAGACAACGCCAGCCTGTTCCATGATGCCGACAACCTCATCCAGCACGGCGTCGGGGAGTTTCCAAACGGGCAGGATATTCCGTAACAACCCTCCGGCTTTACCCTCCGCTTCATACACGCTTACGGCATGCCCCGCCTTGCGCAGATCATGAGCCGCCAATAACCCTGCCGGACCCGCTCCGATCACGGCCACCGTTTTGCCGGACGCTTCGGCGCACTCCAGCGGAAGCATCTTTTCTCCGGCAAAGAGATAACGCTTGATGCCGTTAATATTGACGGCCTGCCCGTCGATCTTGCAGCGGTTGCAGGCATGTTCGCAGGGGTGGTCGCAAATGCGGCAAATCAGCTGGGCAAATGGCAAATCCTGAGCGATTACGGCACGGGCTTCATCATCCTTCCCCCGAGCCACCAACTGCACATATCCCTGAATGTTCAGGCCCAAAGGACAGGCCGCAGAACAAGGGGCGCGATTGATCCGAATATTGTCGAGTATGCACGTCTCCGCACACTTTCCACAAAAAATGCATTTCGTCTTGTCCACGACGAGGTTGTCGGTCAACGCCTCAAGAAGATTGCCGGCGCTCATGCGGTTTCCTCCATTTTGATGACAGGTGCGTATGAAACACGAATATCTTCCAAAGAATCCCCCTGGGTAAGCACGATGTGCTTCAGCCACTGGGCATCATCCTTGACGGGGTAATCCGAGCGCATATGCCACAATCCCCACCGGCTTTCCTTCCGCTCCTTGGAGGCCACGGCACTCATGGCCGCACATTGGATGATGTTTTCCACTTCATATGCCTTAAACAGATCATGCTGATTCCTGATGCATACCTCCGTACGCAGTTCACTACGGAATCTGTCCATCCACCACAGTGCCCTGTCGAGCTTGTATTCATTCTTAGGAGGCCGTACATAGTCGTTGATCAGACGGCGGACCTTGTATTCGAACTCTTCAATGGGAACCTGCCCGCCGGTTTGGGCAAGTTTGGCGTCACGATCCCGAATGACGTCCATGACCTGTTCGTCGTCAATGACGGGGTCGGCTACCGTACGGGCATATTCCGTGGCGTTTTCCGCCGTAATCTGTCCATAGGTGAAAGCTCCGCTCAAGTGTCCCCGGGCCACCAGGGAAACGTCTCCCGCCGCATACAGCCCCGGCACGGAACTCTCTCCGCGCTCGTTGATCCGGATGCCCGTCAGACCGTGCCCGCCGCACAGGTAACAGTCCGTCGGCCACAGCTCGATTTCTCCTGTACGGAAATCAACGCCGCGGCCCTTAAAGAAGCGCTCCTGCACGGGCCGTTCCGTGGAGAAAAGCAGTTCCTCCACTTCACGGATCTTTTCCTCGCTCAAATGGCGCATGTCGATCCGCATGGGGCCACGCAGCGCCATATGCTCCGAGTGCATGAGGTGAATCCCCGGATGGTTTTCTTGAAATTCCTGTGCGAAGGCATTGAGCAAATGAGCCCCACGAGTGAGCGTGATGTACAGCAGGGGGGCGTTGATATCCTTAATGATGTAGTAAACAAGCGTATACTCGAAGCCTGAAAGCTCCGCCCCGGCGCGGTAGGCCATTACATAGCCGTCGCCGGTATTCCCGGGGAAATCGTAAACGCCATAGAGGTAGCCGTTTTCCGGTAAACCGAACCGTGCCGTACCGCCTGAGCACAAGATCACGCTCTTGGCTTTACAGACCACGATTTCCCCTGTGCGCACGTTGATCCCTACGGCACCGCAAACCCGGTCGCCATCCTTGAGCAGCCGCAGGGTCATGATCCTGTTGTACACTTCCGCGCCATACTCATGGGCCTTGGCCGCCAGAATGGTCTTGAGTTCGGGCTCCTTCATCGTGATGCAGAATTTGCCCTTGTTGTGGATCTGCAACTTGTCATATTCGCCCTTTTCATCGACGGGAAAACATACGCCCCAGTCGATGAGCTCCTGCATCACCGCCCAAGTACGCTGGGCCATGACATAGTTAACAGGTTCGTCCATGATGCCCTGACAAGCCTCGCCATTGGTCTCGACATACAATTCCGGGGTTTCTTCCGTGCCTGGAATGGAAACGATATTCATAGCGTCCATACCACGCGCGATGCAGCCGGAATATTTCATATCCCCCTTTTCAAACACGACAACTTTCTGTTTTGGATCCATCTGCTTCGCTCGGATGGCAGCCATGACGCCAGCGCTGCCGCCTCCGACGATCAACACATCTGCGCTTACGGTCAAATAAGGCTTCATTCCTCGTCTCCTCCTTTAGGGTATACTGCTATGGTTATATAGAGCAGTTGTTAGGGTAAAAAAGGGGAGCATCCCCTTTTTCCGAACCTATTCCCGGAAATTGTGAAGCCGGATCAGGCCAAAGGGCTCCGTCCGAATCAAGCTCTTGCGGAACTCAACGATGGTGTCGTCATAGCTTGTTGAAACCATAAAAGAACTGATGACAGGGGCAGACACGGGCAAATCCATGATCTCCGACTCCCGCTCTGCAATCATTTCGATCTCCAAGAGTTCTCGGCTATTCAGCACGGGGAGGCGGCAATACTTTTCAATCAAAAGATAGAGGGAGAAATCTTCCAACTCTCCACTCATGGCCCTCTTCAAAGGCTCCCCAAAGGGAAGGGGGATGTAGGAAGTACTCAAGGCGACAGGGCAACGTTCTTCTCCCTGCTCTCCGCTGAACAAACGTTCTATACGCAAAAAGGAGGGGATATCTTCAGGGACGGCAAACCGGCTATCCATCTCAGCCTGGCGGGGAACTTCCTCCATGGAAAGGAGTTCGACGCTTAACGAGACATCCTGCTCGGAAAGATTCCGCCGCAGCCGATAATATTTGACGGCATTCTTGTCGATAATACTCTTGGTGACATAGGTTCCTTTTCCCTGAATACGGACGAGGTACCCCTGATGCACCATATTTTCCAAAGCCTTACGCACCGTTCCCACACTGAATCCCGTGGTCTGGGCAAATTGGCGTTCAGAAGGGAGCTGCTTTCCGGCTTGCCATTCCCCATTGACGAGCTTATCCATAATCGTTTGCTGAAGACGATAGTAGGCCGGTAACGCCTCGGCGTGTTTCTCAGAAAACTGGATATGTTTTGCTGTGTACATTCAACCATCCCCGTTTAGTGCTCTATAGCTCTATAGCTCTAATGCTGTCAAATCATTTTTCAGGAATAGCCATCTATACGTTGCGAACCTCCTCGCCATACCTTCTGACTTCGACATGCTCGACAACTTACGCTTGATTTCCAGTGTGCCAAAGTGCTATCAAGGAACCGAACCCGCCCAGCACAACTAGGAATTTTTCCTTATTTATTAAAATATGTTACGCAATAGGCGGTGCCGAGAAAAATGGAGTCCCGCCCTCGGCACCACTTTTCAGCCCTTATGACAATTGTCATGAGGGCTTTTTCTTTTTCCGACAATGTTTCACCCTCTCCATGCTTCTTTCCCTCTCGTGTCGAACGTAGCTTCCCCAAAGGTCAAAGAAGGCCGCCTTTCCCATATGGCAAGGAAAGGCAGCCCGATATGGGGGAGCCCTGCCGCGGTTTTCCTAGTCCAGATTGTATTCCTTGCGGATGCATTTTTCGTTGTATTTGTACCCCCAATGCAGCTCGTTGACGCAGTGCATCAGCCGTTCGTAATTGCGTTCCTCAATAGCGTCGATGATGAGGGAGTGTTCCTCCACGGCGGCCAGATACCATTCGCGCACAAAATTTTTGCGAGGAAAATCCCACAGGCGGTTCTTGATGGGCGAGAGGATACGCTCGGCGAAGATATTGGGGGAAACTTCAAAAAAACACTGTGAAAGAGATAGTGAAGCCGATCATAGGTAACCATGTCGCCGCTCATGACCGCTTCCCTCATGTCCCCACTCAGGCGGCGCATCTTGGCTATGGTGGCCTCGGTGTACTGGTCGATGGACCCGGCGATGATGGTGTACTCCAAGGCCCCCATGATCTCGTAGAGGAAAGGGAAATCTTCCGCCTCTAGGGTATTGATGACCACCTTGCTACGGGGGTAGATAGTCAGGTAGCCTTCCGCCTCAAGGCGGATGAGCGAATCTCGCAAAGGCGTGTTGCTGATGCCGAGTTTGTGGCTGATGGCCGGAAGATCGAGCACGCTCCCGGGCAGGAGGCTCCCTTCCCGCATTTGCTGCCGGATGTACTCATACACCATCATCCTTCCCGAGACGGCAGCTGTTTCTTTCCCGGCCCGCGACGGTGCCGCCTTGGACTTTTGACGAGGATGCCGCTGTGTCTCGGAAAACATGTCGAATGGGACTGCGGAACTGCCCGCCAGTGCCGTTTGTCTCGTTTCATAGCCAGATAAGAAAGGAGAAACATATGAGCTGGTCTGCATGGATCGCTGTTGCCATTGCCGTACTCGAAGTCATCCGTGAGGAATCGGATTAAACGAAAAACGAGGAGCACCCGATGTGTTCGGGTGTTCCTCTTCATGTTCCTCAGAAGTTTTTTTGAGCTCGCAGTGCTGTTTGGAAGGCTTGCCAAGCCTCCGTTTTATGGATACGGTCTGTGCAACGAACACAGCCATGCAGGTATAAAGTTCAATGAGTTAGGGTGATTAAACCTGAATCCTACCCTCTCCGCCATTTGAAAACTCCAAGACATCCGATGAAATCCTGAAAGCCCTTGACCTGAATGGTTGAGGGCTTTTTCTGTATTCAACGTTGTCTGAAAAATCCTTTTCCACGACTCTATTCGAGGTGCATTTTACCGTATCTTGATTTTCTACGTCCATCATGCTTCAGCTTGTGTACTCCTAAGACGTATCTCCACAGACTTTTTCATGATGGCTTTGTGCAACAGCCTTCTGCTTATCCTGCATCTATCCAATGGAAAGGAGCAGGAATTGTCTCACAGCTTGTTCTTCTTACGGTTGTATGCCGTAAAGGAACGATTCTATGGATAAGGCCATTGTGAAAAAAAGAAAAAAGCATTGACATAAAAGATGCCGTATTCTATCCTCTAGAAGAAGTGTAAGGGGAGTAGCTGGGTCCTTGAGACCCCGGTAGCGTCAACAGCATGGCTTTACGGCCTGGCGTTACCATCAAGTGTTTGCTTGATAAGTGAGACCTTCACGGCAGTCATGCCGTGAAGGTCTTTTTTCTTTATCAGGCATCGCCTCACATTCTGCCCACTTTCAGCGGCTGTTCAGGAACGTACACCGTCCCTGTTTTTCCATACTCAACCGTTAGGACAGAAGAATGTTTGCACGCTTTTTGCCTCAGACCGTCCCTTTTTTCGAGCTTCTGGTACAGCAGAACGCCCTCCTGCAAGAGATGTCGGAGGCGCTCGCCGTCGTCATGGACAACACGGAAGCGTCGGAGCGCCATCTGAAGCGGATCAACCTGTTGGAAGAAGAGGCGGATCGGCTCTATCGGAGCATCACTCAGCATCTCTCCCAGACGTTCATCACACCCATCGATCGTGAGGATATCCATGCGATCAACATGGCCCAGGAGCGGGTGGCGGATAAGATACAGCATCTTGCCAACCGTTTTTTTGTTTCCGGGTTCATGTACCAGCGTTTTCCCGCTCAGATGATCACGGAAAGGATCCGGGGGATGCTGCGGGATACGAAGTCCATGCTGGATGAAATTTCCATGAAGAAAGAGGTGTCCGCGCACATCCATACGCTCAAATCCAGGAAGTCCGACTGTGAAATGTTCCAGTCGACCGGGCTTGCCGAGTTGATGGACAGCGAGATCGAAACGTTTGAACGCGTCAGAGAGATCATCCTCTGGGGGCAGGTCTACGACCGCATGGAGCGCACGGTCGATGCGGTATCGGATCTCGCCGACACGCTTGAGGAGGTTGCGCTGAAGTATGTTTGACGTTTCCTTCCTCCTTATTCTGATCATCATCGTGGCGTTGATCTTCGATTTCACCAACGGCGCTCACGACTGCGCCAACGCCATCGCTACCGTGGTTTCGACCAAGGTGCTGAGCCCTCGGACTGCCGTCATCATGGCAGCCACCCTCAACCTGATCGGGGCGTTTTTAGGGACAAAGGTCGCCAACACGCTCGGATCGGGCATTGTCCACCCCGATATTGTCGCAAACTGCCAGCCGCTGGTGCTTGCGGCCCTGATCGGGGCGATAGGCTGGAACCTGTTCACATGGCATTTCGGGATCCCCTCCTCTTCCTCCCATGCGCTGATAGGAGGGCTCATGGGGGCCGCCGTGGCCTATGCCGGCTTTTCATCCCTCAACGGGGGCTCCATCCTGACCAAAATACTGCTGCCGCTGGTCCTCTCCCCTCTGGCTGGATTCGGTATGGGGCTGCTGGTCATGTTCCTCATCATGTTCCTGTGCGCAAAGTGCGCGCGGAACAAGCTCAATACGGCCTTCACGCGGCTTCAGGTGCTCTCGGCGGCGTTCATGGCGACCAGCCACGGTATGAACGATGCCCAGAAAACGATGGGGGTGATCACCCTTGCCCTCTTCATTTTCAACGAAATCGAAACGATAGCCGTCCCCCTCTGGGTCAAGTGCCTCTGTGCCGCCTTTATGGCGCTCGGTACTGCCATGGGCGGCTGGAAAATCGTCAAAACCATGGGGCATAAGATCTTCAAACTGGAACCCGTTCACGGCTTCGCCAGCGAAACGTCGGCCGCGCTGGTCATCTCCGGCGCGTCGCTCCTTGGTGCGCCGATCAGCACGACGCACACGATCACGGCCTGCATCTTCGGCGTAGGCTCGACCAAGCGCCTCACCGCCGTCCGCTGGGGGGTCGCGGGGCACCTCATCATTGCCTGGGTCCTTACCATTCCCGCTTCCGGTCTTCTGGCGGCCTGTTCCTTTTTCCTTTTAAACGCTGTGGGGTTCGCCTAGTATGCAGTATTATTTCAATGGAAATATACTGTCTGATAAAATAATATCAAATCGTATTGACATGTTCTATTTTCAAGTTTAAAAATTCACTATACCATCCGAATAATACCCAGAGAGCTGTTGTATGCCTATTCCTTCAGTCACACAAAAATTCATATGCACACTTTTTGTGTTCACAATGATCTGTGGTGTATGGCAATATGCAGCAATAGAGAATACCTTTTACTTCGAAGACAGAGAAAACATCGTATCCGAAGAAATCTGCGAATATGCCGTAACGCAGCGTATTGCTGAGCACAAGCGTTTAAATTACAATACAAATACAAGCGGCATAGAACCTCTTCTTCCGTTGCTTTCCCTCTTGCTTGGTTTTCTTCTCTACGCCCCCGTCGTCAGAAAAATCCATCTTTGCCGCCTGCAAAATGATTTTCTTCCCAAACTGTGCGACTTTCACGGGATGCTCCCACTCCCCTTCGCTCCTCCGCGCTCCCTCTCGTAAGTCTCCAGATCGGATATGGCTGAAAGAGGCTCTTTCATGCTCCCGGACACGCTTGACGCGAGAACGGCATCCGTTCCCGTGAATGAGGACCGTTTCCTCCGTCTTTTTCAGCGTGCACCCGGTCGAGGGGGCTGGACTCATGCTTTAGGACCATTTCGCATTACTTAAGAACATATTTCGGAGTGAGGAATATGGAAACCGTAAGAAAGCCGTTGAATGAAGATCGCGTAGCCTTGTTGCTTGGAAGCGTCATCTTTATCCTTGCCCTGCTCAAGTTCAGCGGGATAGACATGCTCGGCTGGGCCGTCAAAATCGGCATGTGGGTGGGCGATCCGCTTGACGCGTGGCGTCCCGCCACCAAAGGTCTTCTCCCCGGCTATGGCGCACTGTTCGCTACCTATGCCATCCTGACGGGCGCGCTGGCTTGTTGTGTGAAGCTCATGGGGAACGACGTGGTGAAGTTCGTCAAGTCCTTCACCATCATCTTCTTTATCGCCATGATTTGTTATACGCTGGGCGCTAACGCTTACATCGCGGCTAACCCCACCCAGCTCAAGGCGCAGGGGATTCCGTGGGCGCTGGGCCTGAGCACCGAGGCGGGGCTCATCCTCGCCCTCGTCATGGGCATTGTGATCAGTAACTTTATGCCGAATCTTGCGGAATCTTTGAAGGACGCCTGCCGTCCCGAGCTGTTCGTCAAGATCGCCATCGTCATCATGGGCGCGGAACTCGGCGTGAAGGCCGCCGACGCCGCCGGTTTCGCCGGGCACATCATTTTCCGGGGACTGTGCGCCATTGTTGAAGCCTATCTCCTCTACTGGTGCGTGGTCTATTACGTCGCCCGCCGGTACTTCAAGTTCAACCGCGAATGGGCGGCCCCGCTGGCGTCCGGCATCTCCATCTGCGGCGTTTCCGCCGCCATCGCCACGGGCGCGGCCATCCGCTCCCGGCCCGTCGTTCCGATCATGGTTTCCTCGCTCGTCGTGGTATTCACCTGCATCGAAATGCTGATCCTCCCCTTCATCGCGCAGCACTTCCTGACCGGAGAACCCATGGTCGCGGGCGGCTGGATGGGCCTCGCCGTCAAGTCCGACGGCGGAGCCATCGCTTCCGGCGCCATCGCCGAATCGCTGATCCTCGCCAAGGCCGCCGAAGCCGGGATCAACTGGGAACCCGGCTGGATCATCATGGTCACCACCACCGTCAAGATCTTCATCGACGTATTCATCGGCGTGTGGGCCCTGGTCCTCGCATGGGTATGGTGCACCAAGTTTGACAAGTCCGGCGACCGGACCATGCACTGGGGCGACGTGTGGGCCCGTTTCCCCCGCTTCGTGCTCGGCTATATCATCACGTTTGCCATTCTCCTCATCATCTGCCTCCAGTCCCCCGAGCTGCAGAAGACCGGCGCGAGCGTTTCCGGTACGCTGAACGCGTTCCGCGTCATCTTCTTCCTGCTCACCTTCTTCACCATCGGCATGGTGTCGAACTTCCGCAAGCTCATGGAGGAAGGCATCGGCAGACTGGCCATCGTCTATGTGGTGTGCCTGTTCGGCTTCATCATCTGGCTTGGGCTGTTCATCTCGTGGCTGTTCTTCCACGGCATGACCCCTCCTCTGGCCTCCTGATTTCACACACTGCTTAGCTAAGGAGAACGATCATGGCAGAAAAGAAGAACGACGTGAAGTTTCATGAAGAAATACAGAAGATGGAATACGAGCCCATGGACGAAACGGAGCTCAAGCTCATCAAGGGCGGCATCACTTTGGGCATCGTCCTGCTTGTGGTTCTGTTCGTTGTGAGTAAATATCTTCTTCCCGGCCTTCATTAATCCTTAACACGGCGGGGGGAGAGCCGGCCTCTCCCCCCGTGGACACACCGCCATGTCTCAGTACAAGCTTGTTTACTACTCAGGGATGAACATGAACCTTGTCCAGGGCGCTTCCGAAATCGTGGAAGCGGATTCTTTCAACGACGCGCTGTCCCTCAAATGTTCATGGCCCGTTTTTGAGGCGAGGGATCACCTCTCGGCCGCCGCCCAAAATCCCGGCACCTGCGTCTACTACACGGAAATGTGGGAAGCCGTCCTGATGGACCCGAAACAGGCCTCCACCAGCCACGACTGTTACGGCGACTTTTCCGGGATGCGGTACTAGGGTCCCGCCCGCTCCAAACGGCGCCCCATCCATGAAACAAGCGTAGCGGGCCGTTTCCCGCGCCCCGCGCCCGTCCTGAAGGACGCCAAAAGCCCCCGGGCCATTCTAGCCAGGGGGCTTTTGGCGTTTGTCCCGCAGGCGGCAAGGCGTCCCTCCCGATCACCCGTTTTGGAGGACTGCCTTTACCGATCGCGGATGGTTTCCGACTGTATGCCCAGGGGCACCGCCGTCACGCGCCTTTATGTGTCGACAGTCATCAACGGGTATAAAAACAAAACAACGGGAAGGAAAAAGAATCGTGTGAAGATATAAATGGATATTTCATCAGGCCATATCCATCTATTTATCCAAATAAAGACCCCATGATATGTATGCAAAACCATTTTCTGGCGAAGAAAAGCAGTCTGGAGAACAGCATACCATGTTCTTTATGGAACATATGGCATTCTCAAGACAGCGTCTCTTCTTTGCAACATTTACGGATCCTCTACGCGATATACAAATGCATTCCAATGAACAGTTGAATACGATTATATCAATAAATCAATATGATTATTGTAGCCTATAGTTTTTGACAGTATTCCTGAAAAAACTTCTTTATTTTTTCCAGAAATATTTTGCACAAAAATATCTTTCATACATCAAACATACTGAAATAAAAATACTATTCCCTGAAAATGCATACAAATCCCGCGTTTTGCACAATAGCGGGCATCAGGCCCGTTCTTGCTCAAAATGCTGATAAATTTTCAGTATTACAATGTATTCTGTATATTACGGCAATCCCCCCTGCCTCTTTTCTCCTCCCTCTAGCCTTCAATTATTTTTTGTGCTAGTGTCGATAATAGGTTTTTTTCACAATCCAACCAATGAGAGAGGAGAACATTCATGAGCTACAAGAAGATGCTTCCCCTTGTACTGGCGGCACTGCTTCTGTGGACCGTCCCCGCATCCGCCGCGCCGGAAACGACGCTGAAAGTCGCTTTGGGTGACCCTGAAGATTCTGAAATGGGTGTCGTCGGCCATGCTTTCAAAAAGTATGTGGAAGAAAAGACGGGCGGCAAGGTGGAAGTGCAGTGCTTCTACGGCGGCTCGCTGGGCGACGAAAGCGAGTGCTTCCGCAACGTCCAGAAAGGCACCCTGCCCTTGGCTCTGGGCGGCATCGCCAACCTCGTGCCCTTTGAAAAGAAGCTCGGCCTGCTGACCCTCCCCTACCTGTTCGCCAACATCGACGAAGTCGTGGCCGGCACCAATGGCGCGCCCGCCGAACTGCTGAACAAATACGCCACCAAGGCCGGTTTCCGCGTCCTCACGTGGACCTACACGGACTTCCGCTACATCTCCAACTCCAAGCACCCCATCACCAAAATGGCCGACATAAAAGACCTGAAGTTCCGCGTGCCTCAGAGCGCCGTGCTGATCGCCGCCTATAAGGCCTTCGGCGGCAGCCCGACCCCCATCTCCTGGGCCGAAACCTTCACCGCCCTCCAGCAGGGCGTCGTGGACGGCCAGTGCTACGGCTACATCGGCTTCAAGGCCATGAAGTTCAACGAAGCCAACCAGAAGTATCTCACAGAGGTGCATTACACCTATCAGCTGCAGCCTCTGGTCATCAGCGAACGCGTGTTCAAAAAGATGACCCCCGAAATGCAGAAGCTCATTGTTGACGCGGGCAAGTACGCTCAGGACACCGTCCTGAAGTTCCAGCTCGAAAACGCCGAAGCAGCCAAGAAGGAACTCATTGCCGGCGGCCTCGTGGTTTCCCAGCTCGAAGACGAAGATCAGTGGAAGAAGGCCGCCGTTGAAAAGGTATGGCCCGAAATGGCTGACTTCGTGGGCGGCAAGGACGTCATCAACGAATACCTGAAGGCTTGCGGCAAGGAAGCCTGGAAGTAAATCGTCATGAAGACATAGGGGGGTGGGGCTGCGGGGATGGACCTGCCCCTCTTGAACATGGAAGGAATTCGTGTAGTACCTCTGACGTGGGACTGTTTTGTGGAGCGGCGCCGGGGTGGAAGAAACACGGATTCCTCTTGTACGGAATGCCTTCTTGCTGCGGGGTTCGCCGTTTTTCGGCCCGGCGCCCTTCCGGGAAATATACCCCGCCCTTTTCAGGATGTTAGAGGAGGAATAGCAAGCGTGAAAAAAGTAGTCTTGGCCCTTCTGGACCACTTCGAAAGCTATCTGTGCCAGTTCCTGCTGGTTTTCTTTGTCGTCGTCATTCTGCTCCAGATCGTCCTGCGGCAGATCAACATGTCGCTGCCGTGGACGGAAGAAATCGCCCGTTTCGCCTTTATCTGGTTCATCCTGTTCGGCGCATGTTATGCGACGCGCCTGTGCGCCCTGAACCGCGTGACGCTCCAGTTCTCCAGAGCGCCCAAATGGGTGGGCAACCTGTTCCTGTTCATCGGGGACATCATCTGGCTCTGCTTTTCGCTCATCATGGCGTGGGAAGGCTATATCGCCGTCCTCGACCTCGTGGAGTTCCCGTACGCAACCCCGGCCTTGGACTGGGATTTGGGCATGGTTTACCTTGTCTTCCCCTTGAGCTTCCTGCTGATGGCCATCCGCATCGTTCAGGTGAACGTCATCAAGTACATCCTGAAAGAAGAGATTCTTGACCCGGATCAGGAATCCATCAAAGAAAGCCAAAAGACGCTCATGGCAGAAGGAGACAAGGAATGATGGAAGCCCTTTCCCCCGCGAACATCGGCCTTCTGCTGTTCGGCATCTTCTTCGTGCTGCTCCTTATCGGCAGCCCGATCATGGTCGCCCTCGGCGTTGCGACCATGGCCTGCTTCATCGTGCTCGACATTGACCTCAGCCTGATGATCGAACGTGCCTTCGCCTCGCTGACGGCCTTCCCGCTCATGGCGTTGCCGGCATTCGTCCTAGCGGGCTCACTCATGGAAGCGGCAGGCGTGTCCAGACGTCTCGTGCATGTCGCCGAAAACATCGTCGGCCCCACGCCCGGCGGCCTCGCGATCTCCACGACCCTGTCCTGCGTCTTCTTCGGCGCCATTTCCGGCTCCGGCCCCGCGACCACGGCCGCCGTGGGTATGCTCATGATCCCGGCCATGGCCAAGCGCGGCTATAACGTAGGCTATGCGGCCGCCGCCACCGCCACGGCGGGCGGCATCGGCATCATCATCCCGCCGAGCATCCCCATGGTCATCTACGGCGTATCCGGCCAGCAGAGCATTTCCAAAATGTTCATGGCCGGCATCATCCCGGGCATCCTCATCGCCATCGGCCTCAGCGTCATGCACTTCTTCCTGTGCCGGAACCTCAAAACGGAAGGGCTGGACTGGTCCATGAAGACCTTCATCCACTCCCTGCGCGACGGCTTCTGGTCCATCCTCGCCCCGGTGATCATCCTTGGCGGCATCTACGCCGGTATCTTCACGCCGACGGAAGCCGCCGTCGTGGCCATTTTCTACACCATCCTCGTGGGTATCTTCATCCATAAGGAACTGACGCTGAAAAGTTTCATGGCGTCCCTCAAGACCACGTCCTGGCTGACGGGCCGCGTGCTCGTGCTCGTCTTCACGGCAACGGCTTTCGGCTACCTGCTCACCTCGTACCGGATCCCGGTGGAAATCGCCAACTGGATCCTGTCCTTCACCAACAATGTGAACCTGGTGTGGTTCTTTGTGGTTATCCTCTTGCTGTTCCTCGGCATGTTTATGGAAACCCTTGCCATCATCATGCTGGTGACGCCGGTTCTGCTGCCCATTATGACAGCATACGGGGTTGATCCGATCCATTTCGGCATCATCCTCATCTGCTGCTGCGGCATCGGGTTCTCCACGCCGCCCTTGGGCGAAAACATGTTCATCGCCTCCGGCATCGCCAATGTTTCCCTTGAGGAAATATCCCTCAAGGCGCTGCCCCTCGTGGCGATCAACATCGCCGTCATCGCCATTCTGGTGATGTTCCCGGATATCGTGCTCTTCCTGCCCAACCTCATGGGTACCGGGCTGCAATAACTGCCGGGCGGCGGGGCCCTCCCGCCGCCTTCGCTTCACACAAGCCAATCAGAAAGAAGAGAATGCTATGAGCTGCAAAACCATCGTTTCCTTGCTGATGGCGGGGTTCTTCCTGTGCGCCGCCTCCGCTTCCGCCGCGCCCGCCGCCGCGCCGCACACGACGCTGACGATCGCCATGGGCGATCCCGAAAGCTCCGAAATGGGCGTCGTGGGCAATGCGTTCAAAAAATATGTGGAAGACAAGACCAACGGCGCCATCCAGGTTGTCTGCATTTACGGCGGCTCGCCGGGCGACGACGAAGGGGAACGTTTCCGCAAGGTCCAGAAGGGCACGCTCGACATGGCCCTTGGCGGCATCGCCAACATCGTGCCCCTTGAAAAGAAGCTGGGCCTTCTGACCCTGCCCTACCTGTTCGCCAACCTGAACGAGGTCGTGGCCGGGACCAACGGCGCCCCTGCGGAATTGCTGAACAAGTACGCCACCGAAGCCGGGTTCCGTATCCTGACGTGGACGTACACGGGATTCCGCTTCATCTCCAACGACAAGCACCCGATTACCAAACTGAGCGATATGAAGGGGTTGAAATTCCGCGTGCCTCAAAGCGCGGTCATGATCGCCACCTACAAGGCGTTCGGGGCTATCCCGTCCCTCATCCCGTGGTCCATGACCTTCAACGCCCTCCAGTCCGGCGACGTCGACGGCCAGTGTTACGGCTACATCGGCTTCCGGGCCATGAAGTTCAACGAAGCCAACCAGCGCTACCTGACCGAGGTGCACTACACCTACCATCTCCAGCCGCTGGTGATCAGCGAGCGCGTTTTCGAAAAACTGACGCCCGAAGTCCGTCAGATCCTGATCGATGCGGGCAAGTACGCGCAGGAAAAATCCCTGCTGTTCCAGGTCGAGCAGGCCGAAGCCTCCAAGCGGGAACTCGTGGCCGGAGGGCTCAAGGTTTCCCAGCTCGAAGACGAAGAGCAGTGGAAAAAAGTCGCCATTGAAAAGGTGTGGCCTGAAATGGCGGACTTCGTGGGCGGCAAGGATGCCATCAACGAATATCTGAAGGCTTGCGGCAAGCAGCCCTGGAACTAAACGACATTCCCCACAAAAAAGCCCGGACGGTTTTTGTCCGGGCTTTTTTTGCGGGAAGAGGGAAAACGCCGTTGCCCGTCTGCGGAAAGGCGTCAGGCCCGGCCCTGCTTCCAGCACCATACCTTTCCGAGTGCCATCGCGGGAATCATGGACAAGGCAGGGATAAGCGAAACCAGCGAACCCGCGAGGATAAACAGGACGCCCACCACCATGCTCACCGGAATGGCTTCCTGCAGAAAAACCAAGGCCAGCACGGGCGCGAGGGCGGGCTTGAAGAAGAAGACCAATGAGGCGGTGATCGGAGAGGTCGCCTCCATCGCCATAAAGTAGCAGGCAAAGCCCGCCCCGGTCACGCCGACGCAGATGTACAGCATCATCAGCGCGCTGAACGGGGTATACCCGGAAAGCAGGGGGATATCCGCGAAAAGGCCGAGCCCGATGTCCGCGAGAACCCCGGCGACCGCCGAGAGGCGGCTGACCGCGACGATGGCCGCCATTTCAAGGCTGGCGAACAGGAAGCTCCCGCATGTCACGACCACGCCGGAATACTTGGCGCACATTTTGGTCCCGAGCACGGCATACAGGGCGAACACCGCCGTGGACAGCAGGGTGAACGTGATGCCCGCCGTGCTGATGGACGTATCCAGAGGATTGATCAGGATAAGGATGCCGAGGCATTCCAGCACCAGCGCCATGACGTGCTGGCGCAGGATCTGCGTGCGCAGGATGAGCCCGGCGAAAACGAGCACGAACACGGGATTGCAGCTGAACAGGACGGCGACGACCGAGGCGTTCGTGTTCTCCACGGCGAGCTGATACAAGGTCATGCTGACCACAATCCCCAGAAAGCCGAGCCCGGCCAGTTTAACGAGGCTCAAGCCGTCGATCCGGACACCGCGCTTCCTGAGCATCCGCCTGGCGAACGGGATGAGGACAAGGCCGCCGATGAGAAACCGCGTGAGGTTCAACTGGACAGGATTAAACAGTCCGGCAACTTCCTTGAGCGCGATTTCCATCGTGCTGAAAAACAGCGTTGCCAGTGCAATAAACAGGTAACCTCTTTTCATAATGGCATATCCCCTTACTGCAAAACCGGCGTCCCCTCGCGCGACGGCCATTCTGGCCGTACGCCTCCGCAACGTGGGCGCCTCCTGCCTCCCGTTCGTACGCTACGCCCATTCATGCGTAAAATGAAATATACTCATGAGAAACATGCCATTAAGTTAATGATTCGATCAGCCTGGACCACACTTTTCCCGCGGTTGCTCACCTCCGGCCTCTTCAGTTTCTTTTCCGGTCAGGCAACGTATGAAGGCATGGCCCGCGTGTGAAATCTGGCTTCGCTTTCTGGTCACCACAGCAATGGCCCGCTTCGGTATCTTATGCGTTGTCTGGAGCTCGAAGACGCTTCCCGCCCTGAGGCTCTCCTCCGCAAATCGCCGCACGGTTATGCCCACCCCCAACCCTCGCTCCGCAAAAGGCACGATCAGCACCGTCGTCGCCAGTTCGCATTCCGGGTCAAGCACAACGCCGTGCGACTGGAAAAACGCATCCAGATACGCCCGGGTGCTGGTCCCCTTTTCCGGGCACACGATAGGGAGCTTGGCAACCTCATCCGGCGAGAGCACGGAGCCTTCCAGATGGCGAAATGTGTTACCCGCGATAAACGTATCCTGGACCCTGCAAACGGGGATTATGTCCAGATCCTCGTTTTCTTCCACTGGCGAAAACACCACGCCCAGATCGATCCGGCGGGCCCGCAGCGAGGCAATCGTTTCAGGCGTCGATGCCGTGATGGTGCTGATGCGGACCTTGGGATAATCCTTATGGAACCGCTCCAGATACGGGAGCAGGAAGGCATGCATGATCATATCGGAGGAACCGATATGGATGCTCCCCCAGTCCAGATGCAGCATGGCCTGAATCTTCTTTTCCCCGATGGCAATCTGCTCGCAGGCCTGCGCGACGTGCTGGTAGAGCACTTCCCCTTCAGGCGTGAGCCGCATTCCTTTGTGCATCCGATAAAACAACGCGCAGCCGAGTACCTTTTCAAGCTGCCGTATGCACTTGCTCACCGCCGGTTGCGAAAGGAACAACGCCTTGGCCGCAAGGGTAATGCTCCCGAGCCTCGCCACGTGATAAAAGACCTTGTAGTATTCAAACGAGACGTTCATGCCCACCATCCTTGTTCAGCCGATTCCCCCTGCATTGACATGCAACAGCCCGGCAAGGCAACCCTTTTCGATAGATTGAAGGAAAAGCGCGTCTTTCCGCCGCTGCCACCCTCCTCTAGCGTGCGGATCAAAGCGGCTTTCCCAAGCGCTGGGTTCCACGGCCCCCAGAAAAGAACCCTCAGCAGCCGAAACAAACAGATTTCTCCTCCCCTTCCATAGCAAGGAATGCGGCTCCTCCCCACTCGAGCCATCCGTAACGCCCGCACAGGGAAAAAGGCCGGGACCCCATGCGGACAGGCGAAAAAATTTCACTGAATCGCAAAAAAAAGCTTGCCAGCCGCCTCTGTTTTGCATATACCTCTTTTCGCGCCGAGGTGGTGGAATTGGTAGACACGCTATCTTGAGGTGGTAGTGGGAATTCCTGTGCGGGTTCGAGTCCCGCCCTCGGCACCATATTGAAGTTCGGTAAAGCCCGTTAAGGTTCACAAAGCCTTGACGGGCTTTACTTTTATGCTGTTTGCATGTTCGCCAACGTTCATTGGTGTCCGTATACATCCACGCTTTTTGTCGGTATTCTTGACGGTACTCGGCGGCGGCGCAATACCGTCACCGGAAAAATACCGTCATGGGGAATACCGTCATGCCGCTGTCAGATACATACCTGCGAAGGCTCAAGGCCGGGGACAAGCCGAAGCACGCCGATGGTGGCGGGCTGTACCTGTTTCTTTCACCTGTCGGGGGGATGCTCTGGCGTATGGACTACCGCTTTGAAGGCAAGCGCAAGACGTTGAGCTTTGGAGCGTATCCCGCCGTGACCCTGAAGGACGCCCGCGCACGCCGTGAGGAAGCCAAGGAACAGCTTGCCGCTGGCATAGACCCTGCTGCGGAAAAAAAGCGGGTGAAGGTTCAGGCCGCCATTGAAGAGAAGGCAGCCGCCTTGACCTTTGAGGCTGTGGCGCGGGACTGGTTCAACAAGAAGCGCACGGCATGGACGGAAGGCCACCAACGAAAAATCCTTTCACGACTGGAGAACCAGCTTTTCCCCCATATCGGAGGAAGGCAGGTTTCTGACTTGGAAGTAGGTGACTACCTTGCGGCAGTCCAGAAAGCGGAAGCGCGTGGGGCCATTGAGACGGCGCACCGCCTTGCTCAACTCTGTGGACAGGTGACCCGCTTTGCCCGGATTACTGGGATAGTAAGGCACGATGCGGCGGCGGGACTGGTCGAGGCTCTAGCCCACGTCCAGACAACGCACTACGCCGCCATTACCTCCCCCGCCGAACTGGGATACCTGCTGCGGGCCATTGATGCCTATCAGGGTGAACCTTCCATCTGCCATGCTCTGCGGGTGCTTCCGTATGTATTCGTCCGCTCTGGGGAGTTGCGGGGCATGACGTGGGAAGAGGTGAACCTTGATGCCGGGGAATGGATTATCCCTGCCGGACGCATGAAGATGCGGCGTCCGCACGTTGTTCCGCTGGCCCGGCAAGTAGTGAGGCTGCTCCAATCCATGCGGGACTACTCCGGGACAAGTGCCTTTGTCTTCCCCGGAACCCTGTCCGCAAGCCGCTGCATATCCGACATGGGCTTGCTCAATGCCTTGCGGCGCATGGGCTACGGCAAGGAACAAATGACCGTGCACGGCTTCCGCACCACGGCTTCAACCCTGCTGAATGAACAGGGATACCGTCCCGACTGGATAGAGGCGCAACTTGCCCATGCCGAAAGGAACGCCATCCGGGACGCCTACAACCGGGCCGAATACCTGCCGGAGCGGCGGAAGATGATGCAGGAGTGGGCGGACTATCTGGACAGCCTGAGAACGGGGGCATAGCCGCCGCAACAGGCACAATTTCACCTGTTGGGTAGTATCTTGACATGTAACGATTCAGGTTACACAATGCAGCCATGATAAAAAGTTTCGCGCACAAGGGACTGGAAGTCTTTTTCTTCACTGGAAGTACAAAAGGCATACAGGTAAAGCACTCCCGCCGTCTCTCCATGATTCTTGACCTGTTGAACCATGCTGTCGTGGCGGCGGATATGGACTTTCCCGGTTCCCGCCTGCACATGCTGAAGGGCAATCTTGCGGGGGTGTGGAGCGTGACCGTATCCGGCAACTGGCGGATAACCTTCCGGTTTGAAGACGGAAACGCCTATATCGTTGACTATCAGGACTACCATTGATGAGGAGTAACCCAATGGAACGCACAAGAAAGCCTTCTTTGCCGGGGGAAATACTCCGGGAAATGTATCTGGAACCGCTGAATCTGACCATTACGGCCTTTGCCGAACGTATCGGCGTATCCCGCAAGACGGTATCGGCTATCGTCAATGGACGCGCTCCGGTCACTGTGGACATGGCCTTGCGCCTGTCCCGCGCCTTCAACACCACGCCCGAGCTGTGGTTGAACCTGCAACGGTCTGTAGACCTGTGGGAAGCCAATCAGCACAAGGGAAGCTGGTTCAATGTCCAGCCGCTGAACATGCAGACGGCATAGCCGCTGCAACAGGCACGATATTTCTCCGGCTAGGTGCGGCGTCATGAACCGTGCCGAAAAGGTGGAAGCACCTCCTCACCATCTTGCCGGGGGGGCCTTTTATGGGGGGAGACTGAGGAAAGATATTAAGATGCTGCAAGATATCAAGATACAGAGGAAATATTTCAAGATTGATCCCATTGATATTTATGAAGGATTAAATAAGCTTAAAAAACTTTGGCTTGAAGAACCTAAAAAAATTAATAATCCTTATTATCCTCCTAGAGTACGGCGTACAATTCGTCGTAAAAATTTAACACATAGAACAAAAAAACGGGTAGCATCTTCCACACAAAAAATATCAGATAGTGGCGGTGATGATGGAGAACCTGCTGCACGATATAAACCGCAAATAATTATTTCAAATTGCACCATCAATATAGGCGAAGGAAACAACAATATTAACGACGACATAAAACAAAGACAAACCCATATTGCAGAGCTTGAAATCCAGCTTGCTGAGACTCAAAGACGCATTAACGATCTTGAACAAATCAATGCCGAATTGAAATTCCAAATTGAGAAACAACGACAGCCTGAACATCTCTCCACTAGACGCAAAAACTCTTATCTCAAAATCATTGCTGCACTTTGCGGTACAACCGGAAAAATAGACCCTACGGCAAGAGAGGCCACCGGGAAACTAAAAGCCGCAATAGAGCAATTCGGTTTTTCGCTGAGTGATGACACCATCAGAAATATTCTTAAAGAAACACAATCAGTTGCAGAATAAAAGTCGAACTCGGCTTTTATTTTCCCGAATTCGGACATTCATTCCCGCACATTCTTAAGCTCCGCGTAGATTCAACCATCTACAAGGAGCTTTTTTCATGTCCGTATCCGTTCAAGGCGGCGCGTCCGCTCCTACTCTTCCTGAAACCGGATTCCTGCGGCTGGCCGATGTGTTGCGTTTCGTCCCTGTCTGCAAGACTGCATGGTATGCCGGGGTCAAGTCCGGCAAATTTCCGAAGCCCATTGCGTTGGGTGCCCGTGCCCGTGGCTACCGTGTTGCGGATATTCGCGGTCTTATTGAGCGGCTGAACGCTGGCGGGGAGGCGTAGGCCATGACGCAACAAAAAAGCCCCACCGTGAGCAAACGGCAGGGCCTCAAAAAAAGTATCACTGACAGGGAAGACAATACCGTCAATCCCCTTGCCGGGCAAGGTTTTTGTGCCCCGTGCCCGTACTCTCGGGCCGTCAAGCTGGCGTCCGGGCGTGTGCGGCGTGTGTGCATGTTTTTGGGCGAGCGTTTGACTATTGCCGGGAACCCCCTGTGTGAATGCAACGGAGGGGGTGCGGCATGATGCGTTCCCTCTTGACTTCCCCCGTGCCTTTCGGCAATTCTGACGTTCCCCAAACAAAGCAAGGCGTAACCGACGCCTTCCCCGTGCCCCACACGATGGAAAAGAGCGGTCTTTTTTGTTTCGTCAGCAATATCGCTACAGGTATATCCTGTGGGCGGTGCTACATATTGACGGAGCACGTCCCGATGATCGTGAGACTCGGGCGGCCTTGCTTTGGCCGGGGAGCGTGTTCCGTCTTTTTTTATGCCTCAATCCCTAAACAAAGCAGGTGTCACATGCTCCGTTTCTTCCTTTCCAGCCGCTACCTGCGGTTGCGTCACCGTCTCCTTTCCCTGCTCATCACCCTTGCCGGGTGTGCTGGCGCAACGCTGACTCTTGGCGCATTACTGATGCTTCCCGTCGTCTACCTGTGGGAGGTGCGGTAATGAGTCAGAGCAACACCAAGCCCGTTACAGTGAAGCCCAGTTCCGTTCCGCAGTGCCTGAGGCATACTCATCCCTGCTCTGCCCTTGAAGAAGCGCAGGCTCTGGCGGCGTTCCTGAAGGATGCCGTGACAGGGATTATTGAGGGGGCAAGCGAACCTTCCAAAAACTGCGATTACGGTATGACCCTCTGTTTCAGCCTCTTGCAGGACAAGCTGGCAATTGCCAGTGGGGAGCTGGCCTTCCCCCTGATTGCGACAACGGACGAAGAGACATGGCGCACCCTGTGGAATCCCAACGGCGGGGGTGAACATGGTGACGAATGACGTTTTCCAGCACTTCGTGGACAGGCTCCGGGAAGCGGGGCTTGCGGTCGAGTGCGTTGAGGCGGATGGACTGCTGCACCGTTGCGGCGTGTTGGACAAGCCAAGCGGCACGGATGGGACGTACAAGGCGTTTCTGGACGCCCCGGCTTCCCTCTGGTGGAAGAACTGGCGGACAGGCGACGAGGGGACGTGGTGCGGCGTATCCGGCAAGGACATGACCACCGCCGAGCGTGAAGCCCTGAAAGCCCGTATTGCCGAAGCCAAGGAAGCCGCCCGTAAGGAACAGGCAGAACGGCACGCCAAGGCCGCTGAACTTGCCGGGAAGCTCTGGGAGGCCGCACACGCCGCAACGGATGCCCACCCTTACCTTGCACGCAAAGAGGTTCCCGCCTTCGGGTTGAGACAGGCGCAGGACGGGCGGCTGATGGTTCCCGTGCTGGATGCGGCGGGCACCATTCAGTCCCTCCAGTTCATTGCCGGGGACGGTTCCAAGCGGTTCCTGTCCGGGGGCAGGACGGCGGGCGGGTACTTCCCCATTCCGGCAAGGGACGGCTCCAAAGACGGGCCGTTGCTGATTGCCGAGGGCTACGCCACGGGCGCGTCCCTCCATCTCTCTACGGGCTACGCCGTGCTGGTGGCCTTCAATGCCGGAAACCTGCTCGCCGTGGCGCGCATGGCGCGGAAGCAATGCCCCGACCGGGAAATCATCCTGTGCGCCGACAATGACTGCGAGACGCGCAAACCTGACGGCACATCGTGGAATCCTGGAGTCGAGGCCGCGAGCAAGGCCGCTGCATCCATCGGCGGGAAGCTGGCGGTATGCCCGGCACATGAGGGCCGCGCCACCGACTTCAACGACCTGCACAGGGCAAGAAGCCTTGAGGCCGTCCGGCAAGCGGTGGAGAAGGCGCGGCGGGAAGACCCCGGCGTGAAGTACCCGGAAGGCTACCGCGTCATTCAGGACGGGAAGAACCCCGGCCTGTATCGGGACGAGAAGCGCGGGGAAGATTACGAACCCGTGCGGATTGCCCCGCCGCTCCGCATTCTGGGACGGACGAAAAGCGTGGGTTCCGACAACTGGGGAACGCTCCTGCAATGGTTTGACCCCGTCGGGAAGGAGCACCGCTACGCTCTCCCTGATGACGTGTTGCAGCGTCAGGGGAACGATTGGGCGGCAGCTCTGGCGTATCAGGGCTATTCCATCCGCCGGGGCAAGGCCAACGCCTTCGCCGTGTTCGTTCAGGAGTTGCAGACAACCAAGTTCGTGACCTGCACGGCGCGGGTGGGCTGGCACGGTTCGGCCTACGTCATGCCCGATACGGCCTACGGTGCGGACGAGGGCTCGCTTGTTCTTCAAGGCTGTGGACATGAGGGCCTTTATACCGTTGCCGGGGATGCTGAGGCGTGGATGGAGCTTGTGCGGCTCTGTACGGACAACATACGTCTTACCTTCGCCCTGTGTGCGGCGTTCGCGGGGCCGCTCCTGCGCCTTGCCGATGTAGAGGGGGGCGGCTTCTCCTTTGAGGGGGGAAGCTCCTGCGGAAAGACGACGTGCCTACAGGTGGCGGCGTCCGTCTGGGGCGGTCCCGCCCACATGAGGCCGTGGCGGGCGACGGACAACGGCCTCGAAAGCGTCTGCGTCCTGCACAATGACAACCTGCTCATTCTCGACGAGGTGGGGCAGGTTTCCGCCAGCGTCCTTTCCGAGTGCGGCTACCTGATAGCCAACGGCATGGGCAAGACGCGTTCCGGCAAGGATTCGAACCTCAGGAAGTCCCACACATGGCGGCTGCTGTTCCTGTCGTCCGGGGAAATCGGCTTTGCGGAAAAGCTCTCCGAGAGGGGCATCAAGGCCCGGGCGGGGCAGGAAGTCCGCTTTGTGGGCATTCCTACCGATGCCGGGATGCTCTCCGAACTGCACGGCCTTCCCGACGCCGGGGCCTTGTCCAACCGTCTCAAGGAACTTGCGGGCCAGCACTACGGACATGCCGGGCGTACCTTCCTGCAATGGCTGACGGACAACAGGCAGGACATCGCCGACGGCGTGGGGGAAAGCCTCACCGCAGGAGTGAACAGGCTTTGCCCGCCGGATGCGACGGAACAGGTGCGGCGCGTGGCGCGGCGGTTCTGCCTTGTGGCCTATGCCGGAAGAGCTGCACAGCTTGCCGGAGTGCTTCCCTCCGAAATGGATGTTGAGGCCGCCGTGCGCTCCTGCTTTGATGACTGGCTGGCGGTGCGCGGCGGGGCCGGGGCCGGGGAAGATGCGGCTATTCTCTCCGCCGTGCGCCTGTTCATCGAGCAGCATGGGGCCTCACGTTTTCAGGACATGGACAACCCCGCCGCAACCTGCATCAACCGCGTAGGGTTCAGGCGGAAGGACGAAACCGGCACAACCGAATGGATCGTGTTGCCGGAGTCCTTCAAGTCCGAAGTGGCCAAGGGGTTCTCCGAACGGCGCGCCGCACGCGTCCTGTCGGAAGCCGGTTGGCTGCGTCTTTCGCAAGTCGGACGCTTGAAGTGCGAACGGCGTTTACCTGACTTGGGAAAGGTCCGTGCGTACATCCTGGTCATGCCCGATGAGGACGGCGAAAATGAATAAAAGCGTGCCGGAACGACTGGCGACACTGGCGACACCGGCGACAAGCCGCGAGCATCAACGTTTTTCGGCTGTCGCCACTTGTTTTTCATACTGGCGACACTACCGGCGACATCCTGTTTTTGCTGTCGCCACTTTTTCGGTGTCGCCACTTTGGAAAAATGAAACTGGCGACGGGAAAACCGTTGATAGTCAAGGGCTGTCGCCACTGTCGCCAGTGTCGCCAGTGCATGGGACCATGACCCAAGTCATTTTTTCAGGGGGTGACGAATGATGCCCGACTACCTGTTGTCCATGTTGGAGGCCAAGGCCCTCGCCGCAAGCGGACGCATGAAGGAATGGCGCATCACGCCCATGACCCACCGGGCGAACGTCCTTAAGTTGTGGGTGCGGCGTCCTGAGCGTGAGCACTGGTACGAGGCCGGGGACACCATCGGGGAGTTCTGCACAGCCGCCAGCCCGGAAACGGTCCTCGAACTCATTGCCGAGATACGGGAACTGCGGGGGGAAAGCTGATGCCCATGCCCATATCCCTTTTCAGACGGGCGGAGGGTGGAGCCCGTGAGGATGGTTCTGCCTTCTCCATGCAGGAACGGGCCGGGGAAGATATGGCGGCTTCCCCTTCCATCATGCCGGAAACCTCTACACCTGCCCCCTGTTGTGCGAATCGAACCAAAGACGAACCAAAGGCCGCGCCGCACCCTGATCCCACCCCAAAGGATGTCGATATTCCCGACACCCTCTACCGTCTGGCGGCTCTCGATACCAATATAGCCGCACTGGTGGGGTGGGGGCTGGTGCCACACCTTCAGGATGGGGAACTTGTCATTGACGGTCTGGACGCGCTGGACGCCGAAAACCGGGCCGGACTGGAACGTTGGTTTGCCCATGCCGGGCCGAACGGCGAACCGCGCCGGGAGCGTGTGCTCCGTGCATTACGGACAGGGAGGAAGGCGACATGTTGATCGTGGTGGACAGCCGGGAGCAATGCCCGTTCCCCTTCGCCCATGAGCGGTACGGAGCGAAGACGAAGCAAGGCGCGCTGACCGTGGGCGACTACTCCCTTGCCGGGCTTGAGGACAAGGTGGCGGTCGAACGCAAGAGCCTTCCCGACCTGGTGGCCTGTCTGGGACGGGAGCGGGAACGGTTCGAGCGGGAGTTGATGCGCGGGACGGCGTTGGATGCCTTCGCCGTGGTTGTAGAAGCCGGCTGGCTGATGCTGGCCCGTGGGGAGTACCGCAGCCAGTTGAAGCCGCACGCGGCCTGTCAAAGCGTGCTGGCGTTCACGGCACGGTATCGGGTGCCCTTCCTGTTTGCCGGAACCCGTGGGGCGGCGGAGTACATGACGTGGGGATTCCTGCGCCAGTACCTTGAAGGCGCCCGGAAGCGGTGGCGGGCCATCGCCAAGGCGCAGGGGGACGACGTGGCATAGGTCAACGCCAAGGTCAACCCCGTTGACAGTAAAAAAAGATAACGCTCAGGGCGGAAAGTTAACACCCAAGCGAACACCGTTAACCACAAAAAAAGGCCGTTCACCCTTTGCCGGGCGGGCGGTCTTTCTGCGTACCCGATTCGGGGCAAACGCAAGACCTTCCGTTGCGTCTGGTGCGGCGGCGAACGTTGCCACTCCCCCGCAGTCGCCATAGTGAAAAAAAGCGAAGTTGTGAGTATGGCAAGGCAAGCTCCAACATTTCTATTTGGTTATGCCGTGTTCCATGCAAAAGTTGTGGGCGGTCACAACCAACGTTCGGACGCCTGCTGGAAAAAGCCCTGTCGTTGCGGCGGGTAGCTGGCGGCGGCGGAGAAAAGTTCGGAGTGCCCGCGAACCTTCCGAACCGGAACGCTTGCCGTCAGCCGGAACCTGAAATGATGGTGTGGCACCACTCGCAACGCCAGCGGTCACGGTATCGCCGCACCATGCCCGTGGTTCCACAGTTGGGGCATGTCTGGGGCGGCGTGGCGGCTGACTGGTGGGCAGGTACAGGCGGTTCCGATGCGGCGGGGTATGTATCCGGCAAGGGGTGGGCTTCCTCCTTTGCCAGGGGAAGTGGCGGCAGGGCCGGGGAAGAGGCGGCGGGGCCATACCGACCGGACAACCACGCCCACAACTCAGGGACGTTGGCGGCGGGCACCGTCTCTTTCTTGCCGCCGGGAAGCAGGAGGATGGGCGCGCCCTGTTCGCGCCAGCCGTGGGCGACGGCCTGCGTTACGCCGAACGTCTGGGCAATCGCCCGCCAACCTTTGATGATGGTCATGCCTGATGGCTCCTTAACATACGTCACAGCCTACACACTTCCCTGTACCCCGCTATCCAGATAATCCACCGCCCATTGAGGCCAGCGGAACGCCATGAAGTCATACTGAGGCCATTGCTTGCCGAGTGTCCACGGGTCGGGCTTGAACCAGAGCACGCCGCAGCTCACAAGCGCGTCCTGCAATTCGGAGTAGGCGTACTCGGCGGTGTCCCCTTTCATGAAGTCCAGAACGTGAAAGGCGTCTTCCGGCTTCATGATGTACATGCCGGAGCGCAAGCCTGTAGGGGCAACGTAGCGGCTCTTAGCGGGCAGAAAATAGCTGCGTTGCTTCATACGCCGTTCAATAGCTCTGGTCACGCTCTGGTGGCGGCGGCCTGTGAGTCCGGCAAGGTCGAGGGAGCAGACGACGTTCTTGCTGACGGAACATTCGGCAAGCCCCTGTATGAGGGGATGCCAGCGCTCGGCAAGGGCTTGGCGGCGGATGTTGTCGAGTTCGTCCCTAACGTGGTGGCAACGGGCCAGCACACGACACAGGATGAGGGGTGACGGGATGGTCGAGTAATCGCGGCGAAGGATGTATTCACCGCCGGGCATATGGGGAAGAGGTCTATATCTCATGTGTGTAAGTATCTCAGTAACACACTGAAATAACAAGTATAAACGGATGGATTTTTGCGCCTTGCCGAATAGGTGCGGCGGATGCGTGGGGGGCATCCTTGAAGCATGGTGTGGCGTGGCGATACAGGCAAGACGGGGGATAGTATCCACACTCTAAATCATTCCGAAGCCTTGCAGGGGCAGGGTTTGCGCTGTCCGGGACAGGTGCGGCAGAGCCTTCCGTGGAATGTCCCCCTCTTGTCGTGGGCAGTGGTGAAGCCGCCGCACCAGAAAGAGTCTTCCATCACTGACGGGGTGGCTTGCCGTCATTGCATGAGGTGCGTATGGTGCAAACTGGAAGTGTACCCGATCACCCCCTACCGATGAAATTTGTCGGTATTTTTGACGGTATTTTTTTAAATGTGTTCTAGTAATAATATTGTATTCAGTATGTTATATAAAACTTTGGTTCCCGCCCTCGCACCACTTTTTAAAGCCGTTGCAGTAACATACTGTGATGGCTTTTCTTTTTTGTTTTAAGCCGCTGTCGGGTGGGGCCAAACCGTTTGGGCCGGAGTGTGCCAAACCGTGCCGATATGCCGGGGCGTTCACGCTGAAAATCGGCAGAGCCCTATGCCTCGCAAGGCACAGACAAACGACTCTCCCGCCCTCGGCTCCCTCACATTCCGCGAAACAGCCTATCTTTCATTGCCAGATGTTCCCCTCCCCTTTTCGATACGTATGCCCGGAGCTGTTATCGCAAGCAGGGCAAGGCGGAACTCCACTGGACCACTGGCCTCCAAACGCCCTAAACGCCAGGACAGCGGTCCCGGTTCGATGCCGCTAGCCCAATCCGTCATTCCGGATGCCGTATAAGAATGCTCTTTATGGATACCTTAGCCTATCCAATAACGAATCAGCGCTATAGTCCCCATACCCACGGCAAGTGCACTGAAAAGGCTTCCTTTTTTATAGCAACAAACCGTCAGCGTAGGAAAGGATGCGATAAAAAAAAGGTTAGCGAATGACAGTTCAAGGTTACCGCCTACAAGCACCAAATCCGGCATGACCAGCGCGGCAAGTACGGAAACAGGCACAAAAGACAGCCAGCGCGCCAGCAATGGAGGAAGCTCTCGTCCAGCCAGCAACGTAACGGGAACAACACGCGGAACAAGGGTCGCAAGGCACATGCCGAAGATACAGAGCAGAATATCCGTATTCATATTTTGCTCCTACAAAGGAAACAGCGATCGCGGTACGTGAGAAACAAAGCCCCGAGAGTGGAAGTTACTACACTGGCAACAATGACATTCCACCGGCCTATGCCGCACAAGGCAAGGATTACGGATAACAGTGCCGAAAGGATAGCCGCCGCCGTGTATACATGATCCTTGCATTGGGGAACCAGCAGGGCGAGAAACATGGCGGGAAGCGCATAATCAAGCCCAAAGAGTTTGGGATCGGGCAGGAAATCTCCCGCTACGGCCCCTATGAACGTGCCGAGAATCCATCCGCCGTGCGCCGTGAAGTTGACGGCATAAACTGACGGCAGCCTTGCCTCCTCCCCTTTGGACATAGCCATGCTGTGCGTGGCGAAGACCTCATCCGTGAGCCCCCAGCCAATGATGAATTGCTGTGTCCGGGTAAATGGAGCAAACCACGGGGCCACAGCCGCCGACATGAGGACGTGGCGCAGGTTGACGACAAGCGTAGTGAGCACGATGGAAAAGACAGAGGCCCCCATCCCCCACAAGCCCACCGAGATAAACTGCCCCGCGCCCGCGTATACGAGCAAAGAAAACAAAACGGCATACACGGCAGGTATGCCGTTTTGGACAGCGAGGACACCGTATGCGAAACCGAGTGGAATGTACCCCAGAAAAATAGGGAAACCATGCCGCATCCCTGACAAGATGGAACCGGCGGGAATACTTCCTGCCTTGACAATCATACATTCTGTGGTGTCGGACATAGCAGTAATTTATAAATAGTGGTTACAGATCCAAAAGAATCATTTCAGTATGGCTGAATGCCTGAAAGGGGCTGCGAGCGTACTTTCAGCATAAAAAAAGCTGTATCTTCACCATGCTGTGGAGATGGAACAAACACATTCTAGACAGGGCCAAAGAAAAAGCCTTTCCTGCCCAGAGGATGAAGCAAGGGGAACGCCGTTCGGGGAAGGAAGGGGGGCTTAGCCCCCCTCAAAAATCAGGCGGAAACCTGCTCAGGCTGCCCTTGCGCCTGCTTATCGGCCAGCTTTTCCTCGTCGGAGAGCCGGGTCATGTTGATGTTGAATATGGAATAGACCAAGGATACGCACGGCGCGAGGAACATGAGGAAACAGTAAGGGGCATAATCCGTGAACCCCACACCCAGCATACCCATGGAGAAAAGCGCGTTCGAGCTCCAAGGGACGAGGGGCGTCGCAAGCGTCCCGACATCCTCCGTAACGCGGGAGCAATTTTCGGGCCGATAACCTTGCCTGCGGAACAGTGGAGTCATGATCGTCCCTGTCATGAGCAGGCTGAAGTAAGACGACGCCGTCAACAAAACCGTGCTGAAACCGATAACAATCGTTGACAGGACGAGAGAAAACGCGCTCTTGGCATGGCGGGAAACGGGCTCAAGGATCGTATCTATCACCCCAAGGCAGCGTAACATCCCGCCAAGCCCGCAAGCGAAAATGACGAGTGCCGAAACACCAAGCATACTTGTCACGCCGCCACGGTTCATCAGCTTCATGAGCAAAGGATTGTCAAACGTCTTTTCGTAGCCGCTCCACATGGCGTTGAACGATGCCGTCAAATCCACGCCGGCGTATCCGACAGCGACGACGACACCCAGTACCGAGCCGCTGATGATGGCCAAAATGGGGTTTGTCTGGCGCAGCAGGAGGTAAAACACGAGGATCATGGGGATGGCGGGGATGAAACCAAGCCGGAAGTTGGCCGTAATGTCGTCAAGGAGCTGATTGAGGATGCTGGCGTCGCCGGTGCCCGCATCGTGATGGAACCCCATGAAGAGATAAATAGTCAACGTAATGATGAATGCGGGAGTCAGCGTATTGGCCATATGCCGGACATGCGTGAGCAAAGGGACTTCGTTAACGGCCGCGGCCATGTTGGTCGTATCCGAAAGCGGGGACATCTTGTCGCCAAGGAAGGCGCCGCTGATGACCGTTGCGGCGGTAACACCGGGGTCGAAGCCAAGCCCCGCGCCTATTCCCATCAGGGCGAGGCCGACGGTCCCGATCGTGCCGTACGAAGTCCCCGTAAACACGGAGGTCATGGAACAAAGGATGAAGCTGGTCGCCAGAAAGAACTCCGGGGTAATGATCTTCAGGCCGATATAGATCATCACGGCGACGGTGCCCGCCGAAATCCAGGCGCCGATCAAGGCCCCTACGGACATCATGATCAGTACGGCCCCCATGGCCCGCGCGATGAATTCGTAAGCCCCCGCTTCCAGCTCGGCATACGAGAATCCCAAATACCAGCCGAACCCCGCGCAAACGACCCAGCAGCACAGCATGAGCATCTGAAGCTTAAGGCTAAAAAACATCATTCCACTTGCGATGATGGCGACGACGACGGTCAAGATGAAAACGGCAAAGCCGAATGTCAGTTCCTTGCGAACAGGCTTCAATGGTGTCGTGGTCATGACGCTTTCTCCTGTACGTTATAAGGGAGGGAGAAGAGGCTAGATAAGGCTTTCCTGAATGGCCTCCGAAAAATCACGGATAATATCCTCGGGTGATTCAATCCCCACGGACACCCTGATTGTTCCATAATGGATACCCAGCGCCGCCCGCTCCTCAGGGGTGAGGCTGCTGTGCGACTGCGTGGCGGGGTGTGCGACGGTCGTTCTAAAGCCACCAAGCGTATTGGCAAAACCGACCATCTTCAGCGCTGCCATGAAGCGATCTATCCGCTCGGAATCTTCAGGCAGGCTGAAACTCAGCATGGCGCCGTAGGCTTCGGGCCTGAACAGGCGCAGGGCGAGCTCGCGGTGGGGATGGCTTTCAAGGCTTGGATGATAGACCTTTTCGACGAGGGGGTTGGCTTCAAGGGCGGCGGCAAGCTGAATGGCGTTCCTGTTCTGCTTCTCCAAGCGGAGCTCGAAGCTGCGCGTCCCTCTCAGGATCAGCCAGCTGACAAAGGGGGCAAGGCTGCCGCCGATGAGGGTGCTCAAGAACCTGGCCCGCTCAATGGTTTCCTTATCGGCGATTATGGCGCCGCCGATGGCATCGAAATGCCCGTTGATATACTTGGTCAGGCTGTGCACCACAACATCCGCGCCGAACGTCAACGGCTTTACGACGTAGGGCGACGAATAGGTGTTGTCGATCACCAGCTTGGCCCCGGCGGCGTGGGCCATGTCCGCGGCCCCCCGGACGTCGAGCAGCATGGTCAAGGGGTTCGCGATGACTTCGCCATAAAAAAGACGGGTATTCGGACGAATGGCCCGTGAAACGGCTTCCTTGTCGTTCAAGTCGACAAAGGTCGTTTCCACGCCATACTGGGGCAACAACGTCTTCAGCATCTGGTACGTCTCGCCGTAAATATTGGTATTGGCGAGAATGTGAGCGCCCCCCTTCACCAGCGTGATGAGCGCGGTAAAAATAGCGAACATGCCGGAAGAGACAACCCACGCCGCTTCGCCTTGTTCCATCCTGGCGAGCACTTCATTAAGGCTGGTGAAGTTGGGATGGTTGATCCTGCCGTAAAGGTAGCCCTTCTTCTTTCTGCCCTCCGCGAAGGCATGAACATCCGGATACGTATATGAAGAGGTTTGGTAGATCGGAAAAGATTCGGGATAGGCATCACCCCAGTCGATGTGATCTCCCAAATAAAGCTGTTGGGTCTCGGGGCTACATGCAGAAAGATTCTTCGTGTCCATACCTGTATCCTGTTGTTAAAAAATAACTTGTGATACAGCGGAACAAGCAATGTGTATGCCATTAGAAATATAATTTTATTTCAGTAAAATACGTATATCCTATACCTTAAAAAATAGGCAAAATAGGTTAAAAAGATATCTTTTCAACCTATTTTACCTGTTTACAGCGAGCATCGGACGCTCTCTATGAAAAATCAAAACGGAGCCATAAAATCAAAAAAACATTATATTCCGCACAACAGGACAGAGAAAGGATACGGGGCACACCTACTTTTCAAAAGATACCGGGAATCGCCCTGGACACTGTCGTCTTTTTGCCAAAAAAAGAGCAAACAAGAAATTCTCCGCGAATGCCTCGACAGCTCCGCCTACAGCAAACCGAATTCCCGGAGGCGCTGCTCGCCCGCACGCGTCACGCGAGTTCCGGCCCGCCCTCTTCCACAGTGGGCCAGCCCCGCCGCAGCCAGTTTCTGGAGGCGGGAACGGACCTCCCCTTCCGAGAGGCGTATGCCATAGGCGAGCAATTGCTGGGAGATCTCTTTTCTGCCGATATGCCTCCCTTTCTCTCTTCCTTGGTAAAGCAGCAAAAGGATAGAGAGCATTTCCTCATCTTCATTCTGGAAAGCCCCCTTCACCTGCTGAAAAGAAAGGGGCTTCTTCATCTTTTTTGCAAAATGCTGCGGAAGATCGGCACAGGTAATAAGGCGGTTTTCCGACATATATCCAATATAGGCACTCACATTTTGCAGTTCCCTGATATTCCCCGGCCAATCATACTCCAGCAAAACATCGGCGGCCTCCTTGGATAACTCATACCGCAATCCATACCCCTGCAAAAAATGATGCAGGAGCAAGAGGATATCGTCCCCACGTTCGCGCAATGCCGGAATTTTCAAAGAAAGCACGTTGAGCCGGTAAAAGAGATCCATCCTGAACGTATGCTCAAGGACAAGCCCGGGGATATTCTTGTTCGATGCCGAGATGATACGGATATCAACAGGTATGACTTCTTGTCCGCCTACCCGCACGATTTCCTTCTCTTGGAGGACCCGCAGCAGTTTTGTCTGCATATTGGGCGAGATATCCCCAAGCTCGTCCAAAAAGACCGTCCCTCCGTTGGCCAATTCAAAAAGCCCGGGCTTCCCGCCCTTGCGGGCTCCGGTAAACGCTCCCTCTTCATATCCAAAGAGCTCGCTCTCGATGAGCGTATCCGGTATTGAAGCACAGTTGAACGCGATAAAGGGGGAGTCATGGCGAAAAGAGGCGTTATGGATGGCCTGCGCAAAAATTTCTTTCCCGACGCCGCTCTCCCCTTCAATAAGGATGGCTCCATCCCCTTTAGCCATCTTTTCAGCCAAATTCCGGCATTGCCGCAAGACCGGGCTTTTTCCAAGAATATCATCAAAGCTGTTTTTAGCGATATACCCGCCGCCTTTGCTGCTTTGGCGGATCTTCTTTTCCAAACGCCGTATGGCGGAAAACTCCTTATAGCGGATAACGCCGCCGGAATAATGGCCCTCAATGTATAACGGGTATGCATTCACTATATAATCAGTATGGTTGATTGACTGTACGTCGTCGCAAAGATCTTCCGGGTTCTCGACCGTAAGCGAAATTTCGGAGAAACACTCTGAAAGCGTCATCATTTTGGCTTTCCATATCGGGATGCCGAATATTTTTTCGGCAACTTCATTAAACAGAATGATATGCTGCCCTTCATCATAGGCGATAATCCCTTCATCGATGACTTCAATGATCTTCTCCAAATGATTCCTGCTCTTAAGGATTGAGGCGATAACATCCAGAAGCTGCGGATTCCTTGGGATATAATCGTTTGTCCTGTTAAATACGATGTCGCGAAGCGTTTTATTGTTGACGAGTTCAAGTTTCGTCAAAATGTTGATGATCATGTAAGGATCAATGACCCGTCCGCCAATATTGACAATCCTTTTTATGGAAGGAGGAACCAAAGCATCCTCATCCGGCGTCACGGCAATATCGACATCGTAATTGTACACCATATTCGGATAGTACGGTATGAATTCCAAATGCCTGATCCCGACCTCATACAACAGGTTGATAGTATCATACGTGCTTTGTACCGTATCATTGACGAGGAGGACACGGGATTTTTCCGGAATGGACAAGAGTTTTTCGAATCCGCTCTTGCCTATCGTCATTTTCATGGAAAGCATTTCGATATCATCATGAATATAATTGTGTATGATCTTTCCTACAGCGGCGTCTCCAAGCAAGACAAGATCCGATTGGATATTTGAGCATATTGTTTTCTCTAAAGAGATCGCATGGATATCAACGTATTCACCTATAAGAGAATAAAGCTGTTTCTGTATAAAAAGGGCCGTTTTTTCGAATAAACATACGATGGCTATTTTTTTCATATCAATATCCAATCATTATAAGGATACCCATATAGCAAGAGCATACCCCCTGTTCATTTCGGGGGACCTTCCCCACATACGCATTGTCCTATGTAAAATACGCCAGCATATCGCTTGTATGTAAAGAATATATCCTGATTTTCAAGCCGGATGGCCTCTGGAAATGTCCATTTCTAAAATACTATCGCCTTATGCCCGCTAAAGGAAGCCTCTTGCAGATCGGCACGTTGCAGCACGTTCCCTGATTGCGGATTACGGCATGGTGCGCAATCTGCCCCACGGGTTCCCTGAGAGGTGGCCTCGTGTTTTACGCGGCGATTATCCCTGTATTTCAGGAAAGGCATCCGGAACAACCAAGACTCCCGCCGCTCCTGCCTGCGGGGTAATGATGCCCTGTCTAGCTCCTCCTCTTCCGCTGTTCTCTATCTCCACAAATAAAAAAGAGTTGCGGCCTCATTCCACAACTCTTTTTTTCAATCCCATTCCGGATGCCGCAGGCATTGACGGAGCAATACCGCCACATCACGGCCGGTTTCCTTTATCATGTTCCAGCCAGTAGTGCAGTGCCGCGCAAATGGAATCCATATCCACAGGCTTGTTAAAATGCGTGTTCATGCCGCACTGCAGGGATCGCTGGATGTCGTCCGCAAAGGCGTTCGCGGAGAGTGCGAAAATCGGAATACGCCGCGCGTCTTCCCTTGTCATGCCGCGTATGTGCCGTGTGGCTTCAAGGCCGTCCATGACCGGCATACGGACATCCATCAGGATAGCGGCGTATTCCCCCGGTTCGGATTCCGCAAAGCGCTCCACCGCAACCTTGCCGTTCTCGGCCCAGACGACGGAGAGATTCCTTGACTCCAGAAGCGTTTTGAGGATCTCGGCATTCAGATCGTTATCTTCGGCAATCAGGATCTTTTCACGGTTAAAACGGACTTCCTCCGGCATGGCCGGAACATCAAAGGCGTGCCTGTGATGGGTCACCACCAAAAGCATATCACGCAGATGCTCCCGCAATACGGGCTTGTTGATAAAATAATCCACGCCGGCGGTACGGGCAGGGGCTTCCATCCCCCTCCAATCACAGGCCGACATGGCGATGGGGGTCGTGGCCTTTCCAACGATTTCCCTGATATGCCGGACCGTTTCCATATCGTCCATGCCCGGCTTTTTCCAATCGATCAGGATCATGCCGTAATCCCGCCGCCTCTCCCTGGCTTGCCGAACACAGACGACGCCCTCTTCGCCGGAAAGCACGAAGGACGCTTCAACCGCCATACGGCGCAGCAGTACCGCCGTATGCTCACAGGCAGCCCTGTCATCGCCTATGACCAGCACTCGCACGCTCTCGGATTGTTCCAAGGCGTCCTTATCCCATCCGTACAGCGCCCCCTCGAACAGCCCGAGCGGTATGTCCACGGAAAAAGACGACCCCTTTCCTTGCTCGCTCTCCACGCGAATGGTCCCGTCCATCAGCTGGACGAAGCTCCTGACAATGGCCAGGCCAAGCCCTGATCCCGAAAGGCCCCGCTGATCCGTCATCTCCTGCTCGAACGGCAGGAACATCCTTTCCTGAAAGCTCTTGCTCATGCCGATCCCATTATCGGAAATGACGAACCGTACGAGTTCCCGATGCCCGACTTTTTGGACTGGCGTGATGTTGAATTCGATCCTGCCCTTTTCGGGCGCAAACTTCAGGGCGTTGGACAGCAAGTTCATCAAGACTTGCTTGATGCGCAGGGGATCGCCGACATAGATCTTCTCAAGGAGCGGAGAGGCAAACAGGTTGAACGTTATGCCCTTCGCCACCGCGCTGCCGTATGTGAACGAGCTGACGGAGCTGACGAGTTCACCAAAATCAAACGGTTCGGAAGCCAGGCTCATCTTGCCGCTTTCGATCTTGGCGACGTCCAAGACGTCATTGATGAGCGACAGCAGGAAACGGGACGACAAGGCGATATTGTTCAGGCACTCGCTGAGCCGTTCGGGGTTGCCCACGTTCATGCCCGCAATGGCCGCCATGCCGATGATCGCGTTCATCGGCGTTCTGATGTCGTGCGACATCCGGGAAAGGAACTCGCTTTTGGCATGGTTGGCCTGTTCGGCGGCAACGAGCGCCATACGCAACGTAGCCTTCTGGCGCTCCTCTTCCTCAACGTCTTTGGCGCAAAAGAGGAGCATCCGCCTTACGGGGTCAAAAAGATACGCCCGTAAGCAATGCCACCGGGCTTGCCCGTTGCCCATGAGCACACGATACTTGAGCTCATGGGACAGCCCCGGCGTGCCGTTTTCCCAGGCAAGGCGTTCCGGTTTGAAAAAGGCCCGGTAAGCCTCCACATCATCAGGATGGACGACCGTTTCGCTCCGGAGCCGCACCAGCTCGCTGAAAACGCCCTGCATCCCGCTTCCGATCATGCTGTTCCGACCCGAAAAAAAGTACTCGTACCTGTCCGCCGGGATGTCGACCAACAAGATCCATTCGTAGTCGTGGTTGACCGTGAACCTGCAAACATCCTGGACGGTTTTGGTCTTTTCCTCCATGTTTTTCAGGTCGGTGCAGTCCGAGACGTAGCCGTACACGATGGTCCCGTCCACCGTTTTGACAAACGAACACTGCGTGAGGAGCCAGCGGACCTTGCCGTCCCGCCTGATGACTTTCATCTCGAAGCCGACGGAGGACTTTCCGTCTTCATAGGCCGTCCTGATCAAGTCGTTAAAGCGTTGGAGGTGGTCGGGGTGAATAAGCTCGCTCCCCCTGATATCCGGAGCCGTTTTCATCTGGTCCTGCGTATACCCGTGCATCGCGCAAAACCCTTCCGAAACGTAAAAGAACGAGAAGTGCTCGTCCATGACGAACTGGAAAATACCTATGGGCGCGTTGCTTTTCAGGAATTCGAGCATTTCCTTGTCCCGGTACGTGGACGTCACGTCATGAATCCGGGACAACTCGAGCATACCCGATTTGGTATGAAACCGGCTGATACCATCGACTTCATAAAAACGCCCTTCCCGCGTGAACAGTACAGGGGCCTTGCCGCTCCTGTTGAACCGTGGGCGCCGGGAAACGGATAGGAGGGACGCGAGTGGTTTACCTATGCAGGCATCTTCGGCTTTCCCTACAATATCCAGCGTGTGCCCGTTCGCAAACACGAAACGCCCGTCCTCGTCCGTGATCACCATCGGGACATCGGCCATATCCACAACGAACTTGAGAGCACCCAGCGAGGAATCATGCGGCGAAAGCTTCATTTGCCCACCCACTCCGACAGGAGGATCCGCTCCCCTCATAGGGACAGCGCTGCATCAATATAAAAGGGACAGCCAGCCTTTTGTCCCTTCTCAATTCCCTTCCCCACACCTCATTTTTCCTTGCGGAAGGAAACCCCATCACCCTTCGCACAAGAAGGCATTCAACCCGCCGGGCCGTCATCCCCTTTTCTTATGGCAGGACGCCGCGATCATGGCGTACAGCTTGTCCGGGTCGAACGGCTTCGAAATATGCCCGTTCATTCCCGATGCCTCGGCCTTGATGACGTCGTCCGAGAACACGTTGGCGGTCATCGCCAGAATGATGGCAGTCTTCGCATCATCCCTGCGCAAGGAACGGAGCGCGGCAGTCGCCGTGTATCCGTCCATGACGGGCATCTGGATATCCATCAGGACAAGCTGATAATACCCTTCCTCCGACCGGGCAAAGATGTTGAGCGCTTGTTCCCCGTTGTCGGCGACGTCAACGGACGCCCCTTCCATCAGGAGGAGTTCTTTAGCTATTTCTTGATTGATTTCATTGTCTTCCACAAGCAAGACATGCAATCCGTCCAAGCGTTGACCTTCGGGCCTGGGCACAGCCGAGGCATGTCCACATCCCCGATCCTCCGCAAAATTTCGCAACAGGTGCACCATGTTGGATTTGAAAAGCGGCTTCATGATGAAGACGTCCACGCCCGCGGCGAGGAAATCCGCCCCCACATCCGAACAGTCATAGCCCGACAGCATGATGATGGGGAGATCCGGCCCGACCCTGCGGCGGATTTCCCGGGCCGTATCGAGCCCGTCCATATCCGGCATTTTCCAGTCCAGGATGACCGCGAAGTAGTCGTCCCTTTCCTCATGGGCGCGCACAATCTCGGCGACGGCTTCTTGCCCGCTCAAGACCCAAAAAGCCCGCATCCCCACTTCCTTGAGCAACAGGCTCGCGTATTCGCAGACATCCCGTTCGTCATCCACCACAAGCACGGGAAGATCGGTCAAAACAGGGGGTTCCCCGTCTTCGGCATCCCGGAATTTCAGCGCAACGCTCACCGTAAACCGGCTCCCTTTTCCCAGCGTGCTGTCCACGGTGATCTCGCCGTTCATCATATGGATGATGTTCTGGCTGATCGCCATGCCAAGGCCCGTTCCCTGGATTTTGCTGATCCGGGAATCCTCGGCCCGGGAAAACGGTTCGAAGATGCGCCCGACGAACTCCTCGGACATGCCGATCCCGTCGTCTTCAAACGTAAAGTAGAAGACACTGGCCCCTTCGGCATGGGTTGGCTTTTCCTCAATGCTGAAATGCAGACGCCCGCCCGCCGGGGTATACTTCACGGCGTTCGACAAGATGTTCACCAAAACCTGCTGGAGGCGGCTCTCATCCCCATACAGGCCCTCGTGCCTCACCTTGCTGATGTTCATGGTCAGGTGATGCCCCTTTTCAATGATCATCGGCCTGCACACGTCGAACACGTTCTGCACCAGATTGGAAAGGCTGAAATCGTTCGCCCGCACATCCAAGCGTCCGCTCTCGATTTTGGACATATCCAAAACTTCGTTGATCAGATTGAGCAGATGTTTGCTGGACGTATTGATCTTCTTGAGGCAGTCCCTCACTTTCTGGGTATCCTCAATATGGGCGCCCGCAATCGCCGTCATCCCCACAATGGCGTTCATGGGGGTCCGGATGTCATGGGACATCCGGGAAAGAAATTCCGTCTTTCCCTGGTTGGCGTGCTTCGCCACCCGACAGGCGTCTTCCAGCGCCTGTTGCTGGAGCCGCTGCCGCTCGACCGTTTCCGTCACGTCAATGCCCAGGCTGTAGTAGGACGGTATCCCATCCTCGCTGTCCTTCCCGTCCATATAGCTGAACGTGATGGTCAAGTGACGGATTTTTCCAGACCGGGTCACGATCCGGCCCTGCATGATGCTGCTCCGCCCCGTTTCCTTCGCCTCGTGCATCGCCGCCTCGGCCTGCTCCAGATCCTCCGGATGAACATACAGGCACTGGCTCTGCAGCTCTTCTTTAAACTGCTCTTCCGTGTAGCCGATGATCGACAGGAATTCCGAACCATACCACAGGATTGTGCGTTCATCGCGCGCGTCGAGCCGGGCGATGCCTCCCGGAAGGCTCCGCAGCATCGCCGCCTGCTGTTTTCCCTGCTTGTCCAGTTTGTTCTTGTACTTGGAGACATCAAAAACGAACTCGATTCTGGATTCCCGCCCGTCCCACAGTACCTTCCGATCTTTCAGGAGATACGTTTTCCCCAGCTGTTCGTTATAATGCTCCCACTCATAAAATCCTGAATCTTTCAGGTAGTTGTTGGTACAAAAAGGACAAGGCGTATTTCTTCCGTGGAATATCTCATAGCAAAGGTACTTTTTTCCAGAAAAGAGTTCTTCCCGAGAAAGATGGAACATATCAAGACCTGCTCGGTTCACATACAGCAATTCATAATTGTTCAGATCGCTGACATAAACCATATCGTCATATTCTTCGAGTATCCAGTTCCATTCCATATTTCTCTACCTTCAGGATCATTATAGATCGTATAACGGATCAAAAATGATAATAGAAAACTGGGTTATCGGCTCAAGAGGTATTTCTGCAATCTTTTCTAGCGAATCCAGATACGGAAATGCCGTAATACAATATCAGGAAACCCTCCCAGCAGAATGGAGAGCCTTTCCAGCATACATTTCGATGGCACATGAGCGTTAATGTTTTACACTAAAATATTTAATATAATATTTTATAGGCTTCATTTAATGTGACACGTATCATAAACCTATTCAAGATGTTTTTACAGCGAAATAAAACTGCATATACCTGTATAAACACATTCAAAACAGAGAAACAAGAAGAAAATATGAAAGACAACGCGTCATAAAGAACAAAAACCATCATAAAAAACGAAATATCCGTTATGTTACGCGACTCGTTCTTTAAAAAGAGATCAGTGCAGAAAAGAAAAAACGGCGCAGTCTCCCCGGTCCCTTCCATTTGGCCGGGCATTTCCTCCCCGCATGGGAATGGGGTTACCGAAAAAGTGCGTCATCTTGCCGTGAGTGCCGTTCATGAAAAAGGCGAACCAAGAAAAGGTCGCCCCATCGGACATAAAAAAAGGCATCCAAAAGGATGCCTCCGTCTTGGGGCTGATTGCCTTTGAAGTGTTGCGCCTTTCAAAGGGCCATCTTGCCGGAAATACCATTTTTGCCGAATCCGCGCTGTGTTGCGGCGCACTGAATATGCGTTCGGCGTCAAGGCCTTTTCAAAATGGGGAAGGCCTAATACCTGTCGTCTTCAATCGAGACGACGACGTCCATGTTTTGCTCGATCCACTGTTTGATCCGCTCATGGGCCGCTTTCCGGTGGAAACGTTTTTCCTTGAGCATTTCCCGATCGGCTTCCACGAGGATCGCGGAGGCTGGGATATCGGCGGATTCGGCACAAGCCAGCCCAAAAGAAACCAGCGCGGGCATCTGATCGGAACAGGCGTTGTGCCGATCAAAGTTCCGCCGCAGCTTGGCAAGGATCTCCTCGCCAGCCTCACGTGGGCATGTGGGCAGCAGGATAACGATCTCGTCCCCGCCCATCCGGGCCACGCAATCCGATGTGCGCACGCTTTCCTTGCACAAGGCCGCCACGGTCTGGAGCAACTTGTCTCCGACAAGATGCCCCATGTAATCGTTCGCCAGCTTCAATCCGTTGACGTCACAGGAGATCACGCACAACGGGCGGATCCCTTTGTTCTCGATGTTCGCCAGCTTGATATCAAAGTAGGTCCGGCTGTGCAGGCCCGTCAGCGCATCGTTCTGGGCGAGCTTTTCGAAATAATCCCTGTCCGCCTGGGAAGCCGTGATGTTGGTGTGCAAGCCGACGATGCGGGTGGCCCGCCCCTTTGCGTCGCGGTGCGTCACGTAACCCCGCCCGAGGATCCAGGCATAGCTCCCGTCCAGGCGCTTCAAGCGGTACGTACACTCGAACGTGTCGCCGTATTTCGGGGAATCCGCCAGCTTACGCTGCGGTTCCACGATTTTTTTGAGATCGTCCGGATGGATCTTCTCTTTCCACGTTTCAAGGCGCCCGGGGAACTGTTCCGCCGTGTACCCGAGCATGGAAAGCCAGCGCGGGCTGTAATACACTTCGTCCGTAATGGGGTTCCAGTCCCACAGGCCGTCCCCGGCTGCATTGAGCGCGGAAAGCAGGCTGCCGTTTTCCGGCGTCCGTTGTTCGTGGCGTTCCTCAACAAACCCAAAAGGCTGCCAGGTGCCCGACATGCTGACGGCGTGACCATCCGCATCACGGCTCAGGATGGAGCCCCGCACCCATATTTTGACATACGAGCCGTCTTCCTTGCGGACCCGCAGATCATCCGTAAGCTCGTCTCCGAACAACGGCTGTTCGATGATGAGCTGATAGCGGCAATCGGTGCCTTCTTCGGGGTGGAGACGCTCTTTCCATTCATCAAGGTTGAACACACGCGGTATGGCCTCGGCATACCCGAGCAGGCGGGAGCCGTTGGCGTCGACCCACAGCGTCCTCTTTTCCAGCGAACAGTTCCAGAAACAGATCTGCGCCTGCCCTTTGGACACGGTGCTCACCGGAGGCAGATAGGCCATCGTGCCGGGAGCGATCTCAAATTGCCCTGCGATGCGGATCGCCCGGCCTTCGGCGTCCCTTTCCAATACAATCAGCCGTTCTCGGACAAAAAAGTTTTCGACCGGATACGCCGTCTCCAGAAAGCCCCTGTCCCCGCCGATAACGCCTTCACGCAGCTCGCAAAGCGACTGCAGGCAACCTTCCGGGATATGTTCAAAAAATGCCGCCATTGTGGCGGGGCTTTCCCCATCGGACAAGCCAAAGGCCAACCTGGTTCCCTTGCTGAAGAAAAGCCGATCCGAAGGGATATGCCATTCCCAAAGTTTTTCAGTGGAATCGAGAGGAATTGAAGGGGAAAAGGCAATAGGGTCGGTCTGGATCATGTGCGTTCTCTCTAGAATGACAAACTGGACTTGAAAAACACACCGTCAGAGCGTGCCCCTGCGTGATATTCATGCGGCATCCCGGGGCTTCTCCCGCAATCAGACGAAACGCCGCAAGCGGAAACAGAGCCGATCAAGACCAGCCTGGAAGGATTTCTCCCGTTTTTCATGTGCCGTCTTGCGGCATCATATAGAAAAGAAGGAAAAGCCGATAGTCCTTTCTTTGAGGCATCTTTTGTTGCTCATGAGAAATCTCCGATCGAGAGGAAGACGCCGCTTTCTCTCTGCGGGCGCATATCGTGCATCACTCCGGCGTTGCCTCCTTGCGTAACGCCTCCTTCTCCCTTCCCGCTTTCACAATACACTCCTGATCCATTCCCTCCATATTCCCGGCCGTTTTGGAGCGCCGCCTTGTACAGCCCCATGCTTCAGGTATCCGCCGGGGCTCTTGCCCAACCCCGGATGCCTCCTCGGGGCTTTGCCCCTTTGCGTCACCAAAAGGAAACTGGACGAGCGCCCCCCTTTGGGGTAGGAAGTCCCCCCTCAAAAGGAAACGCCCATGCCATTCATTCCATTATTTCAGTCCCCCAAGAGTTTTTACCGGCTCGCCGTGGCAAGCTTCTTTTTCCTGCAAGGGCTGGTCTTCGCCAGCTGGGCCAGCCGTATCCCCGACATCAAGCAGGCCCTCGCTCTCAACGAGGCGCAGCTCGGCGGCGTCCTGTTCGCCATCCCCGTGGGGCAGATGTCGGCGATGGCCCTGTCCGGCTATCTGGTCAGCCGCTTCGGAAGCCATAGGATGCTGCTCCTCGCGGCCCTGCTCTATTCGGGGACCCTCATGGCCCTCGGCTTCATCAGCGAAACGTGGCAGCTTTTCGCCATGCTGGTATTCTTCGGCGTCGCGGCCAACCTGCACAACATCTCGGTGAACACACAGGCCGTCGGCGTCGAACGCCTCTACCGCCGCAGCATCATGGCCGCCTTCCACGGCCTGTGGAGCCTCGCCGGGTTCGTCGGAGGGATCGTCGGCGCGCTGTTCGCGGCGTTCTCCGTCAGTACCCGCGTGCACTTCAGTTTCATCTTCGCCGTCTGCATGGGCATCGTGGCGATCATGTTCCGGTTAACCCTGCCGCGCGACAGGGCACGCGACACGGCGCCCGGACACAAACGCCCCAAGGGGAAAATCGATCCCTATGTCGTCCTGCTCGGGCTGATCGCTTTCGGCTGCATGGCGAGCGAAGGGACCATGTACGACTGGAGCGCCGTATACTACGAAGCGATCATCAAGCCGTCGCCGGAACTGATCCGCCTCGGCTATATCGCATACATGTGCACGATGGTCTGCGGCAGGTTCATGGCGGACGGGCTTGTAACCCGGTTCGGGGTCATCCGTATCCTGCAAGCCAGCGGCGCGCTCATCGCCGCCGGGCTGCTGATCTCCGTTCTCCTGCCCCATGTGGCCACGGCGACGTTCGGCCTCGCGCTGGTGGGCTTCGGCACGGCTTCGGTGGTGCCGGTCTGCTACAGCATGGCCGGGAAATCCCAGATCATGCATCCGAGCGTGGCGCTGGCCGTGGTTTCAACCATCGGGTTCCTCGGCTTCCTGCTCTGCCCGCCGGTCATCGGCTTCATCGCCCACGCGTCGAGCCTGCGCCATTCCTTTGCCCTCATTGCCGTGTTCGGGCTCATGACCGCTGTGCTGGCGCGGTTCCTGCGGCGGAACTGAACCGTCCCGCCTTCCCCGTAAAGGGAAACGCCCCGTTGGAACGACGGTGTTGTTCCCTCTTCCAAACGGCGGCCTTCCCAACAAAAGAGCCTTTTTCCCATCCTCTTGAGGAAAGGGCTCTTTTTGCGGACAGCGCCCTGAAAAGGGTTACGGGTTGCCGGAAAGCCTTCATTATGGCAGAACGCTTCTAACACCGTGGGGTGTTCCCGCAGGAACGCCTGACTTGCCGGCCTTGCCCCGGAACAGGGCCTGCCGCGTAAGGCAAAGGGGTTCCGCCGGACCCGTCCCGCCGTCCCCCCTTCTTTCGATCCTTTAAGAAGCGGCCGCATGGCCGCCGACAACAGGACAGACGATGGAACTCACCTCCGAATCTGTACTGGCCCTCGCCCCGGACGCCTCCTCCGTCAAGGCGGCGCAAGCTCTGCTCAAACCCGGCCAGTGGCCGACGCTCGGCTTCAACGAAAACGCCGTATGGGGCGAATGCAAAGGCAGCGGCTCCAAACCTTACCAAGTCGAAGCCGACCTGTCCGGGCCGGTCTTCAAGTGCACCTGCCCGAGCCGGAAATTTCCCTGCAAGCATTCCCTGGCCCTGCTCCTGCTCCGCGTCCAGCAAGAGGCCGCCTTTACGCAGGGCGAAGCGCCCGATTGGGTAAAGGAATGGCTTGACGCACGCGAAAAACGCGCTGCGCGTCAGGAGCAAAAGCAGGAAAACAAGGGCCAGCCCGCCGATCCCGCCGCCGCAGCCAAGCGCGAGGCGTCCCGCCTCAAACGCATGGCTGCCGGCCTGGACGATCTGGAGCGCTGGATGTGCGACCTCATACGCCACGGCCTCGGGCAGCTCTCCGGGACTCCCGCCTGGCAGGAGGAAGCCGCCGCGCGCATGGTCGACGCGCAGCTTCCCGGCATCGCCGCGCGGTTGCGGAGCCTGCAAGGCGTCACGTCCTCCGGGGAGGACTGGCCCGGCGTGGTGCTGGCCCAGTTTGGGCAGCTGCAGCTCCTCATCGACGCCTTCCGCCACCTTGACGCACTGTCCCCGGAGGAACAGGCGGATGTCCGTGCCGCCCTCGGCCTGTCCCCGGATAAGGACGAAGTGCTCGCCACCGGGGAACGCCTGAGCGATCTCTGGTTGGTGCTCGGCGTGGGCTATGCCGAAGAAAACAGGCTCTGGCGGCGGCGCGTCTGGCTGCGCGGGCAGAACAGCGGGCGCACGGCCCTGCTGCTGGATTTCTCGCACGGCGGCAAGCACTTCGAGCAAAGCTTCGCCGTCGGCAGCCTTACGGATATGACGCTGGCCTTCTATCCGGGCGCGGTTCCCCTGCGGGCCATCGCCACGGGCGATCCCGCCCGGGCCAAAACGGCTCCCATCCCTACGGTTTCCCTCCGCGAAGCGCTGGAAGGCATGGCCAAAGCCATCGCCGCACAGCCGTGGCAATGGCCCCTGCCCCTCATGGTCAGCGACGGCGTCCCTTGCCGCTCCGATGATTCGTGGTTCCTGCAGACGGATGCAGGCGACCGCCTCCCACTCTCCATAACCGACAACGACGGCTGGGAATTGCTCACGCAAGGCGGCGGACGCCCCCTGAGCGTCTGGGGCGAATGGGACGGAGCCCGGTTTCAGCCCCTAAGCGCGTGGGAGCCCGGAACGTCCGGTTCCCCGCTGTGGCGAGAAGGAGCCCGCCCATGAACATGCCCTTCCTGACCATGCAGGCGCTGCTCGGCACGGATAAGCGCCCGCCCGAACTTCCCGCCGACGACAGCGAACCCGGACGGCTCACGCAAGCCATTGCCGCCACGCGGGACGGCTCCGAAAACGCCGAAGCGCTCAGGCTGCTCCGTGCCGCCGGGGTACAGGCCGTCTGCGGGCTGGCGGGGTACCAGCCGCCCCGCGCCGACTCCGCCCTCCCCGAGCCCTGCCCGCCGGAACCCCGCGCGTCCGTCGACAAGGCCGCCGTCATCGACGTATTGCGCCAAGTCCTTTCCAGCGGCTCCGACCGTATGCGCCTTGAAGCCTTCAGGCTCATGCTCGGCGCGGGGAAAGTGCTCCCTCCGGCGTTGCTCCCGCAGGCGCTGGAGCTTGGGCGCCGCACGCCGTCCCTGCGCGGGCCCATCGCCCTGATCGCCGGGGAACGCGGCCGCTGGCTCGGCGGACGGAACGCCGCATGGAACCTCTTCGCCACCAATGCCGAAAACGAGCTTGATCCCGAAGTATGGGACAACGGCACGCTCATGCAGCGCGAAGCCTATCTCAAGTCCCTGCGCGCGCAGGATCCCGCCAAGGCCCGTGAACGCTTTGAAACGGCCTCAGCGTCCTTCGATGCCCGCGAACGCGCCGCCTTTACCGGGTGCCTCGGCGAAGGCCTGAGCGCGGCGGACGAAGCCTTTCTCGAAACCCTGCTGGAAAAGGATCGCAGCAAGGAAGTGCGTCAAGCCGCCGCCTCCCTGCTCGTCCGCCTGCCGGAAAGCGGCTATGTCCGGCGCATGGGCGAACGCCTTGCCGCCTGCATCGTCGTCCCGGAGGCCAGGGGAGGGCTCATCGGGCGTATCGCCTCAGCCTTCTCCGCGCCGCTCCCGGCCGTCGAGCCCCCGGAATCCTTCGATCCCGAGTGGAAAAAGGACTTGCTGGAAGAAAAAAAGCCGCAGTACGAGGAATTCGGCCCGCGCGCCTGGTGGCTCTATCAGATAGGGCGCTGCGTACCGCTGGCGTGGTGGGAGGCGCATACCGGCCTGTCGCCCGAAGCCCTCATCGACTGGGCGCAGAAAACCGACTGGCGAAACGTGTTGCTCCGCAGCTGGCTGGAGGCCGCCCTCCGTGAGCGCCATGCGGCATGGGCCTCCGCCCTGCTCGCCCATGTGTTCAAGGAACAGATTGAGGTTTCCGTGGGCAAGGGCCGGTTCAGCGCCTTCGCATTCATCGGCCTTCTGCCGCCCCCCGAGCGTGAGGCGGCCCTTCTTGAACGCTTCCCCTGCCCCGGCTCCGCGGGCGGCGGGGCCACGTTCGCACAGCAACACTATAAACAGGTGATGCAGTTCGGACAGTTCGCCGCATCCGAATGGGAGGGGGATGCAACCTTTTCCCTTGAAGGCGGACACTCCCTCGTCCGGCGGATCCGCTTCTGGGCGGACCATTCCGACGGCATCGGCCAAATAAGCTACCAGACCTCCATCGCGCTGGGGCACATCATCGAGGCCACCTTTTGGCTGATCCCGGTTTCCTTGCTGGATGATCTGCTTGAGGGCTGGCCCCACGGAGAAAACGGGGCCCCCTTCTGCCGATCCGGGTACGACTTTCTGACCACGGCCATAAGGACCCGCAAGGCCCTTCACCAATACTTTGCCTGAGAGAAAACCATGAGCACGGCTACCAACGAAAACAAGCTGCGGCACCACGCCGAACAACAGTTCGCCGAGGAACTGGAAGAACTCAAAAAATCCGACGCCCGCCAGCGTCCCGCCAACTGGGAGCTTTCCCCGTGGGCCGTCTGCACCTACCTGCTCGGCGGCGAACTGGACAACGGCTTTACGGTGTCCGCCAAGTATATCGGGAACCGCCGCATCATCGAAACGGCGGTCGCTACGCTGGCGACGGATCGGGCGCTCCTGCTGTACGGGGTTCCGGGAACGGCGAAATCGTGGGTGTCCGAGCATTTGGCGGCGGCCATCAGCGGCGACTCCACGCGCATCATCCAAGGTACGGCGGGCACCAGCGAAGAACAGATGCGGTATGGCTGGAACTATGCGGAACTGCTCTCCAAAGGGCCGTCCCGCGCCGCGCTGGTCGAAAGCCCGCTCATGCGCGCCATGTCCGAGGGCCGCATCGCCCGCGTGGAGGAACTGACCCGCATCCCCGCCGACGTGCAGGATACGCTGATCACCATCCTGTCCGAAAAGACCCTCCCCATCCCCGAGCTCAACGACGAAGTGCAGGCCGTGCGCGGCTTCAACCTCATCGCCACGGCGAACAACCGCGACAAGGGCGTCAACGAACTGTCCTCCGCACTCAAACGGCGCTTCAACACGGTCATCCTGCCCGTGCCCGCCACGGAGGAAGAGGAAATCAGCATCGTGTCCAAGCGCGTCTCCGAAATGGGCCGCGCGCTGGAGCTTCCCGCCGAGCCCCCGGCGATGCATGAAGTGCGCCGCGTGGTGCAGATCTTCCGCGAGCTGCGGAACGGGCAGACCGAAGACGGCAAGACCAAGCTCAAGTCGCCCACCGGCACGATGAGCACGGCGGAGGCCATCTCCGTGCTCAACAGCGGCATGGCGCTTGCCGCGCACTTCGGGGACGGCGTGCTGCACGCCCGCGACGTCGCCGCGAGCCTCGTGGGCGCGGTGGTCAAGGATCCCGTGCAGGACGATCTCGTCTGGCGCGAGTACCTCGAAACAGTGGTCAAGGAACGCTCCGACTGGAAGGATCTCTATCGCGCCTGCCGCGAAGTGGATTAGGGAAGGAATCGGGGGAGGGTGCTTTTTGTAGAAAGCTCCCTCTCCCGTACCCCCTACCCGCAAAAACTCCGGCCGGTGGGGAGGCGGCGCAAAGGGAGCTGGTGGGGCACGGTGGGGCTGGGAAATCGGCCCATGTCCGCGCCGTTTCCGTTTCAGCCATGCGTATGCCGCCGGAAAACAGGGTTTCCGTATGCCCGGTTTCTCAGGGTGCACCCATCTGGGGGCAAACGGAGCAAACGCCGCCCCACAGTTGTTGCAAGAAGAAGGGCGCACGCCCGCATGTCGATTCGGGGAAAAAGGCTTTCTGGAAAGCCCCCTTCCTTCGGCGGGCACTCTTCCCCAACAGTTTACAAAAGGCTTCGCCATGCCTGATCAGACCGTTCGACTTTTCGGCATCCGCCACCACGGGCCGGGGTGCGCCCGCAGCCTGTTGCGGGCTCTGGAAGCAATGCAGCCCGACTGCCTGTTGATCGAAGGGCCGCCGGATGGGGAATCCGTGCTGCCGTTCGTGCTCGAATCGGGGATGTGCCCCCCGGTGGCCTTGCTCGTGTACGCTCCCGACGATTCCCGCCGCGCCGTCTTCTATCCTTTCGCCGAGTTCTCCCCGGAATGGCGGGCCTTGCGGTACGGCTTGGGCCAATCCCTTCCGGTGCGCTTCATGGATCTGCCCATCGCCCATCAATTCGGGCTGGACAAGGCCTTTGAAGACGAATGCAGGGCTAAGGAGGAAGCGCTGAGAGACGCGGAAGGACGTACAAAAACGGACGCCGCCGAAGGCACGGAAGCCCCCGCTTCAGGCGCGCAGGCACCTGAAAACACCGCCACCCTTGCCCCCGAACAGCCTGAAGGCGGCGATACGGGCGATACGGACGGAAACGCCGGGGGTGAGGCGTCTGCTCAGGAGGACGTTTACGGCGATCCGCTCGACTGGCTCGGACGCGCCGCCGGATACGGCGACGGCGAGGCGTGGTGGAACCACATGGTCGAGGAGCGCATCGACGGCCTAGAGCTGTTCGACGCCATCCGTGAAGCCATGACCGCGCTGCGGGCCGAAGCGCCCAGACGCGAACGCGGCGAACGGGAGACGCGGCGGGAAGCCCTGCGCGAAGCGTACATGCGCAAAACGCTGCGGCAGGCGAAAAAGGAAGGCTTCCAGCGTATCGCCGTGATCTGCGGCGCGTGGCATGTGCCCGCGCTTGAAGCGGAAACGCCAGCCAAGCAGGACAACGAGCTGCTCAAGGGCCTGCCCAAAATGAAGGTCGCGGCGACATGGACGCCGTGGACCTATGCCAATCTGAGCAGCCGGAGCGGTTACGGCGCGGGCGTGACCTCTCCCGCGTGGTATGAGCACCTCTGGCGCAGCGGCAAGGGCGATCGGGCCATAGGCTGGCTGACCCACGCCGCCCGCCTGTTCCGCGAACAGGACATGGACTGCTCGTCCGCCCACATCATCGAAGCCTCGCGTCTCGCCACGTCGTTGGCCGCCCTGCGCGAGCGCCCCCGCCCCGGCTTGCCGGAGCTTTACGAAGCGCTGCAAACCACGGTCTGCATGGGCGACTCCGCGCCGCTGCGCCTCATCGAGCGTCAGCTTATCGTGGGCGACAAATTGGGGACGATTCCCGAAACCGCGCCCACCGTCCCGCTCCAGCGGGATCTGGAACAGCAGCAGAAAAGCCTGCGCCTGAAGCCCGAAGCCGCGCGGAAGGTATTGGATCTCGATCTGCGCCAAGCCAACGATCTGGCGCGCAGCCACCTCCTGCACCGCCTGCGGCTGTTGGAAATCGGCTGGGCCACGCCGGGAGGCAGCCGGAACGCCAAAGGGACGTTCCATGAACTTTGGGAAATGCAATGGGTGCCCGAGCTCCCCATTGCGGTGATCGCCGCCAGCCGCTGGGGAAACACCATCCTTGAAGCCGCCACCGCGAAGGCCGTGGAGCTGTCCGGTGAAGCGGACTTGCTCCGATTGGCGGAACTGGTGAACGACATCCTGTTCGCCGATCTGCCGGACGCCGTGGGGCACGCCACCCGTATGCTGGAAGAAAAGGCCGCCACAGCCAACGACGTCGGCCAGCTGCTGGAAGCCATCCCGCCATTGGCGGCCATCGCCCGCTACGGCAACGTGCGCCAAACTGACGCCGGGATGGTCGCCCGCGTCCTTGAAGGCTTGATCCCCCGTGCATCCATCGGGCTGCCGGGGGCCTGCACCTCGCTGGACGACGAAAGCGCCGCCGCCATGCGTGCCCGCATCATCGCGGCGCACAACGCGATACGGCTCCTTGGAAACGAAGGGCTTTGGGAAAGCTGGCTGTCCGCCCTGCACCAGACGGCCCTGCGCGGCGGGATGGTCCACGAGCTGCTGCGGGGCATGGTCGTCCGCCTGCTGTTCGACGAGCAGCGCCTCCCTGTGGAAGAAGCCGCCCGGCTGATGAGCCTTTCCCTGTCGGCGGCGGCCGCGCCCGCCTCGGCCTCCGCATGGATCGAAGGGTTCCTGAACCAAAGCGCGCTGGTGCTGCTGCACGACGACGCCCTGTGGGGTGTGCTCGCCAACTGGCTGGACGGCCTGAACGATACGCATTTTACCAACATCCTTCCCATGCTGCGCCGGACATTCTCGGGCTTTTCCGCTCCCGAGCGCCGTCAGCTCGGCGAACGCGCCAAACGAGCCGCCGGGAAACCGATGCAGAAACAGGCCGAAACCCGTTGGGATGCGGAACGCGCGGCCCTGCCCGTCCCGTTGCTGCGGCGCGTGCTCGGCCTCACGGCACAGGCATAAACGGATGGAGGGCGTTGGCTTCCGAATGACGCTTCCCCAAAGACATGGAATGTCATAGGACATAAAATCAAAATGATTCAAAGGCTAACACGCTCAACGGATGACGCCGGGCTTACGGCGGCTCCAATAGGCGAGCAGGAGTTGATGATGGATACGGCTGAAGGGGAACGCTTGCGGCGTTGGCGGCTGGTGCTCGGCGAAGAGGCTCAGGCGAGCTGCGGCCTTGCCGGGCTGAGCCCCGAAGACCGGCAGATGGACGAAGCGCTGGCGGCGCTGTACGAAGCGGACAGCAGGCACAGCCTGCGGGGCGGCAGCGGAGCCTCGTCGCCGCGCGTGGCCCGCTGGCTTGGGGACATCCGGCGTTTTTTCCCGTCTTCAGTGGTACAAGTCATGCAAAAGGACGCCTTCGAGCGCCTCAACCTGCACAGTATGCTGCTCCAGCCGGAAATGCTCGAAAGCGTGCAGCCCGACGTGAACCTCGTGTCCACGCTCATGTCGCTGCGGGGCATCATCCCCGAAAAGACCAAGGAAACGGCCCGGCTGGTCGTCCGCAAAGTCGTGGACGCGCTCATGAAGCAGCTTGAGGAGCCCATGCGCACGGCGGTCAGCGGCGCGCTGAGCCGGGCTGTGCGCAACCGGCGTCCCCGCCATGCCGAGATCGACTGGAACCGCACGATCCGGGCGAACCTCAAACATTGGCAGCAGGAATACAAAACCATCGTACCGGAAACGCTGATCGGCTATGGCCGCAAATCGCAGCGCGTCCAGCGGGAAATCATCCTCTGCATCGACCAGAGCGGCTCAATGGCGTCGTCGGTCGTCTACTCCAGCATCTTCGGCGCGGTCATGGCCTCCATGCCCGCCGTGAAAACCCATCTCGTCGTGTTCGATACCGCCGTGGTGGACATGACCGAGCAGCTTGACGATCCCGTCGATCTCCTGTTCGGCGTCCAGCTCGGCGGCGGCACGGACATCAACCGCGCGGTGGGCTACTGCCAGTCGTTGATCCGCGATCCGCGCAACACCATCCTTGTGCTCATTTCCGACCTCTACGAAGGCGGCGTGGAAAAGAACCTGCTCCAACGCGCCAACGAGCTTGTACAGTCCGGCGTACAGGTCATCACCCTTCTCGCCCTGAGCAATGAAGGCACGCCATTCTACGACAAGGCCCTCGCCGCCAAACTCGCCGGCCTCGGCATCCCGTCCTTCGCCTGTACTCCAGACCTGTTCCCCGGCATGATGGCCGCCGCCATCCGTAAGGAGGACGTCAACCTTTGGGCCGCCAAACAGGGTATCGTCGTTTCCAAGGGGTAACATCCATCCCCCCCGCTTTTGGAGGCGGCACCACAGCTTCCCTCCGCGCATCCCCCCCATAAAACAGCCGCCCGGCTCTTCCGCAACGAAGAACCGGGCGTTTTTTCATCTTGCCTATAGCCGGAACCTTCCCGGCTCACGGCCTTTCAACGATTGGGGATTGCTGCGAGAAAGGAGTCTGGGGGCAATGTCCACCAGACAGAATGGGATGAAAGGCTCCTTGGCCCCTTCCTCTCCGCCTCCTAACGCTTCCTTCCCTCACAGCCGGGAGCAAAGGCCACCCGGTTCAGCCCAAGCCGCTTGGCCTCATGCAGTGCGGCGTCGGCACTCTGAAACACAGTCTCGAAGAGAATCCCGTCCATTGGATATCGGGCTATGCCGACACTACACGTCGGTTTATAGCGCTCATCGCCACGGGCGGAAAACAGCGTGCCGAGGGCCGTATAAAATTCCTGCGCCTTTTTCTCCGACAGGCGTTCCGGCTCCACATCCCGGAGCAGGACAAGAAATTCATCGTCACCGATCCTGCCGATATAGTCCGAACGCCGGAATATCCGCCGCAGGACAGCCGCGACATCGTTCAGCACAATGTCCCCGAACTCCCGCCCCCACGTATCGTTGACCCTTTTAAAGTTATCCACATCAATAACAAACATCGCATGGGACTGGCGCACGTCGCTTTTCAAAAAACACAGATCTACCAGATGCCGAATCGTCATCCTATCGTAGCATCCCGTGAGGCAATCCCGGTGCGCCGTTTCTTTCTCAACCAACACGGCTTGCTTGCATTCCGCCATACTCATTGCCCTCTCTATGCGGTGGGAAGAATCCTCTCCACCAGTACGCTCATTGCAGCCACTCCCACCGGATGCCGAAACCGTGCTCCAACCCCGTACTCATGAACTTCCGGATTTTCTTGTGGATGCGATGGACTCACTCTTTTCAAACAATAAATCCATAGTAACAACATATTACACTCACCATGACAAACGCCGGAAGAGGAGCAACATGAAGCGGGCGGCACTCTCGGCCCCTGCCGACATTTGAGAACATTTCCTGTTTTCGGTCAAGCGCTGCCAGCCTTTTTGGGCCATTTCCACGGAGGAAAGGCATAAAAAAGCCCCCCGTTCCAATAGAAAAAGGAGGGCGGAAGGGGCAAGGCTCAGATAAAATACAGGAGTCAGGCAAGAACCCCGGAGATAAAAGCCGGTTCCTGCGCAAAACAGGGCAGCAGCTCGCGTATGCTCCAAACCGGAAATCCCGCCTGTTCCCAGGCGAGAATCCCGCCCCCAAGCTGATACGCCTTGCCCGAGGCGCTTCTTTCCAGGAGCTCGGCCTTATTCTGCGTCCTGCTTCCCGAGCGGCAAAAAAAGACGACCGGCTTGCCGGAAAAACGGCTGTCCAGCCCGCCCTCACGTTCCAGTTTGTCGAGGGGAACAAGCGGGCAACCGGGAATCGCCCGTTTGAGAAATTCCTTTTCAGTACGGACATCCACAAAAAAGGCGCCGCCATTGCGGAAGAGCGTCATGGCCTCTTGCGAGGACAGTGTTTCCAGCATCAGAAAAATCGTTTGTTGAAGTCAGGGGCAACGAACGGCACACAAACCAAACGGGCATCCCGCAAGGGAGCGGCCCGTACAAGTGCAATACCACTCCCGACGGCGGAAGGTCCACCCCTCTTTCCGGCCTCCCCACCCAAACATACGCCACGAAACGGGGCATCCGAACGGATGCCCCGCCTTCGCTTATTTCAGGTGTTCGCCGGACAGCTTCTGCTCTCTGGACCGCTGGGCCTTCTGCACGTTTTCCTGCAGTTTTTCCAGCAGATTTTTGCAGATAAGCTTCTGCTCCGGTACGTATCCGCACAGCTTCTTGTATTCATCCACGGAAATCCCGTGGGACAGAAGGTGCTTCGCCGTCAGATTCTGAAATCCCCGGCCGCAGAGGCAACACTGAACAACATCGTCCCCAATGGCTTCTTCTGGGCGGACAACAAGGCTGCGCTTGGTGAACTTCTTCTTCGGCGCGGCGCTAGGGGCGGCCTCAGCAGCTTCCGGCATGGGTTCTTCGATGATCACTTGTTCGCAGACAGGTTCTTCCATATCCATTGCGGCCAGCTTATTATTGGCCTGAATAAGCCCGGCCTTGAGAACGGTAAATTGTTCGATGATAAACGGAGTAGGCTGTTCGGGATATCTTTCCATAACCAACTTCAGCAGTTCGGCGTCACTTATCATGCATTCACCTCCGAGTAGATTGCCTAGCAATGTAATCGACTTTTATCGACTTGTATAGACCGTCAGGCCATAGGGAGATATTTTTTGCCTGATTGCAATAAAAAATAGAGTGCGGAGCAAGAGGCCGGCATTCCGTTTATCAGAAGTTGTCCAAGCCAGAAAGCCTGTTGCGCAATCTTACTTTTAGAGCCGCGGAAACGTTTGTCCGGTTTCATACAAAAAGCAGCATTACGGATACAAATCTTCTTCTGAAACGGCAATAACTTCTTCAAAAGCCGCTTTTCCCCTGTTTGGCTTTCCACGCACCACCCTGCGTGCACAAGAATCGTTTTTTCATCTTATTCCGTACCATAATGCGGGACCCGAACATCTTGTTCCCCAAAGTATCTCCAATGCATTCAAGAAGATCCGTATTGCAACGAACGGCGGGAACATATTTTCCCGAAAACAATCCGGAGGGTATCCATTCTGTAAAGTTGTTACACGATCCCTTATTTCCCTTGAGCAATCTTAGTGCCGGCGCTGAGGCTTCTTTCTCCACTCTCAAAAGAAATGCTCCAGAAATGGAGCTTCCCCAGTGTTTTGACAGGATCAAAACAAAAGGAACCCACCGGCCTAGCCGGTGGTTCTTCATATGCGCCTGTAAGGCTCTGTTACCGGCAGCGCCTAACAG
>ENA-UESC01000080-UESC01000080.1-human-gut-metagenome-genome-assembly--contig:-NODE-80-length-85547-cov-58.568504_pt1 | contig 85547 bp, 59 predicted proteins | sample MGYA00242998_ERZ507999 | MGnify/ENA primary metagenome ERZ507999 (study PRJEB26167, sample SAMN06115465) | human gut metagenome | host: Homo sapiens | place: China:Hubei | collected 2016-04-27 | study... | reverse complement strand
CTCTCAAACAGCAGGCCGAAGCATTCGCAGATGAAGAACTGGCATCCATCAATCTGGAAAGTTTAAAAGCCGGAGATCCGGATAGGGAACTGATGGCTGCAGTCGTCATTCTGGGGGCCGTCTACGCTGTGGAGCAGCACTGTGCCCGGGAACCTAACGAAACTGAGGCAGACTGGCTTGTCCGTCTGGCCAAGGCCCGCAAAGAAAAGTCGACGGTATTGATGGATGACCTGGACCGCATCATGCTCAAACTGAGCTCCGGGCGAATAGAACCGACCGCCAACGCAAAAAGCTGGAGGAGTATCCGGAAGTCCGATCCATACGCTGCTGCCTGTATCTACTACATGAACGGCCGGCAGAAATTCCGTACGTTTTTGCTCGATCCGCGAATTCCGCCGTCAACGGATATCGTCGAAGGGCGAATACGCCCTGTAACAGTGCTGCGCAAGAACATCTATTTTATGCAGACGCTCCGCGGAGCCGAAGCCATGATGGCTGCTTATTCTCTGGTGCAGACCGGCAAACTCAACGGGATGGACGTGCGCACCTGGCTGAGCGACTTTGTCGCCGCCGCTTATATGCATTGTGTCCGCAAAGCATGGCGTTACGCCTTGCAGGAAGGCAAAGATCCGACAAGAAAAATCATGGACTACAACGTCTCTGCGCTCGCTGAAGTCGAGGCTGCTGCTCAGGCAGATCCTGACGACGACATGGCCAGAACCAGACTGGCCTACAACATGCATCACCTCATCGAAGACTTTGACTTTACAGCATGGCTGCCGCGGAATTGTGCTGAGCGTTATCAGAAAGAGTAAGTCTAGAAACTGATCCGTGAAGCTCATAGGGGGCGGTTTTATGAAAACCGCCCCTTGTTTTACCGCCTGCCGGAAGCGATGGGACGCTTACGAATCGGACATGCATTCCTTGGGTGTGTTTTCGGGCGGCGTTTATCTGCGTCGTGAATTTACAACAAAGAGGGGATATGGGGTTTCTACCACGAATGTTTATTCGTTAGACACGTCGGAAATTATCCATGTAAATGACTGCGAAACATAGGGTTACCCCCCCCCCATACGTATTCATACGACTTCATAGACTGATCGGAGTGCTGTTTGCACTGCCTCGAAGCCCGCAAACGTCGGGTTGACGAGATGTCAGAACACTCTTGGAGTAATTGAATAATGAATCGTACATTCAAAGTTGCCAAGTCGCTCACACGCGGCGTCGTCGTGACGAGCGAAAAGGCTTCTTCCTATCAGGGCAAGGCGGTGAAGACCGTCGTTGCGGCCGCTGTGGCGGCTTTAGTTGCTGGTACGACCGTTGCTGCCGAAACAGCGTCGGACGAAACACCGACTCCAACCTACGGCTGGACTACACAGGAAGGCATCACTAACGCGACCATCTCAACTGAAGTCAAGATTGCTGATGGCAATCAGTACGTCAGTTCCGGTGATGCTCTGACCATTGCGGATGGTGCCAAAGTTGTATTGACGAGCGGCCAGCACATCGGTGTTAAAGCAGATGATGCTGAAACTGCTAAGGGTGTAATCAGTGTTGCGGGCGGTGAAGTTTCCCTGGACAGTTCGGGTCTTCATGCGAACGATTTCACTCAGTCTGGCGGCACCATTACCGTAGGCAATAAATCTGCGGCCAATGTCTGGGCGAATCACGCCAATGTTGGCGGCTACTACACTTACACCATGACTGGCGGCACGATGAACGTCAATGAGGGCGGTCGTCTTTGGATCGGCAGCGGCGATGGTGACACTCCCGCCACAATGAAGTTCCAGGGTGGTACGCTCAACTTAAAAGGCACAGAAACGAACTACGCCATCGTTTCAACGATGACGCTCGGCACTTTCTCTAACGCTAACGGCGAGAAATACACCCAACCCCTCTCTTTTGAAGGTACAAACGTCAATGTTGACGGTTCAGCCCTTTTGATGTCCCGTGACATCCAAATCGGCGGGGGCGTGATCAAAGTCAATGACGATGCCCATCTCTATCTGCTCGCCGAAAAGCAGCTTAATAGTGACGGCAAAGTCCTTACTTCCTCCAATTCAGAAACTTGGTCCAAGGGTTCCGTCACTGTCACAGGCGGCGAAATCACCGTCGCTGAAAAAGGTACTCTTTCTGTTGCTCATAATGACTTAGTGCTTAAGGACGGTACGATCAGCAATGCTGGCACCCTTAAAGTTAACAATCTGACCATTCAGGGCGGCACGGTGAACACGGTTGCCGGCGCCAATTATGCTGTCGCTACGACTTCGCTCGAAAAGAACGGGACGCTCAATTTGACGGCTCTGAACTCGAACCAGTATCTCTCGTTCGGTAATACTGCTGAAACTGGTAAAACCTACGCTAAAGATCAGTTCTTGGTTTACGGCACCCTGAATCTCAATGGCGGCGCCTTGCTTGCAAATGGCGAAGCCCTTCAGAAGATGAAGGTTGGTTCTGCTTCAACAGCAGCTACGGTCAATGTCAATAGTGACTTTGCCATTGCTGACCTGGCATTCGGTGCAAAGGGCACTGTCAAAGTTGCTGAAGACGCAACTCTCACCGTTAATGCCCTCTACTTAACGGTTAACGACGAAAACACAACCAGCATTACGAACAACGGCACCGTTGTCGTAACCGGTGACGTTACGACTCCGAAGGGTCTTGCTGTAGCTGACATGAAGGATGATGTGTTCGTCAATAACGGCACTGTCTATACCAATATTGACAACGTTGTGACTTTGACGTCTGCTGATGGCAAGATCAGTGCAGCTGCAGTCACGGCCTTCGGTTCGATTCTCAACGAAGATTCGGGCAACGTTTACGAATCTGCAAATCGTACGCTTACGCTTACCGAATACAACAAGATTGCCACGGCAATGGACAAGCTGACGATGCTCAACACCGTCGTCACTTCCGATACAGCCGGTGAAGATCTGAAGTTCTCCGATGTGGCTTCTAGCGGTCTTAAGAGTCCCGCTACGACCGTTACGGCCGCTGCAACAGATAAAGCTGTTAGTTTGGCACCTACCGCTGCGGTTCTTGTCGCCAATGTCAAGACTGATGCTGAATCCGTTACGATCGATGGCAAAACGGCTGTCGTTACACTTGCCGGCAACGACGGTGTCCTTTTCGGCACTGGCGTCAAGACGGTTACGGTTAAGGGCACAAACGGCCTGACGCTCGGTTATGAAGCAGCTGAAAAGACCGGCTCTATTGCCGGCGAAGTGGCGGTTGAAGCCAATAGCAAGCTCACAGTCGAAGCCGGCAGCTTTACGATTGCCGGTATTGACAACAAGGGTACGCTTACGATTAACGGCGGCGATCTGACGACTTCTTACCTCACCGGCAGCGCCACGATTACCGACGGTATCCTGGCGGTACTCGGCAACAAAGCTGCGACCACTGCAAGCGGCAAGGCAGCTCCCGCTGCTGACTCTGTGGACCCGTTTGCCAATGCGGTTAAAGTCGATCAAATTAACTTTAACGGTACTCTAGCCAATAAAGATACAGGCGTTCTCGCTGTCGGTGCGGATGCTCAGGCTGCCGAAGCAGCTGTGCTTTCCGTTTACGATGCTCACGAACTTGCCGGCAAGAACATTGTCTACCTGACAAAACAGGCTGTGTTCTCGGCTGAACCCTCCCAGGCTACTGACTACCTGATCGACGTCGCTCAGGTTGCAGCTTCTGAAGGATTCACGGCCAAAGCGGGTGTCCTCGACAATACGCTGGCTTCGCAGACTTTGAAGGATATTAAGCTCACGAATGTGACTGCCGCAGCGCTTGAAGGTGAAGCCGGCCAAAAGACCCTTCGCGTGGCTCAGACAGGCAGTTCTGCAAACGCGACTGTTGACTTTGGCAATTGGTTCTACGGTACTGGCTATTCGACGACCGTCGCCAATGGTCTCACTGATGGCGTTATCACGTTCAAGCCCAGCGAATTTGCAGCCGATAAAATTAACGATCTGAACGTCGCTGCACTCGCGAAAGACGCAGCAGACAACGTGACTTTCGGTCAGAACGAAATCGTCGACGAACTGGCTTTCAAGACGGTTGCATACAACGAAGCAGTGACTGACCGCGCTGATGAACTTGGACTTACGGGCGATGAACGTTTGAAGTACATTGCTTCCGCCATGGATACGTACTTCGATCAGCTCGACATCGCTTCTGAACTCGCGATCGCCGGCGGCGTATTCGGCACGACGCTTGATATCAACGATCAGGTGACTGCTGCCCTCGATCGTCGTACTTCGCTCGCCAATCTGAACGCTCCGCGCACCACAGGCTTTACGCCGTGGGTTGACGTGTTCGGCACGAAGAACGAGGCCAAGCGTATTTACGGCGAAGGTGCCGGCTATGAAGCCGATATCTACGGTGCTGTTCTGGGCTTCGACTACACCGCTGCCTGCGGCGGCGTGCTCGGTCTCGCCTTCAACGTCGGTCAGGCTGACGGCAACTCCGTCGGTATTGGTTCTGCCAAGGTCGAAAACGATGCCGATTTCTACGGCGTGAGCCTCTACGCGGCTCAGACATTCGGCGACTTCAACGTCAAGGCTGACTTGGGTTACACCCAGGTTAAGAATGATCTGAAGATGAACGGCGTTACGAAGACCTGGAAGGAATCCCAGGACGCTGACGTCATCACCTTCGGTGTCGGAACGGAATACCTCGTGAAGGCCGGCGCACTCAACGTCGTCCCGCATGCCGGCATCCGCATGACCCGCATCGATCTTGATGACTCGAAGTACGGCGCCGAATACGAAACGATGACCGTCTACCAGATGCCGCTCGGCGTTGCTTTCTCGGGCACGTTCGACACGAACGGCTGGAAGGTTGCTCCGATGGTTGATCTCTCGGTTGTCCCGACCTTCGGCGACAAGGATGCTGAAGCGAAGTACTTCGGCGGCGTCAAGGACGTTGTCCGCGTTGTTGACTCCAACCCGATCCGCGCCACGCTCGGTGTTGAAGCCCAGACGGGTGCCTGGACGTTCGGCGTGAACTACGGCCTCACCGCCGGTTCCGACGATCGTCTGAACAACTCGCTCAACGCCAACGCTCGCTACACGTTCTAAAGAACGCGCATCGAATTGAGGAACTGAATCCTCAGTCGTGAGCTCCATGCCTCCGTCGGCCGTACTCCAAGGGTCGGCGGAGGCGGGTGAACAATCAATGAACTGAAGCGAGACGGACTGCCCGGCAGTTCGATTCCGCCTCCTATCTCGCACCCGTCTGCCGCTTGTGCGGGGGACGGGCTTTTTTACCTTGAATTCGGATTGCGAGGTTCAAATGCCGTTCTCAGCTCCTTCATCTCCGCCCGAACAGTCCGTGCGCAACCGGCTGCGTCCAAAGTACTGCAACCCTGCCCAGCTCCGCGGAAGCGCCGCTAAGCTCTTCGAAGCCGGGTATGGTTACGTGCGGGCTGCAAGGATGCTCAATATTCCGGCCAATACCGTGAAGGACTGGTCAAACGCTTGGAAGAAGGGCACTTTCAAAACGGAAATATCACCCTCGCTCTTTCGCTATAACCGCTACATCAAAGAGAAGGCTGTCCGTTTGCGGCTGACCGGCCATACCCTCAAAGAAGTGTCTGAAATGACCGGGGCATCGCAGACAAGCGTGAAGCGGTGGGTCGAAGCTTATGTCGCCAAAAAAGGTCTGCAGGGATCGGTGTTTAGTTCCAGAACTCAGGTGGACAGCGGCATTAACCAATAAGCCGCAGCTCCGGGCGTTGCAGCCTATGCGCGGACAAAACGATTTGCGGTTGGGCGGAAAGCCGTAAGAATGGCGTCGCTTTTAAGCGCCCGAACGGTCAAAAAAAGAGCATTGATGCATCAAGCGGTCAAAGACGGCCCCAAGGACGACGAGCCGGCCTTTCTCGATCTATTGTGAAGCTTCTGAAGCACTTTTGCTGCGGCCCATGCGGATTGCAGGAGCCGATTGTTGTTCAGTCTGACGATGGCTGAAATCATTCCCGGCCGTACCTGCCAAGCCTGACGCCTGAGGTACCGCTGAAGCCGTCTTTTGAGCTCATCACTATTTGAAGCAAGCTGGTATTGAGGGCTTCATTTCAGTGCAGAATGCATTTCTCCTCAAGATTATTTCTGCATCAAAACGACCATTCGAATAAAAAGAGCGCGTTTGGCCAATAGCCCGTTCCTCAGTGTTTGCTGCTCTTCACTTTCAAGATGACGGAAAGAACGAGGGCACCCGCCATCAAACCGGCAAAAACCAGCATCGTTTGGTGGTAGCTCCCGGTCGTTTCCTTAATGACGGATAAAAGCATCGGCCCGGCAATGCCGGCCAAGGCCCAGGCCGTCAGCATGATGCCGTGAATGGAGGAGAGCTGGCGAACACCGAACAAATCCGAAAGGAAGGCCGGCATGCAGGAAAATCCGCCGCCGTAGCAGCTGATGATTGTGAGAACAGGGATATAAAAGACGGCTTCTGACGGGGTTTGGGCGAGCGCAAAGAAGGCTGCCGTTTCAATCACAAAGAAAAGCACGTAGGTAGCGGCACGTCCCATCCAATCAGAAAGCGTGGACCAGGCAAGCCGCCCTAGACCATTGACGATGCCGATGGCGCCTACGAGGGCGGCAGCACCGGCAGCATTCATGCCGACGGCTTCCTGAGCCATCGGAGAGGCAACAGCGAGGAGTCCGATGCCGCAGGTGATGTTGGTGAAGAAAAGCCACCAAAGCGACCAAAATTCCCAGGTCTGGACGGCTTCGCGGCGCGTGTACTGTCTGCCGGTTTGGGCGGCAGCGGCTTTCTTGAGTTTTTCCGATGCATCGTCGGAAAGTTTGGTGAGATCAACCGCTTCACCAGCTTTCGGAGGCATTAAATAGAGCGATGAGAACGTCATGACCACCGCGTAAGCCCCTCCCATGATGAGGAAGTTCGCTGATAGCCCATAGAGGGCCGTGAGCTTTTGCATGAGCGGCCCGCCGATGAGCGAAGCAAAGCCGAACCCCATAATGGCCAGGCCGGTTGCAAATCCGCGGCGAGCGGGGAACCATTTGACTAAAGTTGAAACTGGGGTGATATAGCCGATGCCGAGCCCAATGCCGCCGATAGCACCGTAAAAGAAATAGAGGAGCGCGACGCTCTTCATCGAAACGGCCAGAGCAGTGCCGATCAGACCGGAACAGAAAAAGAGCATGGAAAGGAGGCCCGAAGCACGAGGGCCGATGCGTTCAACGAACTTGCCGAGGAAAGCCGCAGAGAGCCCAAGAAACAAAATGGCGATGGAAAACGCCCAGGTCGTGCTCGAGAGCGTGATGCCCATCTCTGCCATTACGGGCTTCGTCAGTACGCTCCAGGCATAGACGCTGCCGATGGACGCATGGATGCCTACGGCGGAAAGGGCAATGCCGACTCGGTTTCGCTTCATTCAATACTCCGGCTGAGCCGCAAAGAAAGCAGCCTTTTTATGGGGTCTTTGGGCGGCAGAGCAGACATCCAAGCAAGGGGAACGGATCCTCTTAAAGATCGGACTTCGATGTGTCTGCAGCCGCTTCGGGGGTCTCTTATAGAGTTTACAAAGACTAAAAGAGCCCGGCGTTTAAAGTCAATGACGTTAGAGCTTGTTTCTTTTATGAAAATGCAAAAAAAGCCGAAAATAGATATTCTGAACTAGTTATTTAGGCGAGTAAAACGCTGGTTTTTCGAATCTCTATGCCGCTTTTTTCCGGCCTTTCAGGAAATTTGTATTTTTCCAAATGGAAGGAGCGGCATCAGCGGATGCGCGAGATGGCCCGCCAAATCTCGCTGTCGGTGAGGCGGACTGTAATGCTGGAAGGCTTGGATCCGAGGCATGAGGGACGCTCTCGACGCAAATTTTCAGCCCTTGAAAAAAGCGTTCCAGATAACACTCACCGCAAGGAGCCAGAAAAGAACGGCGCTGATGCGGTTGAGCAAGAAAGAAAACTTTGGGCCGGCGAGGCGCTTGGCGCCGGCCGCGGCGATCCAGCTGTAGCCCAAATGCACGACGAAGCAGACGAGCACAAAAAGCGCCGAAAGCATGATCGCCTGCGGGAGGTACGGCTGATCCGTGCGGATAAAGGGCGGCATCAGTGAGAGGAGGAACACAATCAGCATGATGTTGGAGGCCTGCAGAACCACTGCGCCCCAAAAAATCTTCCGGAATGTGAAGCGTTCCAGGCCGGAGCGCAGTCCCTCACGCGCGGCGGGATCACCTGCGGCGGAGAGGTCAAGAGCGCCCGAGCGCCAGCTCTGAAGGCCGAACCACACCAATACCAGTGCGGAGAACACCTGAAGCACACCGTAAGCCGCCGGGGAATTGGCTATCAGGGCGCCAAGCCCCGTCGCGGAAAGCGCCGACATTAATGAACACCCCAAACACGTGCCGAGCGGAGACGCCAAAACGCACTTCATGCCGCCGCGGAATCCGCTTGCAATCGTATAGAGCACGCCGGATCCCGGCGTGACGCAGGCAACGAAAGAAACGAAGAGATATAGGGCGATGCTCTTGTCCATGGCTCTCGGGGTCCAATTCAATGGTTTAGGAACGAGCCTTAAATGCCGGACGAAGAAAGCGAAAAGATGGACTTAATTTCGTCGTCCGTCAGGTCACCGATCCAGGATTCGCCGACACCGACGGCAAGGTCGGCCAACTCACGCTTTTTCTTCAGCATTTCGTTCACCTTTTCTTCAAAGGTGCCGGCCGTGATGAAGCGATAAACCACCACATCCCGGCGCTGACCGATACGCCATGCTCGGTCCGAGGCCTGATCTTCTACAGCCGGATTCCACCAAAGGTCATAGTGAATGACAGCGGAGGCGGCTGTGAGGTTAAGCCCCGTGCCGCCCGCTTTGAGCGACAAAATGAAGACTTCCGAGTCCGGGTTGTTCTGGAAGGCATCCACCATTTCCATGCGCTTGGCCGCGGGAACGCCGCCATGGAGAAATTCGGGCTTGCGGCCCGTAGCATCTTCAATCCATCGAACCAGGCGTTCGCCCATTTCGCGGAACTGCGTAAAGACGAGGGCCTTCCGCCCGGACTGCCGGCAGCGGCGAAGGAGCTCAAGGAGCGCTTCAGCCTTGCCGGAGTCGGGTTTATCGACCCATTCTTTTTGAAACTGCGAAGGTGAATTGGAGATCTGCTTAAGGTTAAGAATCATGCGCAGAATCTGTCCGCGGCGCGAAAGACGAGCCTGCGCCGCATGGAGCCTGTCGCCCGCGGCTTCCTGCTCGCGGGATTCGCGGTCAAGGGTTTCGAGCGACTCCAGATTGGCCTTGAGGCATTCTTCATAGAGCGCCACCTGTTTGGGCGTGAGCGTCGTGAAGTAGTCGACCACGTTCTTTTCGGGGAGTTCATCGAGAATGCCCGGGTCCGTCTTCACGCGGCGAAGGAGAAAGGGCGACGTAATGCGCCGGAACCGGTCAATCGCTGCGCGGTCGCGGTGCTCTTCAATCGGCATGACAAAATCACGTCGGAACTGCGCGGGCGACCCCAAGAGACCGGGCTCCACAATAGAAAAGATGGACCAGTATTCGGCGAGCCGGTTTTCAACGGGCGTGCCCGTGAGCGCGATGACGGAATCAGCAGGAAATTCCTGTGCGGCTTTTGCCTGACCGGTTTTGGCGTTCTTCACCGCCTGCGCTTCATCGAGCACCAAGAGACGGAACTGCATCTGGGAGAGCTGCGGGAGTTCGCGCTTCAAAATGCCGTAAGACGTGATGATGACGTCCGGACGGCTGTGGTCGAGCGCAAAGATCGTGCGGTCCTTGCCGTGATAGATCTGCGCCGTGATGCCGGGCGCAAAGCGTTCAATCTCACGCTCCCAGTTGACAAGAAGAGACGCGGGCGCAGCGATCAGAACTTTGCCGCGGTCAAGTTCTCCGCGGGCTTTAAGTTCTGCAACGCAGGCGATGACCTGCACGGTTTTGCCTAGACCCATGTCGTCAGCCAAAAGGGATCCGAGCCCAAGCATGGCATTCTGGACGAGCCACGAGAAGCCGCGGATCTGATAGGGGCGAAGAACCGCATTGAGTTCCACTGGGGGCGGCAGTTCCTTGACGGCAGCCGATTCGCGAATGCGCTCAAGGAGCGCCTCGGCAGCTTCTACCCGTCGGCCGTTCGCGGACCCCGAAAGCAGGGCGCGGAGCTTGTCCCAGTTGGAAAGTTCCTTCTTCTGAGCTTCCGCCCATTCAGCCACCAAGCGGTCCAGATCTTCCTTGGTGAGGTGAAAGAGCGCGCTCCCGGAGGAGAGGAGCTCGCCTTCCTGATTGATGCGTGCGCGAAGCTCAGCGAGCGTCATGCGTTCGTCGCCCACCGCGATTTCCCAGCGGAAGTCAGCGAGCGCTGCGGCATTGAGCATGCCCTGAGTGGCCAGGCGCTTTTGCATTCTGGCATTGCCGGGCGCCGCCGCCGTGAGGACGATTTCGGGTTTTTCGATCCGCCGCATGCTCTCGGGCAGAACCGCGGCGACGCCGCAGGCAGAAAGCTCCGGGAGCTCGGTAAAGAGGAAGTATTCCCAGCGGCTGCGCTCAATTCGGCTCGGCTGATCGAAATTGGGACCAAATTCAGCAAAAAGCGAGTAATCCGCCGCGAGGAGCTGCAGGGCTTCGCGCACGATGCTGTTGGGGCCGGCCGTAATCCCTTCGGGGCCATCCCAGTCAGCGAGCGTGAGCCGTTCACCCTTGCGCGGGCCTTGTCGCGGGGGAAGACTGAGCGTGAGCTTCAGCGCGCCGTTTTCGAGTACGCCCGTCAAAAGGAGCTTGGCCGGAAGCGCCGCAGCGGCGATGGGGAGTGCGAAAAAGCCCGCCAGAACGTTTTTCAGGTCCGGCAGCGATGCGGCATTGGGCGCAAACCCTTCGCCGGTGAGCGTACTGCGCACGCGGCGCCCGACGAGGTGACGCGCTATCTCCCGGTTTCGTTTGGACGTATGCCGCATGAGCGAAGTAATGAGGAGCGTAAGCGCAAGATAAACGCCCGCATAGGGCGCGTCGGGATGAGTGCTGATGCCGGCAAAGGCCCGGCACTGCGGCGCGAGCGGCTGCAGGGGGAGGAGCGGCCCGATTAAAGCACTCACCTGCTTGAGGAGGTTCTTTACGCCCGGCGCATTCAGTGCCGGATGCCAATAGACGCACATCCCGTCGGCGGACTGATCCGCAGCGTCGGATTCGTAATGCGCCGGGGCAGGTAGCGGCAGCACAGCGCGCGCCGCCAAAATCTGCGCAGCCGCTTCAGCGAGTGCGCGCCAGACGACAAATGAGGCATCCGCCCCCGCCAGATCCCGGCGGGTCGGGATCAGAAGCGCCATGATCATGTCGCCGCTTTCCTCGGCCCAATGGATCGACTGGTCTTCGGTCTGCAGAGCAAACACAATGCGGTCCCAAGGGTGGTGCCCGGATAGGAGCTTCAAGGGAGGAAGTTCCGCAGACGGCTCCTTCTCGATCGTGCTCAAGAGAAACCGAGTCCATTTGCTGTTGGGAGAAGCGGTGCCGAGCCGCTCCTGACGAGCCTCGCGGCGGGCGAGCATCTTCAGGGCTTCGTCCGCCGTGAGCGAGGCTGCCGAGAGGAGGTTCTGCATGAAGGTCCGCGCCTCAATGTCGCCGAAAGCGCACCAGGAACGCTTAGCCTGAACAGCAGAGAGCCCAGAGGACGGCAGTGCGGAAACGATCGTGGGTGAGAGCATCGGCACGCCCGGAGCCTGCCAAAGCCGCAGACGCGTGAGATTGGCCTCTGCGCCCAAATCCGGAATATCGGCTGGCGCAATGTCTGCGCTCAGCCGCAGCGCATCGTCCTCAAGGTCGGCAAAGGGGAAGTTGCCTGTGAGCGCTTCGCCCGCAGCAAAAAGCGGCTCTTGAGGATTGGCGGCCGACGCCGCGTTCCCTTGGGCTTCGAAGAGCGTTTCAGCAGCGGGACCATCAGGAGACTGAGCCCCCGAATGGTTAACGCCCGCGGCTGAAAGCGCTTCATCGGCGCTCTTTTGAAAGTCGATGCCGATAAATTTGAACCAGCGCCCCGGGTCGAGCTCCAAATCATGCATGAAAGCGGCAATGAGGAGCGCGCATTCGCTCGACATCATGCCGGGATCAAACTGAATGGAGCCGGGGCGGCGCATAAAAATATCGAGCCCGGAAGCATTAATGGCTTCAAGAAGCGGCGCAGGCAGGTCACCCGCCCGAAGGCACTCCAGAAGGCCCGGGATCTTGGCCGCGGCTTCAACGATCGGGGCGGCAGCATGCACGGCGCCCGGATAGAAATGCATGGCGAGCGTGTAAGGCTGTCCGCGTGAATTTTTGAGTTTCAGGCGCACGGTTCGGGTAGTGGCTTCCCATTCGAGCTTGGCTCCCCGAAGCGAGGCAAAGCGCTCCTCAGCTGCTATCCAGATGCCCGGCTGGGTGTATTGGGGAAAGGATTCCGAAAACGTGCGGAACCATTCATCCGTTTCCCAACTGATGCCGCTCGTGAAGGTCGCCATGCGCGTCGTCCTATGCCTTGGTTTTGTATTTACTTTTTTGCTCAGGCGCAATCGGCGTTTCAACGCACTGCCCGGCTGCTCAATCCGAAGCAAAGAGTGCAATTTTAAACCAGGCGTTTCCTCTTGGGGCCGCTCAGCGCTTTGAATCGGCCGCATTGGCCTTCATGCTTGGATGGTCTTTATGCGTCTAAGGTCGACGCAGGTGTGCGGATAATGATCTTGTCAGAAGGAAATAAATCAAAACACGGGGTGAGGAGAGGCCCTCAGAGCGGCCGTCTCACCCGGCATCCGGAAGGAAAAAAACAATGCGCAAACGCAGAAGAACGTGTACCACTATTTATCTGGGCAGCAATGACAAGCGCTTTGAGTACGTTACCGACGGCAATGTCAAATTGGCTGATTCGGTCACCATTGAGCGTTGGGTTGTGCGCCTCATGGCCAGCACCAAAGCATGGATGCGGCTCGATGCCGATGGAATGCGGACGATTCACGGCACGCGTATCGAGGGGCTCCTCAATATCGAACTCCAATGGCTGGCGGAACTCACCAAGGCCCGAACCATCGACAGTGAAGCTTTCAGCGCAGATGACGATGACTATGACGACGACGGTGATGGCGATGACAAACTCAAGCTGCGTCCGCTCACGGCCCGTGCCATCGCCGCTGCTGAAAAGGATCTCGATAAGCGCTTTGCCGATTTTGAAGTCGCCGGGGAAGCGGTGACATGCGTCTGGGAGGATGAAGATTTTGGTTCGCTCGGACACGATATCCCGCTGCGTTTGAAGCAGCTGGGCTTTAAACGCACGGTGCCCCGGGCGCTCGAATTCTGCCGAAAATTGGTTTTCGGCAATGGCGATCTCTCAACAGCGGAGGCGTCTGCGGAGGACATGGCTGCCGGGCTGCCTTCCACTTTCGGCCGGAACATCCGTCTCATTGCCGAAGCTTTTGATCTGACCCGTGATGAGCTTGAAACGCTGGCCTTTCTGGCGGTCGTAAGACATTTTGCCGGACTGCGCTCTATTTGCAATGCCTATGACTATGAGCGCCGCGGACTTGATTTGGTGGTTGAAGTGCTGTCGGCCGCATTCGGCCGCAAAGTCAGCAAAACTGTTTTTTCAAAATCGAAAACGTTGTGGAATACCGGACTGATCAGCGGCATTAACAGCAGGACCCCGGATTTTGAAGATCAGATTAGCTTTCTCGATGACGGGGATTTGCTTGACACCATCTTTACGATTCCGCAGACGCTCGAGGAGATGTTTGCCCATGCCGTCACCGCAGCGCCGCAGTCCATCTTGACGCTCAAGGACTTCAGCCATCAGCCGGAAATTGAATCCTACCTGCTGCCCTACCTTAAAAAAGCTTTGGCAGAGCATCGGCAGGGCGTCAACGTGCTCCTTTACGGTCCGCCGGGAACGGGCAAAACGGAGCTCGCTCGCCTGCTGGCCAAAGAAACGGGGTCGGCGCTCTTTGAAGTGAGTCCCAAAAGCGGGCCGGACAGCGGTTATCGCAGCGACAAAAACAATCGCCTGACGCGGTGGCACTGCGGGGAACGACTCTTTGCCAACACGTCTCAGACGATGCTTCTGCTCGATGAAGCTGATGACGTTTGCAATGCAGGACTTATTTCCGTCTTCGGCATGGCTTCGACGGCCCGCACCAATAAAGCTGAGCTCAATAAGACGCTTGAGACGGCGCCAGTGCCTACGATTTGGGCGTGCAATTCCACCGAGTCCATGGATCCCGCTCTGATGCGCAGATTCGATGTGGTGCTCGAAATTCCGATTCCGCCCGAAAGCGTGCGCCGGCGCATCTGCCGCAAGGCGTTTGACGGCGCCGTGTCAGACCACTTCATTGATCGGTGCGCGGCATGCGAAGAACTTTCACCCGGAGTAGCCGCCAGAACGGCCGGCGTAGTGAAGACTTTGTCGGGCGAGGTGGATGCGGATGAAACAGCTGAAAAACTCATCAACGCTACCCTCATGGCGCAGTTTGGCAAGGAGCTCCCCGCAGCTTTAAACAATGTGTCAGATATGTACAGCACTGCGTTTGTCAACACCGATGCAGATCTTGACGCTATCGCAGAGGGACTCAAACGCACCCGTTCGGGGCGGCTCTGCCTCTACGGGGCGCCCGGGACCGGCAAGTCCGAGTATGTGCGGTGGCTGGCAGCTCGTCTGGATATGCCGCTCGTGATTAAGCGCGCGAGCGACCTCTTGTCGCCCTATGTCGGCATGACGGAAAAGCTCATTGCAGGCGCCTTTCACAGTGCTCGGCAGCAGGGGGCGGTGCTCCTCATTGACGAAGCCGACTCGTTCCTTCAGGATCGAGCGAATGCTCGGGCGTCCTGGGAAGTGTCTCAGGTCAATGAGCTCCTCACCCAAATGGAAAGTTTCCCCGGCATCTTCTGCGCCACGACGAATCTCTTCAAAGAGATCGACCGTGCTTCGCTGCGCCGCTTTGATCTGAAGGCCGAATTTCGTCCCATGACGACGAAGCAGACGGTTGAATTTGCGAAATGCTGCGCGGGAAAGCTTGCTCTCGGTGAGCTCAGTGCCGCGGATCTTGCCCGGCTCGAGCGGCTCGACGGACTGACCCCGGGGGATTTTGCCGCCGTTCGCCGCGGCGGGCGGTTTAATCCATTAAAGAACACGGCCGATTTCGTGACTCGGCTCGAGGTCGAAGTTGAGATGAAGGAGGAGGGCCGCAAGAAGCCGCAAATCGGTTTCTACTAATAATGGATGGACTGCAAGAGGGGATTACATAATGTAACAAATATTAATAAATGCGGCTGAGAACGATTCGCATTGGGAATAATAACATTCAGTTACGTTTGTATTCGGGATTGTTGCTTTGCAGTCCCGAATGAAATCCCTCGAACTGTCAGCAAACTACACCATCATGCCTGTCCGTTATCAGACACTCTCCAAATCTGCTCTCGCCGCAGCAGTTGCAGCTGCCTGTGTTTCTTTTCCCGCATGGGCTGAGGAAGATCCTGTCGACCTCGGCGCCGTAACGATCACCGCCACTGACATCAGTACCCGCACCGAACGCAGCTCGACCTATAAGTCCTCTGCCATGAGTACGACGACTGGGCTGGCGCTCTCGGCTCGGGAAACACCGCAGTCGGTTTCCAACGTCACGATGACCCGAATCGAAGATGAGGGGATTACGGACATGAGTGAAGCCATGCGCAAAACCACCGGCATCACCGTTATTCAGAATTCCGGTACGACCCGCTTTCTCTCGCGCGGCTTTTATGTCGACCAGATCCAGGAAGACGGGGTTTCCTCCACAGTGAGCGGCGGCGCCAGCGGGAACCCATACCGCGACGCCCAATCGCTCACCGATCTGGCGATTTATGACCACATTGAAGTGGTCCGCGGACCGACGGGACTGACGCAGTCAAACGGCGAACCCGGCGGCACCATCAATGCGGTCCGCAAACGGCCGACAGCAGATTTTCAGGCTTCAGCGAGCGCCGAAGCCGGGAGCTGGGACACCTATCGTACCGTGGGCGACATCTCCGGCAGTCTCAATGAGGCTCAGACGCTTCGCGGCCGATTTGTCGGCGTCCTCAGCAAAAAAGGCTCCTTCAAGGATGATGTGGGCGAGCAGTCCGGCACGGCATACGGCATTCTTGAAGCCGACATTGATGAAAACACCTTGGTGACCTTCGGCGCCATTTATCAGAAGAAATCCGAAACCCCCGATTTTTTCGGGCTTCCGCTCGACGTTAACGGGAATTCACTCAATCTTCCGAAGGAAACGTATCTGGGGCTGGACTGGACGAAGAGCCATTACAGCAAAACCAATCTTTTCGGCGAATTGGAGCACTACTTCAATGACGAGTGGCGCATTGTCGCCAAAGCAAATTATCTGCGCTACGACTCGGACACCGTGCTCGGAGCGCTTGTCGGTCCCGCTGCAGGCTGTGATCCCGACCATCCGCAGGGCCAAATGAATAATCATCAAAATTATGACAATTCCGGATGGCAGGCAGCCGGGGTCCTCAATGTGAACGGCGTCTATCCGCTTTTCGGGCGCAAACATGATGTGTTTCTCACCGCCAACCTTAATCGAGAACACAGCGATTCAACGTGGCGCCGAGTCTTGGACAGCACCGCCTATGACATCACGGATTTCACCGGCAGCGAAATTGCCGAACCCGATTGGGGCAACGATTCCATTCTCAAGAATCGTACGAGCTACGACGCAGATCGGACCGATCTGGGTCTGCTGCTCGGCACCCGCTACAACCTGACGGACGACTGGCACATTATTGCCGGCGCCCGTTATGCCAAATTCAAGTCGCGCGGGCACACATACCGGCAGATTTCGGATGGCGAGCCGGATCCCGCCGGCACAACAACTTCCGAACAAACCACAACCCACCTGACGCCGTACGGCGGCGTCACATGGGATTTCGCCAAATCCTCGAGTCTGTATTTCAGCTACACCGAAATCTTCAAGCCTCAGTCGGCTCGCGATGCTTCCGGAAACTTCCTCGATCCTTTGGTCGGCGAAAACTATGAACTTGGGCTGAAGTCCGAGTGGTTTGACCGCAAGCTCAATACCTCGATTGCGCTCTTTCGTTTGTCGCAGAAAAACCGCGCGTATTACCCCGATCCGAAGAGCGACTTTGCCATTGCGCTCGGCGAAGTCGTGAGCCGCGGCGTAGAGCTTGAAGCCAGCGGGGAAATTCTGCCCGGCTGGAATGTTTTTGCCGGATACACCTTCAACACCTCATCATACGAACATGATCCGTCTAAAGAAGGCGACAGCTACAGTCCCTATACGGCCAAACACATTCTGAGGGCTTATACGACCTTTAACCTCCCCGGACCGGCCTACCGCTGGACGGTCGGCGCCGGCGCGCAGGTTCAGAGCCGCACCAAAAACACGATTAACCGATACCCCTATACGCTGGAGCAGGGCGGCTTTGTTGTTTATGACGCTTCGGTCCACTACAAAATCACCGACAAGATCAAAGCAAGCTTCATCGTCAACAATATCTTTGACCGTCGGTATTTTCTCAACGTGAACAACCGCGCCCTCAGCATGAACAGCTATTACGGCGATCCGCGCAATTTCCTGCTGCGCATCTCGGCCGAATACTGATGAACCCGCCTGCCTAGGGGACCCGAGCCCGTGATCCAATAAGGATTGCGGGCTCAGCGTGTTCCCAGCAACCGTCACCCGCCCTTCGTTTATGAATCTGCTGCGCAACTTTTACCGACTCGCCGCACCGTTCTGGCTCACGCGTCAAAGCTGGAAAGCCTGGCTGGCTTTGGGATCTGCGATTGCATGCTCGCTCTTATTTGTTCAGGTCGTCGTCCTGGTGGCGCGATGGCAGAAGGCCTTTTTCGATGCCTTGTCCAATTTCGGCGCCAAGGAAATCCCTCAGCTGCTCCTTGAATATCTCCTTTATCTCGCGGCAATGACGGCGCTCATTGTCATTGGCAACTGGATTCTCAAGCGGCTCAAGTTTGCCTGGCGTGAGCACATGACCGTTGCGTTCGAACGCCGCTGGCTCTCTGATCATCGTCAGTATCGTCTGCAGCTCTCTGGAGAACCGGACAATCCCGATCAGCGAATTGCCGAGGACTTGTGGCTGCTCTCGGAACTGACGCTCAATCTCGTCAATAGTTTCTGTCAGACCATGGCGCGTCTCATTTCGTTTATCGGACTGCTGTGGGCTGCCTCAGGCGTACAGAAGGCCGTCATCGGCGGAGTGGAAATAGAAATTTCCGGTTATCTCGTCTGGTGCGCTCTCGGTTTTTCCGTGGTCTCCACTTTGCTGATGCACTGGGTCGGCAATCCCTTGCGGGCGCTTAATGTGACGCGTCAGCATACGGAAGCGGACTACCGTTCCGCATTGCTGCTCATTCGAGAAAACGCGGCCGAGATCGCCTTTATGAACGGAGAAGAGACGGACCGCATGAGGCTGCGGGATGCGTTCCAGCACATTCGAAAGAATTGGCGCGCGCTGATTAATCGGGAAGTGAAGGTCGAAACTTTTACGGCGCTGCAAATGCGGCTGACGTGGTTCATTCCCATCGCTGCAACTCTGCCGCTCTACCTGCAGAAAAGCATCACGCTCGGCGGCATGATGCAGGCTCAGACGGCATTTTCAAATGTGGTCGACGGATTCGATTGGTTCATCAACTCCTACCGCAATCTGATTCTGCTGGCAGCCGTTGTGGATCGTCTGGCCGGGTTCCAGAACGCAATGGATAAATTGCCCGCGCCGCCCGAAAGCGAACATGTGGATGACGCCGTGCTGAAGCTTGAAAATGTCACGCTCATGAGGCCAAATGCGGGCGTCCTCGCCGCCGGCATTCAAGGCGAATTCCGATGCCCCGGCTGGGTACGGATCAGCGGACCGAGCGGCACCGGCAAAACGACGCTTTTGCGAAGCATCGCCGGACTGTGGCCTTGGCGTACCGGGAAAATAACGCTCTCGCGCGGCGCCTTTTTTGTCCCCCAGAAACCCTACCTGCCTAAAGGCACGCTGAGGTCCGTTCTGAGTTACCCGAACCCAAGGGTGCAAAACGACGCTGAGCTCAAGCGCGTTTTAAGACTGGTCGGTCTCCCTCAGCTCGAGAGCGAACTCGACAAGCCCATGGATTGGGGCAAACGGCTTTCCGGCGGCGAAACACAAAGAGTGTCCGCAGCGCGGGTGCTTTTGTGCCGGCCCAAAATGGTTTTTCTCGACGAACCGACCGGTCAGCTCGACTCACGCTCAGCAGAGGCACTTTTGCGGGTGCTTCAGAGTGAACTGCCGGATACGCACTTTTTTGTCATTGCGCATCAAAATGAGGTCGATCAATTAGGCGCTCGAACGTTTGAACTTCATCCTAGAGCGGGTGCTGCCGGTTAAATGAAACAACTGCAGAGACTCGAAATGAAATTGGGGCGGCCCGAAGGATGCCTTCGAGCCGCCCCAGTTTTTTGGGAATCAGGAAGCTCCTGATCGGATTACATCAGGTAAATCGCGGTCGACATGCAGATGATTGCCATCGCAACGGAGAGCGAATTCAAATTGGCCGCTTTGCCGAGATCTCCCTCAAGGGCTGCGGTGTAAATCAGGTTCATGGCCGGAACCGGCGCAAAGGCCACCAGCACCAAGGCTCGGCGAACGTCGTAATCCCAAGGCAGGCAGTACCAGAAAAAGAGTGCGAGCCCCACCTGAATCACCAGACGCACGGCGAGGATCTTCAGAATGTAAAGAAGATCCTTGAATGTCACCGACAAATTGATCGATTCGCCGATCATGATCATGCAGAGGAACGTGTTGGCAGCGGCGCCGAACCCAGTGACGGTAGTGACCACTTCGGGCAGTTTGATCTCCAAGAGGCAAAGCACCACCATAAAGAGGAAAGCGACGATCGGTCCGGAGTGGAGGAGGTTGTAGCAAATGCGCTTAGCCATTGAAAGCCAGGACGTTTTCGAACGCATGCTTTCAATGATTGCGTACGTGCCGCCCGCGGCCATCACCGCGTTGCCGACGTCGGCCATTAAGGTCGTCACCAGTCCGCTCGTCGGGAGAAACGCCTGAACATAGGGCACGGCAAAAGGTCCGATCGAGAGGCCGCAGGTATTGAGCCGGCGAAAAGCCCGTTCATCTTTGTCCGCAGCACGCATCGTCCAAAGAAAGGCCACAATGAGAAAGGCGATGTTGGCGAGAAAACCAAGGAGCGCAATCAAGGCCATTTCGCCGCCGATGGTTGTGCCGTTGAGTCCCGTAATGGTTGTGCAGGGCAGCGTCACAAACATCACCAAGCCGCTGATTGCCTGAAAAGCCTCGGGCTTTAAGACGTTGAATTTTCGCAGACACCAACCGAGCGTAATGAAGGAGATAAAGGCAACGACCTTATAAAAACTCGGATCCATGATGACGACAGTGAGCGCCCGCAGGCGCCTCGAAGAAACTAGCGGTGAGTGACAGCAAATGCTGAAGCGGCTTGGGTCAAGCACCGTGCCCCCCAAGCTTTCAGCATCCCAAACTTAAGCGCATCATTATCGGCGTTTCTGCGCGCTTTTGCCTCATTCCGGCGGAGGAGGACCGATTGACGCCGGTCACACAGCAGCATCGGCCGCAATACTGAGGTCGTCCTACCCAGGGACCGCAATGCACAGAGTTCACGTCCCAAAGCGCAAAAACCTCCGCAGAAAGGAGTCTGCGGAGGTTTGTTTGAGCGAGCACGAATGAGTGTTAAACCCGATCCGTACCGATTCTCTTATCGAACTGTGCCGGCGGTCAGCTCAGCAGCAAAGCGTTCAGGCGCTTGAGGAACCCTGACGGGTCTTTGAGCGACCCTTCTTCTGCGAGCAGCGCCTGGTCGAGCAGCACCGCAGCCCATTCGCTGAATTTCGCCGGATCCGTTTCCTTGAGGGCCTTCTGCACCAGCGGATTTTCCACGTTGACTTCGAGCGTGTACTTTTCTTCGGGCACCGTCTGACCGGCAGCTTCGAGCATGCGGCGCATCTGCTGCGTAAGCATCTGATCATGAGCGCCCACCACGCATGTGGCGGAGTCCACCAGACGGGCAGAGGCCTTCACGTCGGCAACACGGTCGCCGAGCGCGGCCTTAAAGCGCGCCACCGCAGCGTCTTCGTCCGCTTTCGAGGTTTCAACGGCCTGTTCAGGTTCGCCGTCCTTCGTTTTGATGTCGCCGAGCTCGAGGTCAGCGGCCGTCGCGGAGATGAATTTCTTTCCTTCGAATTCGGTGAGTGAACCCATCATCCACTCATCGATGCGGTCCCAAAGGAGGAGCACCTCAACGTTCTTTTTCTTGAGCCCCTCAAGATAGGGCGACCCCATCGCCGCTTCGCGGCTGCCCGCGATCAGGTAGTAGATCGCTTTCTGACCTTCGGGCATGCGCTCAAGGTACTGTTTGAGCGTCACGGTTTCGCTCCCCTCCGACGCAGTTGACGCGAAGCGCAGGAGCTTAAGCACAGCTTCGCGGTTGTCCGGATCTTCAACGACGCCTTCCTTCAACACGCGTCCGAACTGCGTCCAGAACGTGGTCTCTTTTTCGCCCTCGAGTTTTTCAAACATCGAGAGGCAGCGCTTGGTCAGTGCTTTCTTCAGTTTGGCAGCCGTGCGGCTTTCCTGAAGCAGCTCGCGGGAAACGTTGAGCGGCAGATCGTTCGTATCAACGAGGCCCTTGACGAAACGGAGGTAATTGGGAAGGAACGCTTCAGCACGGTCCATGATGAACACGCGTTCGACGAAGAGCTTGAGCCCCTTTTGCACATCGCGGTTATATAGATCATAGGGCGCCGTCGATGGGCAGAAGAGGAGCGACGTGTATTCAAGGTCGCCTTCCACGCGGTTGTGCGCCCAGCAGAGCGGATCCTGCCAGTCGTGCGTGAGGTGCTTATAGAATTCTTTGTATTGATCATCAGTCACATCTTTGGGCGGGAGCGTCCAAAGGGCCTTCGCGTCGTTGACCTGAACCCATTCCGTCGTCTCGGGTTCGCCTTCTTTTTCAGCGGGCTTCGTTTCAAAGAGGTAGACGGGGACCGAAATATGGTCAGAGTACTTCGTGATCGTTTCGCGAAGCGTCCAAGGCATGAGGAATGTCTCTTCGTCCTTCTTCATGTGAAGAATGACGTCGGTGCCGCGTTCAGCACGGGTTGTGAGTTCGCTCGTGAAGGTGCCCGAACCGTCGGATTCCCACTTCACCGCTTCGTTTTCGGCCGCACCGGCAGCGCGAGACACGACCGTTACTTTGTCGGCCACGATAAAGGCCGAGTAAAAGCCCACGCCGAACTGTCCGATCTGCTGCGAATCCTTGGCCTGATCAGCGGAAAGGTGCTCGAGAAAGTCTTTCGTGCCGGACTGCGCAATCGTGCCGAGGTGCTGGTTAGCCTGTTCGAGCGTCATGCCGATGCCGTTGTCGGAAATGGTGAGCGTGCCGGCCTCTTTGTCAGCACGGATTCGGACGGCAAAAGCAGGATCGCCCTGAAGGAGTTCAGGGTGCGAAATGGATTCAAACCGAAGCTTATCGATGGCGTCAGACGCGTTCGAGACAAGCTCGCGCAGAAACACCTCTTTGTTGGAGTAGAGCGAGTTGGCGAGGAGCTTAAGGAGCTTGCTCACCTTGGTTTGAAAAGCATGAACTTCTGCAGCCATTTTCTTCTTGTATCTCCGAAAAATGCTTTTGGGCGGGCTCTTCAGCCTCACGCAGAGCGCTGAAAAGCCCGATCAATAGGGGCTATATGGGGACGGCTTCTTGATTTTCAAGTCCCGGGGGCATTGAGATGCTTCGCTGTTCGGTCAGGGCGCATGGAAAAGAAGGCAGCGCCTCAGAAAAACGCAGTTCGAAAAAAAGCGGTCTCAACCGCAAGGGCTGACCGCTTCGAAGAGATCAATGCTTTAAAAAAATCAAGCCTTAAAGGCTTATCCATCAGAACTTGTGCACGATGCCCGCGGTGAACTGATAAATATCCTCGGCTGCAGCGGGCTTCTGAGCCTCATAGGCGCTCGAATTGTTCGAATGGATCCAGCCGGCTGCCGTATAAAGCGTCGTGCGGCGGCTGAGCGAATATGTATAGCCGACGGCAGTCTGGCAGGTTTTCATCGAGAGAGCGCTGTCGCGGCTCGCTTCGAAATCACCGTACCCGAAAGAGGCTTTGAACGTACCGCCAAAGAGCGGCACATCTGCGCCGATGTTGACGCCGAAACCGTCAACGCCCGAATCCTGATGGAAGGTCGTCGTTTTCGCGGCATTCGCGTAATTTTCGAAAATCTGTCCGTAGAGAAAGAATTTTGCCCAGCCGGCGTTGTAGTTCGCACCGAGGTTATAGGAGAACGCGTCGTCAAGCTGAGCTTCATCGGCTGCGGGCTGGGCATGGTTGATGCTTTCAATGCCGGCTGCGACCATCAGGGCTTCATTTTGATAACGCACGGCAGCGCTCAGCATGCGCTCAACGCTCGACTTCCCTTCGACGCCGTTATCGCCGTAGCTTTTCGTGTCGGAACCGAAGGAGTACTGCACCGCGGCGTCAAATCCAGCCCATTTCGGCGTCGTGTAGGCAACGGTATTATCAATAAATTCGTAGCCGAGCGAAACGACCTGCAGATGGCCGCCGATATCGCCCCAGCCGCAGGAGAAGGGACTCACGACGTGCCCAAAACGGGCATAGGGGCCGTTGCCGCCCACCATGGAGCCCATACGGCCAAATGACAGGTAACCGAAGCTCCCGTCAAGAAAGAGCCGGGCATCACGGCCGAAGAGCCGGCCGTTCTGCCCCAAAGAGCCCGTGTCGGCGCCAAAACCGTTTTCAAGCACGAAGCCGACCTTAAGACCATTGGCGAGGGTTTCGGTGCCTTTGATGCCAAAACGCGAACCGATGTACTGTCCGGAAGTCATCTGCAGGGCTGCAGAATCCGAACCGTCTGCGTTGGTGCGGTCCTGCCAGGTCAAGCCGTAGTCAAGAACGCCGTATACCTGAATGTCTGAAGCGGAGGCAGAGACGGAAGCTGCGCAAAGGAGCGAAGCGGCGAGGAGGGTTTGCTTCTTCATGAGCCTATTCCTTTTTTTCTGGAGACCCCCGGCCTCATGTCGCCATGAAGCTTTCGGGGGGCTGCGGTTTGTTGTTGAAAAGATGAGGAAAAAACACAAAAAAAACACCCGTTCGAACGGCGCGAAGTCACGCTCGAACGAGTGCTGAGGGCCGGGGCTTTTGCAGGCTTAGGCCTCAATGCGGCATGCGTTACGCCTGGGCGAGGTGCTTGCCGACGAGACGGCCGAAGGTGACCGTGCGGCCGCAGGCCACGCCGGTAGCAAGGTTCGGGTAGGTGTTGGCAAAGAAGCCGCCCGAATCGTTGCCGATGACGTAGAGACCCGGAATGGGATTGCCGTCCGTGTCGATCGCGTTCATCGTCGTGTCAATGCGGATGCCGTCCATCGTGCAGAGGATGTAGCCCGTGTTTTTGGCGCCGTAGAAGGGTGCCTTCGTAAGCGCAGCCAGACGGTGCGGTTCTTTGCCGTAGTCTTCGTCCTTGCTGTTTTGAGCGAGCGTGTTGTAGCGCTCGACCGTGGCTTTGAGCGTCTTTTCAGGGAGCCCGAGCTTGCGGGCGAGCTCTTCAATCGTGTCGGCCTTCACTACAAAGCCTTTTTCAATCAGACCCGGGAGCATCTTTTCTGCGAAGACGCTCCAGAGGATGTTGGGGTCGGCGCCGTTTTCAAAGGGGTGCACGCGCGAGCACCCGTGCATTTTGAACTGCTTGGTCTGTTCGGGCCAGTTGGCGTCAAAGAGCGTGTAGTGGCAGTGCCCCTTCTGATATTCGTCAGCGTGAAGAATGTTTTCGTAGGTGCCCGATTCGTTGAAGAAGCGCTTGCCGTCAGCGTTGACCTTGAGCCAGGGCTGAGAGCCGATCCAGAAGAACCCCGAATCGCCCTTCTTGGCGGTTTCGGCGCCGGTGGGCTGATCAATACGCAGCGCGCAGCGGTCAAAGAGCATCGTCGAATGGGTTTCATCCATCGCCGCACCCGCCCAAAGGCAGGCACGAATGCCGTCGCCGCGTGCGCCCGGCAGACCGCCGTTGCGGCCGATGACGCGCAGATTCCAGGGCTGAAGGGCTTCGAGCATCTGGTAGTTCTGCGCATAACCGCCGGTGGCGACGACCACGCCCTTTTTGGCGATGTAGCGCACAAACTTGCCGTCGCCCGTTTCGGCGATGCAGCCCGTCACGCGGCCTGCCTGCTTTTCAAGCTTCACCATGCGGGTGTTGTAGTCAAAGCGGGCGCCGAGTTTCTTGGCGTAATCAACGAGCACGATGTTGCCGTTCAGCATCTTGCCGTCTTCGGTCGTCTTGCCGGCCCAGCGAGGAGAGTGGCCGATGGCAAAGTGTTCGTAGCGGGTATGGTCGTCCTTGTCGCCCGATTCGTGCCAGAGCTCGACGCCGCGCTCGGCGAGACGGTCGCCGTACCAGTCAACGACGGCGCCCGACTGCTCGCAGAAGACCTTGACGAGGTCCTGATTGATGTGGCCGGCCGCGTACTGGGTCATCATCGTCACGAAATCAAACTTATCGATCTTCGTGCCCCAGGCCTTTTGATAGCGGGAGTCGAGACCGCCCACGTCGCCGCGCACGCCGGTGCCCGTCGAGAAACGATCGATGCCGATCACCTTGGCGCCTTCTTCGGCAGCCGCGCAGACCGCAAAGAGACCGCCCGTGCCGCAGCCGACAACGAGCACATCGGTGGTATAGGTCGCGGTGATGCTCTTTTCAGCAATCTCAGGCGCCTTGCCGAGCCAATCGCCCGAATCCGCATCAGCATCGGCGCCGCTCGCGACGACTTCAACGGGGATTTCACCCTTGGCCTGTGCAATGCACTTGCCGGCGGCCTTCATGACGGCATTCGACGTGATGGAAGCGCCCGAAACGACATCAATCTGAGCGGATTGGGCCGCCATGAGCGAAGTCTTGAGTCGTTCGGCAGCCGCCTGACCGATGGACGGGGTCTCGTGGGCAACATTGAGAACGACATCCGTGATGCGGTTTTCGTCAAAGGTCATCGTAACGACAACGTCGCCGATGCCGGCAGCCTTAGCCGAATAAGTGCCCGGGATATAAAGTCCCTTGGCGGGTTTGGCGGCCAGGGCGGCCGTGGAGACGGTCGAGACGGCGAGCGTCGCGCCGCCGGCAAGACCCGTTCTCAGGAACGAACGGCGAGAGAGATTCGACATGTATCTTCCTTGATGCTTCAAATATTCGTGACCTCGAAAGGCCATCGGAGGTGTTCGCAGGGAATGCGCGCTCGGCGCAGGACCGCAGAGGGTCTGCAGCGGCCCAAAGCGGTTGGATGCACGCATGATGGGACTGCGGGTTGTACACAGGTCAAGGGGTGAATTACTAAACGAGATCGCTTATCCGTTCGAGATATATGAACACACCGGACGGCGCACGTCCGTCCAAAGAGGGACCGAGGACAAGAAGGAATCTATTGAATTTACTTAAAATATTGACGAACATGCGGCAGTATGCTCTCAATAGGGCGCTCGATCTGTAGACTTCGCACGCCGGAGCGCTTTTGGCCGCTAAATGTTCAGCTTTCCCGACGGAGACTATGCAGCATGTCTGAAATCCCAAAGAAATCAAAGCCTATTTCAGTCAGACGGTATCGCATTGGGGACTACGCCCACTACATGGGGGTAGGGCGCGACTTTTTGAAGCATTATGAAAAATGCGGTCTCCTCAGTGCGGATCACCACGACAACGGCTACCGTCACTTTGGCTTTGAACAGTCGAGTCTCATTTTGGAATGCATGCGGCTGCGCAACTGCGGCTATACCGTCCGTGAAATGGGCGGCATGCTTCGCGATTTGTCGGGCGTGGAAGTGCGCCAATCCCTGCATGAGGCGAGGGAAGCACTCGAAAAGCGCATCAAACACACGCAGGCGATTGCGGCAGAAATCGAGCGCCTTGAGGAATGGTTCGATATCCGGCAGAACCAGCCCGAGGATTGGGAGGTCACTTCAGCTGAAGGGCGTTACTATCTGCCGCACTCCAACGGATCCCAGTTTCTCGAGGATGAGCGGATCTATGAAATTCTGCCGCAGTGGCTCGATTGGCTCTCGGTTGTAAAGTCTTCGCTTAAGTTCAATGCGCCCGATCAGGCTGGAAACGGTTTTTCATATCAATGGGGGCTTTCCGTTGAGGCGTCAAAAGCAGAGCGCTGCGGCATACCGATCAACGGAGCTGTTCAATTCATACCGCCCGAGAAGGTGTTCGTCTATCACTTTGGCGGTCTTGGCCGGCTCAAGGTTCTCGAGCGCCTTGCCAACGGCACTCATCCGCTCTTTAAAGTGCTTCAATCGCTCAATCTTCGTATCACGGGTGACTGCTTCATGGATATCTTTATGACGGCAAACCGCAAAGCGGGCGGCAAAGGCTACGGAGTATTTCGAATTCCAGTGGAGCCGAAAAGATCGCCTGACGCGAAGTCGATGGGCGAAATGAAATGAGTCATTAAAGCGTCCCCTGCAGTGAAAGCCAGTCATTAGTGAATCGCTGCAGTGCGAATGCCGAGTGCATCTCTGCGCAGCGAATTGAAGAGTGCATTAAAACGCAGCAATCCTCACACCGTCTCCAAAGGCGGGTATTCGTGCAGGTCACTCTTTAAGAGCGCCAGCAATCGGCTGTTAATGAAAAGTTTTTCTCGGCCTGCTGCAGCGGAGTGCAGAATGCCGGATTGAGTGAGTAAATTGAGGTATTTCATTGCGGTCTGCCGTTTTGCAATACCGGCCTCAGTCAATGCTGCAATCCGACAGCAGGGACGCATAAAGATGGTTTGCACTAACTCATGCGAATAAACGCCTTTGAGCAAAGGACTTGCTTGTATAAAACGGGTTGTCTCGCGCTCTAACTTGACAATAGCTTCAACTTTTTGGCAAGTCCAAAGAGCGGTCTCTTCAATAGCCTCAAGCATGAAAAGGATCCAGTCCTCCCAAGCCCTTTCTTTTGTGACATTGAGAAGAGCGGCATAGTATTTGGGTTTATTCCGGATGATATATCTTGACAAGCAGAGAACAGGCTGGCTGAGAAGCCCGCTCTCTACTAAATAGAGAATATTCAGAACCCGCCCCGTACGGCCGTTTCCGTCCGAAAAAGGATGAATGGCTTCGAACTGATAGTGCGCAATCGCCATTTTTACGAGCGGATCCATTTCGCTTGGTGAATGCAGGAATTCGGCAAGGTTGTGCAATTTTTCCAAAATAAGCGCTTCTCCAGCGGGCGGCGTATAAATCACCTGACCGGAAGACCCAGATGCAATGCAGGTTCCGTCAAGTTTTCTCACGGACACGTCCGTGTCGCGAAGCGTACTGCAGACGGCAGTCATCGTCCGCAAAGAAAGCGGACAACGCTTCAGACTGTCCATCCCTTTCCAAAGAGCCTGACGATACCGCAACGCTTCTTTGGCAGCTGCATCAGCCTGCGTGTCTGCATCAAGAAACTTGAACAGGTTGTCCGTCGTCGTAACGATATTTTCAATTTCGCTCGAAGCTTGAGCCTCAAGGATTGGAATAGTTTGGATAAGGATTTCGTTGTTTGGAAGAAGGTTAACCGCCTGATGAAGGCGCTCTAGAGCCACGCGGGATCGAGTTGTCTGGCGAAAGATCTTTGCCGTCTCCCTAAATGGAGGCGGAAGTCCGGGAAGATGGTTATAGGGACTGGCAGGTTTCCACATGGCAGTTTGATGTTTAAAAAGTATCAGATCTTCGACAGGCGGCCGGTTATATGTCGAAAATTGGAGCATCCATGAACATATCCAGGGTCATGTGTCGATGCCATCGACAGATGAGCGGCAATCTGTCGAAAAAAACGCAAATCATCGACAGGTCGTTCAAAGCGGAGCGGCTTACCGGATGCCGTCAATCCTGATCGTGCATCGATGTCATTATGCAATGGGCGCTTCGTCGCAGCAGCATGTCAGCACATGACTCGAGCAATTCGCGGCGCGGATTTCGAAGAGAGGGCAATGGCAGAGAGCCGCTGCAATGCGCAGGTCGTCACCGACCGGCATCTTTTCACTGCCGCTCAGAGAAGTATTGTTCATTCAACCGGAGCAATCGCTCAAAAGCTTTGAGAGAGGACAGCGTTTAGACACAATAAGGACATAATGCTCATGCCGAATAGAACTTCGAATGGCCAACGGTATGACTGCCAGCTGTCCCTCTCTAATATTGGCTTTGGTCTTCGCAAACGCCGCGAGTGTTGCGCGAGACGGCCCGATCGTTCTCGAATGACTCGTTCAGCCTGTTTTTCATCGCCAAAGAATGAGCCTGCCCGGAATAATACTGTTTGAGCAGAGCCGCACACATCAAAGTGCTTAACGGTTATGCCTTCGGCCTCAAGCCGTTCTTTTGCCGCATCCAGATTGAAGCCGCTTGAATCATTGCGCTCCAATACGAGATATATTCCCGCATGCATCCGCCTTATAAGACGGCATCAGCATTTACGCGGGCTTATTAAGAAAGCAGAGAGCGCATTCCAAATGCTTCTCCCCCGAATGCAAAAGTTCAATTGCAGGCACTCCGCCGCTCTATCGCCGATGATGAGAGCATTTTCAATTCGGGGCAATGGGATGAATGGATTCCCCATAACATTATTCTCCTTTGAGCTGAATGATTTGATCAGCCAGCGGATGCAGAAATGCCTGATGCGTGACGAGCACGATGACGGTATGAGGAAGCTCTTTGCCAAGCAGTTCAATCATTTCACGTGCATTGACCGGATCCAGCCCGCTGGTCATCTCATCGAGGAGCAGCACATCGGGCTTCGCAATCAGCGCGCGCAGCAGCGAAAGCCGCTGAACCTCACCGCCCGAGAGTACGGTCGACCAGTCCGCGCTTTCGCGGAGCTTTTCCGTCAGATGCGTGAGGCGGGCTTTGGAAAGGAGCGCTGCGGCCCTTTCGTCGGTGAGTTCATCGGGGGCTTTAGGATAGGCCAGCGCATCAAACAGTTCGCCTTTGGGGAGATAGGGAGTTTGAGGCATCCAAAGCAAGCTGCCGCCGCAGCGGATACAGCCCGTGAAGCTCTCTGAAAAGCCCGCAAGCACGCGCAGCAGCGTGGTTTTGCCGGTGCCAGAGGGGCCGGTAATAATGGCGAGGGACCCGGGCTTCAGGCTGAAGGAAACAGGAATCTCAGTATTCAGGGCGGCAGCCCGCCCGCGCGGAATTTTGAGGAGGATATCCGCAGAAAGACCATCAGAACGCTTGCCGTCTGCGCTGTTGTGCGCTTGAATTTGCCGGCGTGTGTGATCTGCCTGCGTCAGTCCGGACTCCAAACGCTCCAGACGCTCATAAGCAGCCGCGAGTGCTGCCAGCTCTTCGTAGGACATGATGATCCATGAAAGTGACCTTGCAACATCATTAAAGGCTCCGCGTATCTGCATTAAGCCGCCGAGCTGGATTACTCCGGCCAAAAAACTCGGCAGCGCAAAGAAGATCGGAGCGAGACGCGTGAATTGGCCGACGCCGACGGTAAAGAGATTGAGATCTCTTTTGCGCTTGACCAAAGCAATCAAGACACGCAAAAGCTGATGGAAGCGCTCGGAAAGACTGGCCTCTTCGAAGGACTCTGCATGAGCGCCGGCGATGGCATCGGCATGACGGCGCTTCTCCATAAGCGCAGCGCGCAGGTTGGCTTCCATATGCTGAGCATTGATGTTGAGCGGTTTGAGCTTTCGGCCGATGAGATGCGTCAGTCCGGAAGCGACAATCGTATAGAGAACGCAGACCCAGAACATGTAGCCCGGGATCGTGAAGCCCCACACTTCGGCCGAGCCCGAGAGCTGCCAGAGGATGACGGAAAAGCTTCCGACCGTCAGCAGGGAATCGTAGAGACTGACGGCAAGGCTGACGGATAAGCTGACGACAAGACGGACGTCTTCAGCGATGCGTTGGTCGGGGTTATCAGGTTCTTCACCGCTCTCGCGAAGCAGGTAATGAGCGCTTTGCGGTGAAAGCCAGCGTTTGAAGATAACTTCGGTCAGGTCGCGGCGCAGCGCAAGCATCAGCCGATCTTTGATGTAGCCCGCCCAGACTAAAAGGATGATGATGGCCGCAGCCAGACCGATGAAATAAAAGAGTTCGCGAAAGATCGCTGCTTTATTCACCGCCTGGAGCGCATTGAAGAACCGGCCGTTCCAATCGTTGTAGAGAACAGCCAGCTTAATGTTGACTGCATAGGCGGCAAGCACAAGAGCAGCCAGCGCCCAGATTCGCCATTGAGTACGGCTGAAAAGACGGGCAGCGATCAGGCGGCGCAGGCCATTGGGCGCTATGGGTGTCCGCATGTCAGCGAATTAATAGAGGTTAATGCCGAACAGCTCTGCCGCAAAGTCCGCGCCGATGTGCGGCATGCGGCAGGAACCGTTTAAGGGCGATCGGCTCATCGGAGGCATCGGAGGAAGCGGAGCATGGCTTTGCTCATCCGAGGAGTCGATCGCGCCATAGAATGTGCTTAGAACTGCGCCGAGAGCCACAGACGGACCCCGCGGCCGCTGCCGTAGGAGCCGTTCAGCATCCGGTATTCCTTGTCAAAAAGGTTTACCACGGCGATGCCGGCCTGCAGGTTAGCCAGGTCGGCGACCTTTGGGGACCATTCCGCACCGAGCGAGTGTGTGAGGAAGCTTGAGAAATGCAGATTTTTTCCGGTCGCACGGTCCTCCACACTGCTTTCGCCGCCTTTGCTCCAGTGAGCTCGATACCAAACATTGATCGCCTGAGCGGGGAACGCATAAGCGAGCTTCAGATTGGCGGACTGCGGCGTAATGCCGTTCATGCGCTCGTTGGTTTCTTTGTCGACAGCATGGAGAAGACCGTAGCTCACAGAGGTTGAAAACTGACCTGCTGCATAGGTGCCCGAGAGCTCAATGCCTTTGCGGACAACATGGCCGACGTTTTGCGACGAGTAATAGACGGTGGGCGGTGTTGTAGGCTCAAACCAAGCCTTGGGCGCAATGAAATCCTTGACGTCGTCATAGAAAAAGACCGCTTTGGCGAAAAGATGGTCATCGCTGCCGAAGACGCCGTCAGCCTTGAAGCTGGAACCCGCCTCATAGTTGAGCGACTTCTCGGGCTTTAAATCCGGATTGGGCACGACAACGGTATGTGTTCCGGGCCAAACCATCGAAAAATAGAGTTCATCGAGGATCGGCGGGCGGTAGCCGGTATTGACTGAAGCCCAAAGGCTCACCGGCTTCGCCGGCTTCACTGTAAGCGTCAGACCCGGCGTGAACTTTGAATCCGAAACAGAGGCGAGTCCGGTATTGGATTCGCGCTTATAGTAGTTCCAGCGAAGCACGGGCGTGAGCGCAAGGTAATCGGTAATCGCGTACTGATCCTGGATAAACAGCCCCGCATCGACAGCATCTGAATCCGGCCGACTGGGCGCATTGACCCAATGTCCGGTATTGTCCGCTTCAACACCGCTTTGAGATTTTTTATAGATGTCGCCGCCCACGGTGAGCGCATGCTGTCCGGCAGCCGAAAATTCGAACGTGTTCTGCAGATTGCCGCCGATTGAATCAAAAATTGTTCTTCGCCTTCTTAATGCCGCTGTCAAAGCTGAAGGTTGAATCGACATACTGCACGGCAGCGCTCAGATTTAGGAGCGGTCCGCTGTTGAAATCCCATTTGCCGGTAATGCGGTTCTGTTTGTTTTTATAGAACCAGCGGTCTTGACGCCCCCATTCGTCTTGGGCTTCATCAAAGTTGTAGGCGAGTGAGAAGGCCATTTCATCCGTCGGCAGTGCGGAAACTTTGGCGATGACGGAGGTGTATTCGGCATCCGAATTATTGTCGATTCGCCGGCCGCTCGAGTTCTTCACATTGCCCGAATCCCGGCGATTGACGCCGACGAGTACGTCCCAAATATCATGACGGCCGAAGACATATGCGCTTTTCTGCCATTCCTTGGTGTCAGAGGCGTAGCCGGTCTTTACCTTCACGCCGTAGTTTTTGTCCGTACCGGCCAGAAAATCTGCTGCCGACTTAGTCGTCACAGAAAGGGTTCCCCCAATGCCGCCGTTGCCGTAGAGGGAACTGCCGCCGCCGCGCTTTACTTCCACCTGCTTAAGCAGTTCCGGATCGATAAAGATGCCGATAAATTGATTGCCGGCGGCTGTGGTGTCGTCCTGCCGAAGGCCGTCCACCAGATAGGTGATCTGATTGGGCTCGGAACCGCGAATACGGATGCGGCTGAACATAACGCTGGAGGACGATTCCACATCGACGTTCGGAATGTCGAGGAGTGTATCCGTAAAGGTCTGAGGCACGGTTTCCTCAATATCCTTGGCCTTAACGACCGAAATGGAAGAGGCCGCCTGCGAAAGCGGCTGTGCGGTACGCGTAGCGGTGACTACAACCGGATCCAATTCCTGATATGCGGCCGATTCCGCCCAGAGACTGCCCGACAGTACGGAAAGCAGGGCGGCAGCAAGCGGAAGCTGCAGCTGCTGCGTCATCGCCGGTGATAGTGATTTGTGCTTGGACATAAAATACGCTGCAGGAACTTGTTGAGCTCGGCTGCATCCAAAAAGATGAAATAATTCTCATTCACATAATATGTCCAAGACTTCAGGATCACCTTGTTCAGTCAACCCGTCAGTAAACTAATTTACTTAGAAAACAATAGCTTAAATGCGGTATAGGGGTGGTGTTCACGAGAATAGCACTCGTCTTTTAGGCAGCCGATGACGAAATCACTCGAAAAATGCCGGCGTTTGAGACGGCCCTTTTATGCATGACGAATTGGGGGCGCCGGGTTTGCATTACCGATGTTGGTTTTCGGCAAGTGCCTATTTATTAGGCAGCCGCAGACGACGCAGACAGCCGCATAACAACTGAAATCCGCCGCATATCAACGTTCGGCAGACGGACGCACTCCGCGGATCTGGTAAAAGTACCAATGACAGTATGTAGGAGATAGCCAAGTGATGGCACTACATATAGTGTTTCTTAAGAAATGATACTTCCACGGGATGCGCGTTACTTCTGAAGCACTACCTATATAGAGGTATTTTGCAGCAATCTTTCAGCAGACTCAATCAGTTCGAATTTCATCTCTCAGTTCAATAAAAAAACGCTATCGATTGAAGGGTCTGCTGAGCGTCTTTTTACCTGTACACTTCCCGTCCAACTTCTGGGAAAGATTGCTGCGGGCAGAAGCGGTGGTCGGCACAGCTGTCGAAACAGCGCGTCGCGGCATTTTTTCTCTCAAAGATCAATTCGCTCGAGAGACCGCATCAGACGGCCGAGCGCTCGAGATAAAAAGAATGGAATCCGCGATGTTCAAGGTACTCAAGAAAGACAATACGCTTGAAGACTTCAAGCCGCAGAAGATCGTCGAGGCCATCATGAAGGCAGCCTTCCGCTGCGACAAGCAGATCCCTGACGAAACCATGTTCGCCATGGCGAATTCGATTTCTGAACGTCTGCAGTCGCGCAAGAAGGTGCCCGTGGCCGAACTTCACGAGCTCGTGATCGGTACGCTCGCAACCTTTGGCTTCAAGGATGTTGCGACGTCTTATGCCGAATACCGCTACTACAAGAACAACTACGCGAAGACCTTCGAGCAGCTGCGTCAGGATGCTGATGATGTTCTGCGTCTCGGCGACCGTGAGAATGCCAACTTCGATTCGTCCCTCGTTTCGACGAAGGGTTCGCTCATCAAGGGGTTCCTCACGAAGAGCCTCTATCGTCAGTTCTATCTCTCTGGGCGCGAAAAAGAATTCACCGACCGCGGCGACATCTACATCCACGACATGCGCGACATGATCCTCGGATGCATCAACTGCTGCCTCTTTGATATCGGTTCTATCCTGCGCGGCGGCTTCGAGATGAGCAATGTGCGCTACACCGAACCCAAAACCGTTTTGTCGGCACTGCAGGTGGTGGGCGACATCACGCTCGTCGCGACGGCTCAGCAGTTCGGCGGCTTTACGCTCGCGGAATTGGACAAGGCCCTGCTGCCTTACGTTTTGAAGAGCTGGAAGACGGCGCACGACAAATACATTGAGCTCGGCCTTTCGGAAGAACGGGCCGCTGAACAAAGCGACAAGGATGTCACCCGCGAACTTGAGCAGGGCTTCCAGTCGCTTGAGCTTAAGCTCAATACCGTGCCGTGCTCGCGCGGTGACTTCGCTTTTACGACGATTTCCTTTGGTCAGTGGAACTTAAAGGACTACGCGCCCTTTGAGCGCAAGTGGCTCTCGAAGATCAACACGGTCATGCTGCAGGTTCGCCGCAACGGCCACGGCCCGCACCATAAGCCCGTGGTCTTCCCCAAGCTCGTCTATCTCTACGATGCGCCGCAGATTGCAGCCGACCCGTATTCGTCCGAACTCTTCGATGAGGCCGTGAAGACCTCGACCGAATGCATGTATCCGGATTACCTTTCGCTCTCATCGGACTACGGCACGGTTTCAAAGCTCTTCCGTGAACACGGCGTCATTACGAGCCCGATGGGCTGCCGCGCCTATCTCTCGCCCTGGCATGACGAAAAGGGCCGCTATGTGGCAATCGGCCGCTGCAACATCGGCGCTGTGAGCCTCAATATTCCGCTCATCATCCGTCTGGTGCAGCTCGAGCATCCTGACAATTGGCGCACCGCTTTCTGGACCGAACTCGACGAGCGTCTGGAAGTAATCCGCGAATTCTTCAAGAAGCGCTACGACATCATCCGCCGCCAGAAGTGCTCTTCAAACCCGCTCGCCTTCACGCAGGGGGGCTTCTATGAGGGCACGAAGGATCCCGACGATGAAGTGGGCGATCTGGTCCGCTACATGACGGCGTCCTTTGGCATCACGGCGCTCGATGAAGCCACCTTCCTCTGGACGGGCAAGCGTCTGCTTGAAGAGGGCGGCGCTTTCTCCGAAGAAGTGCTCCGTCATCTGCAGGCGCGCATCAACGTCTTCAAGAAGGAAGACGGGTGGCTCTATGCGATCTACGGCACGCCCGCCGAAAGCCTCTGCGCGACGCAGGCTAAGCAGTACGACGCCTTCTGCGCCAAGCAGGGCATTGACAATGTCTTCCGCCATACGCCGCACTACAGTCCTGAATACTTCACGAACTCCTTCCATGTGAACGTGACCGAAGAAATCACGCCCTTTGAGAAGCAGGACCACGAGTTTAAGGACTTTCACCTTTGCGAAGGCGGCCACATTCAGTACGTGCGTCTCGACAATCCCGAGAACACGGATGCGGTGAAGGCCGTCATCGAGCGCGGCATGGAGCTCGGCTTCTACCAAGGCGTGAATTTTGACAGCGCTTACTGCGGCGACTGCGGCACACACAGCACCAACGTGCTCATGCGCTGCCCCAAGTGCGGGAGCTCAAACCTCTCCGTGATCTCGCGCGTCTGCGGCTACCTCGGCTACAGCAACGTGAACGGCGTTTCCCGCATGAATGAAGGGAAAATGGCTGAGATCCACAACCGCAAGAGCATGTAAAACCTTTAAAGACCGCAGCTGCGGTCTTTAAGGTTCTTCGGGGGAGTTCCGGCTGAGCTCCCCCGATTTATTTATTTCTTTCGTCATGAACTACATCGGTCTATCCGCTTACGACACCGCCAATGGCCCCGGCGTGCGCGTTTCGCTGTTTGTTTCCGGCTGCACGCTTCACTGCAAAGGCTGTTTCAATAAAGAAAGCTGGTCTTTTACGGCTGGTCGCCCATTCACAGCGGAAACAGAAGCGCAGATCATGAAGGCGCTGGATTCGAAGTGGATTGCTGGTTTTTCGCTGCTGGGCGGCGACCCGTTTGAGCCCGAGCACGAAGCGGTTTTGGCCGGCCTCCTCCAACGCATCAAGGAACGGTTCCCAGAGAAAACCGTCTGGGCGTGGACCGGACGGACCTATAAGCACGTGGAAAAGAGCAGGCTTTTGCCCTTCATTGATCGGCTCGTTGACGGCGCTTATGTGCAAAAGCTTCACCTCGCCAAGCAGGGCGCCTGGCGCGGGAGCTCCAACCAGCGGATCATTCCGCTCCATCAAGGACGTATTGACGAAAGTCCGGCAGCTCAGGCTGAAGCCGCGGCGGCTGAAGCCGAGCATTGACTGACGGGGAGCGCAGTCAAAGATCGAGGCCGGGCGATTTGCCCTTAGGATGCTTGGCATTGGCAGTTTTGCGATCTGCGCAATATCCCGCTCGACGCCGCAGAAAGGCCGCGACGGCGCGCTGTTCAGCCGCCATCGCGGCAGACGTTTAAAAGCCGATGAAGAAGGTCCGGCAGAAAAAAAAGCTGCTGCGAGTCCGTTGACTTCCGCAGCAGCTCGAAGGCGGATTGACAAAGCAGTGTGCCGACGGAGTTTCAAGCTTGATCAATCAAGCCAAACGCCGTCGGGAGCACATCCCATTCAAGCTGTCGGCAGACAGTCAGCACCAAACGCTTCGCGGGCCAAACGGTCAAATTCAGGGAGCCACAATTGACGCCAGACGATCTTCGTCTCATCGTCAACCCAAGCCGCATCAATGCTGTTCACTAAGAATCCGCGCAGATCAGCAAGCGAAAATCCCAGCCAATTCATCATCAAAAGCCAGCTCTCAGAAATGGAGATATGGTGCATTGTCGGGTCATCGCTGTTGGGAAAGACCTTGAGACCGAGCTCAACCATGCGGCGGATCGGGTGCTTCACCGCCCATTCTTCATCCGTGAAAGTACGCAGATAGTAGGAATTGGTCGGCACCACGGCAAAAGGGATGCCCTGATCCGCAGCGCGCTCTGCGAGCTCCGGATTGTCTGTGATCGTGTAGCCGTGGTCGATTCGCTCACACTCGAGGAGATCCATGGCAGTTTCCACATTGCGCCAGTGTTCGCCGAATTCGCCCGCATGAGCGGTCAATTTAAAGCCGGCATCGCGTGCCAGTCGATAGGCTTTCCAGAAGTTTTCGGGTTCGTGGAGCGTTTCGCGGTAGTCGATCCCCAGACCGATGACCCAGGGCGAGCGGTGAGCGGCCATTTCACGCACCAGTTCAACAGCATCTTCCGGGAGCGCTTCGCGGTCAATCGACGGCACGAGGCGGCCGACAATGCCGTATTTTTCTTCGCCTTCGATCAGACCGGCCACAATGGCGTCCTGACCTTCGGCATAAGTCATGAAATGCTTGAGGCCGGTCCAGTTCCAGAAGAGCTCGATGTAGCGCACGCCCTGAGCAGCCGTGCGTTCAAGGTGCTCGAGCGTAATGCGCTTTAGATATTCGGGTTTCTTGAGGATCGACGATTCCAGTGCGCGGAAGATGCGCAGCACCCCCACGGGCTTTTCGCCGCGCGTGTAAAAGCCTTCGATTTCAGCCATGGAAATCGGCGCGTCGGAATCGCGGACAAGGTCAATGAAGGTTTCCCGGCTCGTCGTGCCGAGGAGATGACAGTGAAGTTCAGCCTTTGGAAAAGCGGAAAAAAAGGCGAGCTGCTTGGCGGTGAGTTCGCGGGTGAAGGGGGAGTCTGGGACAAAGCCGGGGTTGGTGCTGCGCATAAGGGTCATTCTTTTAAGTGTTGGGAGGCACAATCTATAGACGAACGTTTCCGTTTGGTCAAGGCCCCGGGTAAACGATTACGCGCTTCATGATTTCTCCGCACTTGAGACTCAAGTCAATTTGCGAGAGAATCGCCGCTTTCCTTTTTTCGTCGTGCGCGGAGCGCGCTTGACCCCGCCCGGCACGATTCCTCCAACGTACTGCCCGAACGCCGTCATGTTCGCCACTATTTTCGCCATTCTCATCCTCGTGCTCGCCGGCTGGGCGATTGCCAAAAACTACGATGCCAAAGTCGTGCTCTTTGCGGCCGGCTTCCTCTTGATGTACGCCGCGCTCATCATGGGGAGTGACGTTTTGACGGGCAAAGATGCCTCCGGACTCGCCTGGGCGGATCCCTTCAAGGCCGTCAAGGATCTTTTCATCAAGCAGTACGCCAACGCGGGTCTCATCATCCTGACGCTTTTCGGCTTTGCTGCCTACATGTCCAAAATCGGCGCCAACGACAAGGTGATTGAACTCCTGAGCCGCCCGCTCGCTGCCGTGAAGTCTCCTTACATCCTGGTGCCCTTGGTGTTCTGGCTGGGGACGCTCCTATCCATCATCATCCCGAGCGCTGCGTCGCTTGCCGTAATTCTGATGGCAACGCTCTATCCGGTGCTTAAAGCCGCCAAGATGACGCCTCTCACCGCGGCCGGCGTCATTGCTACAACGGCCACCATCGTGCCGACGCCTTTGGGCGGAGACAATGTGGTCGCAGCCCGTGTGCTCGGCTTTGATCATGTGGTCGACTATGTCTTTTACCATCACGCCGTGATCTCTATTCCGGCGATCATCGTGATGGGCATCGTGCATTATTTCTGGCAGAAGCACCTCGACCGTGCCGAAGGCGGAGTCTGCGCCGCAGTGGATGAGTCGGAACTTCGCCAAGTCAATGCCGACGCGCCCGCGTGGTACGCCGTTTTCCCCGTGCTGCCGCTCGCACTCACGATCTTCTTCTGGGCCTTCTTTAAGCACGCGAAGGTCGGGCTCGTTGAGATCACGCTCTTTTCCTTTGCGCTCGCCTTCATTGCGGAAACCATCCGCCGCCGCGACGTCAAAGCCGCCATGAAGGACGTGTCGACCTTTTTCAACGGCATGGGCGACGGCTTTTCGAAAGTGGTGGTGCTCATCGTTGCAGCCTCGACGATGGTGGCCGGCTTGAAGGCCATGGGTCTCATCGATGCCATCTCGGGTCTGGTCACGGGCGTAGAAAATGCCGGCGCCGGCCTGATGCTCGTTTTTTCCGGCATCACCGCACTCATCACATTCGTGAGCGGCTCGGGCAACGCGGTTTTCTATTCCTTCATTGAACTCATTCCGCAAATCGCCGACAAAGCGGGCATCGATCCGATTATGGTTGCACTCCCCATGCAGCTCACCTCCAACGTCATCCGCGCGGCTTCGCCCGTAGCTGCCGTAGTGATCATCGTTGCTGCCGTGGTGAAGGTGAACCCGCTCATGGTGGTCAAGCGCACCTGCGTGCCGCTCCTTTCGGGGTTCGCCGCTGTCCTTCTCCTCTCGCTCATTCGCTACGCGTGAAACTTGAAGGAATCCGAGCTTCGTGCAAACTTTCCCGCGAAGCTCGGCTGCCTCGAAGGACTGCATCGGACAATCCTTTTGGATCCGTCCGATACTGCACCCCTCAATCGCGTCATTGCGATTTTTAATGAATGCACAAGGGCCTTCACGAATTTCGGCCAAGATCCGGAAGAACTTCAGGTCCAACTCAATCGTCCGGCAGAGCGCTGGAATAGGGGGAGCTGAGATCTGCCCTGCTGAATCCGCCGTCAGCAGGGCGCTTGCTTTCTTTTGCGCTCTTATCTTTCGCTTATGAGCAGAACTCGCAAATTAGACATGCTCAGCGGATCCATCTGGGACAAGATGATCCTCTTTGCGCTGCCGCTCGCCTTTACCGGCGTGCTCCAGCAGCTCTACAACGCCGCAGACGTCGCCGTACTCGGGCACTTTGTATCAGACGGGGCCATGGCGGCCGTGGGCAACAACGTCCCGATCATCGGATTAATCGTGAGTCTCTGCATGGGGCTCGCCCTCGGCGCAAATGTGGTGGTCGCTCAAGCCTTAGGCATGCGCGATGAAGAGCGGGCGAGCAGGGGCGTTCACACGGCTTTTTATGTGGCGGTTGTCTTCGGCGTGGTCATGGCGATCGCGGGCGAAATCGGGGCGGACTGGATCATCGCCTGCCTTGAAGTGCCCGAATCGGTGCGGGCCGATTCTGAACTTTACCTGCGGGTCTACCTGCTGGGCATGCCCTTCATTGCGGTCTACAACTTTTTGGCCGCTGTTTATCGCAGTCAAGGGGATACGCAGACGCCGCTTTGGGCGCTCTGCTTTGCCACGATTTTCAATATCGCCGGCAATCTCTTTTTTGTGTTGGTCTGCGGCATGGGCACTGGGGGCGTGGCCTTTGCCACCGTTCTCGCCAATGCGCTGGCCGCGGGGATTCTTTTCTGGCGCGAATGCCGCATGACGGGACCGCTCAGACTTGAACTTCGCCGGCTTCTGAAGCCAGACGCCGTGTCGCTGCGTTCGATCATCCGCATCGGCTGGCCCGCGGGCGTTCAGGGGGCGGTCTTTTCGTTCTCCAACCTCATCATTCAGGCGGCCATCAACAGCCTGGGAGCGGACGTGATGGCGGGTTCAGTAGCCGCATTCACGATTGAGATCAATGTGTACTGCTTTATCAACGCGTTCGGTCTGGCGGCAACCACCTTCGTGAGTCAGAACTACGGCGCGGGCAATCTCGGGCGCTGCAGACGGGCTACCTGGGTGTCAATGGGACTCAATTTCTGCGCTTCCGTGATGATGATCGCGGTTGTGCTCATTTTCGAACGAAGCATCCTCGGCCTCTTTACGCACAGTGAAGCCGTGATGGAAATTGCCATTACACGCATTCTCCTCGTCGTGCTGGCTGAACCCATCAGCGTGGTGATGGAAACCGTGTCGGATGCGATGCGCGGCTACGGCTATTCCATGCCGCCCGCAATGGTGACGCTCTTTTGCATCTGCTCGATCCGCATCGTCTGGGTCTATACGGTGTTCGCCGCTGATCCGACGTTTGATACGCTCATGATCGTTTATCCCATCAGCTGGGCCGTGACGACCTTAGCACTCACCTGGCTCTATTTCCGCCATCAAAAGATGCTGACGGCTAAGCATGCGCATTCGCGGGCAACCTCCCCAGAAGCATTGCCCTTTACGGATTAGCCGCAGCGTTCAGACTGAGCGCAAAAGCGCCTTCAGCCGAATCGACTGAAGGCGCTTAAGCTGAAATCTAAAAGATTTTAGAAATCACAAGCCTGATAGGCCGGTTCATCAGAACACATAGCGTGCGCCGACGGAGTAGTGATAGTCCTCCTGGTAATCAGACCCGTTGGCACGCGTGAGCGACCCGTAGAAGGAGAGGTTGTTTGTCGTGCTGAACTGCGCGCCGATCCCGTACGAGAACCAAGTGCCTCCCAGGTCTTCCTTGAGCTTCTGATCCTGTGCGCCTGCTTTCGAAGCGGTGGCTTCTGTGTCGCCCAGGAAGTCGTAGTTGACCGAAGCCGTCAGATAGATCGATCCGCGGTTATCAGCGAAGTTCGCACCGGCCTGGAAGCCAATGCGGGCAATCAACGTATCGAAATCATCCTGAGAAACCTTCATGCCGTTGCTGCCGCTGTAGTCGTCGCCGAATACACGGCCGTAAGCGAGCTCAGCTTGCGGCGTGACATAGAAGATCTGCGAAAGATCAAAGCGGTGACCAACCTCCGCGGACAAGCCAACCGTCGTGTTGTCATAGGAAGCCTTAAACGGCGTGACGGTTGATACATCGATATCGGTGCTGATCCGACCGACACGGCCGATCAAATCGAGATAGCTGCCGGTGGGAAGAACTGCCGTGCCGTAGACGGAAAGGGTGTAGCCGTCACTGTCAGCGCTGCCGTTCGAGAAGTCCGTTGAATTGTCGGTGTAGCCAAAAGCCGCGCCGACAATCCAGGTGTCACCCACCTTGGCATCACCGCCCACCTGAATCGTGTTGTTGGTGAACTTCGTGGAAACGGAGTCAGAAACCTTAGCGTCCGTACCGTAGACCCGAGCCCAAGCACCCAGTGCACCGTTTTGGCTTCGCACGTCGCCGAGGCGTTCACTCAAGTGATTGACTTCATAGCGCCACTGAGCAAGATTTGCGGCGTTGGCATGGGTCACTGCCGTCAAAGTCGGCGACAGACGTGAACCCTGATAGGAAACGTCACCCGTGGCGGCATCGTATGTCCAGGCACCCGTCATGTCGCTGGCTTCGCCGCCGACAAAATTATCTTTGAGCGTTGAAGCTGCGCCGCCGCCGATGATCGAATCAAGCGCACCTGCGACTTTCTCGGCTGAACCCAGCTTTTCGGTGACGGAAGCGCCGGCTTCGAGCTTGAGATCGCCAGTCAGCGTTTCAACCTTTACGCCATCTTTTTCAGTGGTATTGAAGGTGAGCTTTGAATTGGAGGCATTCAGAGTGTCGACATGGAAAGTGCCGGCAGTCTGATGGATATCCTGATTCGTAAAGGTTGCCTTGCCGTCAACGGTGACATTGCCGTTCAAGGTAGTGTTGGCGGTCTGTGAGTCAGTTTTGTTTGCCAGCGTCAGAGAGCTGTCTTTATCAAAATTGAGTGCATTTTTATCGCCCGAAACGGTCAGATTATCAGCCTTAATGGATGCCGTGCTGTTTTTACTGAGAACACCTTCTTCGCCGCCCGTAAATGTGGCATTCGCCGCTTCAGCGTTGAAAGTAATTCCTTGACCTGCTTCATTATGCAGCCATACAGCATTCTTGCCGCCGTTGACCACAAGTGAATTTTCGGCCGTAACGTCTAAAACAGAATCGCGGGAATTCTCAGTAGAACGATTTGATCGAATGCCGTAAGTACCACCATCGATCGAAATGTTCTTAGCAGCAAACGATCCCTTGATAGATGAGGTTCCTTTATAATCTGTTGTTCGATCTGTAACTGAAATGCCGGCTGATTGAGTGTATTTTGAGTCTGCTTTAATCACAAGATTGCCTACATCAACGTCAATCGTAGGTTGTTCAGCCGGGGCATCATTATTGTCACCTGCCATGACCATCAATTGAATAGCAGAATAAATTCGTTCTGGATCCCCTTCCTGCGACCGATAGTTGTCCAGTATCAGCGTGTCAACCTTCTTGATACTCAGACTTGAAGTGGACTGCATATTAATGGCTTGACCGCCATCCGTATAAAACGCAAGCGTTTTGATCCCGCTGAAGTCGAGTTTGCCGCTGTTCCAGGAGTTAATAGCCTGATCTCCCTGGAACCGCTTGTTCTGGGTGCCGAAATTAACTTGCTGAACGTCGGTCACAGAAAAAGCGCCTTTATCGCTTACTAAAATGGCAACATTATTAGCATCGACGCCAGCTTGTCCGTAAAGCCTTTCTTCTGTTGAAAAATTGAGCTCGCTGAGTTTGCTGACCGTTAATGAACTGCCTTCACCTTTAAGGAAAACCAGCGAATTCGTTCCTGTTGTTTTATTGACGAAAGACAGGGTATCGGCTGTGGGATTCTTACCTGTGTAAGTTTCGGCCGTTTTATTCGGAGATAAAAAGCCTTGTGTTCCAACATTGGCATCTGAAAGTGCGCCGTCAACAACCTTGTTTGACTCGTAGGTTAACAATGGCTCTGCGTTAACGTGACCGGCTGCCATGCCAAAAGCACTGGCTATAGCTCCGATAACGGCAAGATGTACTGTTTTAAATTGAAGCACCTGCATCGTAAACCTCCAATAGGATGCTTTAAGTGCATTGCATTATATATCTATCCCCCCATCCCATCAACGCACAGAAAAAGAAATGCTTGTTTATCAAAACAAAAACAAAAGTAAATATTGAAATGTATTTAACTTGCAACGGGTATACCTTTAATTGCTGGTATTCATTACATTGTGTAATCTTAATGTTTATAAAATAGGTTCAAAAAGCGCATAAAAATAAGTAGAAGATTTGATATTATTAAAGTAAACAAATAAAGCAATCTGCAAGAAGTCGTTCGGTTCGACCGGAATTCATCAGAGCCTGACTTCGATGACCCCGAAGAGAAAACACAGAATTCACCATGCCCACCACCAACACTGCACATCTCGATCTTGACCGGATCGATCTGCGCATACTGCGTTTAGTCCTCATTCTGAGCAATACACAGTCCCTCACGAAGACTGCAGCAGCGATGAAACTCTCCGTTTCGCAGGCCTCCCGACTGCTTGCTGACGCGAGGGCTATTTTCGGAACCGAAATTTTCAGTCGGCATGGCCCGCAGATGGTTCCGTCTCCTCAGCTTCTGGAGCTGCTGCCGCGCCTGCAAAATGTTTTCAAAGCGCTGGATTCACTTCTAGGCGGTGCATCCACGCTCAATATTCTTGAAAGCAGTGAAGTTATCCGCATTGCTGCCGTCGACAACACGGCCATGGTCTTCATCATGCCGTTCCTCAAGGAACTTCATCAGCGCGCGCCGAAGCTTGGTATCGAAATCGTGCCTTTGGGCAGTCAGTCTGCTGCGGGATTGGGATCCGGTGCGGTTGACTTTATGTATGCCTGCGATCCGCATCTGCCTGCAGATCCCTCGCTGCGTCAGCGTCTGCTGCTTGCTTCTCCCCACTGTGTTTTGGTTCGCAAAGATCACCCGCTTTGCGAGGTGCCTGACGGCATCGTCGGTCCAGAGGAGCTGGCGCGATATCCGATGGTGATTCCAACAGTGAGTCAGCCGTCGGGGCTCAACGCCATGATCATGCCGTTTCATGAAATTTCTTCGCAGCGTTTTCTCCAATCGCCGTTCTTTTTGGCCAACGCATGGTCGCTTTTAGATTCCGACGGCTACACCATTCATCCCATTCCGCTCGCAGATATTTTGACGGAACGGCTGCCCCTCGCTGCATTGAAGCCAAAAGATATTGTGATTCCGCCGTGGGTGCCGCACCTCTATTGGAGCGTTCGCACCGATGCGGATCCGCTCCGGCAGTGGGTGCGTTCTTTCCTGATCAGCTGCGCGAGACGGCGATGGGGTCAGTATTGCTCTGACGATGAAGCGGGGTGGCGCGAAGCCATGGCGTCGCTAGAAGCCGCTTCAATCTGCTCGGTGTGCAGCCAGTAGGGTGAATACGCCATTCCCCAAAAAAATACGCCCTTCATAAAGGGACAGCACCGCCGTTCGCCGATCAGCAGCGTCTTTCTAAACATGAAAGCCGATGTTGCAGGACGTGCGTGTCGATAGCGGAAATTCGACAATTTTTACACTTTGTTTGGTTTTCTAAACTTTGATTCATTCCGGAACATCGTTTCCGGCAGCGTTATCGGATCAATTAAAGAGAAACAAATGAAGAAGATTGTCCCAATCTGTGCAGCCGTTGCTGCGGCTGCCATGATGCTGTCCATTTCTACCTCCGCCATGGCTATGGGCGGCCCATCGGGTCCTCACGTTACGTATCCGGTGCAGGGCAACATTGGCGAAGTGATTGTCAATCCGTACAAAGTGGCGCCGCTCACTGCAGTTATCCGTGACGCTGGCTACGATCTTTCGGATGTCACCGTACGCATCGTGCCGAAGACGAACGGTCAAGAGATTACTTATAAAGTTTCCCGCACCGAATTGAAAACCCACGCCGGCATTCCGGTTTTCGGTCTCTATCCGGATTGGCAGAACACCGTCGAAGTGAGCTACACGCGCACGTTCCAGGGCAAGTCTGAAAAGTTCAAAGATACCTATCGGTTCTATGTCCCGAGTGTCTACACGGGTTTCAACCGGCATGCCCAACCAGGTAAAGCCTTTTGAAGTCAAGCCCGTCCATGTTGATCCGGATTTTTCCGATCGCCTCTACCTCATCAATTCGCAGCTCATGAGCACCATGCCTGTTGGCAACCGCTTCGTTTGGAACAACCCGTCGGGCGGCGCGGTGGAATGGGCCTTTAATTCCAATATCGGCATCATCGACACGAAGGGCGAAGTCCGCTGGTGGCTTCTGGATCAGGAGATCGGCGACAACGAGAATCCTTGGAAATCGGGATACTTCATGGGGTTCCAGCAGACCAAGGATGGCGCGCTCACCTGGGGCTACGGCCAGAACTACTGCAAGTACGATCTCATCGGCCGCAAGGTATATGACCGTCGACTGCCCTCGGGGTATTCGGATTTCTCGCACTCCTTTGACAACGCACAGAACGGCCATTCCTTCCTGCGCGTCGGCTCCGCGGACTATCGTCGTGCCGACGGCCGCCGCGTTCATACGGTTCGCGACGTTATCGTTGAAATTGATCAGGACGGCCGTGTCGTTGACGATTTCCGCCTGATGGAAATTCTCGATCCGTACCGCGACAACGTTATCAAGACGCTCGATCAGGGCGCAGTGTGTCTCAATATTGATGCCTCCAAGGCCGGTCAGACCATCAGCGCCGCTGAACTTGCCGAAATGGATAAAAGCGACAACTTCGGTGACGTTGTGGGTGTCGGCGCAGGCCGCAACTGGGCACACGTCAATTCCGTCGATTACGACCCGACGGATGACTCAATCATCATTTCGTCCCGCCACCAGTCTGCCGCAATCAAGATTGGCCGCGATAAGAAAGTGAAGTGGATTCTTGGCGCCCCGGACGGCTGGAAGAAGGGCTGGGCCGAAAAAGTTCTGCAGCCTGTTGATAAAGACGGCAAGCCTATCAAGTGCGAGAACGGTAAGTGCGAAGGCGACTTTGACTGGACATGGACGCAGCACACGGCCTACCGCATCGACGAAATGTCTGATGCGGATACCCTGATTCTGTCGGTCTTTGATAACGGCGACGGCCGTGGTCTGGAGCAGCCCGCACTCGCCGAAGAGAAATACACCCGCGGGGTGATCTACAAGATCGATCAGAAGAAGATGACCGTGCAGCAGCTCTGGGAAGTGGACAAGGACCTTGGCCACGAATACTTCAGCCCGGTGACAGGCATCACGAAGTACATGGCCGACAAGAACTCCGTCGTGGTGTTCTATTCCACCGCTGGTCTGCTCGGCCCGTCCGCAGGTCCCAACGTCAAGGAAGAACCGGCTCATCCGTATCTCACGGAATACCGCTGGGGTGAAACGAAGCCGGCTGTTGAACTGAAAATCAACTCGGTCATGGGCTACCAGGCATTCCCGATCAGCGTTGAACAAGCCTTCACGCACTAATCCGCCGTCGCGCGGAGACGTTCGATCCTCAGCCCATTTCGTTTCGAGAAATCGCAAGAGGGTCGACGCGTCTTCGCACAACTGCATCTGAAGCCGCAAGCTGATGAATTCACCAGCATCACTCGGCTTCAGATGAACAGCCTGATTTTTTTTTGCAGCCTGCGGACAAGACCAACTCCGCAGGGGATAAAGGAGCTCACAAATGAAACTCAAGCCTATCAGCAAGGCCATTCTGGCCGCCGCTGCCGCAGCCGGCATCATGCCGTTTGCCGCTCAAGCAGCCGACGTCAATGTGTACGGCGTAGTTGCCACCGGTCTTTACTACCAAAAAACTGAAGGTGCCGACAACGGCAATGTCGGAATGGCCCAATACAAGCAGACGCCTACCGATTCGCACTTCGGCATTACCGGCCGCGAAGATTTGGGCAACGGTCTTTATGTAGGTTTTCAGCTCGAAAGCGGCTACAGCACGGATTCGGGCAACATGTGGGAAGACGACCGGCTCTTCAATCGCGTAGCGCGTCTTTATGCGGGCAACAGTCAGATTGAAGTTTCAATGGGCCGAATTTCAACCTTCACGTGTGCTTCCGACCCGTATTCGGTCTTCCGCAAGCTCCGCGCGAACATGACGGCATCCGGACTGCCCGGCATGGCACCGGCCACCATGGTCTTCAACGTGGGTGAAATGGACAATGCCATCGCCTTCCGTACGAACGGCGACGACGGATTCTTCGTTCAGGGCTTTTATTCCAATGGTTCGAGCAGCGAAGAAACTGAATACGGCTGGTCCAACAACAACCATGTGATTCAGGCCGCCTTCGGGTGGACGGGTCAGTCACTTCGTATCGGTACGGTGCTCAACTGGGAGCGTCCCAGCCATACTGACGGCACGAAACCTCGCAAAAACGAAACGACCGGCATTCATGTCCTCGGGAGCTACGATTTCGGAGGGCCCGCTGTTTCAGCTATTTTCTACAAAGGCAGCAATGATTGGCGAATCGGCGGTGCGCCGGACATGGCCAATATGATTAAAGGCGTCGGCGGATCGACTAATTACGCCGATTCCGAAGACGGCATGGACCTGACAGTCGGTTTCGTGAGCGTAGGTTATCCGATGGGAGCTCATTTCTTCAGCGCGGGTCTGGGCATCATTAACGCCGATTGGAAAGGCATTTCAACCAACATGAAGGAAACGAAGGGCACGGCTTATCAGGCTTCGCTCATGTACTACTACAACCTTTCCAAGCGCACGCAGCTTTATTCGGGCGTCTCATATTCTGACGGCGACAAGCTGCTCGATACGGTTGACCGCTTCAATCAGATCTTCGGAACGGTCGGTCTGCAGCACCGTTTCTAATTGGTTTGTGAGAGAGAGCCAAGGCACTTTTTCGGTGTTTGGCTCTTTCGCCTTAGAAACCTTGGGAGGGAAGGCTGCGCATAAAAGGGCGTTGACGGTTTAATGGGACTGATGAGATTTCAGAGCATTTCGTCATTTCCGAACATGATCTTTGAGCCGACAACGCCGTTATCTTTACGAACAGGGCTGATGCACCACATCGATGCATCAGCCCAATTTTCAAAAAGCGAGCAGCTTTAAGCTGACCGGCGCTTCCATTTGAGCAGGAAGGCCGAGTTGATAATGACAAGCACCGAGCCGGCATTGTGCACCAGTGCGCCGAAGACCGGATTGAGAATGCCCAGCATCGCCAGAATGATCGCGATGAAGTTCAAAATCATCGAGAAACTCATGTTCACCTTGATGGTTGTCAGCATGCGCTTAGAGAGCGCAATGAGGTGCGGCAGCTCTTTGACATCGTCATCGACGAGCACAATGTCAGCAGCATCCACGGCAATGTCGCTTCCAATGCCGCCCATGGCAACACCGACATTGGCTTTCTTCAGAGCAGGGGCATCATTGATGCCGTCGCCGATCATGCAGACGTTTTCCAGACGCTTTTGATAGGTGCTGATCCAGTTCAATTTGTCTGCAGGACGGCAGTTGGCGTGTACATCGCGAATGCCGAGTTCCCCGGCAATGGCTTGGGCAGCGCTGTGATGGTCGCCGGTCAAGAGCACGGGCGAAACATGGAGCCTTTCAAGCGCTGCAACCATTTGAGCCGCTTCATTTCGTACGGTATCGGCGAGCGCTGCGTAGCCGACCATTTTCTGATCGACGGCAATATAAACAATCGTGTGGCCCTGACTGAGATGTGTTTGAACCGCGGCTTCAGCTTCTTCGGGCACTGCCGCGCCGTGTTCAGCAAGGAGCTCCCGGCTGCCGGCCAATACGGCATGACCATTAACGGAGGCACTGACGCCGCGGCCCGGCAGCATTTCAAAAGCTTCACACGGATCAATGTCGGCTCTGACATCGCTCTTAAAGCACCGCACTACCGCTTTGCCGAGAGGATGTTCGGAGAATTGTTCTGCAGCAGCGCAGACGGCATAGAGGTCATCCGCAGTGAAATCAGCCGAAATCGATTCAACATGCACCACTTTGGGCGCTCCGTAAGTGAGCGTCCCGGTTTTATCAAAAGTGATCTTGGTAACTGCAGCCAGACGTTCGAGCGCGTCGCCTTCACGGACGAGAAAACCGTGTTTCGTGGCGTTCCCAATGGCAGCCATGATCGCCGTCGGCGTCGCCAGGACCAGTGCGCAAGGGCAAAAAACGACGAGAATCGTCACCGCGCGGATAATTTCGCCGGTGAAAAACCAAGTGAGTGCGGCAGAGGTTAGGGCGATGACGACAATCCAGGTGGCCCAGCGATCCGCAATGCCGACAATCTTGGCTTTGCCGGCATCAGCCGACTGAACCAGACGAATCATGCGCTGAATGGAGCTGTCTTCGCCCACTTTGGCGGCACGCATGTCAAAAGCACCGAATTGATTGACTGTACCGCTCGAGACTTCGTCGCGGGGCTCTTTGTCGACGGGAAGCGATTCACCGGTCATAACGGCTTGGTTCACGGATGTGTGACCCGAGATGATCACGCCGTCAACCGGAATCGTCTCACCGGGGAGAACACGGAGGAGGTCCCCCACCTTAACTGCTTCGGCCGGCACGAGCTTTGGCAACGGTGAGTTCTTCGAGGAGGCTCCCCAACTGCATAATGAACGCCACTTCGCCTGCTGCGAAATCTTCTCCAATGATGACCGAGGCGATTAGAGCAAGGGAGACCAAAAGGTCCGCTTTGATATCGAATTTCGTAATGATGCCGATAAAGGCTTCTGTGACAATGGGCACGCCGCAGAGGATGATGGCTACCCAGGCAGCGGAAAAGGGAAGCGGAGCGTCAAAGAGACTTAATAAGAGGGCAACGCCCGAAATAATGAGAAAGGCGATGTCGCGTTTCATGCCGCCGAGCCCGAGAAGATATTCAAGGCCGTCGACGAGTTTGCTGACGAAGAATTTCATGACTGCAGGGAGATGAGGTTTGCCGTGTTTTCGACCTCGTTTAGGCTGACCGAAAACCGTTTCGATATACCCACACGGGTATTCGTTTGGTACGCATGATACCCGTAGGGGTATTGGTACGCAAGTGATATCGAGCGGTTCCTACCTGCACATTCGTCTGCAGTCCCAAAAAAAAAGAGCGGCAAATAGCCGCTCATTTCGTGGGTTGGCACGTCAAACCGACATATCGTTAAGTCATGTTGGCGAAGCGTTCAACCGCCTTGGTAAAACTGTCAATGGTTTTGTCGGCATCACCATGCTCGATGCCGTCACGCACACAATGTTTGATATGTCCCTCGAGAACAACGCGTCCGCAGCCGTGCAGAGCTGACTTGGCAGCATTGATTTGGGCGAGGACATCTTCGCAGGGGACATCTTCATCAATCATGCGGTCAATGGCCTGGACTTGACCCAGAATTTTTTTCAGGCGGCGATGCAGATTTTCTGCATCCATACACTGACGCATCGAAGCTCTCCGTTTTATTTGAAAAAAATGAAGCTGTATGAGCACCGTAAGAACGACAGTATAAATCTTCATACAGATGAGAAAATCGGATGAAATCTTCATTATTCAACATAACGACCATTATGTTGAATATATTTTGACCAAATCACATGTATTGAGCACCTGCCGAAAACTGCATGTATGAATACGAGTTAGCTTGGTGTGCAAACGGCGGCGAGCCTTGCGCATCGTATAAACTTACGTTTTTTGCAGTTTGGATCAGTTCGCGCGGCTTATAGCGCAGAACTGAGGTGCTTCATCGTTGGGTTTCATACCGACTCCGCTGCTTCAAACACCTGCCGGCATCCGTATGGAATGACGGCAGGCATATGCGGGATGCGGATACCCTCGACATCCATCCTGCAGAAACAATTAAAAGGATACGGCATGGAACAACGACAAACCTGGAGCAGTCGTCTGACCTATATTCTGACCGTAGCGGGCGCTACGATTGGATTCGGCGCAACTTGGCGCTTCCCCTATCTCGTTGGTCAGAACGGCGGCGGTGCCTACGTCCTGATGTTCATTTTGGTGATGCTTTTTGTGGGCATTCCCATCATCCTCGTCGAAAATGTCATTGGCCGCCGCGGGCAGGCCAACAGTATCGACGCCTTTGTGCCTGAGGGCTCTAAATACTCTCCGCTCTGGAAGTTCTTCGGCTACACAGGCATTCTGGGTGCATTCGGCATCTTGTCCTACTACATGCCGTTAGGCGGCTGGGTCATAACCTATATCTACCACCTGATCCTTGGACTTTTTGGCATAGAGGGCGGTCTTGACCTCTCCTCCCCAGTCACCAAAGAGCTGACGAGCACCTTCTACCACGCCAATATTGAGCAAGCCCCTCTCATGATCACCATCTGCACAGCCGTCTTTGTGCTGATCAACTGGGTGATTCTCCGCAAGGGCATTATCGCGGGCATTGAACGTTCGGTGAAATTCTTAATGCCGCTGCTTTTTCTCTGCCTCATCGTGATGGTTGCCCGCAATCTAACGCTTGACGGCGCTTGGGAAGGCGTTCGCTTTTATCTGATGCCCGACTTCAGCAAGCTTTCGGGCAAGCTCCTCCTTGACGTGCTCGGGCAGGTGTTCTTTGCACTCTCCCTTGGTTTCGGCGTCATGATCACCCTTTCGAGTCATCTCAAGAAAGATGAAAGCATGGTGAAGACCGCCGTCATTACCGGCATCATCAACACGCTGATCGCCATTCTGGCTGGCTTCATGATTTTCCCGTCGCTTTTCAGCGCCGGCCTGAGCCCGGATTCTGGTCCTTCGCTCGTCTTTAAGACGCTTCCCATTGCCTTCTCGCACATGGCTTTTGGGAATTTCTTCGCTATTGTGTTCTTCCTGCTGCTCGTCGTTGCCGCCCTGACTACCTCCATTACTATCTATCAGGTCATCATCTCGGTGCTGCATGAAAAGTTCGGCTTCCTCTACGTCAATGCCATCAACACTGCATTGATCTTCACTTTCATCTTCGGCAATCTTCCCTGCATTCTGAGCGACGGACCGCTCGCCGATGTACGGATCCTGAATCGCTCCGTCTTCGATGCTTATGACTTTATTTCCGGCAACATCTGCTTCGTCGTGACAGCACTTGGCGCGGCGCTTTATGTCGGCTGGGCCATGAAGAATCAGGCGCTCGATGAAATTACCAACGGCGGGAAGCTCCATGGTTCCGTTTACGGCTTTTGGTACCAGTTTGTCCGCTTTGTGATTCCGGTGATCATTCTGGCGATCTTCATTTACGGCTTGATTCCGCTCTTCTCATAAAGAGGCTTGGACAGGCGCCTGCTGTTGAAGGCATGCCGCTTGTTCCTTTAACTGCTTTTCAGAGCTCGTTTGCTTCGCGGCAGACGAGCTCTCTGTTTTGTGAAGCCTGGAGCGCAATGCAGTCGGGAATGAGCTGGGCACATTTGCAGAGCCTGCGGGCACAGAACCATTCGTGCATCAAGTCGTTGCATTTCTCATGAGCTTAGGTACTACGCCCTAGTCAATCAGCAGATATGATTCTGCCCCAGCCCGAAGGGCTGTTCCGAAGATCCAAACTAACATTACGCTGCGAGTCTCTGCCCGTAAGCAGCCGCTGAAGACCATGACCCCGATGACCGCCGCCAGCCGCCCCAAATTATGGAGAAACGACATTACAGGACTGCGCGCGCTGGCGGTTCTGCCTGTACTGATCTTCCACGCGTTTCCGTCTCTGATACCCGGGGGCTTCTTTGGTGTGGATGTCTTTTTTGTCATCTCCGGCTATCTGATTTCCGGAATCATTTTCCGCGGCATAGCGAGCGGCTCATTTAGCTATATCGAGTTCTATGAGAAGCGCTTCAAGCGCATTATTCCCAACCTCATTTTGCTGCTCACTTTTGTGGCTGCAGTTGGCTGGTTCATTCTTCTCCCAGATGAATATGCCAATTTGGGGATGCACATTGATGCAAGCACGCTCTTCATTCAAAATTTCCAGCTTCTCAGTGAAATTGGCTATTTCACGGAAGATGCACTGCGCAAACCCCTGCTCCACCTTTGGAGCCTGGCCATTGAAGAACAGTTCTACATTGTTTTTCCGCTCATCTGTACGCTGATCTGGCGATTAAGCCGTTCTGTGAAGATGATCGGCATCGCTGCTGCTCTCATTGCATTGGGTTCACTCGCAGCCTGTCTCTCTTCTTCTGATCGCAATTTTGCCTTCTACTTCCCATTGACTCGCTTTTGAGAATTAGGGGCCGGCATTCTTTTGTCTTATTCTGAAACCTTCATTGGCTTCAGCACATCGCGTTTTTCCCAAAATGTCCGCAACGGGCTCTCCATCGCCGGCATCCTGATGATCGTCCTTCCAATGGCGCTCGCTGCTGAAAGCGCAGCTCATCCCGGGCTTATCACGCTGATCCCGGTTCTCGGCGCCGTTCTGGTCATCGCGGCCGAACCCGATGCCATTTTCAACCGCACGCTTCTTTGCTGGCGTCCGATGACCTTTGTCGGGCTGATCAGCTATTCACTTTATCTCTGGCACTGGCCGCTCTTGGCTTATCTCTTTATCGCCGTGCCGGATGCAACGCCCCCCGTATTGATTGCCGCATTGGCGCTAAGTTTTGTCATTGCGACATTCGTATATTTTTATGTTGAAAATCCTATTCGCCGATGCCGCAATTCCGGCAAAGCCGTTCTTCTCCTATTGGCTGGCTTAGTCTTAATGCTGGCACTCGGAGAGACTATTCGCCAAACTGACGGATTCCCTCAGCGCCCGCTTAAATTTGAGGACAAGGTGATCTCTGTTCGTGCAGAGAATGAATGGGATGGCTTTGAAAAGGCCCCCAGATTCAAATATGAGGGCGTGGATATTGCCACCCCCAACCCCAATGCATTCCCGTCATTGATTTTCATTGGCGACTCTCATATGGCGCAGTACTATCTGCGCGCTCAGCGGCTTAGTGAACGCGAGCATGTCAACTTCGGCATGATTGCCAAAGCCGGATGGTTCCTTTTCAATGACCAGCGCATGGGGGACTATGCCCGTGCAGTGAAAGCGATTGTTGCAGACAAGCGTGTACACACGCTCGTCATCGGCAGCATGTGGGGCGGAAAAATTAAGGAGGAAGAGTTTTACCAGGTGGCCGCAACGGTCCGGCCGCTCCTCGAGACTCGGAAAGACCTGAAGGTCTATGTCATGCTGGATTACCCCTGGACGCCGAATGTCGGCGGCCAGCAAGGCATCTACGATCCTTTGAAGCACGTCAACCGCATTACGGGCGACGCCGTCGGCATGGTGCAGCCATTCCCTGCATCCGATGACTGGAAGCGCGGCAATGAAGAAATCCTAAGGATTCTTGGTGACGCGGCTGAATATATTGACCCCACCCCTGTTGTCTGCCCAGATCAAAAATGCAATCTGCAGGCTTGGTATCGGGATGACGATCATCTGCAGCCCAAACGCATCGAAGCCGACGGCATCTGGGTAGACCGCATCTTTAAGCATGCTGCGGCTGCCGAATCCAAAGAGCGGAGCCGATGATTCAGGCCGAAGGATGTGCGGCCTTCTTTTGAATCGATTTCAGAGAATCAGCAAAAGCAAAGGAACCTCCTAGGGCTTGAGTGTTCACATACCTTGACGGAACGCAGACTCATTCGTTCTGCGTTCCGTCCAATTCTGCAGAAGCTTGGAGGAGCTGCGGCCTGCCATAGAACCGCTTCTCATCAAACCTTCAATTCATCCGAAATTGCAGGCATCCCAGCGTTCGACCTCTATCCTGTGCCGCTCGTTCGAGCCTTCGAAGGGCGCGTGAGACCGGGTTTAAATAGCCAAAAATCTTGCATTAATGCGCTAAGAACAAACCCTGATTGGGCGATACAACAATAAAAATGCCATGAATTGGCGCATGACACATTAGCTGTCTACATCGTTCACAACGATATCGACGCACGATAGTTTCGTTGTTTATCAGGGTTATTCAGGATTCACGCGATTTCCGACAATGGTGTACAGGTAAGTAAACGTTAGCGAATTAACGAATCTAAACATTTGAAGGGCTTTCCGTATAATCGATAACATTTCTCGTTATTATTCTCAACGAAAGGACCTTGCTAATGAAGCCCTTCCGCCTTACCCGCCGTGCGCTTGGCAGCGCTGTCTGCATGACGCTCCTCGCTGGTACTGTTCTTTTTACTTCGCCGACGCCTGTTCACGCAGCAGCTCAGGGTAAAGACACTCTGGTATTCGTCAATTACCGTGATCTTCGCGATCTGAATCCGCACCTTTATGCCGGCGAAATGTTCGCTCAGGAAATGGTGTTTGAAGGGCTCGTCACCCTTGGCAATGACGGCAAGTATCACGGAGCAGTTGCCGAAAGCTGGGACATCTCGCCCGACGGCCGCGTGTACACCTTCAAAATTCGCCCGAACCTAAAGTTCACCGACGGCCACGTGCTTGACGCCTATGCTGTCAAGGCAAACTTTGATGCGCTGATTGACAACAAAACGCGTCACTCCTGGCTTGAAATGATGCGTCTTCTCGAAGGCGTTGAAGCGCCCGATGCCAATACCTTCATCATCAAGATGAAGGAAGCCTACTACCCGATGCTCACGGAGCTTGCGGTTACACGTCCCTTTGCTTTTGTTTCGCCCAACGTCATGAAGGACGGCAAGACCAAGAACGGTCTTACCGCCTTTATCGGCTCGGGTCCCTATGTACTGAAGGAGCACGTGGTTGATGAATACTCCGTCTTTGAAGCCAATCCGGACTACTGGGGCAAGAAACCCGCCATTAAGCGCATCGTCGTGAAGGTCATTCCTGACAATCAGACGCGTATTCTGGCGCTCGAAAAAGGCGAAGTCGACCTCATCTGGGGCAAGAACATGATCGACGCTGACGCGCTCAATAAGTACCGCGACAGCAAGAAGTTCTCGATTGCCGTTTCTTCGCCCACTTCGACCCGCCAGATCGTTCTCAATACCACCAACGATGTCCTCAAGGACAAGAAGATCCGCACGGCCATTCAGCATGCGACGAACAAGTCGGTGATCTCACAGGGCGTCTTCCACGGCTTTGAGCCGGGCGCTGACACGCTCTATTCGACATCGATTCCGTACTGCGATATCGATCTGAAGCCCTATAAGTACGACATGAAGGAAGCGGCCAAACTGATTGAAGAAGCCGGCTACAAGCGTGACGGCAAGCGCGCGCCTGCCGTCAAAGACGGGAAGCCCTTGGCGCTCGGGCTCCTTTACAACTCCAATTCGGTTTCTGAAAAGACGATTGCTGAATACCTCCAGAGCGAATTCGGCAAGCTCGGCATGCAGATCACGATCCGCGGCGAAGAAGAACAGTCCTATCGCGACAACATGAAGAACGGCAAGTTCGACATGGTCTTCAATATCTGCTGGGGAACACCCTATGATCCGCAGTCTTCGCTCGCCGCAATGCGTCAGCGTGTCTACGGCGACTATGAAGCTCAGCTCGGTCTCCCAGACAAGCATGAAATCGACGCAGCCATCACCAAGATCCTGACGAGCACGGATGAAAAAGAGCGCCGCGAACTCTATCGCTACGTGCTCACGCATCTGCACGAGGACGCGGTTTATCTGCCGATTTCATTCGAAACCAACAAAGCGCTTTTCAATGCTGAACTGGGCGGCGTCGGCTTTCTCTCGAACCAATACGAGATTCCTTTCGCCGACATGTATTGGAAGTAACCGCTTCTGATGCCGCAGGGGCTCGAACGCATGCATGCAGGGTCGAGCCCCTATTCGACTGCGCCGTTCCGTTTATGGAAGCTTGGCGCCGGGGATTTGTCTTTCTATGCGCCAATACATCATCCGACGACTGCTGGCAACGATTCCGCTGCTCTTCGTCATCTCGTTTTTCTGCTTTATCTTTATCAATCTCATCCCGTCAGACCCGGCGGAAGTTGCGCTCCGCGTAAGACAGACGCCCGTCATTACGCCCGAAGCCATCGCGCAGGTCCGTGCGGAATTGGGTCTGGACCGGCCGTTTTTCGTGCGTTATGTCGACTGGGTTTGGAATTGCCTTCAGGGCGATTTCGGCGTGAGCTACACCAATCCGTCCCGCACAGTGCTGGGCGAACTCGGCCGCTGTCTGCCGGCCACCCTGTCACTTGCGGGCCTTTCCTTGGTCTATGTGATCGTGCTGAGCCTCCCCATCGGCTTTCTTTCTGCCGTCTATAAAGACAGCTGGTTTGACCGCATCATGCGCGGCATCGTCTTTGCGACGACAGCCATGCCTGCTTACTGGGTGGGGCTGCTTCTTATCTGGTTCGTCTCCATCAAGCTCGATTTGCTGCCGACGAGCGGCTCGGGCACATTTGCCCATTTGATCCTCCCGGCCTTTACGGTGGCGCTCACCTACATTTCGACCTATATCCGCCTGATCCGCAACAACATGCTCGAAAACATGCGTGAAGACTATGTGCTTTACGCACGCGTGCGCGGACTCAAGGAAGGTTCGATTCTCGTTAAACACGTGCTTAAGAATTCGCTCCAGTCGTGCGTGACCGCCATCGGCATGTCGATACCGCAGCTGATTGCCGGCACGATCGTTGTGGAAAACGTATTTGCCTGGCCCGGTCTCGGCAAACTCTGCATCACATCGATCTTCAATCGCGACTACCCGGTCATTCAAGCCTATGTGCTCATGATGGGCGTGCTCTTCGTGATCTTCAACCTCCTCTTCGACATCATCCAGTGCGCGGTCGATCCGCGTCTGCGCAAACAGGAGACGGCCTGAAATGCTTAGAGTTTTTCTGCGCAATCCGGTCACGCAGTTCTGCCTGGTCGTGATTCTGCTTACGGTCTTTGCGGGCGTCTTCGCGCCATTGCTTGCGCCGCATGACCCGTATGAAAACAATATTCTGATGAAGTTCGCTTCTCCCTCATGGGAGTATCCGCTCGGCACCGATCAGCTCGGCCGCTGCGTTTTCTCACGCATGCTTTACGGTATTCGTCCGACCTTTTTCCTGTCGCTCCTCACCATGGCCGGCACGATTGGGCTGGGACTGCTGATGGGGGTTTTGGCAGGCTACTTCCGCGGACCGATTGATGAATTCATCATGCGCGTGGTCGACGTGATGCTCTCCTTCCCGTCGCAAATCATGATTCTCGCCGTGGTGGCGCTCATGGGCGTGAACATCGAGAACGTCATCATCGCCAATATCTTCATCAAATGGGCTTGGTATGCCCGAATGATCCGAACGGCCGTCGTGAAGTACACCGAATCGAACTTCATTTTGTACTCCAAGTCCATCGGTTCAGGGAATTACTTCATTCTCACGCATCACATGCTGCCCTGCATTGCTGCCGAACTTGCCGTTCTCGCAAGTCTCGACACGGGCTGGGCCATTCTGAACATCTCCACGCTCTCCTTCCTCGGTCTCGGCGTCCAGGCGCCGATGCCGGAATGGGGCGCGATGCTCAACGAAGCCAAGAACGTCATGATCTCCAATCCCGAGCAGATGCTCGTTCCGGGCATTGCCGTCGTCGTGCTCGTCGGCGCCTTCAACCTCTTGGGCGACAGCCTTCGCGACGCCCTTGATCCCAAGGAGGTGCGTCTGTGATGTCTCAGCAGTCTGTACTCGACGTACAGGATCTGTACGTCACCTTCCATCAGGATAAGAAATCCGCCGAACTCGTCAAAGGCGTCAGTTTTTCCGTAGCGCCCGGGGAGTGTCTCGGCATTCTCGGTGAATCGGGCTCAGGCAAATCCATGACCGCCAAGGCCATGCTGGGACTTCTCGACCGTTCGTTTGAAGTTCGCGGCAAGGTGTTCTTTCAGGGGGAAAGCCTGCTCGAAAAAGATGCCGATGCCCTGCGCCGTCTTCGCGGCTCACGGATCTGCATGGTGCTTCAGAACCCCATGAGCTGCTTTGATCCGCTCTACCGCATCGGCGCCCAGATGGCAGAAACCTTCCAGGAACATACGGACTGGACGAGCGCCGAAATTCGGGCCAAATCGATCGAAGTGCTTAAACTCATGAAGATCCGTGACCCGGAGGATGTGCTTCGCAAATACCCGCATCAGATGTCGGGCGGCATGCTCCAGCGCGTGATGATCGGTCTCGCGCTCGCCTTGAAGCCCTCACTTATCATCTGCGACGAGCCGACAACGGCCATCGATTCCATCAGTCAGTACGCCATCATGCAGGAGTTTCTGCGCATTAAAACGTCCCGCAGCGCAGCGATGATCTTCATCTCGCATGATCTCGGCGTGCTCTCGCTCATTTCAGATAAGCTCGTCGTCATGCATCGGGGACTAGCCGTTGAGCGCGGTCTGCCCGAAGAAATCTTTGAGCATGCGAAGGACCCCTATACGCGCGAACTCATCGATCGGCATCTCTCAGTCATGTCGACCTTCAGCCGGGCTATTCGAGGAGAAAAAGTTCATGCTGCTTGAAGCAAAAGACATCCGCGTTTCATTCCGCAAGGAAAATCAGACGCGGCTCTTCGGCCGTGAACGTCAGGAAGTGCTCCACGGCCTTTCGATCGATCTCGAGGAAGGCGAATGCCTCGGCATCATCGGCGAATCGGGTTCGGGCAAATCGACCTTCGGGCGCGTCCTCTGCGGACTGCTTGCGCCCGACTCCGGCACGGTTCGTCTCGACGGACTCGATCTCTACGGGCGGCTGCCGCGCGCCGACCGAGCGCGCATTCAGTCGAGCATCTCCATCGTTTTTCAGGATTACACCACTTCGGCCAATCCGCGCTTTCGCGTTCAGGGCATTATTGGAGAATCCTTCCGCGCCCTGCGCCTCAAAGGGGCTGTCATCAGCCGAGAAGCTCAGCGCAAGGAAACCATTGAACTGCTTGAACGGGTCGGCCTCGACGAAAGCTTTCTCACCCGCTATCCGCATGAGCTTTCGGGCGGCCAGCTCCAGCGCGTGTGCATTGCCCGCGCCGTCGCTCTGAAGCCCCGCTTCATTCTGCTCGATGAAGCAATTAGTTCTCTCGATGCGGCAACGCAGATTCAAGTAATGGATCTTCTGAAGGATCTGCGGCGTGACCTGAATCTCAGCTACGTCTTCATTACCCACGACCTGACCGCCATTACCTATTTCTGCGACCGCGTGCGGTTCCTGCACAACGGCAGCTTTGTAGAAGCCGTTGATGATATGAGCAGAATCGGCGACATCCGCAATGCTTACGCCCGGGATCTGCTGCGCGCCGTGATGGGCATCGGCATTCACGGCGCTCCGGATCCGCAAGCCGAAGCCCGCATGGAGCGAGATGAAGAAATCGGCTCGCCGCACGGTGATGTGATGCATGTTCAGGGACAGGTTCTTTATTGACCATTGCGAGGAAAAACCCACAATGATTGAATCGTTTGAAATCGAGGGCGGCGTCACGCTGCGCGGATACCGCACATCGGGGAGCCGCCCGGGACCGCACGTGCTGATCACGGCCGGCATACACGGCAGTGAATATCCCGGCATTTTGGCCGCCAGAAAACTCAGAGCCTTTCTGGCCGAGGCCGATATTGCCGGGACCGTCACGGTCCTGCCGCTTTGCAATCCATCAGCCCTAAAGGGACGCGCCAAGGCGATTTTCCCTGAAGACGGGAAGAACCTTAACCGCATGTTCCCCGGGAACCCGGAAGGTTCTGCGTCGGAAAAGACGGCTTGGGCGATCACCCAACTCCAAGACGAAGCAGACTTCTATATTGATCTCCACGGCGGCGATCTCTTTGAAAAACTCACTCCCTATGTTTACGTGCCCGGCAATTGTGCGCCTGAGGTGACCACAACGGCCCGTGCCGCAGCCCAGGTGCTCAGTGTGCCGGTCCGGGTTTTGTCACAGGCATCCACCGGCGCCTACAACAGCGCTGCGCTTCGCGGCACGCCGTCCATTCTCATCGAGCGCGGCGCCTGCGGGCTCTGGGAGCCCGAAGAAGTAGAAGCCTACTTTGAAGATCTCAAGGCGCTCTTCGCGCACCTTGGCATTATTGACGGCAAAGCGCCGGTTAATACAGCCCAGCGTGAGGCACCGTTTGCGACTTATCTGTCGCATTCCGAGTTTGGTCTTTGGTTCCCGCGCGTCAAGGCGGGCGATGATGTCCTCAAGGGTGACCTGCTAGGGCATCTCGAGGATTTCGAGGGCGCGGTGCTCGCGCAGATTCATGCCCCGCATGACGGACGCATTCTCTATATGACTGCAACGCTTGCAGCTCCGGCCGGCTGCGACCTGGTCGCCCTGGGATAAAGCGCTCCGTCAGAAAACACCTCTGCGCGGTACTTCAGTCCGCGGAGAAACCCAAATGCCGTCGTCAGCCAAACGTTCAAACCGCTGACGACGGCGTTTCGTTCTTATGGGCAAACACATCAGCCCAGCTCTGCGTCATTCGTCAAAGCTTTGCATAGTCTTCGTCTGAAACGGGTTCAAGCCATTCGTTTGACGAGCCTTCGGCCGGAACTTCAATGGCAATATGGGCAAAAGACGAATCTTTTGCCGCACCGTGCCAGTGCTTGACTTCGGGCGGAATATTGACAACATCGCCCGGCTTCAGTGCACGGGGAGGTTCGCCGTACGCCTGATACCAGCCGCGGCCGGCCGTAACGAGCAGGATTTGTCCGCCTTTATGATGCACATGCCAGTTGTTGCGGCAGCCCGCCTCAAAAGTTACGTTGGCCGTTACTAAACGCTCGACGGTGAGCATTTTGAGCCAGCTGCGGCCGGAGAAATATTGGCTGTAGGCATTATTCGGACTGCCGAGCCCAAAGATGCCCGGATTGATATTTTGTTCGTTCATGGCATAACCAGAAGATTGTCGCAATCAGCAAAAGATCTGCAGAGCAAAGTTGCTGCAAACTGCAGAAGTGATCCCGCGATCTGAATGATCGGATGCGCTTCCTGCTGATTTTTGATCAAATCTTTAAGAACGACTGCTCCATTCCGAGCAAGGTATTGCCTATTACGCGCAGAACTTGGAATGCGATGATTCATCTCTAAGCCGCTCAGTCGATGATCCGACACAGGCAAAAGTTTTTTGGATTGGAGGAATGAGCGTTCAGCCCTTCCATTTCGGCTTTGCGGACGGCTTGACCTGAGACCGGAAAATACTTCTAAATGATGATGCCGATGAAGCGGTGCATCCTATTTCTTTAAACTGCCATCCCCTTCTGCACCGCCCGTGAAGCTCGAGTCTCAGTAAATCTGAGAAGGCGTGCGGAAGTTTATTTCAGGCAAAACCAGCTGCCAAATCGTATCGAGAGACAGTTTAAGGCGTGCCGTGAACAGGAATAAAAAAGCGGAACTTCACTCCAGGAAGTTCCGCTTTTGGTCATACTGCAGAAAATCAGAGTTCTTCAGCAGAGCGATCCGCATAGGTGCGGAAATCATCAAGCTTGGCGCCGGCGTTGATGGCGGCGATGAGCCACTTCGGCTTGCGGCCGCGGCCGGTCCAGGTATTGCCGTCGGCATCGCGGTATTTGACCGTACGGCCGTCGTCGTCCTGTTCGCCAGGAGCGGGAACGGTGATGTCGTCCGTCGTGAGGTGGTACGTGCGGATCATGATCTTGACGCGTTCCACAACCTGCTTCTTAATTGCGGCGCGGCGAGCATCGAGGGCACGCTGTTCTTCTTCAATCTGGGTCAGTTCATTTACGAATTTATCATCGGACATATTATTCTCCGAAAAATGGGAAAAGTCTTGTTGGAACGAATAATACCAAATTTATTCTCAAAAGCAATATCTCTCTTGAGAAATAAGTTATTCAAACTCGTGTTCGATCAGACCCTTTAGACAGATCGAGAAAGAGAATATTGTGGTGCAATGGGATGAAGAATTCTTATTGAGGAGGTTTTGTAAGCAAGAATACTAAGATCAAAGCTCAAGACCGTGCAGAGAACCGCAGGCGATAGAACTATTGTGAGCTGCTGAAAGATTTGATCTGAAGAACTTGACCGAATGAATGCATTATGCCGCCGCGCGTTTGACTTAAAGTTCATTTTGCCGTGAATATTTACAGAGTTACTGCCGCACAACAAGACTTAGCGGGAGTACTTGCTCTCAAACGAAGACTTTTCGTGCCGCAATTGCATACAATTTCATAAAACGAAAGTTGTATTTGCCGTCAATGCATCTCGATTGGTATCGAAAAACATGCCGCTTCACTATGAACTCTCTGATCTGCGCCTTCTTTTGATTCTCATGCGTACGCGCAGTTTGTCAGCGAGCGGAGAAGCGGCACATTTGACAACTTCAGCTGTCAGTCTTCGCCTGCGGAAACTCGAAGACGGCATCGGCGCGCAGCTTTTTACGCGGACCGGGAAAGGACTCGTGCCGACGGAAGCCGGAACCGCATTAGCCGAAGCAGCAGTGCCCATTCTTGCAGAAGCGGCGGCGCTCGACGCGCGGTTAAATCCCTTTTCAAAGCATGATCCGGAGCCGCTTCGCATCTTTTCAAACAGCACCGGGCTGCAGAATTTTCTCTGCCGAATCGCGGCCGATTATCTGCGCGAAAATTCAAGTTTCCGCGCCGTATTAACTGAACACCGAAGTTCATTGACGCCGGAGGCAGTGCTCACCGGTGAAGCCGATTTGGGACTCATCGGCGGCGTTCGGGATCTTTCGCCGGCATTTCGAACCAAACTCGAACTCGTTCCGTTTGTCGAAGATCGCCATGTGGTGATTCTGCCCAGAGACTCCAGAGCCGCTCAGCAGTTTAAAAATCGGCCGATTCTATTTGCCGAGCTCCTTAATCTTCGATTTGCTGCGCTCACTGACGCGAGTCCAATGACCGCAGCCATGAAAGAGCGTGCATTGGCCGCAGGCTTTCGCTTTGAGCCGATTATTGAGGCCCCTTCCTTTAGTCTGCTGGTTGAACTGGTGGCTCGAGGGCCGCTCGCGGCAGTCGTTCCTGCGTCGGCTGTCCCGCCAAACGCACCGGTAGAAGTGCGCGAGCTGGAGGACAGCTGGGCGGCACGCCCGCTTGCTTTCGTATTGCCTAAAGCGCGCCCCGCTTTGTCTTCCGCAATTGATTTTGTCGAATTCGCATTGCGAACTCAAAAAAGATAAACATCATTCTGTCATCGTCTGTATACCAATGAGGGCATAAAGAATACCTCAACGCGCCATTGAGTATCTCTCAACGCATCAGACGCCCGCCAGGCAGATACTGTCGGGCAGATTCAATGCATCCAACACCGCCCTATGACCGAGTGCGGCCGCGGATGCAGCATGTCGACAAAATACTCGGACGCATTCCGAGCAAACCCTCAAGGAGAAATACTTTATGAAGCGCACTTTCATTGCCGCCGCACTGGCTCTTTCCGTCGGCGCAGCTTTTGCTAATCCCGATGCCGTTGTGATTGGTGCCGGCGGAGCGGGACTTTCCGCAGCCGTTACGCTCCACGACCTCGGCCGCGAAGTGGTGGTTTTGGAAAAGATGCCGATGATCGGGGGCAATACAGTGCGTGCTGAAGGCGGCATCAATGCCGCGGAAACGCCGCAGCAGAAAAAGGCCGGCATCCCCGACACGATCGATCAGTTCTATGCCGATACGATGAAGGGCGGCCACAACCTCAATGACCCTGCACTGGTGCGCACGCTGACGACCCATGCGAAGGACGCCGTCGCTTGGCTCGTTTCACTGGGTGCTGACCTCAATACCGTTGGGCGCGCGGGCGGCGCCAAGTATCCCCGCGCTCACCGTCCGACAGACGGCTCCGCCATCGGCCCGGAAGTCATCCGTGTGCTCTGGAAGGCCGCTAAAGACCGCAAGATGGACGTCCGCACGCAGACGCGCGCTACCGAAATCATTATGAAGGACGGCCGCGTAGCGGGCGTCAAAGCCACGACCAAGGACGGCAAGGTCTATACGATTGATGCCAAGGGCGTGGTGCTCGCCACCGGCGGCTTCGGCGCCAATCAGGATATGCTCGTCAAGTATCAGCCCAAACTCAAGGGTTATGCGACGACCAATCAGCCCGGCGCAACGGGTGACGGCATTATCCTTGCCGAACACGCCGGCGCAGCGCTCGTGGATATGAAGCAGATTCAGGCGCATCCGACGGCCGCGCCGGACGGCACGCTGATTTCTGAAAGCGTGCGCGGCGACGGCGGCATTTTGATCAACGCCGAAGGCAAGCGCTTCACCAATGAGCTCCTCACGCGCGATGTGGTTTCGGCTGCCGAACTCAAGCAGCCCGGCCGCTTCGCCTGGGTCTTCTGGGATGATGCCACCCGCAAGTCCGCCAAGCTCATGGACTCCTACATTTCGATGGGTCTGGCCGTCAAGGGCAATACCGTCGCCGAAATCGCCAAGGCGATGAACGTGCCGGCGGCTGAGCTTGAAGCCACGCTCAAGGCTTATGCGGCCGGGAAAGCTGCGGGCAAGGATGCGTTCTGCCGTGCCGATATGCCGCAGGCCATGCAGACCGCCCCGTTCTTTGCCGTCAAGGTTCAGCCGGCTGTTCACCACACGATGGGCGGCGTGAAGATCGATACCAAGGCTGAGGTGCTTAATCCTGCCGGTCACACGATCCCGGGTCTCTTTGCGGCCGGTGAAGTCACGGGCGGTGTCCATGGCGGCAACCGCCTCGGCGGCAACGCTCAGGCCGATATTGTGACGTTCGGCCGCATCGCCGGCCAGTCCGCAGACGCTTATCTGAAGACGGCCAAGTAATAAAAGCAATGCTCGCCCCCTGGCTCTCAGCCCGAGGGCGGCTCAAACTAAAGAAAAAGCTTCCCGACGCACGTGAGCATTGGGAAGCTTTTTATATTGCGGTCGACGGAGAGGAAAAACCGCCGCAGTCGGGTGCGGAGATCTGCATAGAGGCGGTGACTGCGGCGGCAGGAAATCTTTCTTCATCGCCTCCGCGAGCGTCTCAGCTCGCTAAAGCTGCAGCCTCGCAAATCTTGGGCGCCGGCGCAGCCGACGGCGTGAATTCGGCAGGACAAAGGAGCGATACGGAATAATCCTCAAAGAGAGAGAGCCGAGCTGCCCGCTCTGCGAGCAGCGCGCCGTTGGTGCGGTTCCACGCTTGAGCCGAAGCCGAGTCGCGCCAGATGGACTTCACCATAATGCGGCGAGCCTCGTCGACAGCCATGAGCTGTTCGGTTGAAAGGCATCCGTCGGCCGCAGCCAAATCCCTTTGAGCTTCAAGCGCGTAATGGACGTAAGCTTCAAGGCGCCCGGGCTGAACCTGAGCTTCAAACAGCAAGACGACTGACATGCAACCTCCGATGAGGAATAACCTCATTCGGATGCTAAAACGTGGTGCAAACCATGACTATTCACCAAAAGAACTCCGCCAAAGTAGTTACCGGCTGAGCGGCATGCCCTCGGCTCGATCGGCAGACGGCCAGATGGTGTTGGGTCAGCTATTACCTCATTTGTCTGATGCACTAATGGGAATGCCTGAGCCGCATGCACTTTTTCGGTGCGCAGAAGTCCTAGAATCGATCTTCCAGCGAATCAAACTCCCATTTTGCCCTATGACAAAACCTACTGAAGGCGCCTTGTCCGCCAAAGACGGTACGTTTTCCGAGCGCGTTCAAACGGACGCAGAATCGGCCGGTTCTGAAGCTCTCTCCTCTTCCAAAGCCGTGAGCCAATCGGACCATGAGGATGCCTGGTCCGACTTTTGGGCCGGCGCACGCTCAACCCTGCCGATCATGATCGGTATTTTGCCGCTCGGCTTTATTCTCGGCACGCAAGGCGCGCAGCACGGGCTCTCGGCCATCGGCATGGCCATCATGTGTGCCTTCAACTTTGCGGGCGGCAGTGAATTTGCTGCTGTGGCGCTCTGGAGCTCGGCACCGAGCTTTATTGTTATTGTCTGCGCGACTTGGCTGATCAACTGCCGGCATATTGTGCTGGGCGCTGCGCTCACGCCTTTTATGCAGAGCGCGAAAGTTCCTGCGAAAAAGAGCCTCCTCGCCTTTTTCGTCATGTGCGATGAAACGTGGGCACTGTCCATGCAGGAAGTGCATCGCCGCCGCAAGGCGGGGCGCCCTGCTGCTGAGCTCTTCTCCTTTTCCTACCACATGGGCGTCGGCGTAACGCTTTGGACCTCGTGGTTCATGGTCGCTGCGATTGGCGCCGCTGTCGGCGGGTCACTCGGCGACCTGACCCGCTGGGGGTTCCTGATGGCGTTCCCGGCCACCTTCATCGGTCTCGTGGCGGCGATGCGGCCGGCGCTTTCCAAATCCGGCCCGATGGCCGCCTCGGCGCTCGTCGCGGCCGGGTCGAGCCTCTTTGTGCCGCTTCACTGGAGCATTCTCCTCGGCACCATTACCGGTCTGGTTCTGGCAGCAGTAAGCGAATAAGGAGAATACGAAGATGTCCGATACGCTGCGCACTATTTTCGCCCTGCCGTCGCTTCAGGAATTCATCGTTATCTGCGGCATGCTGCTGGCCACCTACTCCACACGCCTGATCGGCTGGCTGGTGCTTCGCCGTCATCCGGTGTCGCCGCGCATGCAGCGCATTCTGGATGCCGCGCCCTGCTGCGTAATGATTTCCATCGCCGCGCCGGCCTTTATGACGACAAACATTGTTACGCTCGTGACGCTCGCAGCCACGGTCGTTGTGGCCCTGAAGACCAATTTGGCGATCACGATTGTCTTCGCGGTGGCCTTCAATGCACTCCTGCAGACCTTCTTCTGAAGCTTGGGAGACATATTGGCGCTCCATACGGCTCGAACTTCGCTGGTTCGAGCCGTTTTGTTTTTGAGGGGCTGAAGGCTCGAGCAGAATCGTACAGTTCTTTGCAGTGATCCGCAGGGCGGGCTCAAGCCTGCGGTCTTAGAGTTTGAAGCGATTCATCGTCGCTGCCCGACGATGCCCAACGAGATGCCGGCATCGCTTTATTTCGGGTGAGCCTCACCATTCAAACAGGACAAAAAATGCAGATCCTCCAAAATGTCGAATACGGCGGTGAGCGCCCGCTTTTTGCGCTCCGCAGCGCGGAGCTCGACCACGTTGTCATTCACCCGGGCGAATCCGCCTTAAAGCACGTCGAAAACATCACTGCGCGAGACTGCGTCTTTGAAGGCAAATACCCCTTCTGGCACGCCAAACATGTGACGCTCGAAGGCGGCCGCTTTGCGCCCGGCGCCCGCGCCGCCATCTGGTACGCCGACGATGTGCGCATGAAGCACACCCAAATCGATGCGCCGAAGATGTTCCGCGACATGGAAAATATCGACCTCGAGCAGGTAGACCTTACTGACGCGATGGAAACGCTTTGGAACTGCCGCAATATCAAATTGAGGCACGTGTCGGCCGATCATGCCGATTATCTCTTCATGCATTCGGCCGACATTGATATTGCCGACTATGTTCATCACGGCAACTATGCTTTCCAGTACTGCCGCAATATGGTGATCCGCGACGCCGAGATTCACGCCAAAGACGCCTTTTGGAATTCGGAGGACGTCACAGTGTACGACTCGGAAATCGACGGCGAATTCCTTGGCTGGCACACCAAGCGCCTGAAGCTCGTCAACTGCCGAATCAAAGGTACTCAGCCGCTTTGCTATGCAGAGGATTTGGTGCTTGAAAACTGCACGATGGACGCGGACTGCGATCTCGGATTTGAGTATTCCACCGTAAATGCGGACATCCGCAGCCCCGTAACGAGCATCAAGAACCCGATTCACGGACGCATCCGCTGCGAGTCGCTCGGCAAATTGATTCTCGACGAACACCGCCGCAGCGGATCGGACTGCATCATTGAAACCGCTGCGGCACAATAGGCGCTGACGCTGCCGATGAAGGGGACATTCAGCATGAAGGCATTCAACTTCGACGAACCGACAGAGCGCCGGGGCACCGGTTCCTACAAGTGGGATTCTGCCGACGCGGATGTTATTCCGCTTTGGGTAGCGGATATGGATTTCCGTACGGCCCCCTGCATCATTGAAGCGCTCGGCGACCGCGTCCGGCACGGCGTCTTCGGCTACGAAAAAGTGCCCGACGCCTGGTACGAAGCGCTCCAAGGATGGTTTGCCCGGCGCCACGGCTGGCAGATCCGCCGCGAAGCAGTGCTCTGTACCACCGGCGTGGTCCCCGCCGTCTCCGCGGTCATCAAAGCCTTTACGCGGCCGGGCGACGGGGTGGCGCTATTGACGCCCGCCTACAACTGCTTTTTTTCGAGCATCCGCAACAACGGGTGCTTTGCGGCAGAAACTGCGCTTATCGAGGGCGATGCCGGCTGGACAATTGATTTTGCGGCGCTCGAAAAGACGCTCGCCGACCCCAGAGTGAAAGTGCTCCTTTTTTGCAGTCCGCACAACCCGGCGGGCCGCGTCTGGACGGCCGACGAAATCCGCCGGACGGCTCAAATCGCACACCAGGCCGGCGTGCTCTTTGTCTGCGACGAAATTCACGGCGAGTTTGTCTTTGGGGGCAGCCGCTATCTCCCTGCGGCTTCAGTTGAGGGGGTCGACCCCCTGCGCACGGTGATCTTGACCTCCCCCACCAAGACCTTCAATCTGGCCGGGGCCGGCATTGCTGCCATTATTGCCGCCGACCCCAAGGTCCGCGCGAAGATCGACCGGGCGGTCAATGACAACGAGTGCTGCGACGTCAATGTATTTGGTGTTGCCGCGGATATTGCCGCCTGGAACCAAGGGGAGGCGTGGCTTGAAGCCCTCCTCTCCTACCTGCAGGGCAACCTTGAAGCCGCTCAAGCCTTTTTTGCCGAAAAACTGCCGCTCTGCCGGCTTTCCAAGCTCGAAGGCACCTACCTCCTCTGGGCAGACATGCGGCCCATGCTGGGCGCGGACCTGGACACGGAGGCCTTCTGCGAGTCGCTTAAAAAGCACGAGAAAGTCTGGGCTGCAGCCGGCTCGCATTACGGCCGAGACGGCGAAGGGTTCGTGAGGATCAATATCGCAACGCAAAGAGCCCTGCTCCTGGAAGGTATCACGCGGCTCGCCGCCGGCGCAGAACGCTGGCGGAACCGCGAAAAAGACTGAAGGGCCCTTTTTTCTGGTTCGGACGGTGGACTTGAATGTGAGGTATTACCGATGGAGGGCCCCTTTTTTACCGAACTAAGACGAATGTCTTATTGACGGTTTTACTAATTCACTCCATGATTACCCCAACAGCGCCAGAAATGATGGGTGCGCAAAATTGAAAGCGAACTTTTCAATTTTTAGAAATTCTCGTTTTCTCACGACTTTTTTTGGAACTATGACAACCATGACCGAGCGTCGCTACAAGCTGATGTGCTGCACCATGTGCGCGTGTCTGATGTGCTGCTGCACGCAGACCGGCCGCGACGCATGGGTTCGATGTCGTGAGACCTGAACTTCCGGATCATTCAGCCACATTCCGGTGAGTCAGGTTTATCTCAGCGGGATCCAAAAGGCGTCGCGGAAGCGGCGCCTTTTTTTAAGACTCCGAATTCATTCATTTTCGAAATTTGGCTTTCTGACAGAAATAACTGACAGAAAGCGGGGGTTTCTTTACGCCTAAAAACCCCAAAAGACTTCGGCAATACTCCATCAAATTCATTTTTTTAAAGCTTTACTCTTTCATTGAAGCTGAGGGCCATCATCATGAAGATCTCTACCATTGCCGTTCACGGCGGTCTCACCGACACGTCTCACTACGCTGCCGCCTTCCCGGTTTATCTCACATCGACCTTTATCCATAAGGGCCCGACGGAGTTCCGCGAATACGGCTACAGCCGCACGGCCAATCCGACGCGTTCGGACGTTGAAAAGCATGCTGCCGATATTGAGGGCGCAAAGCACGGCATTGCCACTTCCACCGGCATGGCCGCGGTTTCGCTTGTCTTTGAAACACTCAATGCCGGCGACCGCGTGCTGATCTCCAACAACGTCTACGGCGGCACCTGGCTTTATGCGACCGAGCTCTTTAAAAAGCGCGGGGTCGAATTCACGGTGGTCGACGACTTCAATACCTACGACTTTGACACGGCGCCCGCTGACGTCAAGCTCGTCTACATCGAAACGCCCTCTAATCCGCTCCTCGAAGTCACCGACATTGCTCATGCGGCCAAAGCTGCCAAAGCACGCGGCTGGCTGCTGGCCGTCGACAATACGTTCCTCACTGGCGTCAATCAGCGCCCGCTCGACCTCGGCGCCGACGTAGTCATCTATTCGGCCACCAAATATTACGGCGGCCACTCCGACCTTCTCGCCGGTCTCGTTGTCCTCAATGACGACAAGCTCTACGAAAAGCTTAAGCTCTACTCGAAGGCCTTGGGCGGCGTCCTCGATCCGTTCGACAGCTTCCTGCTCGAGCGCGGCATCAAAACGCTGCCGCTGCGCCTGGCCCGCCACGAAGAAAATACCCATGCGATTGCGCGCTACCTTTCCGCTCATCCCGGGGTTGAAGCCGTCTTTTATCCGGGTCTTGAATCCGATCCGGGCTATGCCGTCAACCGCCGTCAGTCCAAAGGCGCGGGCGGCGTGCTCTCTTTCCGCTTCAATGAAGAGGCCTATGACCTGGAAAAGTTTGTGAAGGCATTGAAGCTCTTCCAGTTTGCCGTGAGTCTCGGAAGCGTTGAGAGTCTGATCAGCATTCCGGCCACCATGACGCATGAGTCCTATGCGCCGGAACTGCAGAAGAAACTCGGCATTACGCCGAACCTCATCCGCGTCGCCGTCGGCATTGAAGACATCGAGGATCTCATCGCCGACTTTGAGCAGGCCTTTGCCGCCGCGAAGCGCTGATGAAGCACTCCGGCCGCTAAACCACATTCACCGAGCTCACTCATCAAGAGCGACGGTCCGCACCCGCGGGGCTTCCGGCAGGGTCACGACACTTTTTATCCGACCACCCGCCGCGGCTCTATCGGAGGCCCCGCCGGTGCGGACCGTTATTGAGCAAAACGCATCGAATTCATTCATTTCAAAGGATTTTCATCATGACGCACTCCATTTCCGCTTCTGCCCATTCTTTTTCACTGCGCGCGGTCTCTCGCCGCTGGACGCTCGGCGCCGCGCTTGCACTGACAGCAGCGTTTGGCTTCGCCGCGAACGCCGCACACGCCGAAGATCTTGATGACATCAAAGCCCGCGGCGTCATCACGATCGGCACGGAAGGGGTTTATGCGCCCTATACCTATCATGACGAAAAAGGCCGCCTCACGGGCTACGACGTGGAAGTTGGCCGCGCGATCGCCAAGAAGCTCGGCGTTGAAGCGAAGTTTGTCGAAACCCCGTGGGATGCACTCATTGCGGGCATTGACGCCAAGCGATACGACATCGGCATCAACCAGATTGGTCTTTCGCCTGAGCGCCTCGCGAAGTACGACTTCACGAAGCCCTATGTGTCAATCAAGGGCGTGCTCCTTGTGCGCAGCGACAACGAGAAGATCAAGGGCTTTGAGGACCTCAAAGGCGTCCGCATGGCGCAGACCATCACCTCCAACTGGGGAAAGATTGCAGTTAATGCGGGCGCAGAAATCGTCGGGGTGCAGGACTTCGCCCAGTCGGTTCAGCTGATTGCTCAGCGGCGCGCCGATGCTGTGGTGAATTCTGAACTCGCCTGGGTCGATTACCGCAAGGCGCAGCCCAATGTGCCGGTGAAGGTGGTCGCCACGACCAAAGAGGGCATTGACGTGGCTATTCCGGTGCGCAAGGGCAACCCGAAGCTTCTCGCGGCGCTCAACCAGGCGCTCGATGAACTGCGTGCCGAAGGCGTTCTGAAGGCGCTTTCCATCAAGTTCCTCGGCATTGACGTGTCAACGAAGTAATCTCTGTCGGCGTCGGACCTCAAGGACAAGTTTTTCTGCCCGCACTCTTGACCTTAATGGACAGAAAAGCTCCCAAAGTCCGGCGCCGCTTCCCTATCATTAGACACTTCCAGCTAGCTCCCCGCCCAAACCGCTGAAAACGGCCGTGCGCTCTCCCAGAGGGCAGTCACGGCCCTGAGCGGCCCCCAAACCGAGCACGTCATGGACCAGCGCATCATTCAAATATTGTCAGACTCCTTCACTCAGCTTCTCATTCCCGGGATCTGCGTGACGATTCCGCTCACCCTCATTTCTTTTGCCATCGGCCTCGTTGTCGCCGTGGCTATTGCACTCATTCGGACGGCAAAAACGCCCGTTCTCGAGCCGCTCGCCCGAATCTACGTCTGGATCTTCCGCGGCACGCCCGCGCTCGTACAGCTTTTTGTCATCTTTTTTGGTCTGCCGAGCATCGGCATTGTCATCGACGCCTTTCCGTCGGCCGTGATCGCCTTTTCGCTCAATGTGGGCGCCTATGCTTCTGAGGCGCTGCGCGCCGCGATCGGCGCAGTGCCGAAGGGGCAGCTCGAGGCCGGGCTCTGCGTCGGCATGAGCTGGACGCAGACGATGTTTCGCATTGTGCTGCCGCAGGCCTTCCGCACGGCGTTCCCGCCGCTCTTCAACGAGTTCATTTCGCTCGTGAAGAACACGTCGCTCGCCTCATCGATTACGGTTTATGAAATGTTCATGAGCGCGCAGCGCATCGCCGCCCGCACCTATGAACCCTTCTGGCTTTACCTCGAAGCGGCCGTTATCTACCTCGCCTTCACGACGATCTTGTCGCGCATTCAGGTTTGGGGCGAAAAGAAACTCCAGCACTACGACTATTAATGAGGGGCTCCCCAAAGATGCTTGAACTCCAGAATATTAAGAAGTCTTTCGGCGGCACCGAAGTGCTCAAAAATGTCGGCCTCAGTGTGGCCAAAGGCGATGTGGTCGCCATCCTCGGTCCTTCGGGTTCCGGGAAGACAACGCTACTCAGAATTGCCAACTTTCTTGAAACCGCTGACGGCGGCGAAATGAATTTCGAGGGCGAGGTGCTCGACCTCCCAAAGGTGAGTCACCGGGATGCAGCCCGCATCCGCCGCAAGACGGGTTTTGTCTTTCAGAACTACAACCTCTTTCGCAACCTCACCGCACTGGAAAACGTTACCGAAGGCCTGCGCGTCGTACACAAACTTTCAGCCGCCGAGGCCGAGCGCATTGGGCGGGAATGTCTTGAAAAAGTCGGCATGGGCGACCGCGCGGATCACTACCCAAGTCAGCTCTCGGGCGGCCAGCAGCAGCGCGTCGGCATTGCTCGAGCCATCGCAGCCAATCCCGACGTCATTTTCTTTGACGAACCTACCTCCGCGCTCGACCCGGAACTGGTGGGCGAAGTGCTCGCCGTCATCAAGAAATTAGCCGAAGAAGGCCGCACGCTCGTCATCGTCACCCATGAGCTCGATTTCGCCCGTCATGTCGCCACCAAGGTGAGCTTCATGGATAAGGGCGTGGTCGTCGAAGAGGGCGCGCCGGAAGTGTTCTTCACGAATCCGAAGGAGCAGAGAACGCGGCAGTTTTTGTCGCGCTATCTGGCTTCCATCGGCACGCCCGACTATGTGATTTAAGGCTTTGGAAGGCGTCCGGCCGGCCGCTTTGGGTCAAAATTGGGGGCGGTCGGCCGGACGTATTCTCTGAAAAGCTAATAGCAGAGAGCGCCGCCCGTCAGGCGATGCGCCGCGCGAACATGAAGCTTCGCGAAGAACCAGCCCATTTCGGCGAAGGCCAGATCATCTCGCCGATCTTCTCCCAGGGCTTACGCTGATAGAAGCTGAAGTCGCAGTAGTTGTCGGTGAAAAGCGCATATTCCTGAGCGCCGTGAGCACGCATGACGGCGTGCACTTGCGTGAGAAGGCGCTTGCTGAGTCCCATTCCCCGGGCTTTGGGCGACACCCACAGAAAATCGAGTTCGGCCGCAAATCGGCGGCCGTCAGCCTGTGCGCGCTGGGCCAGCCGGCGGTTGCATGTCGAAATTTCATCGAGAAGCGCCGTCGCCTCAGCGCCGAGCTTATCCACGGCTTCCTGCGCCCAAACGGCCGAGGGTTTCCAGGAACGCCCGAGCTCGAGCTTTTTCATGCTGCGGGCATGACCGACAGCAGCGCCGAAGAGCTCGTCGCCCTTCCAGGCCAAGCATCCAAATGAAGCTTTTTCAAACAAGGCGGCCGTCCACCAGCCGGACACGACCGGATCGCCGTCATCCTCCATGCCCCATTGCTGATAGTAGGCATCCATGACGGCCTGAAAATCTGCGGCAGAGAGCGGTTTTACCGCAATGCCGGCGTCTGCGAGCGCATCACCGTGGCGAGCATCCGGTGCATTGGCTGAACGAATCTGAGGATCCGCTGGGGTTGAATGTGCAGGTTTCTCCGAAAAAAGGGGTACTGAAACGAACGTCATAAACCTTATAAAAGAGTTGGGGTGCGCGCATTCTATCCGAATACGCCCCGGACTTCATTGATTTTTGCCGAATAATCAGGAGCTGCACTCTGGCGCTAAGCTCAAAAGCCAGCCCACCCGTCGTTCGTTTTGGGGTGCCTCTGAGCCCCCTTGCAGCATCTTGGGGAACTTCAAGAGCACCCCCGCCGGGCGGTAAGCAAAGGGGCGTGCCGCGGGGTTAAGCTTAGCCAAAAGGATTACACGCCAAACTGCCTTGCACTTCTCCGCTCTCCGCCCCTGCTGATGTCCTTTACCCTTCGTCCTTTCGCGTCTGCCGCTCTGCTTCTGAGCCTGGCCGGACTCTGCGCCGGCCCCCTGATGGCTGCCGAGCCAGCCGAGCCAGCCGAGACCAGCGCCCTTCGGGCGCGGCCGCTGGTACTCGGCGTAGTGGAAACGGCGGAGCCGAGCTTTGACGACAATACCGTCCGTCCCGTTCTCAAAGCCATGCAGTCGGCCGCGCCGGGCACACAGATTGACGTCGTTCGGCTCTCTTCGGCCACCTTTGAAGTGGCCGTCGCTCAGCTCAAACCCGATCTGGTCATCTCGCCGGCAGCGGACTTTTTGCGGATCGTCGACAGCATCGGCGCACATCCGATCGGCACGCGCAAAACCAAATACGCCAAGCACCCGTCCAAATCGGCGGGCGCTGCCGTCATCGCTCTCGCCTCACGCACGGACATTCAAAAACTCACAGATCTGCGGGGCAAACAGATCGCCGCGACGCTGCCCACCTCGGTCGACGGCATGCTGGCCGTACGCATGGAATTGGCTGAGCAGAAGTTTGACAACCGTCATTTTTTCCGCTCCGTCCGGTATCTGGGCTACAGCATGCCCAACGTGATTGAAGGCGTGCTTTCCGGTCACTTTGACGCGGGCGTCGTCCCCGTCTGCACGCTCGAGCGCATTGAAGCCGAGGATTTGATTGAAAGGGGCGCGCTGCGGGTGATCAGCCCGAAGTCTGACGACGATACCGTCTGCGCCCATACGTCCGAGCTCTATCCCGACCTGGTAGCAGCCACTTTTTCCTGGACGGATCCGGAGCTCACGCGCCTTACAACCAGTACGCTCCTCGCTTCCAAATCGGCGGACGCTGAATTCAACTGGTACGGCACGAGCGACTTTCACCGCATCCGCGCCCTCGAAGAAACGCTGCAGATCGGCCCCTGGGCTTATCTGCAGGAAATGACGCCCGAAGCGCTCTGGCGGCGGTGGCGGTTCGCCGTCTTTGCCGTGTTGGCGGGGCTCGGCCTTTTGCTTCTCAACGAATGGCGTCTGCGGCGGCTCGTCGCCAAACGCACCGGAGAGCTCAAGCGCTCCATGGAAGAACGCGATCGGCTCGCTCAGCGTGAGCGCGCTGTGAGAGACCGGCTTTCGAGTCTCGAGCGCATGGGCGCCATCAGTCAGCTCTGCGCCATGATTGCGCATGAATTAAAGCAGCCCGTGGGCGCCGTCATCAATTATGTGGCGGTGGTCAAACTTAAACTCGGCCTGCAGACCGTCCCGGGGCTCCCCGGCGAAACCGCGCTCAATGCTTCTGAGCGGCCCGTCGACCCCCTCTTGCTCCGGGCGCTTGCGGGTGCCGAGGGCGAAGCGCACCGCATCGCAGCCATCGTCGACCGCATGCGCAGCTATGCCCGGCGTCAGCATGCAGAGCCGGTGCCGGTGGATATCGTCCGTGAAACCCAGAATGCCCTGAGGTCGCTCAAAGCGGAACTGCGCCCTTTTGTCGTCATTCGTCCGCCCTTTTCGCTCACCGCTGACGATGCGTCAAAGGGCCGCCTCATCATTCGGGGTGACCCGCTTGAAATTGAGCTTCTGCTGCTCAATGTCATGAAAAATGCCGCGGAAGCGGTTCAAGGGCTCCCCGACGGCGCCGTGCTCGTTAAATTCCGCAGAGAAATTCTCCCGCGACCGTCGGCGGAGCATCCGGCGCCGAGCCCTGCCGCGCCGCCCGCCGAAGCCGTGATTGTTGAGGTCGAAGACAACGGTCCGAGGCTTTCCGACGAGGCCTTCGAGCGGCTCACGCGTGTTTCGCAGAGCGTGAAGGATGAAGGGCTGGGACTCGGACTCGGGATTGTGCGCAGTCTGGTCGAAGAAAACGGCGGCCGCATTGCTATCACCCGACGCGAGGATCTGAGCGGCCGGGGGCTTCGCGTTACGCTCTGCTTCGACTTGGATGCTGAAGGGTTAAAGGCCCAAAGCGTGCCTTACACCGATCCCGCGGACTATTCGGCTGCCCAAGCGTTCCCCAAGGTCTCACGAACCTGCGGCGAAAACGGCAAAATGACAGATATGAGACCCCCGCACCATCAGGAGCATGATTGGAAATGACCGCCAAACCCCTCATTCGCATTGTTGACGACGACGAAGCGCTCACCGCCTCGAGCGCCATGCTGCTCGAAGCCATGGGCTGGGATGTTGCCGTGTGGCATTCGGGCGGCGCCTTTCTCGACGAGGCCGATCTGATGCGGCCGGGCTGCCTGGTGCTCGATGTGCGTATGCCGGGGCTCACCGGGCTCGACGTTCAGGCCGAACTCGAAAGACGAGGTTCAAACCTCCCCATTCTCTTTCTCTCCGCGCACGGCAGCATTCAGATGGCTGTGCATGTCATGCGCCACGGCGCTGTCGACTTCCTCGAAAAACCCGTTGAACCGATGACGCTCGTGCAGCGCGTGGCGCAGTGCGTCACCGCATCGCTTTCAGCCAAGGCCGACGACGCAGCCGCGGACGAAGTCCGCCGGCGCTTTGACCGGCTTACCCCGCGCGAGCGCGAAGTAATCGACGGCGTACTGAAGAACGCCCCCAATAAAATCATTGCTCGGACGCTCGGCATTGAACTCTCCACCGTGAAGATGCACCGCGCAAACGCATTTGCCAAATTGGGCGTGCATTCGCCCGGGGAACTCCTCAAGATGGCGTACGAGGCCGGCATCGTTTCGTCCGCAGCGTCTGCGGCCGAAAGTTCCGATACACAGGCATTCTGAACGGTTTCTTCGATCATTCCCCATGCTTCGCCGTACGCTCCTCTCTTCGCTCCTGCAAACCGCCCTCTTGGGTGCGGCGGGCGGCTTTGGCTTCGCTCCGGGTGAGGCCGCCGCCCGACACGATGCTCGGCCTGCGCCCGTTGAAGAGGATGAGGCCGATCTGGTGATTGTCGGGAGCGGCGCCGCCGGCCTTTCTGCCGGCCTCGCCGCACTGGAAGCGGGCGTGCGCAAGGTTGTGATTTTGGAGAAAGCGGCCATTGCGGGCGGTCATACGATACTCGCTTCCGGCTCAGTGACTGCTGTCTTCGGCGCGGATGTCGACAAACTGATTGACGCCATGCTGAAGGCCGGGGCCGGCGAAAACAATCCGGCCCTCGTTGAAACCCTGGCGCGCCAATCCGGCGCGGCATTCCAATGGCTTGCCGAACACGGCGTCAATTGGGTGAAAACACCCTATCGCGCCGTGGGGTCGCCCGGCGCCTGGAGCTATTCCACGGGTTCAGCGCAGGCGGGCTACGACTACGTGCAGTGCCTCAACCGCGCCTACCATCGCTTGGGCGGGCGCATTCTTTACCGTACGAGCGCATCGTCGCTTCTCTTTGCGCCGGCCGAATCTGCCGACGGACAGGCGCGCTCAGCCGTTGCGGGCATTTTTGCCGAACGCCCGGCGGGCCCCATGCTCCTCATCCGTACGCCTGCAGTCATTATTGCCGCCGGGGGCTTTACGGCCAACCGGGCCATGATTGCCGCATTCCGCCCGGACATTGATCCGCAGACGCCGACCACGGCGAACCCCCGCGGCGAGCTGCTCGACGGTTCCACGGGCGACGGCATTCTGATGGCACAGGCCGCAGGCGCGAAGCTCGCTGACATGTCTGCCGTCGAAGTGGTGCCCTTTACCGGTGGTCGCCTCACCGACTTCGTGGGCGGAGACGTCTGGCTCAATGCCGAGGGCCGGCGCTTCGTCTCCGAAGGTGAAACTTTTGATGTTATCCGCAGCGCGGTCGAAGCACAGCCCGAAGGCCGGCTGTGGGTTGTTTCTGACGTCAAAAGCAATAAGGGCGCGACGCTCCCCGTTAAGCTGATGAGCGGCACGGTGGCAAGCGCGGAATCGCTCGAAGCTCTGGCCAAAGCGCTGCAGGTACCCTTTGCGACCCTCAGGGCTTCCATTGACCGCTGGAACCAGTCCGTCAAGAGCGGCTGGGACCAAGACTTTAACCGCCCGATGCCCGCGCAGGCGCAGACGATCGACACGCCGCCCTTTTATTACGGCGAAGAACGCTTTTCCATTCATTACACCTCGGGCGGCATTGCCATCAGTCCTAAAGCGCAGGTGCTTGACCGCGATGATCACCCCATTCCCGGTCTTTATGCTGCCGGGGAAACAACAGGCGGGGTTCACGGCCGCACCCGTTTGGGCGGCTGCGCCCTGACGGATTGTTTCGTCTTCGGACGAATCGCCGGGACTCAAGCGGCGCTGCGAAGCCAAAAAAGCCTCCGCCCCCGCTGAGATGCACGCGCCAAACACCAGCCGCTCGGCACTCATCAACTGCCCGGACCATAGCGTCAGCAGTCCGTGATTATCGGTCGTCCCGCGTCTGCGGGACGCTTTGACAAGGGTCGCAATACCGCAAAAGGCCTGCAGCTCCAAGTGCATTGAATCAGTATGCTTCCTTCTTAAAGCGCATCAATGCTCACAAAAAAGGAAATCACATGCACAAACGCCGTCTTATCCAGTTTGCACTTGCCGGTCTCGCCGGCTTGACGATCCCTCCGCTCGCTGCCGCAGCTGCCGGTCAGGCGGCGGATGAAGATCTGCCGCTTCTGGTGGCCGGCATGGATGCGGCCTACCCGCCCTTCGGCTTCAAGGATTCCAAAACAGGCGAATTCGTGGGCTTTGACGTGGACATCATCCGTGCCATCGGCCGCACGGCGGGCTTCAGCGTTAAAGTGGAGAACATTCCCTTTGACGGTCTGATTCCGGCCCTCAAGACCCGAACGATTGACATTGCCATTAATGACATTGGGATTACTGCGGAACGCGCCAAGAGCGTTGACTTCTCGGACCGCTATTACATTGCCGGCATGGGCATTGTCGTCGCCAAAGGCTATCAGGGCATTCAAAGCGCAAAAGATTTGGAAGGCAAACGGCTCGCGGTAACGATCGGATCGACCGGCGAAATCGCCGCCAAACGAATTCCGCATGCGCAGGTACGCGTCTTCAATACGCTGAGCGACTGCTTCCTCGAGCTCATTAACAACGGCGTCGATGCTGTACTCAATGACATTCCGACCAACGACTACTATGCCGTCACTGCCGGCGCCGGAAAAGTCGACTCGCTCTCTATCTCACTCGCAGCCGAAGATCTCGGCATTGCCGTCAAAAAAGGCCGCAAGGACCTGCTCGAAAAGATCAATAAGGGGCTCGCGAGTCTAAAGGCGTCCGGTGAATTCACTGCCATCTACAAGAAGTGGTTTGGGCGTGAGCCCTCCCCTGAGCTGCTCCATTAAGTTTGGCGAACGGCATGGCATAAAAGCGCCTTCTCTGAATGCGCTGACATTCAGTCTATACTCAATCTAATAACGGCATCACTCCATTTTATTCGGAGCGGCGCCGTTTTTTCATTGAAGATGATTTGAGAGACACTCAACCCTGATGAAAAGATTTGCGCTTTGAGCTTAAGGCGGCAGAATGACTTCCGGATGCCGCGACGGATCTTTGTTATGACATCAAAATAAAGAGATGACCGTAAGGCCATGCCGCTCATATTGCGCATCACGAATGCCGCAGCATTCAATTAAACCCATTGCTGAAAGCCGCTGCCCGCCAAAAGGGAAGTCCGGCACGAAGGAGGACCGTTTATCGAGGCGATGCGTCACGATACATGGCGGCATATGGATGTCTTTAATGGCGGCGCTTTTCCGATTTAAAATGGAATGACCCTCTAAAGAGGAGCGCCAAAGAAGGAAAACGCAGCATGCAACTCGTAAAGATCAAGGATGACCGCAAAGCGCTCTATATGGATCTGCTCCTCATTGCGGATGAGGAAGTTCGCATGATTGAAAAATATCTCTCTCGCGGCGAGATGTTTGCCTTGCGTGAAGGCGACCTGAAGGCACTTTGCGTTGTGACGGAAGAAGGCCCAGGCGTATATGAAATTAAAAATTTCGTGACGGTCCCAAAGTATCAGCGCCAAGGATATGGACGGCGTCTCATTTCACTCATCGCGGATCACTACAAACCCTTCGGGAAGGAACTTTATGTGGGCACTGGAGACAGCCCTGCGACACTCCTCTTCTACGAAAAATGCGGGTTTCAAAAATCGCATACGATCAAGAATTTCTTTAGGGACCATTATGACCACCCTATTTTTGAAGACGGCAAACAGTTAGTGGATATGATCTATTTAAAAAGGTCTTTATAAAACCCCGCCATTAACTAGAGATACCGGCGTTTGGATTGAAGTTCATTGCATCCAACCATATCTCCCCAATCCAAAAACCGGATTGACGAACAATACCCATTGACGGTCTCATTGGCAGCCATTCATATTTTCAGCCCAACTGCTTGAGCTCACAGCATGTCCTAGCCCTCTGAATCTCCGGGCGACGAGGACTCAAGACCTTTGCGGTCTGCCATTTGACGCTTCAATTGCTCATTCTATTCAAAGAATACATAAGCCAAGTATTCAACTAATTCATTTGACGTTAGGCCGCGCCAAATAAAGGGCACCATTGCCCGGCAACGCGCTCTTAAATTGATTTATTCGAACAGAATTCGCAAAGCACGGTCTTCCTTTCATCGACGAGTCTCTGTATCGACATTGGCAGCAATGGTTTGTGTGATGACAGCAGTGAATACCGAGCGACTATTCACTCACCCTTAGTACTTCTTTGGATGGGTTTTTACTACCTAATCCCACTACCTCCCGCGGGATGTATTCATTGGGAGAGGGTCTCACTAGGATGGCTTCAATAAGGAGTGCTTAAGGACAAGGCCGCGCGGCTTTCACCGCCGGGCTTTTCTCACAAGCATTCCCGACAACCGAAACGGATGGAATCCGCGGTTTAAAAACCCTTATAAAGTGAGACTCATCATGGCCCTGACCCACAAGCTCACCGCGCTTTTCGCAGCCGGCGTGCTCGCGGCATTCGCCGCCGGCGCCGCCTCTGCGGCCGGCATGCCGTCCAAAATCAATGGCCCGCACGCCAAGCTTCCCTGCTCGACGTGCCACAAAAACGAAATGACTGCGCCGCCGAAGGAAACGTGTTTAAGCTGCCACGGCTCTTACGACAAAATCGCCGAACGCACCGCCAAGCTCACGCCCAATCCCCACTTCAGTCACCGCGGCGAAGAGGACTGCACGAACTGCCACAGCCTTCACGGCAAATCGCGTCTGGAATGCAACGACTGCCATTCCTTCAACCTGAACTTCAAGTGGTAACCGTCATGAACGCACAGAATTTTTCCCGCCGCTCCTTCCTCGGCGCAGCTGCTGCGGCAGCGGCGGCCGCCGCACCGCTTGCTCATGCGGCGAGCGTTAAGCAAGAAATCCCTGCCCAGTGGGACATGGAGGCCGATGTTGTCGTCCTCGGCGCCGGCGGCGCAGGTCTGATGGCGGCCTGCCAGGCGCATGACCGCGGCGCCAAAGTCGTGGTCTTCAATAAGGGCGGCTCCTCTTACCATACGGGCACCAACCTCTGCGGCGGACTCTTTACCGCCTGCGGCTCACGCATGCAGAAAGCCGATCCGAAGATCAAGGACGACTGGAAAGCCTTTGCCGACGACATCATCGCCTACGGCGAACACATGTCCCTGAAGGAACCCGTCTACGGGTTTACGAAGCATTCGGGCGAAGCCTTTGACTGGCTCGAAGACCACGGCCTTGCTGCCCATCATCTGGAGCCTTATGCGGGCCACACGAATGTTCGCGCGCATCGACAGGATTCCTTCAAAGGGCGCGATTACATTGACGTGCTCGAAAAAGAAATCAAAGCGCGCAAGATTGAAGTGCATCACCGCATGCCGGTCGTCAAAATGTACTTCGATGAAGCCGCCAACCGCGTGGTCGGCGTTCAGTGCGGCCGTGACGGCAAATTCATCAACTGCCGAGCCAAAATGGGCATCGTGATGGCTACCGGCGGCATTACCGGTACGCCTGAATCCCTCGACCGCTGGGTGCCTTCGGTGGCCGGCAAAGGCGTTGCCATCGGCGGCGAAGGCAATGACGGCTCGGCCATGATGGTCGCCGTTCGTGATGTGGGCACGCCGCTCTCGCACATGCAGTACATCGCTTCATACCCCTGCGGCATTGTCGTCAACGGCCGCAGCGGCCCCTACTGCCGCTGGTGGTTCATCACCGGTCAGGGCGGCATCCTGATCAACAAGAACGGTGCGCGCTTCATTACGGAACGCGAAGGCATCTGTCACGTCACGCCTAAGCTTGCCGGCAACCCCGACGGCTGCCACTACGTGCTCGCCGATCAGGCGACCTGGGAGCGTACGCTTAAAAAGATCAAGCTCTCGGCGCTCGTGGGGCTTCCCTCCTGGTCCGAAGAACGTGTTCTCGCCGAATTCAAGAAGCAGGAAAACCTCTGGAAGTGCGACACGCTCGAAGAACTCTCCAAGGAAAGCGGCGTCAGTCTTGAAGGCTTGAAAAAGCAGATTGAAATCTGGAACAAAGCCGTTGAAACCAAGGTCGACAACCAATTCGGCCGTTCGGATCAGGAGTGGCAGATCGGCGCAGGCCCCTACTACATGATCCGCATGTTCCCGTGGAACAACCTCTCCTGCGGCGGCGTCCGCGTCACCGAGGAATTCCAGGTGCTCGGCTGGGACATGAGGCCGGTGAACGGTTTCTATGCTGCCGGCGAAACCGTGGCCGGCGTTCACGGTGCGTTCTACTGCGGCGGCAATGCCTGCGGCTTCGCTCATACGTCGGGCTTCATGGCAGGGAAATACGTCACGGGCTTTAAGGAAACTAAAGAAGCCTAAAGCGTACGTATCCATGCGCTCCGAGCCGCAGTCCGGTTCCTCCTCCATCGAAGGACTGCGGCCATTTCATTCCCGGCTGCCCCAAGGCTGACCGGGGATTTTTTGGTGCGCCTTTTGGGTAAAGAGCGTGAGACGCACTTACCAAAACGATCCGTAAAGCCCCGTCATTCATGACGGGGATATAAGGCGACGCGCGCAAGTGCAAACGGACTCAATCAGGCCGATTCT